>Ga0134126_10013457_pt1 | contig 10335 bp, 8 predicted proteins | sample KB31752_FD_96881 | JGI IMG/M metagenome (GOLD analysis project Ga0134126, IMG submission 96881) | Terrestrial soil microbial communities with excess Nitrogen fertilizer from Kellogg Biological Station, Michigan, USA - KB3-175-2 | ecosystem: Environmental > Terrestrial > Soil > Unclassified ...
ACGGGCAGCACTACGTCGGCAAGGCTTCCTCCGCCGCATTGGCCATGAAGATCGCATTGAAAGCAACGCGCACGTGATCGCCCTGACGGGCCTCGACAGACCCGGCATAATCCGGCTGCGCCTGGTTGCGGTGCGCTCAGCGACGGCGCCACAGCCAGAACAAGGCGACGCAACTCTTTCCAAGTGCCGCGGGTGGCGGGTAGATGTCCTGTCGGCGACCAGCGTTCAGTGACCTCGTTAACCACGGCCCCCACGTTAGGTAAAGCCTCTGACATTTTGCCGGGATTTCGCCAGCCGGGCACGAGCAGCCGCTGGTGGGCGATAAGCTGCGACGGCATGGTTCCGAAGGTCCGATAGGCTCAGCGGGACGGCACCGGGTTCCTGCGACCGGGTTTGGGCGCTTGTACTCCGGGCACCGCCGCTATCGGTGATCTCGCTGGAGCACCGCATTGCCGTTCCAGCCGAAATATAGTCATAAGGGCCAGTGCCTCGCGCGAAGCACAGTGCCCCGCGGTGCACATGTCAGACAGGGCACAAGTCAGTCAGGGATCGGGACGACCGCACATGCGAATGCCTCAGCCAGCGAGCGGACCTGCCGCGTCCGGAGCGCCAGCCTCAGCCACCACGGATGTGGCTATGGGCGACGCTCACGCAGGGCCGCCGAGCGACAATGGCGCGGCCGCCAAGAACGGCGCGGCCGCCGCTACCGGCTCAACCGACGCGCCTGGAGTAGCTAGCTCGGTGGCAGCTAACTCAGCGGACCCAGGCTCAGGCCCTGCTGGCCCGGCGCTGAACGGACACGCTGGGCAGCGAACCGAGCAGGCAGATCGTCCGGCCCGCAAGTGGACGGCGACGGTGATGCTGACGCTCGCGGAAGAAACCGTGCGGCGGCATTGGCTAGCCTCGGCGCTGATCGCGGTCGGCTTGGTCCTGCGGGTACTCGCGCAGGCGGCCTATCAGCCAGCCATCGTCTACATCGACACGCTGAAGTACCTCTACGACGCGTGGCCTGGTTCAGATCCGGTGGGCTACAAGATCCCGCTGAAGATGATCCTTGCCCTCGGCGGCAATCTCAACACGGTCGAGCTCGTGCAGCACCTGCTCGGCATCGCGATCGCCATCACCATGTACGTGGTGCTGATCAGGCGGGGTACGCCGCGCTGGCTTGCCGCGCTGGCCATGGTGCCTGTCTTGTTCGACGCGTACCAGTTGCAGGCCGAAGCGATGATCATGCCGGACGTCTGGTTCGAGGCGCTGATCGTGGCGGGCCTGGCTGTTCTGCTCTGGCAGAAGCGGCCAACTCTGCAGACGCTGATCATCGGCGCCGCCCTGCTCGGCGGGTCGACCGGTGTCAGGCAGGTTGGCGAGATCATGATCGTGCCGGCGGTGGTAATCGCCATCGTGCTCGGCGGCGGGCTGCGCAAGGTGCTGGTCAACACGACGGCCGTCATCTGCGCGTTCGCGCTGGCGATCGTGCTCTACATGGGTGCGTCCTACGAACTGACCCATCACTTCCGTATCTCCTACTCACAGAGCAGCCTTACCTACGGGCGGATGGCCGGGGCGGCCGACTGCGCCACCTTGAACGTGTCACCGATCGTCAAGCTGCTGTGCCCCACCGCGTTCGAGAAGGCGCAAGGCCCTGACTGGCTCGAGCACTCAGGTCAAGGGCCACTGCGCACCTTCGGTAACAAGCTGCCGATTACGCTGCAGCCGGACAGGGCGGTGTTCATCTCCCAGTTCAACCGCGCGGTGGAAAAGCAGCAGTCGCTGCGCGTCATCGGCGCGGTACTGCGCGACTCGGTCAAGCTCTTCGCGCTGACCAGGGAAACCAGCCCCGGCGATACTCCGATCTGGCGCTGGCAGTTCCACGGTTACTTCCCCGTCTTCGGCCAGTACGTCTCGCTCAAGAACAACTTGCTGTACATCAAGTTGCCGCACAAGCTTCCGAGGCCGCTGGCTGCCGCCTACGGCGGTCGGCCTCAGGTCGACGTTCCGATCGCCAGGTTCCTGCGCTCCTACCAGATCCACGGCGGATACACGCCCGGGCCGCTGCTCGCGCTGTGCGTGCTCGCCGGGCTGATCGGATCGGCGCTGCTCGCGTTCCGGCGCCGGATGACGCCGCAGGCCCGCGAGCTCGGCGTGGCGTGCATCACGTTCTTCGCTGCCGCGGTCGCTGTGCTCGGCATATCGGATGCCTTCGAGTTCAGCTGGCGGTATCAGCTGCCGGGGCTCGTGACGCTTCCAGCGGCCGGTGCTCTCGGGATCGCCGCGATCATGGTCTTCTTCCGTCGGCGCAGTGAGCCAGCCGCCCCGCAGACCGTGTCGGAACGAGCACCGGAGCCCGCGTCGGCGCAGTGAGGCTTGTAGCACGGCACTGGCTCTTCGCAGCTCTGCTCTTCGTCGGGCTCGCGCTGCGGGTTCTCGCGGTCGTGAGCTACCGGCCCGCGCTGTTTTACATCGACACGGTCAGGTACCTCTACGACTCGGGGGGCAACGACCCGGTCGGTTACCGGCTGCCGCTCAAAGTCCTTCTCGTGGTGGGCAATTTCGATCTAGTCGCGATTGTCCAGCACCTGCTCGGTCTAGCCATGGCGGCGACGATCTACCTGGTGCTGGTGCGAGCCAGCACGCCGCGGTGGCTGGCGGCCGTCGCGGTCGCGCCGGTGCTGCTCGACGCCTACCAGATCCAGATGGAGCAGATGATCCTGCCAGACGTCTGGTTCGAGGCGCTGGTCGTGGCCGGGATCGCCGCCATGTTCGGCCTAAGCCGACGCGGCATGAGGCCGGGCATGCGCGCTGTCGCGGTCGCTGGGCTCGCGTTCGGGATCTCGGCCACGTTCCGCCAGGTCGGCGAGATCCTCATCATCCCCGCGCTGGCATACCTGGTCGTGGCAGGCGGCGGGCCGCGCGCCGTTGTTGCCCGCTGCGCCGTGCTCACCGCCGCGTTCGCCGTGCCGATACTCGGCTACATGACCGGCTCGTACGTGCTCGTCGGGCATTTCTACCTATCCCATTCTGGCGTCACGACCACCTACGGAAGGATGGCGTGGTCCGCTGACTGTGCCACGCTGCGGCTGCCCGCCGTCGAGCGCGCGCTCTGCCCGACAGCGGCCCAGCGAGCGCGCGGCCCTGACTGGCTTGAGCACGGCCAGGCATCACCCATCCGCGGCTACTACACCGGACCGCTAAGCAGCAGGGCGTCAGCGCTCGTGGCCAGCTTCAACAAGGCTGTGCTCAGCCAGCAGCCCGGCCGGGTGCTCGGCAGCTACGCCGACGACGTGGTCAAGTTGTTCGCGCTGAGCAAGGTGCCAGGCGATACGCCGATGGCCCGCTGGCAATTCCAGACCAGCTACCCCTACTTGTCACCGCACGCCACACCGGCCCAGGTCGACCCAGCGATCGCGGCCTACGGCGGAGGCCGACCGGCGGTATGGGAGCCCGGTGCGGCCTTCCTGCGCGGCTACCAGCTTGGCGGTGGCTACACACCCGGCCCGCTGCTTGCCTTCTGCGCCATCGCCGGGCTGGCTGGCACGGTCCTGGCTGGCACAGTACTGGCTGGTGCGCGTTTCGCTGACGGCTTCGCAGGGCGGCGGCTCCTGCTCCTGCACTCCCTGCTGTTCTTCTGCTGCGGGGCGGCGCTGTTGCTGATGTCCGACGTCTTCGAATTCTCTTGGCGCTACCAGTTGCCGGCGCTGGTGACCTTGCCACCGGCCGGGGCGGCAGCCATAGCCGGTATCGTGCGGCTCAGGGCGACCGGCCGGCCCGAGCGACCAAAAGAGCTAGCGCAAGCCGGCGAACAGGTCGGACTCAGGGACTGACGCGCGAGAATTATTCTCCTTGAGGATAAAAGTTTCTTTGCCGAACACCCGTTCGCCAATCTCTTGCGGAAGCTTGCTGAACCACGAATCCGCGATCTGGCTGGCATGGATGAATAGCGCCGCCCGCTTGCGATCAAGCACGGACTTGATGTCGATCGTGGTGGTAATCCGTGCCTCGGATTCGCGCGTGATCCGCTCTTCTTCCTCACTGATGTCCCAGTCGGGTACCTCCACGCCGGCTTCGCGCAGGGCATCCCACACCTGCTGCCAGTCGCTGCGCCGCATCGCGGTAAGTAGAGCTTGCTCGGTATGCCGGTCGCCTCGAAGGCACCGATCGCCGCCCTGGCCGCCTGAACGTGATCGGGGTGCTGGTAAGGGCCATCCGGATCATAGGTGATCACGACCGCGGGCCTGTACTTCTCGATAAGCGCGCTGATCCTGGCAACGACATCGTCGAGCGGGACGTTGCAGAAAGCCTCTGGGTTGTGCCGGTACTCCCACTCAGGCATGCCTGAGTCGTGGTAGCCGAGCGTCTCAAGGTCGGTGACGCCCAGGTGCTTGCATGACTCGCGTAGCTCGGCCAGCCTGGTCTGCGCCACGTCGGCGGTGTCATGACCTTCGTCGCCTGGCTTCTGGCCAGCCGGGCCGTCGCCGAACTCGCCATTGGTACAGGTCACCACGACGGTCCTGATGCCCTCGTCTGAGTACCTCGCCAGCACGCCGCCCGTGCTCGAAGCCTCGTCGTCTGGATGTGCGTGCACCGCCATCAGGGTGAGCGGCTGGCCTGGCTGTTCGGTAAATACCTCGTCGGTCATGCTCGCAATCTACCGGCTGCCGCCGACAGTCTGGGCTGACGTCAGGCCGGCCGCAAATCGGGGGACACTTCTGTCTGGTAGCCGATAGGCGTGCCCTGACCGTCACTTGATGAGCGTGGCGTATACGACGACGTTGCTGAGGTAAGAGCCGGTCGCGAAGTCGAAGGTACCTCCGCAGGTAATCAGCCTGAGCTCGGCGTCCGGCACCGGTCCGTAGATTGCTTTCGATGGAAAACTTGACTTCGCATACGTGCGCTGCGAGGTCACTTCGAAGATCGCGACCGTGTGGTTCGCGCGGATGATGTAGACGTACTGACCGCGTCGCAACCGGTCCAGGTGATAGAAGACCCCTGGTCCAAGTCTGGAGTCGATGTGGCCCGCGATGATCGACGAGCCGACCTGGCCGGGTCGCGGGCTGCCGGTGTACCAGCCGGCTACAGCGGCGCTGGGCGGCACCTGCAACGTGTGCTGAGCTGTCAGCCCCAGCCTGACCAGGTTGCTGCTTACCCCGATCGCCGGGATAAGCAGCCAGTACGGCCTGGCGACGCGGTTGTGCTTCTGGCGCTTAGAAGGGCCGGAGATAAGGCCGACCGGGCCAGGCGCTCCCGAGGCGAAATTTCTTCCGCCGCGGGAGCCGTCCTGGGAGGCGCTGTGGCTTGCGACGCGCTGGAGCGCACCGTCGTGCAGGGCCCAGCCGCCCAGGCCAAGCGCGGTCGCGAGCAGGCCGCACACGATCAGCGCGATCCCGGCCGGCCGAGCAATCGGATGCCGCTGCGGCGGCCGTCGGTGTCGGGCCCTCGTGCGACCCTGCCCAGCACGGTTTTGCCCGGTGAGACCTTTTCCTGCCCTGACGGCTGTCACGTCACCGCTGGCGGCCTGCGATTCCCGAACGCGCCCCAAGGCCGGATTACCCACCTAGCGCCAGCGGCGCACAGCAGCAGGCCAGCTGCCACAAGCAACAGCCAAGGAAGGTTGGACGGGCCCGGGCGGGGCGCTGTGCCGCCGAGGCCAGTAGCCGGAGCCCCGGCCGGGATGACACGGCTACCAGCAGCGTCGACCAGGTCGTCGAGCGTGAGGTGTCCAGGATCGTCAAGCACCACGATGGTGTGGATCGTGCCCGCGGCCAGGCTGATCGAGGCCGAGGTGTGCTCGGACACTCCGGCCGCCTTCACGTTCCACGTCCCTGCGGGCACTACGACGTAGGACGTCACTTTAGCGAACCGCAAATCACGTACCAGGACCTTGCGACCAGCGGTGACAGTGACTCGATGCTGGACCAGCGACGCCTGGATGATCCTGACCAGGGCCATACCGCGCGGAGTCGTCAGCCTGTCTTTGAAGATCTGGAGCTGCAGCCCGTTCGCCGGGCCCATTCCCGCGACCGTGTAGGCGTCGCCCGCGTGCACGTCAACGGTCGTGGAAAGCACCGGCGGCGAAGACTTCGGCGCTCCAGCACCGCGCATCGCGACCGTATACTCGCCGCTCGGCACCGTCTCGTAGCCGGAGATCGTGCCATAGGCGACGTGATGAAGCACGATCATGGCGTTCGGGTCGTGGAACGAGTAAAGGTAGACATCGACTGCCGGTGTATTCGGAGACAGGTGCGCGAGCCTGAGCCAGCCTGATCCCGTCGACGCGGACGCTGCCGGCGCGATGTAGGCCAGCACGCCGAGCGCCATGCTGGCGGGAGCGATGAGCAGCGCGAGCCGCCCGAATCTTCGTACAGTCTTGCTTGTATGCATAGAACCCCCACCTACTGACCGGTTAGCAATCCAATCGGGTTTGGTCTGGAGAACCGAACCCGGACTATTTCATGGCCGCCGACCACCGCTGTGGTGACGCTGGTCGGCCAGTACGGAGCTCGCTGGCCGCGCAAGAACAGAAGCAGCCAGCGAAGGTAGCTGCCCGCCGATAGGCCGGAAGCAGCGTCATATCCCGCCAGCTCAGCGCCGCTGAGCGGCACACCCTGAGCTGACCTGGGTGCGCGGTCGTAGAACCCCAGGATTTCGATCGGGTGCTGGCTCGCCAGCACCGGCAACATTATGAGCAGCCTCGGATCGACGAGCCCGGCGATCAGGTCGGGTCGCGCCGGATCTGAGACGCTGATCCTGCCGTTGTGCAGCAGTACGCCGCCATCGCGCTGCCTGGCGGCCAGGTCGCGGCTCAGGGCCAGCTCGTAAGCGGCCGCCCCGTCTGGCGCGACCACCCTTACGTCCACGCGTGCCTTACCGATGCCGAATGAGGCGATGACCGTGGGCGCGTACTCGCTGACCAGCCGCCGGCCGAACTGACTACGCAGCGCTGGCGTGCCGATCACGATGTCGGCACCGAGCGGTGAAGGCGCCGTCGGGCTGAGCACCAGCAGATTAGAGGCGGCCATCCCCTGGTTGAGAAGCTCGTTGCACATCGCGTAGTCGCAGGCGATGATGGCGCTCTTGCTGATCTCCCTGTCGACCCATCGCGCGGCCTGAGCGCGAACGATGCCGGCGGAAGGGAGGCCTCCGATCCCGTGAGCCCGCCCGTCACTTCCCGCCGCCGGCTGCCGATCCCCGGCGCCCTGGTGGTTGGCCTGGCCGGCGGAATTCGCCGTCGACCCGTGCCTTACCAGGGCGAACGCGGTTCCCGCCGCGGTCGAAGCAACGACGAGTACGGCGGCGATCCACGTGAGGCGGCGGCGCAGCCTGGTGGCAGGCCCGGCCGCGGCATCGCGTCGATGGCTGCCAGTTGCCCCAAGCTTGCGCTCGCTTGGCCGCTGTCGCGGCTTGTCGGCCGCTGGTGCCACCGCGTTACCAGCTGATGGGGCCGGCCGGCCGCGCTCTGAGTCCGCGGTCTCAGCTTCTGAGTCCGCAGGCTCAGCCGCTAGCCCGGTCTGCGGCAGCGCCGGGCTGAACAGATACCTGACGTTGTCTGGAAGTTCCTGCGGTGTCGCAGGTTGCTTGGCCGCCTGCAGCCTGGGCTGAACAGGACGTGCGTTCCGCCGGGTCGGTCGAACCGCTGACAGCTCAGCACCCGCCGATCCTGACACCCTGCGTACCGGCGTGATCAGCTCGTCGGCATTGGCGGCCCGTTGATGCCCGCTGGCCTTTGGCTGACGGTGCGGCAATGGCGGCCGCATCGGCGACGATTCGCCAGGGACAACAGGCGGAGGCACCACTGAGCCTGTGGCACTACCGGGCTCACGGTGAGTCCACTTGTCCTCGCCCATGGCTGCACTTCTCCGCCACATTTAGAGTCCGTCGCTAGCGTGGTACGTAGACCAGCACAACTGGACACTATTGTCTAGTCAGGATTGGTTATAAGGCTGGTGAACAAGGTGCGCGCAGAGACTATAGCGCGATGTGTCGTTCCGTAGCGGAGAAGTCACAAAACTGAACTGTGGGGTAGGGAGCCGGCCACGGCTCCCTACCTTGGGCGGGGAGTCGGCCATCTGCCCAACTTGGATGCCGAACTTGGATGCCGAGGGCGAGTTCAACGACGTCCTGCGCGCTTTCCTCCAAGAGCACAGACCAGGCTGAGCGCACGAGATCACAACGGTTCGGGCCGGTGCGGACCGCAGGGGTGTACGCGCCGGTCATCGCTCGCGTCGGCAGACTGTCAGTGGGTGCTGTTAGGTTGGGAGTTGTTTAAGAGAGATGGCATCGCCGGGACATTTGTAGCTCAGGTCCATGTGATTGTTGAAGCTCCCCTTGCGGGAGCCACGGTCCCGGATGAGCGGCCCTCCAGTTTCTGATGTGTGTTGTGGTGCCGCGCCGGCGTCCGCCCTGCTGTGCGGACGTGTCTGTGAGCAGCGGCCTATTCAGTCAGTCCACATTCGTCAGCGGTTCGTCGCGTGCGCGCAGGAAGGAGTGGTGCGTGATGTGCGGTCCTGACCGGCAGCCCGGCCCTCCGTCCGGCAAGCTAAGCGCGCCCGATGCGGCTGGCATGCCCGGTGCACATGCCGATCGGGGCGGATCTCCGGCCGCGGCGCCAGGGTCGGCGCTCGAGGCGATTGGCATGGTTGTGGCCGGGCTTACCTGGCTGGCCGATGCGGATATGGCTTCGGTGCCGGTCTCGGTTCAGGCGGATTGCCTGCGCGGCCTGGAGCGGGCCCGGTCGGTGCAGGTCGCTGCGCACGCTTGCGTGCTCGGGGCGTTCGATGCCGGGAGCGGGCCTGAGGTTGACGGGTCGCGGTCGTCGCGGACGTGGCTGATGTGGCAGACCCAGGTCACCCCGGCCGCCGCGACCGGGAGCACGGGGTGGATGCGGCGGCTGCGCGCGCACCCCGCTGTCCGGGCCGCGCTGCGCGACGGCGCGGTATCGGTGTCGTGGGCGCGGCAGATCTGCGACTGGAGTGACCAGCTTCCCGAAGACGCCCGGGACCAGGCTGACCCGATCCTGCTGGCCGCGGCCGCGGGCGGCGCCGGGCTCGCCGATCTGGCCAACCTGGCCGAGCAGATGCGGCGCCGCCTCGCCCGGCCCGACGGCGGCGGCGATGACGGGTTCGGTGACCGGTACCTGCGGCTGGCCACCACCCTGGACGGGGCCGGCCGGCTCGACGGCGACCTGACCTCCCGCTGCTCAGCCGCCCTGGCCGCCGTGCTCGACGCCCTCGGCAAGAAGGCCGGGCCGCACGACACCCGCACCCAGCGCCAGCGCCACCACGACGCCCGCGCTGATCGTGATTTTGCATCATGATGATTGCCATGAAGACCTTACGCGGAGATCAGGCAGAGGCGCAGGTCAGGGCGGCGGCATACGCCCGGCTGAGCGAGACATACGACGCAGCGGAGTCGGTGCCGACCCAGATTGACCGCAGTGCCGTGCATGCCAAGCGGCGCGGCTGGGAGCTAGTGGCGTCGTTCAAGGATGACGGGTATTCGGGGTTCAAGGAGATCACGCGGGATGGGTTCACGGACCTGATCGCCGCGATCGAGCGCGACATCGATGTGGTGATCGTGCGTGATGTAGACCGGCTGAACCAGGAACTTGACGGACTGGAATCAGTTCGAGAAGGCATGCATTCGGCGGAGAGTGGTGCTGTCCGCGTACACCGGCGGTGACCTGGACCTGTCGACCCCGGAAGGCGCGTACCACGGCGGCATGGAAACACTCCGCGCCAAGCGGGAGAGCGCCGTCAAGAGCGCGCGAGTGCGCGAGGCAGCCGACCGGAACGCTCGCGCAGGCAAGCGCGCCGACGGGGGCTGGCGGTGGTTCGGGTATGTGCGCGTGTACGCCAATCCAGACGAGCCTGATCACCGCAAGCGCGTCATCGTGCGCGAAGATCTGCACCCGGTAGAAGCGGATGCGCTGCGGGACGCTGCGCGGCGCATCCTGGATCACGGCGAGACGATCGGGTCGATCATCCGCGACTGGACCGCGCACGGGATCATACCAGTTGCGGCCAGGGAATGGTCGGTGTCGTCGCTGAAGCTCACGCTGGTATCGGCGCGGATCGCTGGCCTGCGCGAATGGCAGGGGCAGAAGTATCCGACGACTCAATGGCCGGCGATCATTGACGTCGATGCCCACGAGCGGCTGGTCAGGCTGTTCGCCGATCCAGCGCGTCGCGCGCTTGTCGGACGGCGCCATCCGCACCTGCTGTCGGGAATCGCGGTGTGCCCGAAGTGCTGGCGTGGCCTGCATCACCTGAACTACAAGGGCCGGGCGGTGTCGTATGCGTTCGTCAAAGTCCCGGGTACGGGGTGCGGCGGGGTTGCGAT
>Ga0134126_10013460_pt1 | contig 10334 bp, 8 predicted proteins | sample KB31752_FD_96881 | JGI IMG/M metagenome (GOLD analysis project Ga0134126, IMG submission 96881) | Terrestrial soil microbial communities with excess Nitrogen fertilizer from Kellogg Biological Station, Michigan, USA - KB3-175-2 | ecosystem: Environmental > Terrestrial > Soil > Unclassified ...
CACGGTGCTCGAGCGCGCGCAGCACGTCGTAGGCGGACGAGAGTTCCTCCGCGGCCGTCTGCGTGACGTGCCCTGCCTCGACCAGTGCCGCCAGCGCGTCCAGCGTGCGCGGCGAGCGCAGGTCGGCGTGGCGGCCCCCCAGGATCAGCTGCTGGGTCTGCACGAAGAACTCGATCTCGCGGATGCCGCCCGGCCCCAGCTTCAGGTCGGCGCCGGCCGCGGCCAGCCGCGCGTCGGGCTGCAGGTCCTGGATCTGACGCTTGATCGACTGGATGTCGGCGATCGCGGCGAAGTCGAGGTTGCGGCGCCAGACGAAGGGCTGCATTTCGTTCAGGAACGCTTGCCCGCGGGCCAGGTCGCCGCCGCAGATGCGGGCCTTGATCATCGCCGCGCGTTCCCAGTTCTGCCCGACGCTCTCGTAGTACGCGAGCGCCTGCTCCAGCGGCACGGCCGGCGGCGTTGAGTCGGGCCGAAGCCGCAGGTCGACGCGGAACACGTAGCCATCGCCGGTGCGGTCCTGTAGCACGCCGGCCAGGCCGTGCGTGAAGCGCGTCGCAAAGGCATAGGGGTCGACGTCCGGCTTCAGCGGCAGCGCCTCGGGCTCGTAGAAGACCGAGACGTCGATGTCGCTCGAGTAGTTGAGCTCGAACGCGCCCATCTTGCCGAGCGCCACGACGAAGAGGCCCGGCATCGGGCCGGCGGCGGCCGGATCGTAGGCGGCCAGGCGGCTCTCGAAGCTGCGGGCGGTCAGCGCCAGGCCGGCGCGCACTGCTGCGTCGGCGAAGCGGGTCAGCGCGCCGGTGACCTGCGTCAGGTCCCAGACGCCGCCGAGGTCGCAGAGCGCGGTCAAGAGGTGCAGGCGCCCCTTCAGCCGCCGCAGTGCGACGGCGCCCTCGGTCGGGTCGAGCGCGCCGGCCGCGTCGGTCTCGCCCAGAATGTCGCTCAGCGCATCCTCAGGCGCTCCGGCCAGCAGCGCTTCCAGGTCCGCGACCCGATGGCGCGAGGCCAGCCGCGTCAGGTAGGGCGAGGCCGCGAACACCGGGGCCAGCGCCGGCCATGCGTCGACCGCCCCCGGCGAATCGCCGATCGCCTCGCGCGCCCGCTCGGCCGCCGCAGCGTCGACCACGGGGCCGCAGGGACGCAGCACCTGGGCCAAGCTGGCCCCCGCGCTCCGCTCCTCCCCGCGGATGCGGGGACCCAGGCCTTCTTGGTCCATGGACCCCTACGTCCGCGTCCTTGAGCGAGAAATCAACTCGTCCGGCTACCTCAGGTCGGACATCCGCAGCCGTGCCGGGGCCTACGGCGAAGTCCTGGAGTCGAAAGTGTAGAGCATGTTTCAGCGCTCCGATCGGTTCGACCTCCGCCCATCATGCTCTAACCCGCCGGCAACACCAGGGCGGCGCGCAGGCCCGGGCCTTTGCCGTCGAAGATGCCGGGGCCTTCGTCGAGCTCCAGACGGCCGCCGTGGGCGTGGGCGACGGCGGCGACCAGCGACAGGCCGAGACCGACGCCGGGCGCGTTGCGGCTGTTCTCCAGCCGCACGAAACGGCCGACCACCCGCTCGCGGTCGTCCTCGGGCACCCCGGGGCCGGTGTCGGTGACCGAGATCTCCACGTCGCCTGACGCTCGGCGCCGCACACGGAGCATCACGGCGCCGCCAGGCGGCGTGTACTTCACCGCGTTGTCCAGGAGGTTGGCGATCGCCTGGGCGATGAAGTCGCGATTGCCGCGCAGGGAAAGCCCGCTCGCCAGCTCGGCGGCGAAGTCGAGGCCCTTCTCCTCGCTGACCGGCTCGTAGAGCTCGGCGACGCCTGCGGCGACGGCGGCCGGGTCGAACTTGCTCTGGTCGGGCGCATTGGCGGCCGCCTCCAGGCGCGCGATCGCCAGCACCGCGCCGAACGTCTTCAGGACGCCGTCGGCGTCGTCCAGCGCCTGCCGCAGCGCGCCGACCGGGTCGCCGCGCCCGGCCTCCGCCTCGATCAGCGCCGCCTCCATGCGGGCTCGCAGGCGCGTGAGCGGCGAGCGCAGGTCGTGGGCGATGGCGTCGCCGGCGTGGCGCAGGCCGGCGATCGAGCGCTCCAGGCGCTCCAGCATGTCGTTGAGGCCGGCGGCCAGCTCGTCGAGCTCGTCGCCGGCGCCGCGCAGGTTGGCGCGCGCACCGAGATCGCCCATCCGCGCGGCGTTGATGACGCCGGTCATCGCGGCCATGTTGCGCGAGACGTCGCGCGCGACGAATACGCCGCCGGCCAGCCCCAGCACGATCACCAGCGCCGCCGCGCCCCAGAGCGCGTTGACGATCTTGACCACGTAGCCCTGCGCCTCGCCCACGTCGGCGCCCACGAACAGGATCTCGCCGCCGGGCAGCCGCTCCTCCATGCCGCGCGCCGGCCTGCGCACCTTGGCGCCGTCGAAGTCGGTCTCGGTGAGCCCGAAACTGGTCCACTCGACGTCGCGGGTCAGGTTGCCGACGGGCGACTTGCCAATGCTGCCGGAGACCGGATCGCCCTTGGCGTCCATCACCAGGTAGAGGAAGCCGCGCGTCGACGACGAGCGCTCGATCACCGCCTCGTTCAGCGCGGTGAAGCCGCCGCGGTGGACGTAGACGTCCTCCAGCGAGTGGGCCTCGCGCGAGATCGCCGCGTCGGCGGCCCGCGCGGCCTCGCCGGCGGTGGCGATGTAGATGTAGCCGAGGAAGGCGAACGCCGCCGCCGCAAAGAGCGCGAGGAACAGCAGCGTCAGCCGGAACGGCGTCGTGCGGACGAGGCGCGGCAGGCGCATCGGCGTCAGGGATCTCGCAGGTCAGGCGTCGAGACGGTAGCCGGCCCCGCGCACGGTCTGCAGCATCGGGTGGTCGAAGCCCTTGTCGATCTTCGAGCGCAGCCGCGAGATGTGCACGTCGATCACGTTGGTCTGCGGATCGAAGTGGTACTCCCAGACCTGCTCGAGCAGCATCGTGCGCGTCACCGACTGGCCGGCGTGACGCATCAGGAACTCCAGCAGCTGGAACTCGCGCGGCTGCAGGTCGATCTCCTGGCCGGCGCGGCGCACCTCGCGGCCGATCAGGTCCATCTCCAGATCGCCGACCCGCAGCAGGGTCTGCACCGAGCCGGTCTCGCGGCGGCGGGCCAGCGCCTCGACGCGGGCGATCAGCTCGGCGAACGCGTACGGCTTGACCAGGTAGTCGTCGCCGCCGGCCCGGAGGCCCTCGACGCGGTGGTTGATCTCGCCGAGCGCCGAGAGAAACAGCACCGGCGTCTGGTCGCCCTCCTTGCGCAGCCGCTCGACCATGGCGACGCCGTCGAGCTTGGGCATCATGCGGTCGACGATCAGCACGTCGAAGCGGCCGCGCCGCGCCGACACCAGGCCGACCTCGCCATTCTCTGCGGTCTGGCAGTCGTGGCCAGCCTCTCCCAGGCCGCGCGCCATGGCTTCCGACGCCTCGCCGTCGTCCTCAACGATTAAGAGCCGCATGCGCCCCCCTTCCGCCTGCGACGCCCAAGAAAGCGTCTCTCGCCTTAGCCCTCGATCTTGATCGGCACGAAGCCGAGCATCTGCCGGCCGCGGCGCACCGCCAGCGGGATCGACGTGCGCCCGGCCTTCTTCCAGTCGGACACCGCGGCGGCGAGATCGCCGGCGGTGGCGATGTTGCGATCGCCGGCCTGGACGATCACGTCGCCCTTCTGCACGCCCTTGTCGGCGGCGTCGGAAGTGCCCTTGACGCCGGCGACCACCGCGCCGCCCTTGACGGTCTCGGGAATGTTGAACTGGCTGCGCGTCTCGGCGTTCAGCGGCGCGAACTGCATGCCCAGCACCGCCGGGCCGGCGGCCGGATGCGCGGGCGCATTGCCCGGACCGTCCTGGTCGTCGTCGCCCTGGCCCTGGCCATCGGCGGCCGCGAGCTGCTGCTTGGACGGGCGCGTGCCGGAGCGGATGTCGAGGGTGCGCTCCTTGCCGTCGCGGAACACGTCCAGGTGGATGATGTCGCCGGCCTGCGCCTTGGCGACTTCGCGGGTCATCTCGATGTTGGACTTAACCGGCACGCCGTTGACGGCCACCACGACGTCGCCGGCCGCGAGGCCCGCCTTCTGCGCCGGGCCGCCGGGCAGCACGTCGGTCACCTGCGCGCCCTTGCGGCCGGAAAGGCCCCAGGAGTCGGCGAGGTCGCCCGACAGCGACTCGATCGTCGCGCCGATGTAGCCCCGGGTGATCTTGCCCTTGGCGATCAGCTGCTGGGTGACGTTCTGGGCGATGTCGGCGGGGATGGCGAAGCCGATGCCGACCGAGCCGCCGGAGGGCGAGTAGATCTCGGCGTTGACGCCGATCACCCGGCCGTAGACGTCGAAGGTCGGGCCGCCGGAATTGCCCTTGTTGATGGGCGCGTCGATCTGGATGTAGTCGACGAAGTCCTGGCCGATGTCGCGGTTGTAGGCAGAGACGATGCCGGCGGTGGCGGTGCCGTTGAGGTCGAACGGATTGCCGACGGCCACCACCCAGTCGCCGACCCGCGGCCGCACTGCGGTCTCGAACGATACGTACGGGAAGTCGTGGCCGTTCACCTTCAGCACCGCGAGGTCGGTGCCTTCGTCGCGGCCGACCACGGTCGCGGTCAGCTCAGTGCCGTCCTTGGTCACCACCTTGATGTCTTCGGCGCCGTCGACGACGTGGTTGTTGGTGACGATGTAGCCGTCGCTGGAGATGAAGAAGCCCGAGCCGGACGACTGTTGCTTGGGCGGCGGGCGGTCATCCTCGCCGCTCTTCGGCACGATCTCGAACGGGAAGTTCTCGAAGCCGGGAATCTGCCGGCGCAGCGCCGAGATGTCGATCTTGGAGGTCACGTGGATCGAGACCACGGCGGGCGAGACGCGCTCGAAGATGTCGGCGAAGGACTGCGGGGCGCCGGGCGGCGGGGCGAAGACCGGGGCGGTCGAGGCCTGGATGAGGCTGCCGCCGTGCAGGCCGGGGTTCCAGACCGCCGGAAGCTTCATGCCGGCGCCGGCGAACGCGGCGACGGCGATGCTGCCGCCCGCCAGGGCGCCAACCAGGAATGCGGTCTTGTTGACGGGCATATGTAACGTTCCTCGTCCCGGGAAGCGAAAGGTCCCAGGCAGCCTTATAAACTAAGCGCGGATGCCGAACGGCGCCACGGTCCTCAAGTTACCTTTCCGTCATCGCAAGCCAATCGCGCGATTATGCGGCTGAATGGTGTCAGCTTGTTCCAGGTCCAGACAGCTTGGCGGAAAGGTTTTCGAGCTCGGCTTCTTCTTCGACGGTGAGGCTTGTCGGGGGCGGCGTCTGTCCACGTCCGCGGACGATGAGCGCGGCCGCGCCGGCGATCAGGATCAGTAGCGGGCCGACCCAGAGGATCGCGTTGCCGAGCGAGGCCTTCGGGGTCAGCAGCACGAACTGGCCGTAACGGCTGACCAGGAAGCTGCGGATTTCGCCGTCGCTGCGGCCATCGGTCACTTGCTGGCGGATCAGCTGGCGCAGGTCGCGGGCCAGCGGCGCGTCCGACTCGTCGATCGACTGGCTCTGGCAGACCAGGCAGCGCACGTCGGTGAAGAGCGCGCGGGCGCGGGCTTCCTTGGCCGGATCGGCGAGCCGGTCGGCGGGGTCGGCGGCCGCGGCGCCCAGCAGCACGGCGAGGCTCGCGGCGAGGCCCAGCCGGCGCAGGGTCCGCATACGCATCACTCCGCCGGACCTGGAGCAGGCGCGGGCGCTGGCGCCGGCGCGGGCTCGGGACCTGGCGCAGGTTCGGCCGCCGGCTGCACGCGGACGCGGCGCGTGACGGCGAAGCGCAGCCGCCGGTCGCTCAGCGAGACGAGCCCGCCCAGCGCCATCAAGAGCGGCCCGGCGAAGATGAAGCGCACCCAGGGGTTCCAGTAGCTGCGGATCAGCCAGGCGGGCGCGCCGTCCGCGCCCACGCGCTTGTCGCCGACCACCACGTAGAGGTCGTCGAGCGCGGTCGGGCAGATGGCGACGCCGGAGATGGTCTGCGCGCGCGCCGCATAGAGCTTGCGGTCGGGCGCGGCGATGCAGAGCAGCCGCCCATCCACGCCGGTCACCCGGATCAGCGCCCGCTCGCCGACGTAGTTGGGCCCGAACTCCTGGCCGATCTGGTCGAGCCGCAGCTCATAGCCGGCGACGTGCATGCTCTGGCCGAGCCGCAGCGCCTCGGCGCCCTCGGCGCGCCAGGCCGTCTCGAACGACGCGCCCAGCGCGAAGACGCCGATGCCGACATGGGCCAGCGTCATGCCCCAGGCGCCGCGTGGCAGCCCGAGCGTGCGGCGGCCGACCTCGGCCCACGGCGCGCGGAACGCCCGCACCCGCTCGGCGGCCTCGGCCAATGCGCCCGCGATCACCCAGGCCCCCAGCGCCACGCCGCAGGCGGCCAGCAGGCTGCGCGGCGTCACCAGGCCGAACGTCGCCAGCGCCGCTGCGGCCGCGACGAGCCCAGCCAGCCAGAGCCGCCGCAGCGCGCCCGCCAGGTCGCCGCGCTTCCACGCCAGCAACGGGCCGGCCGGCAGCGCCAGCAGCAGCGGCGCGATGAGGGCGCCGAAGGTCAGGTTGAAGTAGGGCGCGCCGACCGAGATCGGGGTGCCGTCGATCGCCGAGCGGATCAGCGGCAACAGCGTGCCGATCAGCACCACGGCGGTCGCGGCCGCCAGCAGGATGTTGTTGAGGAAGAGCGCGCCCTCGCGGCTGACCGGCGTGAACGCCGCCTCGTCGCGCAGGGCGGGCGCGCGCCAGGCGTAGAGCGCCAGCGCCCCGCCCGCCGCAACGCCCAGGATGCCCAGCAGCAGCACCCCGCGCTTCGGGTCGATGGCGAAGGCGTGCACCGATGTCAGCACGCCCGAGCGGACCAGGAAGGCCCCCATCATCGAGAGCGCGAAGGCGCCGATGCCCATGAGCGCGGTCCAGCTCGGGTAGGCGCCGCGCTTTTCGGTCACCGCCGCCGAGTGCAGCAGCGCAGTTCCCAGGAGCCAGGGCATGAAGCTGGCGTTCTCGACCGGGTCCCAGGCCCACCAGCCGCCCCAGCCGAGCTCGTAGTAGGCCCAGTAGGAGCCGAGCGTGATGCCGATGGTCAGAAGGCTCCAGGCGGCCAGCGTCCAGGGTCGGATCCAGCGCGCCCAGGCCGGCTCGACGCGGCCTTCGATCAGCGCGGCCACCGACAGCGAGAACACCACCGAGAAGCCGACGTAGCCGGCGTAGAGGAACGGCGGGTGGCCCGCCAGCGCCGGATCCTGCAGCAGCGGGTTCAGCGAGTCGCCCTGCACCGGCGGCACGGCGAGCCGCGTCAGCGGGTTGGAGGCGAACACCATGTAGCCGATGAAGAGCACGCCCAGGACGCCCTGCGTCGCCACCGCCGAGGCCTTCAGGCCGAACGGCAGTCGCCGGCTCATCGCCATCGCCGCGCCGTAGCCGGTCAGCATCAGACACCACAGCAGGATCGAGCCCTCGTGGCTGCCCCAGGCGCCGGCGATCTTGTAGATGAGCGGCTTGGCCGTATGCGAGTTGGCCGCGACGTTCAGCACCGAGAAGTCGGACGTCACGAACGCGTGGATCAGCGCCGCAAAGCCGATGACGATCGCCACGAAGGTCGCCATCGCCGCGCCCTCGCCGGCGCCGGCGAGCGCCGCGTCGCGACGCAGCCGCCCGGCGACGGACAGCGCCACCTGGGCCAGGCTGAGGCAGAGCGCCAGGATCAGCGCGAACTGGCCGAGCTCGTCAATCATGGCATCGCCGCCGCGGTCGTCTTGGTCGCAGGCAGGGGCGCGTCGCCGCGCCGCCACTCGCCTTCCTTCTTCAGCGCGGCGGCGACCTGCGGGGGCATGTACTTCTCGTCGTGCTTGGCGAGGATGCCGTCGGGCGAGCGGGCGACGAACACGCCGGCGTCGTTGAACGCGCCCATCGCCACCACGCCCTGGCCCTCGCGGAAGAGGTCGGGCAGCTCGCCGCGGAAGGTCACCGGCGTCGTCGAGATCTTGTCGGCGATCACGAAGTCCACCTCGCCGTCGGGCTTCTTCACGACGCTGCCGGGTTTCACCAGGCCGCCCAGCTGGATGTCGCGGCCGGTCGGCACGTGCGCGGCGGCCGCCTGCGAGGGCGTGTAGAAGAACGAGATCGAGCCGCGCATCGCATAGAGCGCGACGCCGACCGCCAGCGCCAGCACCGGCGCGGCGACCGCCAGGGTCATCAGCCGGCGCCGGGCGGTGCGGGATTTCGGAAGGAACGTCATCTTATCCCTACTCTAGCCCGGCGCCGCGGCCGGCGGGGGCGCGCTCGCGGGGCGCACGTTCGCGGCGGCGGCCAGCGCCGCCAGCACGTCCGCATGTCCCGCGTACCGCTGCCGCGCCTGCGCCAGCGCCGCGGCCTGGCGGTCAGTCTCGCCGAGCACGCCGTAGGCGCGCACCAGCCGCACCCAGCCGTCCGGATCCTCGGGATTGGTCTTCAGCCGCGCGGCGAGGCCGTCGACCATGGCCTGGATCTGCGGCGGTCCGACCGCCGCTCCGGCCCCAGCCGGGGTCTCGGGTATACCCGCCGCGGGCAGCGCGCCATGCGTGGTCACGTAGGCGATCTCGCGGCCCAGCGTGTCGCGGCGCGGGTCGTCGGGGGCGAGCGACGCCTCGACCGCACGCCATTCGGCGAGGCCGCCCGCGACGTCGCCGCGCAGGATCCGCGCCCTGGCCAGCGCGTATCTGGCGGCCGCCGAGGTCGGGTCGAGCGCCAGCGCCTTCTGGAACGCCGCCTGCGCATCCGGCCCGATGTCGCCGTTCGCCGCCATCGCGTCCGCCTCGCCGAGGATCTCCCAGAGGTCGGCGCGGCGCGGGTCGAGCGCCAGCGCGCGCTGTGCCGCCTGCGCCGCCTCCAGCGGCTGGTCGGAGGCGAGCTCGGCCAGCGCGAAGGCGCGCCGCGCGTCAGGGTCGGTCGGCCGCTCCTTGACCACCTGGGTCAGCACGGCGGCCATCTGCGGCGGACTCAGCGCCGCGGGATCGGGGCTCGCGCGCCACTCCGCCAGGCGCTTGGCGAACGGCTGGTCCGCCAGTCCCGGCGCGCCGATCGCGACGTAGACCACCAGCGCCAGCATCGGCGCTGCGGCCGCGGCCGCCAACACCACGCCCGGTTTGGCGGCTTTCAGCGGTGGCTCCTGGCGGCCGGCCGCCGCCAGCAGGCGGCGGCCCGTCTCGGCGCGCACCGCCCGCCGCTCGCCCTCGGCCAGCAGACCGCGGTCGGCGAGGTCGTCGAGCTCGGCCATCTGGCGGCGATAGACGGAAAGGGCCGGGTTCTCGTCGCTCGCCGCCACGGCCGCGCCGGCCGCGCGTCGCACGACGAGCGCCGCCAGGCCTGCCGACACCAGGGCCGCGGCGATCCAAAGCCAGATCATGGCGCGGGCCTTATCGGAAAAGCGCCCGCGCCTCCAGACGCGCGCTTGCCGCAACCGGTCGCGTCGTGCGCGCGTTGGTTTGGCCAAGAGACGGCGGAGATTGGACGAAATCATGAACTTCAAGCGGATCCTGCCGCTCGCGCTCGCCGGTCTGGCGCTGGCGCCGGCGGCGTTCGCGGCCGACAACGAGGCGGGCGTGCCGCTCTCGCCGGCCGAGGCGGCCGGCGGCTGGACGGTGGAGACCGGCGGCCACTCGGTCTGCATGATCACCCTGACGGCAAGCCACGGCGCCACCGTCGGCAACGGCTGCGGCGACGTGCTGCCGGCCGGCATCACCGGCTGGTCGGCAACCTCGGACGGCATGGCGCTGACCGGCGCCGGCCAGTCGGTGCCGTTCAGCCGATGGAGCAACAGCCTGTTCGTCTCGCACCGATCGAGCGGGGTCGACGTGCAGCTGATGCGCGGCGGCCCGCACCCGATCCCCGGCAGCTCACCTGCCGGGCAGGTCCCGGGGCCGCGGCCGTACGATTGACCTGTCCCCCGGGGACGCGCTGAGATGACGGCGCGGGCGGCGCAGGCGCCGCCGGTGCGCCGGCGCCTATGCTCGCCGGTGTTTACTCCGCGTCATTTCGAGGGGGCTCGTTTGCTTCGAAGCATTTTCGCTGTCGCAGTCGGCGGCCTTGCGCTGCTCGGCGGCGCCGCGCTGGCGCAGCCCGCGCCGCCGCCGGGGAACATCGCGCCCAACGACTATGCCGACCAGGCCAACTGGCTGTGCTGGCCGGGCCGCGACGACGCCTGCGCCGCCGACCTTACCACCACCGTCGTGAAGGCCGACGGGACCACCGGGATCGAGAAGTTCCAGGCCGATCCGAATGCGCCGATCGACTGCTTCTACGTCTACCCGACCGTCTCGCACGATCCTGGCATGGTCAGCTCGATGAAGATCGAGCCG
>Ga0134126_10013461_pt1 | contig 10334 bp, 10 predicted proteins | sample KB31752_FD_96881 | JGI IMG/M metagenome (GOLD analysis project Ga0134126, IMG submission 96881) | Terrestrial soil microbial communities with excess Nitrogen fertilizer from Kellogg Biological Station, Michigan, USA - KB3-175-2 | ecosystem: Environmental > Terrestrial > Soil > Unclassified ...
ACCTCGCCGAGGTGACGGTCTGATGGCGCTCGACTTCGAGGGCATCGAGCGCCGCGCGCTCGGCCAGTTCACCGAAAAGGCGTACCTCGATTATTCGATGTACGTCATTCTCGATCGGGCCCTACCGGCGCTCGGCGACGGGCTCAAGCCCGTCCAGCGTCGCATCATCTATGCGATGAGCGAGCTCAGCCTGTCGGCGGCCGCCAAGCACAAGAAATCCGCGCGCACCGTCGGCGACGTCATCGGCAAGTTTCATCCGCATGGCGACATGGCCTGCTACGAGGCCATGGTGCACATGGCGCAGGCCTTCTCGTATCGCTATCCGATCGTGGACGGGCAGGGCAACTGGGGCTCCCCCGACGACCCCAAGTCCTTCGCGGCGATGCGCTATACCGAATCGCGACTGACGCGCTACGCGGAGCTGCTGCTGGCCGAGCTCGAGCACGGCACGGTCGAGTGGGCGGCGAACTTCGACGGTACGCTGGATGAGCCCACCATGCTGCCGGCGCGGCTGCCGAATCTGCTGATGAACGGCGCCTCGGGCATCGCCGTGGGCATGGCCACCGACATTCCGCCGCACAATCTGACCGAGGTCGCCGCCGCCTGCGTGCAGCTGCTCGACGATCCGGACAGCACTACGCGCGCATTGCTCAAGCACATCAAGGGACCGGATCTGCCCACCGGCGGGGAGATCGTCTCGCCGCGCGCGGACCTCGTGGCCTTCTACGAGAGCGGCAGCGGCAGCTTTCGCGCGCGCGCCACCTACGAGGTCGACGACGAGGGACTCATCGTCATCAACACGCTGCCCTACCAGGTGTCCGGCAGCCGCGTGCTGGAGCAGATCGCCGAGCAGATGCGCCAGAAGAAGCTGCCCATGGTCGAGGACCTGCGCGACGAGTCCGACCATGAGAACCCCACGCGGCTGGTCATCGAGCCGCGCTCCAATCGTGTCGACGTGCAGCAGCTGATGGCGCACCTGTTTGCAACCACGGACCTGGAGCGCAATTACCGCGTCAATCTCAATGTCATCGGCAACGACGGCCGGCCGCGCGTGCTGGGACTGAAGGAGCTGCTGTCCGAGTGGCTCGAGTTCCGCCAGAGCACCGTACGCCGCCGCCTGCAGCACCGCCTGGACAAGGTCACGCGGCGATTGCACATCCTCGACGGGTTGCTGATCGCCTATCTGAACCTCGATGAGGTGATCCGCATCATCCGCCGCGAGGAGGAGCCGAAGCCGGTGCTGATGAAGCGCTTCAAGCTCTCCGACGAGCAGGCGGAGGCGATCCTCGAGACCAAGCTGCGTCATCTGGCGCGCCTGGAGGAGATGAAGATCCGCGAGGAGCAATCCGAGCTCGCGGAGGAGCGCGATGAGCTCAGCGCCATCCTCGGCAGCCGCGCGCGCCTGAAAAAGCTGCTGCGCGAGGAGATTCAGGCCGATGCGCGCGAATACGGCGATGAGCGGCGTACGCGTATCGTGGAGCGTGCGGCCGCGCAGGCCATCGAAGAGACAGAGCTGCTCGCGAACGAGCCGGTGACCGTAGTGCTCTCGACCGGCGGCTGGGTGCGGGCCGCCAAGGGCCACGAGATCGACGCGCGCGCTCTCTCGTACAAGAGCGGCGATGCCTTCCAGGCGGCGGCGCGTGGTCGCAGTACCCAGCAGGCCGTGTTCGTCGACAGCACGGGGCGGGTCTACAGCCTGCCGGCGCACACACTGGCCTCGGCGCGCGGCGCCGGCGAGCCACTCTCAGGGCGGCTCGATCCGCCCGATGGCGCGCGCTTCGCGGCGGTTGCCATCGGCGAACCGGAGGATGCCTGGCTGCTGGCGAGCGATGCCGGCTATGGCTTCACGGTGCGATTGAAGGAGCTGCACTCGCGCAACCGTGCCGGCAAGGCGGTCTTCAAGCTCACCAGCGGGGCGCAGGTGCTGCCGGCTGCCGCGGTGACCGGCCCCGATGCGCGCGTCGCGCTGGTCAACAGCGAGGGGCGGCTGTTGGTGTTTCCGGCCAGCGAGGTGCCCGAGCTGCCACGTGGCAAGGGCAACAAGCTCTTCGGCATCCCCACCAAGAAGGCAGAGTCCGGGGAGGAGCGCATCGTGGCGCTGTGTGTGCTCGGCGCAGGCCAATCGCTCGCGGTCTATAGCGGCGAGCGCCAGATGAAACTCTCGGCGCACGACCTCGCCGACTACGCCGGGGAGCGCGCGCAGCGCGGCGCGTTGCTGCCGCGCGGCTGGCGCACCGTGGAGCGCATCGAGCCGCTGGAGTAGGAGCGCGCCTGCCGTCCCGTCGCGCGATCAGCGGGTGCTAGCTGGACTTCCCGGCTAAACCACTGCGCGTGAGTCTTCCTTTTGCGTGAAGATCGATACGATCAGGGAAATGATGAAGCCAATAATAACGGTCGTGACCAGAGAGGTGAGCACGATGACAAGCGGCGTTCTGAAAGCCGACACGATCGTCAAGGCCTGCTGTGCCTGCGCGCCCGAGATGCCTCGCCGTTCGATGGCCGCGCGCTGCGCCTGGGCAATGGTCACGAGATAGCCGCTGTTGATGTACTTCAGATAGATGAACACCAGGATGGCATCGACGACGGCGGCAATCGCCGCCAGCAGCGTGCCCGAGCCCAGGCCCTGCGGATAGCTCATCATGCCTGCGTGAGCTCGTTTGTACTCCGAATGCGCCAGGATGATGAGCACGATGAGTATCACCGAGTTGACGGCAGTCACCGCCGAGCCGAAGCGGATGCCGGCGATGGTCCCCAATAAGAATAAAATAAATGAGATCGCGCCCTGTATGAGTCCATATTTGAGCGCGATTGCCTTGATGCTTCGACTCGATTGAGCTTCCATAGCTGCGTTCTCCCTTAGACGACCGCGTTGAGTGCCCTGGCGATTGGTAAGCGGGCCGCGCGCATGGCCGGGAACAGCCCACCGATCAGTCCGATGACGCATGCCCAGGCGATCGCCAGGACGACGAGCTCGGGCGTCACCTGCATCGCGAACATGATGGGGCCACCGTTGCTCAACGTGCTCGACATATGCCCATTGAAGAGCATCCCTGCGCACAGCGCTCCCAGCAGCCCCCCGGCGACCGACAGCAGCAGTGCCTCGGCCATCACGGAAACTACCATCGAGCTGGAACTGAAGCCGATCGCGCGCAAAGTCGCGATCTCGAGCGATCGAGCGCTGACCGAAGCGTAGAGGCTGTTGAGCGCGCCGAATAAGGCGCCGGTGGCCATCATGCCACCGATGACGTATCCAATCCCTTTCAGGAGACTATTGAAGCCGCGTGCTTGATTGGCCGCATAGGTGGACTCCAGATAAGCGCTGACACGCAGAGTCGGATCTGCCGCAAGCGCGCTCTTCAGCTGTTCCAGAGAACCTGGACCGGCGAGACGAACCGTGACGCTGTTGAACCAGGTGCGCTGCAACGCGGCGATCAGGGTCTGTGCGTCGGTGAGGATCTCCGAGTCCATGAGGCTGGGCCTGCCACTGGCAAACACTCCCACGACCAGCCAGTCCCCGTTTTGAAACATGATATGGCTACCCAGACCGATGCCATAACGCTCCTCCAGGGTGTGACCGACAACCAGCTCGTGCAAGCCCGGACGAAACATCCGGCCGTCGCTGAGATGGATTTCCGGGCGAAGCTCCGTTTCGACGCTCCCCACGCCCCGTAGCGCGACATTAGTGGGCTTGCCGTTTGCCTCGATCTGCACCTGTGCCAGTGCCTCGGCAGCGGCGATCGGGCGTCCCATGGCGTCCTTTGCGATTCCAGGGACTTGCAGGATATTCGGCACCTGATCGCCCGGAATGCTGCTCAAAGCTTCCTGGAGCGCGCCAGTCGAGACAATGAGAGCGCGATCGGGGCTTCCAGCTCCGGCAATCGTGTTGGCGAATCCAACCGCCATCGCCAGGATACTGACGAGCACGCCGGTGACCCCGGCAATGCCGATGACGATCACGAGCGACGCACCGATGCGCTGCGGCAGGTTACGCAGGTTCATGCCGACGACAGCATGGGTTTGCCTGATTACTCCCATGGTCGACCTCAGCGCACTGCCAGCGCGTCGATGATCGAGAGTCTCTGGGCGCGCCACGCCGGCGGCAGAGCACTCACCAGCGCGAGCAGCAGCGCGAGACACATCCCCAATGCGACGACAATCAACGGCAGGTGCAGGAGCGGTGTCACGCCGAGCGCCCGCTGCATCAGCGCAGCCATCGCGGAGAGCACCAGGCGCGCGGTCAACAGGCCGAGGGCGGCGGAACCCAGAGAAAGGAGCACTGCCTCGCTCAGCACCAGCCCCGCAACGCCCCGGTCCGTGAATCCGAGTGTCTTCATCACCGCGAAATCGCGTATGCGCTCGCGGTAGGCCTGCATCAGCGTACTGCCGACGAGCAGCAGCAGCGTCGCGAAGGCAGCGGCAACGATTGCTTCGACGAAGAAATCGAGATCCCCTATCTGGGCAAGCTGTCCCTGGGCGGTCGCCCGCTCGGTTTCGGTACGGGTGCGATTAGCCGAATTGGCGAACAGATTGTCGATCGCATTGCTGACGGTCGTTGCCTCGGAGGCGTCGGCGATGGTCTCCTGATAGAACTGTACCGTGCCCGTATCAGTCGCCCGAGCGGTGTCGAAGTAGGCATAGTTCATCAGCATCACCGGTTCCTGCGCCCCGGGGTTGTTGGGCATGTCGAAGGTGCCGACGATCTGAAAAGTCCAATCCGCGGTCCCGTCCTTCTTCTGTGCGTTGAGCGCATGGATCGGTATCTGCTGGCCGACTTTCCAGTCGAGCCGCTGGGCGAGGCTTTGCGCGACGAGCACTCCCGTGCGGGTGGCGCGTAAGCTCGCGCTCGCGGCGGCAGACACGCTGTACATGGAGTTCTCGGGGAAAAAGCTCTCCACATCGATCGGCTGGACGATGACGAGGTTGTGAATCGATTGGTAATCCCCGACGAAAACCGCCCGAGGCGTGACCTGCGTCACCCCGTGCACCGCTTCGATTCGAGACCGGTCGGCGAAGGGCAGGGTCAAACCCGTGGGACTTCGCGTAATGAGCACGTTGAGCCGCCCCTGGTCGGTCGCCTGTTTGAAGGTGCTGTCGATGCCCTGGAGCATTCCGAAGAGCAGGAAGGCGACGACGATTGACAGCACGGTGAAGATCGTGCGGACCTGCTTGCGCCACAGACCGGTCCAGATCAGGCCGAAGTACTTCAAGGCAGCCCCATCAGGCATTTGCCGCCCTTCACACTACGTCGCCCCGGCGGCTGCATGCAATGCATCTAGTATCTGCCGCTCGCCGCTAGTAGTCACGCCTTTGAATGATCAGGATGGCTGCCGCAAAGAACAGGGCCGCCAAAGCGATGGCCGTTCCAATGATCAGGCCCGAGGCAGCATGCGTGGTCAACGCCAGATCATGGAAGGTGTTTACCGAGGAGCGGCCGGCACGGAAAACAAAGGCCGAGGGTACGATCAGAATGACCACACTGGCCCTGACGCGTGCGCCCTCGTCGCAGAAGGTGGAGAGGCATGCCGAGAGTGCATAGACGGCCAGACTGCAGGCAGCGACCATCGCGAAGTAGCCAAGCGCATCACGCGGACTCGTGGTCGGTTGCGGCCAAAGGATCCAGAGCGCCGTAAAAAGGATTGCCAGGAAGATTCCTGTCTCGAGAATCCCGGTTGCCGTGCGCACGAGAAACAGCCGTAGCCGGGTCACAGGCAGTGAAAGCGTGAAGATCATGGAGCGCTCGGCACCCTTGTCGGAAGCGCCTGCGCGCGTGGAGGCCGTGTGGATTCCCGATCCGGCAAGCATGATTGCAGCGAAAATGGCTGCCTGTACGATGAGAAACATGAGAAGCGCCACTCGCACCTGTGCGGCGGTCGTCGACGGGGCATTCCGCGTTGAGATGATAGGCATGGCGAAGAAGAGAATTCCGATCATCAGGGCCCATGCGACGCGCCAACGGGTTTCCAACCAGGCCTTCAACCAGAGCATTTGTTGTTCCCCACGTGCTCCAGAAAGAGTTCCTTGAGCGTGACCGGAAAGCGCTCCACGATCCCACCCAGGGACTGACGCAATTGCGCCGTGATCGCATCGGCGTTGCGACTGACGAGAATCGATAGCATTCGTCCGTTACGCCGAATGCTCTCGATGCCGTCCAAGCGGCCGATGTCCACCGGCGGCTCGCCCGCGCAGACGATGCTGAGACGTTGGTAATGCGCCTTGATGTCGTCGAGGTTCCCCCAGATGAGCGTCCTACCGCGATCGATGATGGCGACGTGATCGGCGATCTGCTCCACATCCGGAAGCTGATGCGAAGAGAAGAAAATGGTCGTGCCTTGGTCGGCGGCCATTCCCACCAGCTCGCGCAGCACTTCCTCGGAGGCCGCTGGATCAAGGCCATCCATGGGTTCGTCCAGGATCAGCAACTCCGCACCATGCGAGATTGCGAGCAGCAGCATCAGCTTGGAACGCATTCCCTTCGAGAGCTGCGAAACCGCTGTGTCGGGGGGCAGATCGAACAGATCCAGATAGCGTCGTTCCAAATCGAGCCGCCAATCCGGAAAGAATGGGCGCGTGAATCGCAGCATCCCTTCCACGGTCATGTACGGATAGAGTTCCTTGTCTTCGGTAACGAAGCCAAGCCTGCGCCGAATGCTCAAGCCCGTGCGTGGATCGGCAACGGGCTGTCCAAAGATTCGTGCCGCGCCGGCGTCTGCTTTGACCAGCCCGAGCAGATGCTTGATGGTCGTGGTTTTTCCCGCCCCGTTGCGTCCCAGGAAGCCGAATACGCTGCCGGTAGGCACTCGAAGATCCAGCCCGTTGAGTGCCACGCGGCTGCCGAATGACTTTCGGAGACCTTCGATCTCGATGATGGGTGCGATCATGCCGGCTCCGTCTGCTGGTCCCGTTGGGCCGCCGCCAGCTCGTTCTCGATGAGTCGGCGGATTTCTTCTTCTGTGAGTCCCAGTTCCCGCAGACGCTGAATGACAGGGCCGACGAGCCGTGCGGCCTTGGCCATCACGCGGGTGCGCTCGCTGACGGATTGCCCCACGTATGCGCCCGATCCTTGCCTGAGATCCACGACGCCTTCGTGTTGCAGCTCCCGGTAGGCGCGGACTACGGTGTTTGGATTGACCACGAGCTCCTCCGCCAACTTGCGAATGGTCGGGAGTTTTTCCCCTGCGCGCAGCGCCCCGGTTTCCACGCCATGCCTGATCTGCTGCATGAGCTGCAGATAGACGGGAATACCGGAGGAATGGCTGAGGCGGAAGATCACTTTAATTGTGCTACTCTTCTAGCACAATATACGCTGGAGGAAGTCCGGTCAAGACGACGCGTTGCGCGCCTACTCCGTCAGCGGCGGCCCGCGGCCCTCGGGATACATCTGCTCCCAGCGCTTGCCATCGGTCGGGATGATGCGCATCGAGCGCACCGTGCCCTCATCCAGGCAGCGGGCGTTGACGCTATAGCCTTCGGGGTGCGAGCGCGGCACGTAGAAGGACTTGACGCCGCACACCGAGCAGAACAGATGCTGAGCCGTAAGCGTGTTGAACTGGTAACTCGTCAGCGATGCGTCGCCCAACAACAGACGGAAGCGTGACTTGGGCACCATCAGGTGCAGATAGCCGGATTTGCTGCAGATGGAGCAGTTGCAGTCGTTGACTTCGAGATCCGCCGGCGCCATGACCTCGAAGCGTACGCGGCCGCAGTGGCAGCCGCCGGCGTGTCTCACCATCTGAACCATAGAACTTTTGCCTCCGGCGGGATTATCGGCTCATCCCGCCAGTGTCGCCAATTCAGGCTCGCTCGCGAGCTCTTCGGCGCGATGACAGGCAACCAGGCTGTCACCCAGCGCACGCAGGGCCGGCCGCTCGCGCGCGCAGCGCTCGATGGCATACGCACAGCGGGTGCGAAACACGCAGCCGGACGGGGGGGCGAGCGCCGAGGGAATCTCGCCGCTCAGCTGCGGGCGAGGACGGGCACGTGCCAGGCGCGGCGTAGGTGCCGGGGCGGCCTGCAGCAGCGCGCGTGTATAGGGATGGCGCGCGGCGCGGAAGATCTGCTCGCGATCGGCCAGCTCCATCACGCGGCCGAGGTAGAGCACCAGCACCCGGCTGCAGGCGAAGCGCACCGCGCCCAGATCGTGCGAGATGAACAGCATCGACAGATCGAGCTCGCCCTGCAGCTGCATCAGCAGATTGGCGATCTGCGACTTGATGGACACGTCAAGCGAGGAGAGTGGCTCATCGCACACCAGCAGCCGCGGACGTGTGATTAGGGCGCGAGCGATGGCGATACGCTGCGCCTGGCCGCCGGAAAACTCGTGTGGCAAGCGGTGCAGCTGCGTGGCCGAAAGACCCACAGCCTCGAGCATCGCCGTGCTGCGGGCGCGGCGCTCGGCGGCCGACAGCCCTGGCTCGAACGCGCGTAGTGGCTCAGCGACGCTGTTGGCGACGCTCATGCGCGGATCGAGCGAGGCGAGCGGATCCTGGAAGATGAGCTGCAGGTCGCCCCTGAGCTGGCGCAATTCCCGACCGGTCAGCTGCAGCAGATCCCGTCCTTCGAAATACGCGCGCCCCGACGCGGCGGGCACCAGCCGCAGCAGCGCACGGGCGATACTCGACTTGCCGCTGCCGGATTCGCCGACGATCCCCAGGCTCTGCCCACGCGTCAGCTCGAAGCTCACGTCGCTGACGGCATGCAGCCGCTCGCGGCGGCCATCCACGCGGACGTGGTAGTCGACGCATAACCCTTCGACGGCAAGCAGCGGCCGCGTCACGGCATTCATGTCGTGTCATCCCGCAGGCGTCCGAGCGGACCCTCATAATGACAGGCCTTCCAGTGCAGCGCCGTGGCCTGCAATAGCTCCGGAGTGCGCTCGTCGCAGACCGGCAGTCGATAGGCACAGCGTGGTGCAAACGCGCAGCCGCTTGGCAGGGCAGCGGGGTCCGGTGGCGCGCCGGGGATGCTCGCCAGGCGCCGCGGGGGCGGCCCATCCAGCCGCGGTACGCATTCCTGCAGTGCCTCGCTGTAGGGATGCAGCGGATGATCGAAGATCGGGTCGACGGGCGCCTGCTCGACGATGCGGCCCGCGTACATGAGCGCCACGCGGTCGGCGAGCTCGGCGATCACGCCCATGTCATGCGTCACCAGCAGCACCGCGATGCCGTGGCGCTCGCACAGCTGGCGCAACAGGCTCAGGATCTGCGCTTGCACGGTCACGTCCAAGGCCGTGGTCGGCTCATCGGCGAGCAGGATTTCAGGGGAGGCCATCAGCGCCATGGCGATCACCACGCGCTGACGCATGCCGCCGGAGAGCTCGTGCGGGTACTGGCTCAGCCGTCGGCGAGCGTCGCCGATCTGCACCGCCTCGAGCATCTCGCAGGCGCGTTCACGGGCCTGTTGCCCGCTCACCTTGGCATGCGAACGCAGCACCTCGATGAGCTGCGTGCCGATGCGCAGGTATGGATTGAGCGCGGTGACCGGATCCTGAAACACCATCGCGATGCGTGCACCGCGCACTGCATTCAGCTGCGCGGCGCGCAGGCCCAGCAGCTCCCGCCCACGGTAATTCACGCTGCCGCTGAGCTGCGCCTGCGGACCGTTGAGCCCGAGGATCGACAGCAGCAGCTGCGTCTTACCGCAGCCGGACTCGCCGGCGAGACCGAGAATCTCGCCGGGAGCCAGGTCCAGATCGACGCCGCGCACCACCGGTACAGGTTCCCCGCTGGCACTTCGGTAGCTCACGCGTACCTGCCGCAGGCGCAGCAGCGCCTGGGTGTTTGCTGCCGGCAGCGCTGCCTGCGGCGCGTGTGGGCTCATTGCGGGCATCAATCGTGACTGCGCGGGTCGAGCGCACGTCGCAGTCCGTCGCCCAGGTAGTTGAAGGCGTAGATGATGCCGCTCAGGAAGGCGGCCGGCACGATCAGCAGGTGCGGGTGCGACTGCATCTCCGAGGCGCCGTCGGCGACCAGTGAGCCCAGCGAGGCCATCGGCGACTGCACGCCCATGCCCAGAAAGCTCAGCAGCGCCTCGAACAGAATGACGGTGGGAATGGTCAGCGTCGCATAGACAATGACGATGCCGAGCAGGTTCGGCACGATGTGGCGGCGGATCATCGCCGCGCCGTGCACGCCGCAGACACGTGCGGCCTCGATGAATTCACGCTGTTTGAGCGAGAGGGTCTGGCCGCGCACGATGCGCGCGATGTCCAGCCAGCTGACCGCGCCGATGGCCACGAACATCAGCCACAAGTCGCGCCCGAAGAGCACCGTCAGCACGATCACCAGCGGCACGAACGGCACCGAATAGAGCACGTCGACCACACGCATCATCAGCTG
>Ga0134126_10013462_pt1 | contig 10334 bp, 10 predicted proteins | sample KB31752_FD_96881 | JGI IMG/M metagenome (GOLD analysis project Ga0134126, IMG submission 96881) | Terrestrial soil microbial communities with excess Nitrogen fertilizer from Kellogg Biological Station, Michigan, USA - KB3-175-2 | ecosystem: Environmental > Terrestrial > Soil > Unclassified ...
ACGGGCAGCAGCCTCAGTATGGCCAGCCCCAGTACGGCCAGCCGGGCCAGCCGCAGTACGGCCAACCGGGGCAGCCGCAGTACGGCCAACCCCCGTACGGTCAGTACGGCCAGTACGGTCAGCCGGGCCAGTACCCGCAGCAACCCGGCCAGCCAGGGCAGTACGGCCAGTACCCCGGGCCGTATGGGCAGCCGCCGGCCGGCCCACCGCGTTCCCGGAAGAGCATCGGCGTAATTGCCGGTGTATTGGCCGCCGTCGCTGTCGCGGTGATCCTGGTGCTGGGCTTCTGGGCGCCGGGATTCTTCGTCACCACCAAGCTCGATGTCGGCAAGGCCGAGGCCGGCGTGCAGCAGATCCTCACCGACGGCACCAACGGGTACGGCGCCAAGAACGTCAAAGACGTCAAGTGCAACAACGGGCAGAACCCGACCGTCAAGAAGGGCGCCACCTTCGACTGCGATGTCAGCATCGACGGCACCAAACGTTCGGTGACCGTGACGTTCCAGGACAACAAGGGCACCTACGAGGTGGGTCGGCCCAAGTAGGTCACGACCCGGGCAGCGCGTCCAGCGCTTTCTGCAGTCGCGCGATCGACGATCCGACACCCAGCTGCGTCGCGAGGTCGGCGACCCGAGCCGGGTCGGCGGCGACCAACGGCAGGGCGTCGGTGGCAGTCGACAACGTGACCGGGGCGTCGGTGGCCACCGCCACCACCGGTCCGGCCAACTCGACGTAGTCGGCGGCGGCCCGCAGCTTGGCTCTAACGCCTTTGGCCAGTGAGGATTTCGGGTCGTCGACGGCCGCCAAAATCGCCGCCAAAGAGCCGTGCTGCGCCAGCAGTGTCGCGGCGGTTTTCTCGCCGACACCCGGTACGCCGGGCAGCCCGTCAGACGGGTCGCCGCGCAGCAGCGCCAGTTCGGCGTAGCCTTCGCCGGCCCGGTCGAGTGGCACGCCGTATTTTTCCGCCACTTCCGCGGGGCCCAGCAGCGTCGCCTTGGTCAGCCCGCGACCCAGATAGAGCACCCTGATCGCGACCGGTTCGTCGCGGACCACCTGCAGCAGGTCGCGGTCCCCGCTCACGACGACCACCGGGTCGCGGCGCTCCCGGGCCGCCAGGGTGCCGATCACGTCGTCGGCTTCGTAACCCTCGGCGCCGCCGGTGCAGATGCCGAACGCGTCGAGGAGTTCGGCGATCATCTCGACTTGCGGCGTCAGGTCGTCCGGCACTTCCTCGACATCGGTTTGGCCGCTTGGGTTTTCCTCTTCGACGCGGTGCGCCTTGTACGACGGGATGCGGTCGACCCGGAACTGCGGCCGCCAGTCCAAATCCAGACACACCACCAGCCGGCCGGGTTGGTGTCGGGTGATCACCGTGGCCACCGAGTCCAGGAAGCCGCGGACCGCGTTGACCGGCCGTCCGTCGGGGGAGGTGATCGACGACGGGACGCCGAAGAACGAGCGAAACCACATGCTGGCGCCGTCGAGCAACAGCAGCGGTGCGGACATGTCCGTCATCCTGCCAGCCCGGTCATATTGCCGCGCTCCTTCTCATCGCGCTACGCGCTCTGCATCGTCGTGCAGCTAATCTTGCACGCATGGATTCCGACCGCTTCGAAGCCGAGGTCTACCGCCGCCGGGTGGCGGCCGCGACGGCCGCCACCGCGAAGGCGGGCCTGGCCGGGCTGGTCATCACACCGGGGTATGACCTGCGCTATCTCGTCGGGTCGCGCGCGCAGACATTCGAACGCCTGACCGCGTTGGTGCTGCCGGTCTCCGGTGACCCGACGATCGTGGTACCACGATTGGAGTTGGCGTCACTAAGGAGTCCGCCGTCGCTGATCTTGGTGTGGCAGTGCGGGATTGGGTCGACGGTGACGACCCGTACGCGTTGGTTGCCGACGCCGTGGGTGGCGCTCCGGCGGCGACGGCGGTCACCGACTCGATGCCTGCGCTGCACCTGTTGCCACTGGCCGATGTGCTGGGCGCGCTGCCGATACTGGCCACCGAGGTGTTGCGTGAGCTGCGGATGGTCAAGGACGCCGCCGAGATCGACGCGCTGCGCAAAGCGGGCGCGGCGATCGACCGGGTGCACGCCCGGGTGCCGGAGTTCCTGGTGCCCGGCCGGACCGAAGCCGACGTCGCTGCCGACATCGCCGAAGCCATTGTCGCCGAAGGACATACGGCGGTGGCCTTCGTCATCGTCGGCTCCGGCCCGCATGGCGCCGACCCGCACCACGAATTCTCCGACCGTGAGATCCAGGTCGGGGATATCGTCGTCGTCGACATCGGCGGACCCTATTCGCCCGGATACAACTCCGACTCGACCCGCACCTACAGCATCGGTGAGCCCAGTCCCGAAGTGGCACAGCACTATTCAGTGCTTCAGCGAGCGCAACAAGCGGCTGTCGAGGCGGTCCGTCCCGGGGTGACCGCCGAGCAGGTCGACGCCGCCGCCCGCAACGTGCTGGCCGAAGCCGGGCTCGCCGAGTACTTCGTGCACCGCACCGGCCACGGCATCGGTTTGTCGGTGCACGAGGAGCCCTACATCGTCGCGGGCAACGATCTGCCGCTTCAGGTGGGCATGGCGTTTTCCGTCGAACCGGGCATCTACTTCCCGGGCCGGTGGGGGGCCCGCATCGAGGACATCGTGGTAGTGGCCGAAGACGGCGCGCAGCCGGTCAATCATCGTCCGCACGAGCTGATCGTGGTCGCGGTTTAAGTATTAGGCTCAAACGATGACCGACCACGATCGCGCCGCCGCCCGCCGAGAGATCACCAACGCGTTGATGAATGCGCTGGAACGCCGACACGAAGTGCTGGACCTGATCGTGGAAGCGGATGATCGACCGTCGGCGGTGGACGGCATCGTCGAGCTACTGGGCACGTCACGGCTGGGTGCCGAAGCAGTGATCGGCATGTCCTTCGACCGGCTGACCAAGAACTCGCGGAAGAAGATCATCGCCGAGCTCGAGGACCTGAACAACCTCCTGAGCTTCACGTTCAAAGACCGGCCGGCCAGCGCGGGCGAAACCCTGGCGCTGCGCGCGTTCTCCGGCAAGTCCGACCGCGACATCTTCGCCGCGCGCACTCAGGAGACCGGCGCCAAGGGCGATGGCTCAGGCGCTCCCGCGGCCAACGTCGAGGACGAAATCCGTTCGGCACAGGAACGTTTCGACGCCGAGGAGGCGGCATGGTTTGTCGCGGTCGACGGCGACGAGAAGGTCGGCATGGTATTCGGCGAGCTGAACGGCCACGAGGTGCACGTGCGGATCTGGATCCACCCGGACTACCGGCACCGTGGCTACGGCACTGCGGCGCTGGCCAAGTCGCGACCGGAGATGGCCGCGTATTTCCCGGCGGTGCCGCTGGTCATTCGCGCGCCGGGCGCCACGCTCGTCTAGTGGGCTAATCCGCCTTGCGGGCCAACAGATCCGACGACCCCAGTACCCGCTCGACCTGAATCTCGATGACCACGCGTCGCGGATTCACCCGTGGCGTGCGGTAGCGCTGTGCGTAACGCAACTCCGCGTCGCGGACGGCGTCGATCTCGCCGTTGACTCTCGCCCGGCCTTCCAACGACAGCCACCGCGCGCCGTCGACCTGACTGAGCACGGCGATCGCGCCACGGTCGGCGTTGACCGCCTTCTGCGAGCCCCCGGTGGTGATCACCCGGGCGACGTGCGTCTTCGGGTCGAACGTGAAACCCACTGCCACCACATGCGGCGAGTTGTCGGCCCGCAACGTGGTAAGCATCGCGAGGTGACGCTCGGTCAGAAACGCCAGCGCGTCGTTGGTGAGCCGGGCCGTGGAGTTCGCCATCACCGCTCACGCTAGCGCAGGACATAATCGCAGCCGTGAATGACACGGGCGCGCAGACAGTGCTGATTCTCGGCGGCCGCAGCGAAATCGGCACCGAGCTCGCGGTGCGGCTGGCCCCGGGCGCATCGATCGTGCTTGCGGCCCGCAACGCCGACCGGCTCGACGAACAGGTTACGGCGATCCGCAAAGCCGGAGCAGCAGCGGTGGCATGCGTCGAATTCGACGCCGACAACCTCGAATCCCATCGTGCGCTGGTCGCCTCGCTGATCGCCGAGCACGGTCCGATCGATATCGCGGTACTGGCGTTCGGCATCCTCGGTGACCAGAGCCGTGCCGAAGCGGATGCCGCGCACGCGGTCGCCGTCGTCCACACCGATTACGTTGCGCAGGTCAGCCTGCTCACCCATCTCGCCGCCGCGATGCGCCAGGCCGGTCGGGGATCGCTGGTGGTGTTCTCGTCCATCGCCGGGGCCCGGGTGCGGCGAGCGAACTATGTCTACGGTTCAGCGAAGGCGGGCCTGGATGGATTCGCCAGTGGGCTCGCCGATGCGCTGCACGGCAGCGGGGTGCGGCTACTGCTGGTGCGGCCCGGGTTCGTCATCGGCCGGATGACACAGGGCATGGCACCGGCACCACTGTCGAGGACGCCGGCGCAGGTGGCCGCCGCGACCGCCCGGGCGCTGGCCAAGGGTCGACGGACAGTGTGGATTCCGTGGGCCTTGGGGCCGGTGTCGGTGGTGTTCAAGCTGCTTCCGCAGTTCGTCTGGCGCCGGATGCCGCGCTAAAAGGCTGGCGACCGTCACCGGTCCAGCGACAGACGATAGCCAACATTACGAATCCATCGCGGCGATCGCGCGTACACGCCGACGCCGATAAACTTCTTGGACGATCAGCACATTGAATCCGATCACCAATCCGAAGTGGTCTCCCGCTGCCTCGCTCGTCCACGATGTGACCCGCCGCCTCGAAGAGTGCGCGAGTCATGTTGACGGCATTACGTTCCTGGACCCGCTTCGCAGATACCTTCGTCATCCTGATTCCTCTCGACCATCAAGCGGGCCGGATCACGCCCTGTGCGCTCACGTATACAGGCAGCAACTGACATTGATGACGTGCGTGAGATGACGCCGACGGCACTGGGAAGATTCACGGAAGGAGAGTGAAGGCCTCGATGTGGCACGGACGGACGATGCTGAAGTGACGGCGGTCGACGGTCGCGATCTCGTTGATGCCTAACCGTTCTGCTGTGCTCACTACGGAGGCGTCTACGGTGCCAAGCGGCAGGTCTCGGTACCGCGCAACGAGTTCGGCGATCCGCAGCCAATCTCTCGCTGCTACCGACTCGACAGTGAACGCACCATCGGCCAAGTCACCGAGGAATCGCACTTCAGTTTCGGTGCCCAGCCGGGTACCCAGGAGGTAGACCACCTCGGTGATGACGAGTGTCGGGACGATCAACGGGCCCGGATGGGTCTGCAGAAGCTCCAGCGACGACGCATGGTGTGCGTCGTCGGCGTCAACGTAGGCATACAGCGGGCCCGCATCGACGACAATTGCCCCTATCGTCCGACCTCGGCAGCCAGAATCTCTTCGATACGCTCGGAGACATCACTCCGGCCGCTACGGCCGGCAGCCGCTGCGTTCAGGCGCCGACGGCCACCGGGCTCGCCAAGGTACGCCTCGAGCGCTTCACGGCTGACCTCCGAGATGGTCAAATTCCGTCGCCGAGCCTCATGCCGCAGACGAGCATCCAGCGCGTCAGGGATCTTGACCGTCGTCCGTTTCATGTATGCCAGCATACCCTCAGGTGTCTACACCGTACCGACGGGGAGTTCGCACCGGGTCTCGCACTCCCCAAAACGCCGCAGCCACAACAAGTCCAGCTCACCGATCACCGCCAACCGTTGCCCCGCCGCCGGGTTCTCTGCACGCGCCGCCCCCGAAGACACATGCCTCTACACTGGCGCCGTGGCTACGAGCTTCGCCGATATCGCCAAGGCGCAATACATCCTGCTGACCACCTTCACCAAGGACGGTCGGCCCAAGCCCACACCGATCTGGGCCGCCAACGACGGCGACCGCTTGCTCGTCATCACGCAGTCAAAGTCGTGGAAGGTCAAGCGAATTCGCAACACGCCGCGGGTCACGTTGGCCATTTGCGACATCCGCGGGAACCCGAAGAGCGAGCCGATCGAAGCAACCGCGACCATCCTCGACACGTCGCAGACCGGTCTGGTCTACGACGCCATCGGCAACGAGTACGGCATCGTCGGCCGGGTGTTCAACTTCTTCAGCAAGCGGCGCGGCGGCATGGCCAACAACGTCGGCCTGGAGCTACGCGCCGCTTCGTAGGTGTTCGCCGAAGAACGCGAACACTCGCGCCCACGCGTCCTCGGTGGCTTCGGCGTTGTAGCCGAATCCGGTGATGCGGAGCAGCGGTTGGGCGGGCAACTTGTTCGCGAAGCTGTGCCCGGCCTGGTAGGTCTTGACGTCGTTGGTGACGCCCTTGTCGTCCAGCACCCGCTGTAGCTTCTTGTGCGCCCCACGGCCGATGGGATCCCGACTGCCAAAGCTGGCCACCACCGGGCAGGCGCCGTCGAGCGTTTCGCTGAGCTGGCGGGGGAGCGGCGTGCCGTAGAACGGTGCCGAAGCGTCAAAACCCTTGGGCGACATGATCAATGCGAACCCGCCGCCCATGCAGAATCCGGCGATCCCGACGCGGCCGGTGCAGTCCGGCAGCGACTTCAGGTGGTCGCGCGCCGCCAGCACATCGTCGAGCGCCTGACCCTCCTTGGTGAGCAGCTGGCGCATCACCTTGGTGACGCAGCGGGCCCAGCCGCCACGGGAGAACAGGTTCGGGGTCAGCGCCACGTACCCAGCGGCGGCGACGTGGCTGTTGATCGATTCCTTGTCGGAGGCGTAACCGATCGCGTCGTGGATGATCACCACGCCGGGCCACGGGCCCGTGCCGAGGGGGATGTCGAGCAGCGCGTCGATCGGGCCGGTCGGGGTGTCGATCTCGATTGTCGTCACCACGCCATCTAACCGCGCGAGCGCGGTCAGCGGAACTCCGGCGGCGGTCATCGACGTTGGCAGTTCATGGTGTCGCGACTGTTTCTGGTGTACGTCGTCGCCGAGCTCGCCGTGGTGGTGGCGCTGGCGTCGACGATCGGGCTCGGATGGACCCTTCTGCTGCTGTTGGGCGCATTCGCCGCGGGCCTCGCGCTCGCGGGCTCGCAACTCAAGCGGCAGCTCAATCGGCTGCGGTCCGGCTTGAACGGCGACCAACCGAATCTGGCCGCCGACAGCATGGCGGTCGCACTCGGCACCCTGCTCGTGGTGACGCCCGGCCTGGTGACCAGCGCCGCAGGGGCGCTGCTGTTGCTCCCGCCGACTCGGGCCGCGGCCCGCCCGCTGCTGAGCGCGATGGCCGTCCGCGGCCTCGGCCGGCGCATCCCGCTGATCACCGTCTCAGGCGCTGGTGCGTACCACCGGCCGCCGCGACCCGACTACATCGACGGTGAGGTCATCGACGTCACCGAAGTCGATCCGCCCGCCCTGGATCCGATTACCCGCAACCCATAGGTTCTTCGGCGTGACTGACCGCCCGGTCACCCTGCTGCTCAATGGCAGGGTGCACAGCCCGACCCACCCCGACGCCACCGCCATGGCGATGCGCGACGGTGTCGTGGTGTGGCTCGGCAGCGACGACCTCGGCCGCGACCAGTTCGCCCATGCCGAGGTCGTCGACCTCGCCGGCGGCTTCGTCGCACCGGCGTTCGTCGACAGCCACGTCCATCTCACCGCCACCGGGCTGACGCTCACCGGCCTCGATCTGCGTGCCGCGACGTCGCGGCAGCACTGCCTGCACCTGATCGGCGACTACGCGGCGGCCCACCCCGGCGAGCCGATCTGGGGCCACGGCTGGGACGAGACGTCGTGGCCGGAGAACGCGACGCCGAGCACCGCGGACCTCGACGCGGTCGTCGGTGCCCGGCCCGCCTACCTGGCCCGGGTCGACGTGCATTCGGCGCTGGCATCGACCGGCCTGCGCCGGCGCGTCGACAACCTCGCTGCGGCGGCCGGGTTCGACGAGCAGCGCCCGCTGGTGGCCGACGCGCATCACAAGGTCCGCGCCGCCGCGCGTGAGCTGCTGACCGACGCGCAACGGGCCGACGCGCGGCGGGCCGCGTTGGATGCCGCGGCCGCCAACGGGATTGTCGCCGTGCACGAATGCGCCGGCCCGCAGATCGGCGGCCTGGACGACTGGTACGAACTCCAAGCTCTCGACCACGGCGTCGAGGTGGTCGGCTATTGGGGCGAGGCAGTCACCAGCCCGGCGCAGGCACGCGAACTCCTCGACCAGACCGGCGCGGCGGGGCTGGCCGGCGACCTGTTCATCGACGGCGCCCTCGGATCGCGCACCGCCTGGCTGCACGACCCGTACGACGACGCGGCCGAGCACCGCGGGACCTGCTACCTGGACGGCGACGCCGTCACCGCGCATCTACGGGCCTGCACCGACGCCGGCGTGACGGCCGGATTCCACGTCATCGGCGACGCCGCGGTCGCCAGCGTCGTCGGCGCCCTGGAGCAGGTGGTCGATGACCTCGGTGTGCCCGCCGTGGCCCGCTGCGGCCACCGCCTGGAGCACCTGGAGATGGTCACCGCAGAACAGGTGGCCAAGCTCGGCGCGTGGGGCGTGATGGCGAGCATGCAGCCCAATTTCGATGCGCTCTGGGGTGGCCGCGAGGGCATGTATGCCCGCCGTCTCGGTATCGATCGAGCGGGGCGTCTGAACCCGTTTGCGCTGCTAGCATCCCAAGGCGTGGCCCTCGCGTTCGGATCCGACGCCCCGGTGACCGGCCTCGACCCCTGGGCGACGATCCGGGCGGCCGTCAACCACCACACCCCCGACAGTTCGATCTCCTCGCGGGCGGCCTTCGCCGCCGCCACCCGCGGAGGCTGGCGGGCCTGCGGCGCCGGTGACGGCCTGACCGGCAGCCTGGTTCCCGGCGCCCCGGCGTCCTACGCGGTCTGGGATGTCGACGCATTCGAAGCGAGCGCGTCGACGTCGAGGGAAGCCGTGCGGCGTTGGTCGACGGACCCGCGGTCGCGGGTACCGGCATTGCCGCGGCTGGGCCCCGACGACCCGCTGCCGCGCTGCCGGCTGACGGTCCATCGAGGCGCAGTGATCCATGCCTAGGGGCTCTGGAAGGTTCGACCGCGGCATCCGGCCCTTGAAGAGCACCGAGAACACCGACATCATCCCGGCGATCACCGATCCGATCGACGACGACGAGGCCGTCACCGGCGAAATCCCGGTACCGGACGTCGAACCCGAGGACGAGACGCCAGACGTGCCGCACGACCGGCTCGCGGAGTTACGCGACCAGGCCGTTCGGATCGGCAGATTCCTGTGGCGGCGGCTGGTGCACCTCACCGTGGTGCTGCTGGCGTGGTTGGCGGGCGAAACGCGTAAGCGGGTGCCTCAAGCCGGCAGCTGGCTGCGGCCGAGGCTGACGCGGCTGAGCGCCTCGGTCGTCGCCGGGCTGCTGCTGTGCTCGAGCTATCCACCGTTCAACTGGTGGTGGGCCGCCATCCTGGCTTTTGCCGTGCTGTCGTGGGTGCTGACCCGGCGGGCAACCACGCCGTTCGGCGGTTTCGGTTACGGCTTGCTGTTCGGATTGGCTTTCTATCTACCGCTGATCCGGTGGATCAGCATCCTGGTCGGCGCCACCCCGCTGCTGGCGTTGGTACTGCTGTGCGCGGTGTTTCCGGGGCTCTTCGGTCTGGCGGCCGTCACCGTACGGCGGCTTCCCGGCTGGCCGGTCTGGTTCGCGGTGCTCTGGGCGGCGCAGGAATGGCTCAAGTGCACCATCCCATTCGGCGGCTTCCCCTGGGGAGTGGTCGCCGCGGGGCAGACGTCCGGGCCGTTCCTGCCGCTGGTTCGGCTGGGTGGCGTCCCGTTGCTGTCGCTGGCGGTCGTGCTCACCGGCTGCGGCGCCGCGGCGTTCGTCATGGAGGCGGTGTCGTGGTGGTGGGCATCGCACCGCCGCCAGACCGCTGACGACGCCCGGGTGGCCGATGCCCCGCCGGCGGTCGTGTTACCCGCGTTCTGCATCTGCCTGATGTTCTTCCTGGCCGCTGCCGTCTGGCCGCAGGTCCGCCGCTCCGGCACCGGGTCCGGCAACGAACCCGTCGTCACCGCGGCAGTGGTGCAGGGCAACGTGCCCCGGCTGGGCCTGGAATTCAATGCACAGCGCCTGGCGGTGCTCGGCAACGACGTGCGCGAAACCCGGCGGCTGGCCGACGACGTGCGGGCCGGTCGCGCTCCGCAGCCAGACTTCGTGGTCTGGCCCGAAGACGCATCGGAAATCGATCCGATCGTTAATCCTGAAGCAGCGCAAGAAGTTTCAGTGGCGGTAGAAGCGATCGGAGCGCCGATCCTGGTCGGCACGGTGCTCGACGTCCCGAATCGGACGATAGAGGATCCGGCTCAGACGAACACAGTG
>Ga0134126_10013463_pt1 | contig 10333 bp, 6 predicted proteins | sample KB31752_FD_96881 | JGI IMG/M metagenome (GOLD analysis project Ga0134126, IMG submission 96881) | Terrestrial soil microbial communities with excess Nitrogen fertilizer from Kellogg Biological Station, Michigan, USA - KB3-175-2 | ecosystem: Environmental > Terrestrial > Soil > Unclassified ...
CTTTGACGAGGGTAGGAAGAGTCGCGTTGCGTGCAAACCACGATTTCCAACTGGTAGCCTTGCGTGGTTCCAGGCAGTACATAAAGTCGCACTCAAGATGACTACCAGGACCAAATCGCTGACAATCGCTTTGGCACTGGTGCTGACTGTTGCTCCTGCGTTTGCTCTGGCCTCATGCTCCCAAAACATTGCTGGGATGCACTCCGAGATGGTTGGCATGGTTATGCCGCCTGCTGGTCTTTCCTTCTCGGAGATGCCGAGCTTCACTTGTTGTGTATTTGCCCCAGCGCCGAAATAACGTCTTCATGGATAACGCAAGCTGATGCGAGCGCACTCGCGATAAACATCGGTGCCGCTCTTCCGGAGTGCTTGCCGCAAGACCAGGAACCAGTTCTCTCTCCCGCATTTTTGGCGGAAACACCGCCAACCCAAGCTTTCCCATGAGCTTTTGAGATACTCTCCGCTCCGGAACTAAGTCCGCGGCGCGAGACGCGGGATGGTTTTCGCTAAGACTCCTGTTTATGTTGTTATTGCTTTTGCATGGGCGTAACTCTTGTCGCGTGAATCGTGAACAACCGCTTTCTAGGTCCCCCTGGCTCGCTGGATTCCCCAGTTTGCGTGAATGAGGTCGGAGTGATGTCGGACCAGACCTCGTGCCAAGTCGTCTTCTTGCCGTTATGGGTCTCAAGTTCATCGATGATGAATTGTTTGCCATCCCAGCTCATTGTGATGTCCGTGAGCGACCCTTTTACGTCGCATGTGTAAGGCAGCAGGTTCTGGCACTCCATTCCTTGAAAGCTCTTCGCAAGAGCGTTCCACCATATGATCCCCATGAGAAAGACATCTCCCTTGGGCATTCGCAGGTGTTCTTCCTCAAGCAACGTAAATCCTCCGGGACCAGGTCGCCGGGTTTCTTCTCCAGTGTTGATTAAACCGTCCGGCATCGAAGCGCTGGGTTCAAATTTCACATTTAGCGACCATTCCCCTGCCATGGCTTCGCTTAGGCTCTTGATTTCAGCTGAAGGTTGCGGAGCTGATGTCGGGGCCTGTGCTGTTGCGGTGGCTACAAACATTGCGCAAAGATTCAGAACAGCGAGTGAAAGCAAAGAAACATTCTTCATGTCGGCTCCAGGTTGTGAACGACGCATGGTTAGTAGGCTACATCATTCCGGTTCAGGGGTTCCCATAGAGCCTGCACCGAGCGCCTGGTTCCATACGTCTCATCCGAAATAGACTTTGTCGGGTCGAGCAGAGGCCTGAACGGAGCACGAGTCCGCGATCAGCCCCTCAATTGCATGCCTTCAGCCCAAGACGTCACCCGAAGAAGACGTACGTTTCGTGATCTTCGGATACTTGAGTAGACAATCTACTGCCACGGGAGTAGAGTGTCTACATCTATGAACGAGAAAGACCACTACAAGAACCGGATTGAGCTGCTGCAGGGAACACTCGACATGCTCATTCTGCAGACGCTGCAATGGGGACCGCAGCATGGATATGGCATTGTCCAGGCTTTACGTTTGCGATCGGGAGATGTGCTTCAGGTGGAGACCGGATCCCTGTATCCGGCTCTCCATCGATTGGAGCGTCAGGGCTGGGTGCAGTCTGAGTGGAAGCAGTCAGAGAGCAAGCAAAAAGCCCGATACTACCGAATCACTGCCAAGGGGAAAAAGCAGTTGGCCTCGGATCTGGGCCGCTGGGAGCGGATTGTCGAAGCGATTGGGTCGGTCATGTACGTCAAGCCGGAGGAGAGTGCCTCATGAAGTGGTTTCCCAGCTTCGGTTCTCAGAGGCGCAGTCGCGAATTGCAGGACGAGATCGATGCCCACCTGCAGATGGCGATTGCCGATCGAGTGGCGCGAGGCGAGACAGAAGAGACGGCGCGACAAGCGGCAATGCGGGAGTTTGGAAACATTCCTCTGGTGCAAGATGTGACGGGGGACATGTGGGGCCGAGCATGGCTCGAACAACTAGGCCGGGATGTCCGTTATGCGTTTCGGCAACTGCGCAAGAGCCCCGGTTTCGCGATCACCGCGACGGCGATGCTGGCAGTAGCGATTTGCGCCAACAGCACTGTATTCAGTTGGATTGACGGCACAATGTTGCGTCCGATTCCTGGCGCCAGGGACGCGGGCGACCTCGTCAGCCTGCAGCGGGGGGAACGGAACTTCTCTCCGGTTCCGCCCTTGTCTTATCTCGACTATCGCGATCTGCGCGAGCAGAACCACACCCTGACCGGGATGCTTGCATACCATCACGATTGGATCACGCTGACTGGCGGCGCACAGCCGGAGCGTGTCTTTATTGCGAACGTGTCGGCGAACTATTTCAACGTGCTCGGCATCAAGCCGATGAAGGGGCGCTTCTTTCTGCCTGAAGAAGAAACGGGTCCAGCCATTCCCAACGTGGTCTTGAGTTATTCGCTTTGGAAGACACGTTATGCCGGAGACCCGGCAATTGTGGGCAAGTCGATCGAGGTTTCCCGGCATCCCCTGACGGTAATCGGGGTGGCGCCGGAGGGAGTTGTAGGAGCCATGCCCGGGCTCCGTGACGATCTGTGGGTAACGCTTGATCCCCTTGGGAACGATGCTTGGCGGATGACGCATCGCGATGGCGGTGCGGTCTGGCTGAACGTGATAGGAAGATTGCGGCCCGGCGTGAGCCGGGGCCAGGCAACCCAGGATCTCGATACTGTGATGCGCAATATTGTCGCGGCGTATCCGAACCAGCATCTCGGCGATAACCGGATCACGCTCGATCCCATGTGGCGCTCGCCCTTCGGCGCCAACGGATACATGGCGGCAACGCTGCCCATTCTGCTCGCCTTCGCTGCTGTGGTGCTGTTGCTGACCTGCGCGAACGTGGCCACGCTCACGCTGGTGCGGTTTGTATCCCGGCGGCGTGAGCTCGCGATCCGGCAGTCGCTGGGGGCGAATCGTATTCAACTGGTGCGACAGATGGTGCTGGAGGGTGTGGTGCTTTCCATCGTTGCCGGAGCCGTGGCCCTCGCGTTGACAACCTGGACGTCGAAGACGTTCGCATGGTTCTTTCGGGCGAGCTCGAGTCCTGGCACCCTGAACGGGAGCATGGACCTCAACGTGGTGATCGGGATTGCGTTGTTTTCCCTGTTGGCGGGCATGCTGTGCGGCGCGCTCCCCGCCTGGCGTTCGGCCCACGCGCCGGCAGTCGAAGTGCTCAAGGCAGAGTCGGCAAGCATCTCCGGCGGCTCACGCAACCGGAAATTGCTCAGCGGGCTGGTGGTGGCACAAATCGCGCTTTCACTTCCTCTGCTGTTGTGCTCCGGGCTACTTCTGCGGACGCTGCGGAATCTGGCCGGCGCGAATCCCGGATTTGAGCAGGACCACATTCTCACTGCAACCGTGGGACTGAATATCGCCGGCTACAGCAACAACGAGGTACAGCTGATCCGTCACAAGATACTGGATCGCGTGTCGGCATTGCCCGGCGTGAAGGTCGCGTCTTTTACGGACTGGATTCCAATGACCCTGGGCCACAAGGCCGAGGATGCATATCCGGAAGGGTATGTGCCACACCCCCATGAATCTTTGCAGGTGTACCACGCCGAGGTGGCCGCGCGGTATTTCGAGTCCCTTCACATACCCATTCTGGAAGGACGCGAGTTTACGCCGGATGACGATGAAAAGGCCCCAAGGGTGCTCATCTTGGATCAGACTGCGGCGAGGCGCTACTGGCCGGGACAGGATCCTCTGGGAAAGACACTCAGGATATGGGGCCGCCTTTTCACGGTTGTCGGCGTCGCGAGAAATTCGACACATATGTTCGTGAATGAATCGCCGCAGCCGATGGTGTATATGAGCTTTTTCCAGGAGGGGTACGAGAATATCGTGCAGGTGGAGACCGAGGGAAATCCGGTCGACATGGCGCCAGCGGTGGAGAACGCCCTCCATCAAATCGATGCACGGCTGCCGGTTTTCGATGTGCGTCCCATGCGAGAGAGTACCCAGCTGGCGAGCAGTTTCGCTGTCATGGAGAGCACCCTGGCGGGAATGTTCGCGCTGATTGGGCTGGTTCTTGCGGTAACCGGGATCTACGGAGTCGTGGCGTATCGAACCCAATTGCGAACCCACGAGATCGGATTACGCGTGGCTCTGGGCGCTTCGCGCCGCGATGTGCTGCGGCTTGTGCTGTTGCAGGGAGTGTGGCTCACAGGGGTGGGGCTGGCGCTAGGATTGGCTTTTGCGTTGGGGCTGACACGCGTCATCGCCCGGCTGTTGTACGGAATCGGCGCCAACGATCCCGTCACCATGGTCTGCGTTGTCACGGTTCTGGGAGCGATGTCTTTGGTAGCATGCTACTTTCCGGCCCGACGAGCGATGCTCCGAAATCCTGTGACTGCGATTCGCGAGCTGTAAGCTGCAGTTCAGATTCGAGATCAATTGCGTGAACTCAGTGTGCACGGTGCTCCCCTTCGTTGGAAGGAAAATACCTAAATCCACCGGTGACCAACAATGTCGTCAATCGTCACGCTCGCGACGCCGAACTCTGGCGCGATGCTTCACGGACAAATTAGCGAAGCCGCTCTGTTGAAGCCGGGCCACGCTTTTTTTCTCGACGAGCAATCTCGAATCTGTCACTGACCTCACGACAGACCGGCTGTTCCGGTTTCCGGAACAGTTTCGCAGTAAGAGATGCATGTATACACCGTATACATTTTTGCGTATACTCCCTATACAACGATGCCTTCTTCTATTCCAGCGGCCGCAAAGACAGATACCGCAGACCGCATACTGGCGGCGGCACGCGACATTCTCGATCGGGACGGTCTCGCAGAGGTCGCGATGCGCCGGGTGGCAGATCGCGTCGGCATTACTCCAATGGCCATTTATCGTCACTACGCCGACCGCGCCAGCCTACTGAACGCGATCGCCAACCAAGGCTTTCAGGAGCTTGCCGACCGCATGCATGCGCGTCCGCTCAACGGTGGCGTAGAAACCCGGCTGGCTCAACTCGGAGAGACGTTTGTGGAGTTCGCGCTTCAGTTGCCCAATCTCTATGAACTGATGTTTCTTGCGCCTCGTCAAGGGGCGCGGCTCTATCCCAGGGACTTCAAGGCTGGCCGTTCGCCAACGTTCAGCCCGAGCGTAAAGCTACTTAAGGAGGCCATGCAGACCGGCGAGTTGCGGCATGATGATCCCGTGGAAATCGCGTTTGAAATCAGCGCGCTCTCCCACGGACTTATCGTGCTGTACCGCGGTGGGCGCGTAGGTCTCAGCGCCAGGAAGTTTCGTATCCTCTACCGCCGTTCCTTCAGGAGATATATTCATGGCCTTCGTCCTTAAGCGCACCCTACCCATGGCGAGTGTCGCTGTGCTCTCGACGGCCGCGCTGTTACTGCTCGGGAATGGCATGAACCCGCTGTGGCCCTTTATGTGGATAGCGCCTCTACCGGTGCTGTTGTTGGCTGCCGAGGCCGGATCATGGTGGGTTGTGGCTGTCTCCGCCGCACTCTCCATGCTCTTAGGGAATCTCACGATGCTGTATTACCTCCACTTCGCGCTGCATGCCCCCATCATCGCGTGGCTGGTTCCGTTTTCGCTCGTCTCACTGCTCTTCACTGCAGGTGTCCTTTTATTCCGCGCCTTCCTGGGTCGCGGCTCGACGATTGCGGCTGTCATTGCGCTGCCAGCGCTCTGGACAGTTTGCGAGTATCTCAGCAGCTTTGCGCCGGCTAGCGGCACCGCCGGCAGTCTGGCGTACACGCAATTGCGTTTCCTGCCCTTCCTGCAACTAGCCTCGCTGACGGGTCCGTGGGGCATGAGCTTCCTGTTGCTGTTGTTTCCCTCAGCCGTTGCCGCGGCTTTCCATATCCGGCGTACGAAGCCCGCGCAGGCAGCTCGCGTCATGGGATCCGTACTTGCTCTGCTCATTGCAGTCTTGGTGTTTGGGATTGCCCGCCTGGCAGGATCGGAATCTAGTCAGAAGATGAAGGTCGGATTGCTGGCAACGGATACGGTACAGATAGCGGACCCAGGGCCCAGCACACAAGACCTTCTCCGCAGTTACGCCGAGCAGGCCGAGAGACTCGCCCGCAAGGGCGCGCGCATCGTCGTGATGCCCGAAAAGACGGGTGTGCTGCTCGACCATGATACGAAGACCGCCGACGCCACCCTCCAAGCTGTCGCCGACCGTACCGGCGCGACTCTGGTTATCGGATTGGTGCATGTGGTCAAAGCTGACTCATTCAACGAGGCGCGCATCTACACGCCGGATCAGCCGGTCACGACTTATGACAAGCAGCACATGCTGCCGCCGTTTGAATCGAAGCTAACCCCGGGCACCTCCCTGACCCTCCTTTCGCAATCTGCGGACCGAGTTGGCGTCGCCATCTGTAAGGACATGGATTTTATTCGTCCCGCTCTCGATTATGGCCGCGCAGGAGTTGCCTTGATGCTCGATCCCGCATGGGACTTCAACATCGATCGTAGCTGGCATGGGCACATCGCCATCATGCGAGGCGTCGAGAATGGCTATGCGATCGCGCACGCCGCAAAGGACGGATTGCTCACCGTCACCGACGATCGCGGACGTATTCTCGGTGAGGTACGCAGCAACAGCGCGCCTTTCTCTTCGGTTCTCGTGGATGTGCCGCTCCATCACGACAATACAATCTTCAGCCGCTATGGCGCATGGTTCCCGTGGCTAGCAGCGTTGCTGTTGATCGGCACTCTGGCGAAGCTCGCCCTTGGCGCGCGCCAGGCTCGAGAGGGCCAGTTCGTCGCACACTCGCCATATAAATAAACTCTGAAACAGCAGCAAGGGAGGAGAGACGAGGTACCTACTCACCTTGCGATCGCATTCTTGTCAGAACACAGCATCTCGATTGCTGCGGAACACTCAAACCATTAACGTCTTCGAAGCACAACAGTCGAAAGGCGTTTCTCTAGCATCGGTATTTTCACTTCATCGCTGTCAGTGCTTTCAAACTTCCCAACGACCTTTTCGTTTTCGTCAACTTCGTACTTCCCCGACGGCAATCCTCGGATCATCAGTGTTGTTTTATGCTGGTCGCCGGAACGGTTTTCAACCTTGAATGTGATTTGGTTGAGAGAGTTGGAGAACACGATCGGCTGTTCCTTGGCGAAGCCGTCGCGATCGAGGGCCATCTGAAGGCGAGTCCCGCCGCGAAGAATATCAAACCGGTCGCGCAAGCCGTCGCGCGGAATCACCGAGATCGCGCCGGCGGATGGCTTCAGTTCGCCGCCATACGCGTAGAGTCCAAAGATTGGGTCGTCACTTACCACGGTTGCTGCAGTTCGTAGCGCGCCACTAAACCCCAGATCAATCTCGCCCGAGTACCACCAGGAGCCGCGTCCCATTTCCTTATTGCCGAGCCACGCGCGTCCCCATGGTTGCGGCTCAAATCCGCCGCCTGCGCCGCCATCGTTTTCTTTGCCGGGAAACCAATAACCGTAATTCGATTCAGGACTGCCGGAATTCAGCAGCGCCCAGGAACTCAGATATGACTGGTAGCCGAGGCGTAAGTAGTCGATTGGATCTTTCGCGAAATTGAGGGCATAGTCTTCCACCGCCCATCCACCCATCTGTGACATGTAGCTGAGCGTGTAGGCGGTGTTGCCGCTGGCACGATAGTCGCTGCCGAGCCAGTAATATGCGGGTTCGGTGCCCCGGGCCGCAACATTCAACCGCATCTGCTCTTCCAGGAATTCGTTGGCGTCCGCCGGTATCACAGCTTTGCGAAACTCTGTTGCGGATGGATCTTGTAGTCGTGCAACCGCGTACTTCGCCAACGCATGGGTGGATTCGAATCCCGTTGAATCGAACGGATACTCCGACTGGAACAAATCCGGTTTCTTATTGATGAAGAACTCCGCCTTCTTCTCCCAATGCTCGCGGAGTTTGTCGGCATCGTCCTTGCGCCCGTTCTGTTCGAGTGCACGGATCAGGTCTGGAATTACAAGTTCGTTGTAGGTGCCCGTTTCATACGCCGACCACTTCGCGATTTCCATCGGGACAGTGAAGAATGCCATTGCGGTGCCGTACGCGCGCTGCAGGTATCCAGCAGCGTCGAGGTAATGCACCATGCCGGGATAGTCCTTCGCGATCAGGTACATGTTGTAGTAAAGCAGGATCACGTGCGGATAGTCGTAAATGCGCCACAGGTGCTTCTTCCCTCGTTCGTTGTCCTGCGGGCTCTCGCGGTTCACCTTCCAGTTGGGGATGCCGTAAATCCCGTATGGATACGGCTCTTTGTCGGTCTGCTGCAATCCTCCCCAGACGTAATGCTGAATATAGTTCTCGACGGACGCGATCTCGTCCTGCTCAGGAAAGAAGACATTTTTGGCCGCTAGATATGGCGCTTTGCCCAGCGCCGGATCGTCACACGCCACCGCGTACGACTGCAGGCCGTCGAGATCGTCGGGACTGCGCAGCACTTGATGCTTCATGTCCCACTGCGAGTACAGGCCGTTGTACCAGCGCTTGGGATCATTCCATTGTTCGTGCGTCACTAGGAAATGGGCGCGCTTCTTGTAAAGGGTTTCAAGCGGCTCGGTAACAAAGAAGTCAAGTGGCAGGTATTTGCCGTCGCCGTAGTTCACCTTGAGCATGTTCTCGCCCAGGCGAGCGAACTTTACGGAGTAGATGTAAGTATCGCCGCTTCTCTTGCTCACGAGCTTGATTGCTGTGCTCTCGGGGTGCTCGGGTGCAATCTCGCTAATGTGATTCTTCGCCCGCACGGAAAACATTGTCGGGAGATCCGTTGGCACGGTCATGCCGGGGACGACATGGACATCGAACCCACCTTCTTCGTACAAGACATCACGAACTGCCGCGTAGTCCTTGGCCCAGCGAAATTTGAAACTGTAGGCCAATGAGTCGCCCGGCTTCCCTTTGGGCGCCAGCGTGGCCTTGGTATTCGGAAGCCGCCACTTACCGCCCTTTTTAGCGAGTTCCTCGCCGCGGCCCGCGGAATGAACGTAAGCCGTGTAGCTGCGGTCTTCTTCCTGGTCGAAGTATTCGAGATGCGTATTTTGCGGCACCATGACAAGGTAAGGTCCGACGCCATTGCACCGCATCCAGAAAATGTAGGAGCCGTCTCCGCCGATAAAGCTGTGGCGAATCACACGCTTGGTGTAGGTCTCCGTTTTGTCCGGAACATAATCAGTGTTAAATGGCAAAGCTACGCCAAGATCTCCGATTTCGATCGCCTGCGATGCCTGGTTGCGAACGTCGATCACCCAAACGAGTGAATCCCCCTCCAGTCGAAAACTTCCAGTGGTCGCAATCTCTGCGACCGGTGCGACTTCCCTCCCCTTATCCGTGTTTACTCGCCATTCGTAAATCGCCGAAGTCGCATCCTTAGGAAGCTTTGCTATGAGCCGCAAACGCTCCGTTGTAACTGGTTCGAAGGTCACATGGTTGAAGCGATCCGCGGCAATTCCATACGAATCAGACGCGTGCACATCCCGCCACTGCTCGCCGTCTTTGTACTGGATCTTCCACGAAGCCGGCAGGTCCCATTTGTAGTCTTCGTAGTTGCCGATCGCCCAGTAGACCTCGACCGATGACACCTGCTTCGCGGCGCCGAAGTTGTACTCGACCCACTCCTCAGTCCCGTGATGATCGCCCCAAGCAAAAAATGGAATGTTCTGATCACGCGAACTCTTCGGCTCAATCTGATCGTTGAGCGCATTCGTGCCCCAAGGTCCGATCGATGAGTTGGACTTACTGGCAGTCGCAATCGTCGGAATGGCGCGGCCGATGTTGTATTGGATTCCTGAGGGACTCGGTGCTGCTCCGGTTGCGCTATCGACCTGCTGCCACGCGGCACCTGCTATCCGATATCGGACTACTACATCGCCCAGCGCTCGCCCGCCGAGAATGTAGTCTGTGTCATAAACATCCTTCGTGTGCTTCAGGCTGCTCAAACCCGTGGCGGAAAGCTGGAGCTGAAACTGGTCATTGGCGAGCTGCTGCGCGCACGCCAGGCCGGAAGAGAGCAGGAAAAACGAGAGTATAAGTCTGCGCAACGTGTGCACCTCGGCGGCTTGTCCGTTCGATCAGAAATGGGCTTCGAGCGGATGTCCGTTGAATTCGACTTCTTTCTGCTTTTCCGCGACTTTGATCTGCATAGCACGCCGCAGCGGTGCAAGCATCTTAGAACCGATCGCCAGCTTCATTCGTAGTATGCGTTGTGCATCGTTCCACGACATTTCGATGCCCATCCACTCGCCGCGACGGTGGTTGAAACTTCGACCATCATCTTCATACAGCGTGAAGCCTCCATCCGCTCCGGGATACACCTGCACTGTAAGTGGTTCATCCGATTTTTC
>Ga0134126_10013465_pt1 | contig 10333 bp, 8 predicted proteins | sample KB31752_FD_96881 | JGI IMG/M metagenome (GOLD analysis project Ga0134126, IMG submission 96881) | Terrestrial soil microbial communities with excess Nitrogen fertilizer from Kellogg Biological Station, Michigan, USA - KB3-175-2 | ecosystem: Environmental > Terrestrial > Soil > Unclassified ...
GCCCGGAACGGTTTAAAACGCCGCCGGCATTCTGTTGCGCGGAATCGGGTTGCCTTTGAAGTTCGTGCAATTGTCTGGCCGCAATAATGTTGAAGACATCGATCTTTCCGGTCCACTCGATCAGCCGACGGCATTCGTTTTCGGCCATCGCGGAAGCTTCAAACATCGTATCCAAAGCGAAGAGCCGACGGGCAGAGGAACGTCCGGCCGATCCAGAATGCAGCGCGAGTTCGCTGAGCCAGATTTCAAAGCGCTGGTTTGCGTCGATGCCCCATTTGGCGAGGTCGTTCGCAAAAATCTTGCGGGCAAACTCCGGATTTAACCCGCGATAGTGTTTCAAAATCTGAAAGACTTCGAACGCCACGCGCACGACGGTATCGGTCCGTGGCGCGCTCATATTGCGGTTATTGTCCATTTTTCGAAACGCGGTCAGCTCGGATTCCATCACGTGGATCTCGTGATTCATGCAGAGCCTGACCCACATGTCGAAGTCCGGAAGAATTGCCAGGCGCGGGTCGAGCAATCCGACCTCGTCGAAAATCGTCTGTCGTATCATTACCGTAGGAAAGCAAAGGCAATTTCCGTAAAGAAAGAAATGCCGAAGCCATTCCCCGCGACTTGGCCGGGGGTGGGAAAATGGAAACGTAAATTCACGATAGCCATCCGCAAGCGGGTTGCCTCGCTCGTCAATCAAGCGAGGCATGGAAAAGACCGCGGCAATTTCAGGATTTGCATCGAGAAACGCAACCTGCTTTTCCAACTTGCCGGGCAGGAAGAAATCGTCTGAATTCAACCGGGCGATATATTTTCCTGACGCGCGCCGAATAGCCGAATTGCCGGCGATGACGCCGCCGCGATTTTCGGGGAAAACCTCCAGGTTTATTCGCCGGTCGGTGAATTTTCGGATGACGTCGGGCGTTCCATCCTGCGAGCCGTCATCAGTAATATTGATCTCAAAGTCCTGAAACGATTGGTCAAGAATGCTTTGAATTGCCTCGCCGACGAAGGCCGCGTGATTATACGACGGCATGACGATGCAAACGTGTGGACTCATGAGGGTTAAGTATATAGTTTATGGAATATATTGCATCAATCAAGTTGGTACTGCAGCATTGCCGATGCGGCCACTTGAACTCATCTTATTTGAAACTGATCCTGTACGCGCTATTGCGGCGCGTACCCAAGGGGTTTCCAGCTTTATATTCGACGTCGAAAGTCGCGGCAAAGGCGACCGGCAGCGCAATTTCGATACCGACATCACGGCTTCTTCGCTCGATGAGCTTTCAACCTTTGTGGCAACGGTCGGAATCCAGCCGATCTGCCGACTCGATTCGTTGCACAACAGAACCATTGACGACGTTGAGCGCGCGATCGCGGGTGGTGCATGCGAACTCATATTTCCGATGGTACGCACGGTCGCAGAAGTCGAACACTTGCTTTCCGTAGTCGGCACGCGCGTCCCGATCGGAATTATGATCGAGACCAAAGAGATTCTCGATTGTCTACCAGAGATAAGCCGAATGCCGTTGAGCAGAGTCTATGTGGGATTGAACGATCTCATGATATCGAGCGGCGGTTCGAATCTGTTCGAGCCGATGATTAACGGCACCGTTGACTCAATTCGTGACCAGGTCGGCTCCCTGCGTTTTGGTATCGCGGGGGCCACACGTGTCGATTGCGGCCATCCGGTCCCATGCCGGCTTCTGCTCGCGGATCTTGCACGACTCGGCGCTGATTTCACGATGCTGCGCCGTTCATTCCGTCGCGACGTCAAGTCCGATGAGATTGGACCGGTGATCCAGAGCATTTCAATCCATTGGCAGGATCTTCACGCGCGGACGCCGTCCGAAATTTCCCGCGACCGTGCAGCTTTCACGGCCGTCGTCGCTGGCCTGGGGAGCGAGCCTAGCCAGTGATCCTTGCGCGGCGTTTCCGGCAAAGGATGCATCGGACGCGCGCCATGCTCGCATCATATGACGCTAATGAATCGCTGACCCACGAAGGCCTGAAGTGGAGGAATATTCACGAAGGTCGCCAGGAAAAACACCACGGTCAACAAAGCAATCAATACCGCGAGGCTTCTCTCCCGGAACAATTTCTCCGGCTTCTGTGCCGATGATCCCGGCTCCATCGACAGAACCAGATATTGCGCGAAAAGCGCGATCACGACAGGAACAGTCAGCAGGTACTCCACACGATATTTGATAAGAAAGACCGCGAGGAAAAACGTGGAGCAAAGCGCGTAGACGAAGCATGAGACGGTCAGCGACTCGGCCGAGTAACTTGCAAAGCTGGCTCGGTATCGCTCGAGCAGAGGCTTGCCGTGGGATTTTACAATCTCCCGGAATTCCGAAAGTCGCTTCGCCGCCATGAGGAACGCGCCGCCCGTCCAGCACGTCAGGATTATTGACGACGGGGGCAGCGTCGTCGGATCGACCATCACCCATCCGATCATCAGACGTATCGGATTGTTGACAGACTCCGAAATGACATCGAGAAACGCCTTGTCTTTCGTTCGGATCGGCGGGACGTTATAGGCAACGCCTTGCAGCGCGAAGATGCCGGCAAGAAGGCACATTGTTTTGCTGGTGGCCAAGGCGCTTGCGAGGCCGACCGAAAGAAAGGCCAGCCACTCCAGAAACACGATGTATCCGTGCAACTGCGTTTGCACCGCAGATCGCTGCGACTTTGTGGGATGAAACTTGTCGGAATTCCGATCGAGCCATTCGTTGATAGTGTAATTGGCGGATGCCACGCACACGGCCGTGGTCAACCCGAGAATGATGGAAACGCCCAAGTGATCCGTGTGAACCCCACGGAGCAAATAGGCGAGCATGAAACCCGGAACGATGAAGATGTGTTTGGTGCTGTGATCGAGGCGCGCCATGGCCAAATAGGCCAGTACCGAGCCCGGCGGCTTTTCGCCCGTTGCACCTGTCGCGACTGGTGTCTGAAACCGTTCGGTCAACATTACGATTTTTCATTCAAGGTTGATTCAGCAGGTCGGCGACCCAATCTTCACCATGAGTTGCCGGACTAAACTGTGCCGAATGCCGGATCGCAATTAAAATTCGGATTCTGCTCGGGATTCCTCAACAGCCTGCAATTATATTCGCGACCGCCGGATTGCCGATTAAGCCGCTCGAGTTTATCGCGCGGCAACATTAATACATTGATATCGCAAAGCGGCGGCCCGCTCGATGCAAATTGGCACGGATGAACTTTTCCGGACGAAAATGACGGCCAAAAAAGGAACAGTTTTCATAACAATTTCTTAAGCCGCAGATGTCAAATTGAATTCGTGTCCAAGATTGTGGATCTCTCTTCACCGACATTTCCTCGTGCGCCGGCCAAAGCAATCTCAGCGCAACTGCGCGTGTGCGCCATCATTTTTGCTTTGGTCGTCATCGCCGGGACACTATGCGCGCTGCGAAAGGATGTAACGCAGGGCTTCGACGAAGTTGCGCACACATCTTACGTGGCCAGCCTGCAGCAGTCCGGCGAATGGCGGCCAGCGCTCGACAAAATGCGCATGCTCGATCCAGCGAGCTTTCGGTTCAGCGAAAAACTCAATTACTTGAACCTTCCCTCTCCTTATTATCTGCTTTTGGCGCGCCTGGGACCGGAGCTCGAGGGACAACCGGACGCGATCATTGTTCACCGCCTGATGAATGTCGCGATCGTTGTCCTCGGACTTGCCGCGATACTGACAATCGGTTTGCTTCTACGATCTTCGGACCTGGAGCTCTACGCCTACGTGGTCCCGATCGGCGCGATACCGATCCTGGCGCCGCTCGCCGGATCAATTAACAACGATAATGCCGCATTCCTCGGCGGAGCGCTGGCATTGCTTGGCGCATGGCAGCTCGTTGCCGCCAAGCGGACGATGTGGCTGTATGTGGCGCTCGGCGGCGTGCTGATCGCATCATGGGCCAAGCTGACGGGCCTGATGCTGTCCGGCGGAATGCTCGGCTGCGTTTTTTTATGGCTGCTCTGGCGCCGCCGTTTTCAGCAAGAATGGATTCTGCCGATTGTCGTGGCCACACTGCTGGCCGCGGTGCCGTATTTTATTCTTATGCTGCAATACGGCAGCCCTACGCCCAATACGCCGGGGCGAATAGAGATGTTCGTGTCAGGCGCTCACACGGCAGGTTGGGATGCCGCGCCGCGGCTGTCGCCCGTCCATTATACGATTTTCTTCATCGGCCAATTCATTGAGCAATGGATGCCGAGCCTGAGTGCCCGCAGCGCGCTCAACTATTCGATGCTCCTGATCCCAATCGTGACGGCGCTCTTTGCCGGCACCGGTACGATCCTATCGCTGCTGCGCATTAGACGCGGCGAAGAAGGGCCGCTCGATGTAATCGTAAGCGCAGGATCGATTGCCGGTTTGGCGACTTTTTTTATTCACATCGCATTTTCCTACAAGCAGCACCTCGCTTATGGCTGGATGCTCGATGCCTACCCGCGATATTACCTGCCGCTCATTGCGATCGTGCCCCTCGCTACGCTTTCGCTGCTCGCATCCATTAGCGACACACGAGCACGGTCGGCACTGGCCGGCTTCCTGATCGCCGGCCCGATCATTTTTCGCCTGCTCGGCGCCCCGATTGGATAGCCAATCGATTAACCGCCGCAGAAAGTCCTCCCGGCACGCATTCGTGGAATCGGGATTCTACGTCCTGAGAAGGAAGTCATTGCGCGAGCATTGGAGCGGGCGAAGGGAATCGAACCCTCGTATGCAGCTTGGGAAGCTGCCGTTCTACCATTGAACTACGCCCGCGCGCGCCGAGAATAGCGAATGCCATCCGCACACAGCAAGCACGCTTTCATCAGGATTTGAAATGCTTTGAGAGCTTCAGGCTTTGTGCCTGATAATTCGAACCGATGCCTTGACCATATAGTTTATCGGGCTTCGCCAGCATCTTCTCGTAAACGAGACGCCCGACGATCTGCCCATGCTCGAGAATGAATGGGACTTCGCGCGAGCGCACCTCGAGTACGGCGCGCGCGCCTTTACCGCCGGCCCCGGCGTAGCCGAACCCCGGATCGAAGAAGCCCGCATAGTGCACGCGGAATTCACCGACCAACGGATCAAACGGCACCATCTCGGCGGCGTAGTCTGGCGGCACCTGCACCGCCTCTTTCGACGCAAGGATGTAGAATTCGTTCGGATCGAGAATGAGGCTCTTGTCGGGCCGTGCCTGCATGGGCTCCCAGAAATCCAGCACCGCATAGCCGCCGCGCCGCTCGACGTCGATCAGGCCCGTGTGCCGCTTTGCCCGATATCCGACCAGCCCGCCTGGACCCAGGCCCGACAGGTCGACTCCGACCGCAACGCCCTCGCTGACATCCGCTTCCTTGGAATCAACCAATCGCTCCCGCGCGTGCAGTGCGCGCAAGGCATCCCCGTCGAGCAAGGCATGGCCGCGGCGGAACCGTATCTGCGACAGGCGCGTCCCTTCGCGGACAAGGACCGGAAACGTGCGCGGACTGATCTCGGCATAGAGCGGACCGTGATAGCCGGGCTCAATGCGGTCAAAGCCCCGGGTCTCGTCGGCAATCACGCGGGTGAAAACATCGAGCCGCCCCGTCGAGCTTTTCGGATTTGCCGCGGCGGATACTTCATCGGGTAGCGCCAGGCTCTCCTGCAGGGGAACGATATAAACGCAGCCGGTTTCGAGCACGGCACCGTCACTGAGCGCAATTTCGTGCAGCTTGAGTTCGTCGATGCGTTGCGCAACGGTCGTACGCCCGGGCAAGAAACTTGCGCGCACGCGATAGGCAATCTCGCCCAGCCGCAAATCGAGGCTCGCCGGCTGGACCTGATCAGGAACGAACTTGTTTTCGGACAAAATCGCGCCATCGGCGGCGAGCGCCGCGATCATCCGGTCGGGCAAAATGCCTTTGTCCTCGATTGCGAAAGAAAGCATCACGGCGACCCTGTCTCGCGGTTGCGCCGATCTAACCCAAGGAGTGGCTTGACGGGAAGCGGTGCATCCCGCTAGAAGCATCTTATCCCGTGGTCATTTGAGCCGGCCGGCTTGCAGCCACGTAAAATAAATCGCTAAAAGGCCGGGGACGCGTGTGCCCGGCCAGGATATTTCCGGCCGGTTTTTTGTTGGCTGCGCGCGATCCCGAAAGGCGGGTACCGGTTTTCGGGGTCGCGCTCCAGCCTAAAGGAGGCCCGCATGCCCGCGTCAACCAAGACCTACCGCCCCGAAACCCGGCTGGTGCATTCCGGCACGCTGCGCTCGCAATTCGGCGAGACGTCAGAAGCCTTGTTTCTTACCCAAGGCTATGTCTATCCGAGCGCCGAAGAGTGTGAGGCACGATTCTCAGGCAAGATTCCTGGGTATGTCTACTCACGCTACTCGAACCCCACCATGAGCATGTTCGAGCAGCGCATGGCCGCCTTGGAAGGCGCCGAGGCCGCGCGCTCGACCGCAACAGGCATGGCGGCAGTCACCACGGCGCTGATGGGCCTGGTAAGAGCAGGCGACCACGTCGTCGCCGCCAAGGCGCTGTTCGGTTCGTGCCGCTGGGTAATCGAAGAATGGCTGCCGCGTTTCGGCGTGACATCAACGCTGGTCAATGGCACCGATCTTGCACAATGGAAAAAAGCGACCACCAAGAACACCAAAGTGTTCTTCATGGAAACGCCGACCAATCCGACGTTGGAGGTGTATGACATCGCCGCGGTCGCCGATATCGCGCACAATGCAGGCGCCAAACTGGTTGTCGACAATGTGTTCGCAACGCCGCTTTACCAAAGCCCACTTACACTCGGCGCCGATTGCGTGGTTTATTCGGCGACCAAACATATCGATGGCCAAGGCCGCGTTCTCGGTGGCGTTATCCTCGGATCGGAAAAGCTGATCCTCGATCATTACCACCAGATCCTGCGCCAGACGGGCCCCTCGCTATCGCCGTTCAATGCATGGATTCTCCTCAAAGGACTGGAAACCTTGTCGGTGCGCGTGCAGCGGCAGACGGAAAACGCAGGTGCAGTCGCAAATGCGCTCGCCGGGCACAAGAAGGTCACGCGTTTGATATATCCGGGCCGCCCGGATCATCCTCAGGCCGAGACAATCCGCAAGCAAATGCGCGCGGGCTCGACCTTGTGCTCATTCGAGGTCAAGGGCGGCAAGGAAGGCGCCTTCCGTTTTCTGAACGCGCTCGAACTGATCGGCATCACCAACAATCTCGGCGATGCAAAGAGCCTGGTCACGCATCCGACCACGACCACCCATCAGCGACTCACGCCGGACCAGCGCGCGGAGTTGGGAATCGGTGACGGGCTGATCCGATTTTCGGCGGGCCTCGAGCACGCCGACGACCTGATCGCGGACTTGCTGACAGCGCTGGAAAAGGTTTGACGAAACGGGTGACTCAGGGCAGCAGATTTGATGTGGCCGTCGCCGACATCATCGGGCGCTGCGCAGCTTCTGCGATGGCATTTCCGAGACCGCGCGCCATGCAGGCATAGCTCCAGTCGTTCATATGGAGACCGTCTGCCGATACGAAGGTTTCGAAGCCCAAGTGGTCGACATCGCGCCAATACCGCATGACATCAAAGCGGCGGAAAAGGTCGACGTCTTCGTGTTTGGCGGTGGTCGCGATCAGGGCAACCATATCCTCCGCTTCGGGCTTTGAAATAACCTTGGGCGCGAATTGCGGGTCGATCAGGACAACGTCGGCATCGATGGCACGGATTCTTTCAAGGCCAGCGCGGATCAGAACGCCGTGGTCGCCGAGCTTATGACCGCGAATGACTGAATTGGTCCCGAGCTGCCAGAGCACCAGGTCCGGCTTTGCCGAGAGGACTGCCGTATCAAAACGTTTGAGCATATCGGCGACTTCCTCGCCGCCGACCCCACGATTGAGGACCGTGATCGCCAAGCCTGGAAAATGCTGCTTCAACTCGGCCGCCAGCCGGTTCGGATAGCTTGCGGCCGGCGAGCTCGCACCGGCACCGGCTGTCGATGAGGAGCCAATCGCAACAATCGTGACCGGTTCGCCCGCTACGACCTTTTGTGCGAGATGTGGCAGTGGATTAGCTAGTCTGATGAGATCAAGCGGCGCGTCGCAGCTTGGCGCCGCCGTTTCGGCGCGTGCCGGCAAGGCGACCGCCATCCCCGCGCACAGCGCGGCGGCGGCCACCAATTTCACAACCCGTTGCCCGGGAGTATTGCTCGGCAAAGGCGCATCCTCGACTGTCATCAGCGGCTGCCGTTCATCGGCTGCTCTTCCGGTTTTGCCGCTGCGATCACGAAATCGGCCAGCAGCCGCCCTATGCAATCATGAACCTGCTCCGCGATGTCAAGTTTTTTCGTCGCGGAATACAAATCGAAGGTGCCGAGATCCGACCACAACCTCATAATGCCGAATCGATCGAACAATGGCACTTCTTGCTGCAGCGCAACCCAACGCATATCTTCAGCGTATGTGCCAAGCGCAATCATCGATTCCGTTCTCGGGCTGTATTGTGCATTAAGTAAAACGACATCGGCGCCTGCCGAATGTGCGGCATTAATACCACGATCGAGTGCCTGGCTGAATTGATCGGGATCAACGGCAAGCATCGCGTCGGTCGTGCCGGTCTGCCAAACCAACAGTACGGGCTTTGTTGCCGTCAAATCCGCCGGCAGGGCCTTAACCATCTCGGCAGCCGTGCGCTTGGACTTCACGTCTGTCGTAACCTTGACTTCTATACCACGCAGGTTGTCGGCGAGCGCCTGCTGCAACCGCGCCGGATAAGCATTCTTCGCGCCGCTCGATCCCGGCAGTTGCGAAGAGCCGGCACCGACAACAAGGATGTCGAGTTTCTTGGCGGCGAATGCGCGCGCAACTTGCGGCAGCGGAAAACTCGACACGGCCAGATGGGCGGCAACACGGCATTCGGCCGGATGCTCGGCCGGATTCTCGGCCCAAGCCGGTCCCGCCAGCACCAGCAACGCCAGCACAACGAAGCGCCTCTTCATGCATCGCCCCCCGCGAAACCCGGCCTTGCGGCGGGCGGGCGCGGTCCCCCGCCCTTTCGTTCGGCTTGTCTATACCACGAAATCAACGCGGCAACGCCTACCATGATAGTGATTCCGGCAATGCTGACGATGACATGCGTCAGCAGACGATTGGAAACTTCCGTAAACACGAAGTGGCCGGCAAAGGAAAGGAAGACTCCCAGACAGAAGGTTTCAAGGGAGTGCTGACCGCAGACGATCGCCGGCCAGAAAATCCGCGACTTCAGCGCGGGCCAGTCGCGTGGAACCAGTGCAACGGTAATAATCGCCAGTGCGAGGAAATGCATGATACGCAGCACGTCAAGATTTGTCTTGTCGATCGGATAGATCGCGTCGCCGACAAATTTCGGCATGAATACGGCAAGGTGCGGGAAATACCAGGTCATCGCAATGGCAAATGCGAACGCGAGATAGGCGATCGCAAGGCCAATGATTGTTCGCGAATGAATCCATCGCGCCAGGTTCTGCGAACCGCCAAGCGCGCACCAGGCACCGAAGACGAACAACAATTGCCAGGCAAACGGATTGAAAACCCACGTGCCGCTCGGATAGGCGGGAAGATTCCATTCAAAAAACCACATCAGCACATAAAGACTTGCCGACGAAACCAGGGCGATCGACGGCGCGCGTAACAGCAGCCAAAGCATCGGCGGAAACCACGCCAGAAGCAGGATATAAAGCGGCAAGACGTCCATATTCACCGGTTTGAATTTCAGGAGCAGCGCCTGAAAGATTGTGACATCCGGATTCTTCAGGAAGTCGAGCACGCCCATTTCTTCGGTATAGAGCGGATTGTCGAAGCTGTTTGCGACGTAGGCGATCTCGGCGAGATAAATCGCGAGCAAGAAGACATGCGCGACGTAAATCTGCCAAGCGCGCTTGAGTACGCGCGCGGACGCAACGATGAACCCGTGTTGCCGCATGGCGCGGCCATAGACGAAAGCGGCCGTATAGCCGGAGATGAAGACGAATATTTCCGTCGCATCGCTGAAGCCGTAGTTCCGAATCGTGATCCAGCTCACCGCATTGGACGGGATATGGTCGAGGAAAATCAGCCAAAGCGCGAGGCCGCGGAACAGATCAAGCCGAAGATCGCGTTCGGTCGGAACCGGAGCCATGTGCGGCTTTTCTTTCGTATGCGCTTTCGGCCATAATCCCGGACATCAAGCAGATGGCAAGACCCGGCAAGGTAAATTGTTTGGCAATTCGATGTATCGCGCCGTGACCCGCAAGATTGAGGTGACAGTAACACCCCGCTTCGTTTCGGAGCGGTCGTCGCCAGGCAATGGCTATTTCTTCTGGGCTTACAC
>Ga0134126_10013466_pt1 | contig 10333 bp, 9 predicted proteins | sample KB31752_FD_96881 | JGI IMG/M metagenome (GOLD analysis project Ga0134126, IMG submission 96881) | Terrestrial soil microbial communities with excess Nitrogen fertilizer from Kellogg Biological Station, Michigan, USA - KB3-175-2 | ecosystem: Environmental > Terrestrial > Soil > Unclassified ...
CGCCGAGAAAGAGCAAGACGCCGCCTTGGCCAAGGTCATGGCCGGTGAAGACGTGTCACTCGCCACGACCCGGCGCCGGGCCGACGGCAGCCTCGTCGACGTATGGATCGTCTTCAGCCCGCTGCGGGCGTGGCTCGACGGCCCCATCGACGGTTGGCTTGCCGTCATCCGCGACGCCACGCAGGAGCGCGCGGTGCAGCGGGCGTTGCGACGCCGTGTCGAGTTGGTGGGGCGGCTCGCGTCGGTCATCGCCAGCCTGAACTCCGATCTCGACCTACCGACCGTGTTGCAGCGGATCAGCGAGTCGGGTCGCGAACTGCTCGCCGCCGATGGCGCCGCTTACGTGATGCTCGATGGCGACGACCTTGTGATCGCGGCGGTCTCCGGGCTCGAGTCGCAGCTCGTCGGTGAGCGGATTCCGCTGGTCGAGTCGGCCGTCGCGACGGTCCTTCGATCAGGACGCACGTCGATGGCCCTGAACAACGACGAGTACCCGAACACCTCGACACTTGTCGCCGCCACGAGCGCGCGGCTGCCGCGGTTGGCGGTCGGGCTGACCCGCCTCGACGGGCTGCCGTCCGGAGCGCTGTACGTGTTCTTCGTCGCGCAGGGCCGAGCGTTGGGCAAGGCCGAGCTCAGCGTGCTCGAGCTCCTCGGCGAAGCCGCCGGCGCGGCTCTCGCAAACGCGCGCGCGTACGACCTGGCACGGCGGCAACGCGAGCACGAACGGGCCGTCATCGAGGCCACGGTCGACGGCATGGCGGTGGTCGACGCTGACGGTCTCGTGCGGCAGTGGAATCCTGCCGCGCACGAGTTGACCGGGCTCTCACAGGCGGAGGCGCTCGGACACCCGCTGCCGTTTCCGGCGCCCGAGCCCGGTGTCGTCTCCGACCACCAGCTCGAATCTGGCCGCTGGCTCGAGGTGCTGGTCGCGCAGATCGCGGACACCGGCGAGACCGTCGTCGACTTCCGCGACGTCAGCCGGAGCAAGTCGATCGAGGAGAGCAAGGACCTGTTCCTCGCCGTGACGAGCCACGAACTACGGACGCCGATCACCGTCGTCCAGGGCTATGCCTCGACGTTGCTGACCCACTGGGAGAACATCACCGACGAGGAGCGTCGCGGATCGGTCGAGCGCATTGCCGAACGCACCCGCGCGCTCGCCGCCCTGGTCGAGCAGTTGCTGCTGGGTTCGCGCGCCGGCCTGGCCGCGCCGACGCCAAGCCACGTCGTCTTCGACCTCGGCGGGATGCTGCGCACCGCGGTTGCCGGGTTCAAGAACGTCGCGCAAGACCACGAGTTCGTGCTCGACATCGCGCCAGAACTGCCGCCGGCAATCGGTGATCCGAGCTCGATCGAAATCGTCTTCAGCCAGCTGCTGGAAAACGCGATCAAGTACTCCCCCGACGGCGGCGCGATCACCGTTTCGGCGCGCGGAGAGGGCGAGGCGATCATCGCGCAGGTGTGCGACCGCGGCCTTGGCATCCCTGCTGGTGAGCACGCCCAGGTCTTCGAACGCTTCTACCAAGTCGGTGGCGAGCGGCGTCGATTCGGCGGCGTGGGACTCGGGCTCTACATCGTGCAGCGGTTGCTCGAGGCGCACGGCGGTGCGGTTCGAGCACTACCGCGGGACGGCGGGGGCACCTGTTTCGAAGTGACTCTCCCGGGTCACGTGTGACCGTCGCTCAGTGACGCTCCCGGACGCCGCGAGGCAACCGAGTGAACGGGATGTGTGTGAGGTTTTGACCAAGTTTGACGGGGAACGTACGGCCAGTGAGCTCTCTGCGTGTATCGCCAACGCCCGCGAGCGCCGGCTACGTGCGGGCCGTGCTGCGCGATGATCTTGCGGTCTTGCCGGAACCCGTTCGCGAAGAGGTCGCTTTGATCGCGACCGAGTTGGTGGGCAACGCGGTGTTGCACGCTCGCGCGATGGCGGACGGGCAGCTCGCGATCGCCTGGGGCGTCGGCGAGCACGGTGTCGAGATCTCAGTCACCGACGGCGGTTCGCCCACGCAGCCAGCGGTCGCCGAGCCGCATGCGACGGACACGCGAGGTCGCGGGCTGTCGATCGTCGCGACACTGGCTGCCCGCTGGGGCGTCGAGCAGCACGATTCGTCGACGACCGTGTGGGCGGTCATCCCGCTGACTAACCGCGAGTGGATTGACCGCGAGCTGAATAGCCGTGAGTCGATCACCATCGACGACCAGGTGCCTGCGCTTCCGTTGTAGTGTTCCCTCGCTCGGGTGCCACTGCATCCCCCGTCGGTGGCACCCGAGCCCACAAGGCCCGCGCCACACCATCAGGGCCCCGCCGCACATCAGGGGAGCGCACTATCTCTGCACCTCGCGCGGTGATCACCGGTGGCGCCGGTTTCCTCGGCTCGCACCTGTGCGAACGTCTCCTGCGTGAGGGCTACGAGGTGCTGTGCCTCGACAACTTTCTCACCGGGACGCCTAACAACGTCGAGCACCTACTCGGCGATGATCGTTTCCGACTCCTGAAGGTCGACGTCACCGACTGGATCCACATCAGCGGACCGGTCGACGCCGTCCTGCACTTCGCGTCGCCGGCGTCGCCGGCCGACTATCTCCAACTGCCGATCCAGACGCTGAAGGTCGGATCGGTCGGCACGTTCCATGCGGTCGGGCTTGCGCAGGAGAAGGGCGCCCGCTTCCTCCTCGCCTCGACGTCGGAGGTGTACGGCGACCCCCAGGTGCACCCGCAGCCGGAGACGTACTGGGGGCACGTGAATCCGGTGGGTCCCCGTGGTGTCTACGACGAGGCGAAGCGGTTCGCGGAGGCGATGACGGTCGCGTACCGCGATCACCGCGAAGTCGATGCGGCCATCGTCCGGATCTTCAACACGTTCGGTCCGCGGATGCGACCCGACGATGGCCGCGCGATCCCGACGTTCATCAGCCAGGCCCTGCGCGGCGAACCTATCACTGTTGCCGGCGACGGCAGCCAGACCCGCTCGATCTGCTACGTCGACGACCTCGTCGAGGGCATCGTCCGGTTGCTGCAGTCGGACCTACCTGGGCCGGTCAACATCGGCAACCCACATGAGTTGTCGATCTTGCAGCTCGCGGAATTGATCCGTGATCTCGCCGGCTCCTCGTCGTCCATCGAATTTATTGCGTTGCCGCAAGACGACCCGCTGGTCCGGCGTCCGGACATCACCGTGGCGACCCGCGACCTTGGCTGGACGCCGCAGGTCGACGTTGCGGACGGCCTGCGTCGCACCATCGACTGGTTCCGCACGCACCCCGATCTCGTCGGCATCAGCTAACGTCGCGACATGGCACTACTTGATGACGTCGTGGTGGTCATCTCAGGCGCGGGCCGTGGTATCGGTCGCGGCGAGGCCATCGAGCTGGCCCGGGGCGGTGCGCGGGTCGTCGTCAACGACGTCGACGCAGAGGTCGCGGCGGCGGTCGTTGCCGAGATCAGCGAGGCCGGTGGCATCGCCAGCGCGCACGTCGGCGACTGCAGTGGAGTCGAAGCTGCGACGTCCTTGGTGCAGCAAGCGATCCACGTTTTCGGCCGGCTCGATGCGGTCGTCAACAACGCGGGCATCGTGCGCGACCGCACGCTGGCGAAGATGACCCCCGACGAATGGGACGCGGTGATCGCGGTCCACCTGCGGGGGCACTACGCATTGACCCACGCGGCCTGCGCGCACTGGAAAGAGCACGGCGGGCCCGGCCGCATCGTGTGCACGTCGAGTACGTCGGGGCTCCTGGGCAACTTCGGCCAGGCAAACTACGGCGCCGCGAAGGCTGGCATCGCCGCCTTCTCCACCATCGTCGCCCAGGAAATGGCGCGCTACGGGGTGACCTGCAACGCCATCGCCCCTGCGGCCCGCACCCGGATGACCGAGGGTGCCTACGGCGACATCGCTGCAGATACTGGGGAATTCGACTTCTGGCATCCAGACAACGTCGCGCCGATGGTGGCGTACTTGTGCAGTCCGGCGTCCGCGCACATCAGCGGCAAGGTTTTCGGCGTGCAGGGCGACACCGTGGAGATCTACCGCCCCTGGACGTCGGCCGCCGTCATCGAGAACGGAAAACGGCGATGGGACGTCGAGCAGCTGGGCGATCGGGTCATGGAACTCTTCGTCGATTCGGGGATCGCGAGCGGGCCGGAGAATGCGATGGCCCGGCTCCGCTTCTCCATGACAGACAGGGCGAACAGAACCCCGCCGCCGTCTCGCGCCGAGTGAAGGAAATACGCTGCCCGGCGCGAAAAAACACCGCGTAATTCCTTCAGTCGACGGTCGACCTGCGCACGTATGCGGCTATTTGCGCAAGATGCGCTGCGCCAAATGGTCTCGCGGGTTCTGTACCTACGCACGGTGTTGATGGGCGCTCGCGTGTGTCACATTGATGAGCAAGAAATAGCTGGGGGATGTGGTAATCGGGTGACTGACGTTGGGGTTGCCGTCGTGCCCGGTTCCAAACACGACGGCATGTCGTACCTGTTGATTCCGCTGATTCAGCGCGGGTCTCCGGAGCTCGCTCCCTTGCGGGAAACATTGCGTGCGTGGGTCACTGTCGTGGCCGCGTCGGCTGATCCGTGCATCGTGTTGAACCGCGAGGGCCGAATCGCCGGGATCTCCGCCGGCGCCGCGGCACTGTTCGCCGAAGCTCCCGTCGAGCTGGTCGGACGCCGATTGGTCGGCGCCGTGTTCACCCTGGTCGACTTCAGTAGCGCGGCAGAGCCGATGCCTGACGACACGCTGGTGCCGCCGACGCAGGCGATTGTCACCGGCATGTTGAACCGCGGTCTCGTGCGGCTGCGCAGGTCGGATGCCGTGACGCTCACCCTCGACGCCGTCGCGACGCCGTTGCATGCCGACGACGGCACAGTTATTGGCTCACTGACTTTCCTCGGCCAACTCGCCGCCCACTGACACTGCTGGCCGCCCGTTAGCATGAGGGCCGTGTCGCTCTCCAGTTCGACTGCCGCCTTGCTTGCCGTGATCGGGACGTCGGCCGGTGGCCTCGGCCTGCTGGTCGCACTCTTCGCACATCTTCGGCTGCGGGGGCTCCGCCGCAATCTGGCGATCTTGCAGGACGGCGACGACGCAGAATCGTTCCTGTCCGCTGCCGCCAAGCAGGTCGAGCTCGTCGCCCGGCTGCGCGCCGAACTGTCGTCGGTCGAGGGCCGCATGCACGACCTGCGTCTTGACGTAGCCGACGCACTTCGCCACGTCGCGGTCGTGCGCTACGACGCCTTTCGCGACATGGGTGGGCGGATGTCATTTTCCGCAGCGCTGCTCGATGACGCCGGCGACGGATTGGTGATCAGCGCCATTCACGGCCGAACCGAAACTCGCTCGTACGCCAAGGGCGTCAAGGCCGGGACCAGCGACCAGCAGCTCTCACCGGAAGAACGCCAGGCGATCGCCTTCGCCACCAGGGCAGGTGCTGGTCCGAGCGGACGCCAGCCAACCGCCGTCCAGAAAGAAGCGCCTTCTGTTCTTGTCCGGCGGCATGAACCTGACGAGGTTCGGCTCTTTGACGAGGACGAAGTCGGGTTGCCGGCCGTCGATCCGATCGAGTCCTGATGGCCGCAGACTCGCCGGCCCGCTATGCCTACCTGGGGCCCGAAGGCACGTTCACCGAAGCGGCGCTGCGCACGATCCCGGCAGCTGCCGACGCGCAACTGCTGCCCTACCGCAGTGTCTCGGCTGCGCTCGACGCGGTTCGGCACGGTGACGTCGATGCCGCGTTGGTGCCACTGGAGAACTCCGTCGGCGGCGGGGTCGCCTCGACGATCGATGAGTTGTCGACCGGCGAACTGCTGCACATCAGTCGCGAGGTGTTGCTGGACGTCGGGTTTGCGCTCGCCGTTGCGCCCGGAACGTCGCGCTCTTCGTTGAAGAGAGTGGCCGCACATCCCCAAGCGGAGGCGCAGTGCCGGCGCTGGATCGCCGACAACTTGAGCGACGTCGAGATCGTGACCTCGGCATCGAATGCCGAGGCGGCCGCGTCTGTCGCCTCGCCCGCGTCGAGCCTCGACGGTGCTATTACGTCTGCGTTGGCGGCGCAGCGCTACGGACTCGAAGTCATCGACGACGACATCCACGATCATGCGGGTGCGGTCACGCGTTTCGTTCTGGTCGGGCCGCCGACGACGCCCGCCGCCTCGACCGGCACTGACAAGACGTCACTTGTCGCGTTCATCGGCGATGACCACCCTGGCGCGTTGCTCGAGATCCTCACCGAGTTCGCGGTGCGCGGCATCAACTTGACATGGATCGAGTCGCGTCCGACTGGCGTCGGGCTAGGCCGGTATTGCTTCTCGATCGATTGCGAAGGCCACGTGGCCGACGCCCGAGTGAGCGAGGCGTTGATGGGGTTGCGCCGCATCTGCAGCGACGTCCGCTTCCTCGGCAGTTACCCACGGGCCGACGGCCAGCCGCCCACGATGCGGCGGGGTACCTCCGACACCGAGTTCCGCGACGCGGCGGCGTGGCTTGCTCGCGTGACGGCTGGCGAAGCCTGAATCGCGGCTCGGATAGCCTCGTGCGGTGATCGACATCAAGCTGGTACGCGACGACCCCGACCGGGTGCGCGCTTCCCAGAGCGCGCGCGGCGAGGATCCGGCGCTCGTCGACGTGCTGCTCGCGGCCGATGAACGTCGCCGGGCCGCGGTGCTGCGCTTCGACACCGTGCGCGCGTCGCAGAAGACGCTGGGCAAGAAGGTCGCTGGCGCCCAGGGACCGGACAAGCAGGCGTTGTTAGCGCAAGCGAAGGATCTCGCGGCTGAGGTCCGCGAAGCCGAGGGCGAACTCACCGTCGCAGACGAAGCGCTGCGAGACGCGTCGCTGGCGTTGTCGAACATCGTCGAGCCGGGTGTACCCGAAGGTGGCGAGGACGACTTCGCACTGGTGGCAACTGCCGGCTCGCCGCCGTCCTTCGACTTCGAGCCGCGCGATCATGTCGAGCTCGGCAAGATCCTCGGGGCGATCGACGTCGAGCGCGCTGCCAAGGTCTCGGGTTCGCGGTTCTACTACCTGACCGGCGTTGGGGCGCTGCTCGAGCTCGCACTCGTCAACATGGCGATGATGCAGGCGGTCGCTGCCGGGTTCACGCCGATGCTGCCGCCCGCGCTCGTGCGCTCGCGCGCGATGGAGGGCACCGGCTTTCTCGGCCAGGCGGCGGAGAACGTGTTTCGCCTCGAGGCCGATGACTATTACCTCGTCGGGACGGCGGAGGTGCCGCTCGCGGCGTATCGCATGGACGAGACGCTGGCGGTCGATGAACTGCCGTTGCGCTACGTCGGATTCTCGCCGTGCTTTCGGCGCGAGGCCGGGACCTACGGTAAGGACACCAAGGGCATCATCCGCGTGCACCAGTTCGACAAGGTCGAGATGTTCACGTTCTGCGCACCCGAGGATGCCGTTGCGGAGCATCAGCGGCTGCTCGGTTGGGAACGGCAGTTTCTCGACGCACTCGAAATCCCGTACCGGGTGATCGACGTCGCATCGGGTGACCTTGGCTCAAGTGCGGCGCGCAAGTACGACTGTGAAGCGTGGGTGCCGACCCAAGGCAAGTATCGCGAGGTCACGTCGACGTCGAACTGCACGGAGTTTCAGGCGCGGCGGTTGAACATCCGCATGCGCGACGCCGACGGCGTCCGGTCCGCCGCGACCCTCAACGGAACCTTGGTCGCAATACCGCGCACGATCGTCGCGATCCTGGAGAACCATCAGCAGGCCGACGGCTCTGTCGTCGTCCCGGCGGCTCTTCGTCCGTACCTCGGGCGCGACGTGCTCGAGCCGATTGCGTAGGGCCTAGGTGTCTGAGGAGCTGTCGGGGCGGTCGGGCTTGCCGCGCATGGTCGCCACCGATCTCGACGGCACGATCGTGAGGTCCGACGGCACCATTTCGACGCGTACCGTGCACGCGCTCATGGCGGCCGAGCGTGCGGGCGCCACCATCGTGCTGGCCACGGGCCGCCCGCCGCGCTGGATCACGACAATCGCGGGGCAGACCGATCACCACGGCATCGTGATCTGTTCCAACGGCGCCATCGTTTACGACCTGCAGGCTGAGCAGATTCTCGAATCGACTCTGATCCCCGTCGAGGTCGTGGCCAAGGTTGTCGGCATCCTTTCGACCGCGCTTCCGGACCTCGGCTTCGCAGTCGAGAACGGCTTCGACGTCTACCGCTCGCCCGGATACCGCGGCGGCTGGAACGTCGGCAACGAAGTGTTGCCGGTACACGATCTCGAGGTCGTGACCTCAAACGCCGCTGCCAAGTTGCTGGCGTCGCATCCTGAGATCGGTGCCGACGAACTTCTCGTCATCGCACGCGGGTTAGTCGGCGACCTCGTTGAGCCGACTCACTCGAACGGGCGCGGACTCGTCGAGATGGGCCCGGTCGGAGTGACGAAGGGCACCGCCTTGGCGCAGCTGGCCGCACAGCACGGCATCGATCGCGAAGACGTCGTCGCGTTCGGTGACATGCCCAACGACCTACCGATGCTGGCGTGGGCTGGCGCGGGCTACGCGATGGCAAACGCGCACCCGGACGTGCTCGCGGCGGTGGAACTCACAACGTCGAGCAACAACGACGACGGAGTGGCGTTGGTCCTCGAGCACCTGTTCGCCGGTTGATCAGGTTAGGCAGCCGTTTCGGGCCTTAGGCAGGCCTGGACACCTGCCTGAGCTACATCTCGGCTGCCTCAGGCTCGGGCGGGTCGCAGCTTCTGGCCCGGTCAGTGGAGGCCGGCGACGACTAGCTTGGCCGGCTCAGTAATTCCCGGTCGGCTAGAGGTACATGCCCTGGTTCGGGCGCTGTCCTTCCGGGGCCGTTCCCTGCGGCAGCGCGCGGCGCATCTGTTCGAGTTGAGCGTGCGCCGCCATCTGTTGGGCGACGAGTGCGGTCTGGATCCCGTGGAACAGACCCTCCAGCCAGCCGACGAGCTGCGCCTGCGCGATGCGCAGCTCCGATTCGCTCGGAACCTCTGACTCGGTGAACGGCAGCGTGAGGCGCTCGAGCTCGTCAACGAGCTCAGGTGAAAGACCGCTCTCGAGCTCCTTCACCGACGCCGCGTGAATCTCTTTCAAGCGGACCCGACTCGCTTCGTCGAGTGGCGCAGCACGCACCTCCTCGAGCAGCTGCCGGATCATGTTGCCGATGCGCATGACCTTGGCCGGTTGGTTCACCAGATCCGCGACCGTGCCCGGCGCTCCATCGTCGCCGGGATCAACGATCTCGACCTGAGCGTCGCCAAGTGCGCGATCCTCGCGGTCGCTGCCGTTTGTCGTGCCGTCGATGCTCATACAGAGATTGTCTCAGGCAGGGTGAGCAGGATCTTGCCCACGTGGTCGCCGGCCTCCATCAGGCGGTGAGCCTCCGCTGCGTCGGTCATCGGCAATTCAGCTTGCACAACGACCCGCACTGCGCCTGACTCGACGAGCGGCCACACCGACGCCCGGACCTCGGCAACGATGGCCGCCTTCTGAGCAAGGGGTCGCGCGCGCAAGCCCGCGGAGTACACGGTTCCGCGCTTGGACATGAGCAACCCGAGATCGAGTTCGGCTCGACGCCCGTGCTGCATCGCGAGCACGACAAGCCGCCCGTCGGGCGCGAGGGTCTCGAGGTTGCGGCCCAGGTAGTCGCCGCCGACAACGTCGAGGATGACGTCAACCCCCCCGCCGTCCGTGTATGAGTGGATCGCGGACACGAAGTCGTCGCGCCGATAGTCGACCGCGAGCTCGGCACCGAGCGCGACCGCCCGCTCGCACTTGTCGGGGGTCCCGGCCGTCGTGAGAACCCGTACCCCCAGTGCGGTCGCCAACTGAATGGCGAAGGTGCCGATGCCGCTGGTGCCGCCGTGTACGAGCAGGGTTTCGCCCGCGCGGACACGAGCGGCCTGAAAGACCGTTGACCACACTGTGCAGGCCGCCTCAGGGAATCCGGCCGCGTCGACGACCGGCACGCCAGCTGGCAGCGGCAACACCTGGCCCGCGGGCACCGAGACGTACTCGGCATAACCGCCGCCGGCCAGCAGGGCGCACACCGCGTCGCCGACGTGCCAGCCCTGCACGCCTGGCCCGACCGAAACGATCCGCCCTGAACACTCGAGGCCGAGGATGGGTGAGGCTCCCGGCGGGGGTGGGTAATGGCCCGCGCGCTGGGAGAGGTCGGCGCGGTTGAGCCCGGCGGCACGGACGGCGATAACGACCTCGCCGATTTCGGGAGTCGGATCAGGGACCTCGGTCCACTCCAATACGGAGGCGTCACCGGGGCCGGTCATCGTGATCGCGTGCACGAACGCCACCCTAGGGCTCGCCGATCCGGACTCGGCAGCCA
>Ga0134126_10013467_pt1 | contig 10333 bp, 12 predicted proteins | sample KB31752_FD_96881 | JGI IMG/M metagenome (GOLD analysis project Ga0134126, IMG submission 96881) | Terrestrial soil microbial communities with excess Nitrogen fertilizer from Kellogg Biological Station, Michigan, USA - KB3-175-2 | ecosystem: Environmental > Terrestrial > Soil > Unclassified ...
TCACCGACGCGGGCAAGCGTCATCCGGTCACGCGCGACCTCGAAGGCTCCGACAGCAGCCCGCCGCATTGGAGCCGCTGGTTCCGGCTGGTGGACGCGCGGCCGATCAACGGCTCTTCGGTCATGCAGGGGCCGGACGGCAAACCGCTGCTGGTGCTTGCGCACGAAGGCAAAGGCCGCGTCGCGCTGCTGTTATCGGATCACATCTGGCTGTGGGCGCGCGGTTACGAAGGCGGCGGCCCGCATCTCGATTTGCTGCGGCGGCTTTCGCACTGGCTGATGAAGCAGCCGGAGCTTGAGGAAGAAGCGCTGCGCCTGATCGTGCACGGGCATGAGCTCACGGTGCAGCGGCAGACCATGGCCGACACCGTCAACGACGTGACGCTGACGTCGCCTGCCGGCACGAAGAGCACGGTGACCTTGAAGGCCGCCGAACCAGGCCTGTGGCGCGCGTCCATTCCCGCCAATGAGCTCGGTCTCTGGCGCGCCACCGACGGCAAGCTCACGGCGCTGGTCAACATCGGCCCGGCCAATCCGCGCGAATTCGCCGAAGTGACGTCGACCACCGACGTGCTGCGACCAATCGCCAACGCCACCGGCGGCGACGCGCGACGACTCGACGACGGTCACGGTCTCAACGTGCCGCGCATCCTGCCGGTGCGCACGACGTCCACTTACAGCGGCGAAGACTGGATCGGCCTGAAGATGCGCGACGCCAGCATCGTGCGCGGCATCGGCGTATTGCCGATCTTCGCCGGTCTGATCGGATTGCTGTTGCTGGTTGGCTCGCTCGCCGCTACGTGGGCACGGGAAGGACGCTGAGCATGTTTGAGACTGTTGTTTCGATCGTTGTTCTGGTCGTTATCGCAATCGGCGCCGTACTGGTGGTTTACGGAACGATCGCGAAGAACAAATGGGGCATCAATCTGCGGCGAGTTTCATGCCCGAATTGCGGGGCGCCAGCGCCTCGCGTCCGTACGCCCGCTTCCACGCAACAGACCCTTTGGGGCGGCACGACATGTCCGAAATGCGGATGCGAAATGGACAAATGGGGCCGGCGGCTGTCGGCCCCATAGCCCCGCAGTCCATCTTCGAGACGATGCGCGGCGCGTACTAAGCGGCTTGCCAGTCCGGCCTGATCAGGCCTGAGACATTCTCGAACGCGCCGGGTGCAAGCTCGGCCACCAGCAGCCGGTCGGGATCGACCGGCCCCGGCATTTTTGCGCGACCTTTCGGAATCTTCTTGAATCCGTGCTTGCCGTAATACGGCTCGTCGCCGACCAGCACCACGAGCTTATGATCTTTCGCCTTCGCCTCTTTCAGCGCGCATACAATCAGCCCGGTGCCAACGCCGTGCTCGCGGAACGGCGGTTCGACGGTGAGCGGACCGAGCAGCAGTGCCGGTGTTTCGCCGATGCAAACCGGCGTCAGCCGCACTGAGCCAATCAGCAGCGAGCCGATACGTGCGGTAAACGACAACGCGAGCGAGTGACCGCGCCCCTCGCGGATGCGGAATGCGCTGCGCGTGAAACGCCCCGGCCCGAACGTGCGTTCGTGCAGCCGCTCGATCGCCAAGGCGTCGTCGGCAGTCTCCGGCAGAATGGTCAATGACAATTCGCTCATCATCCCGACACGCTGGACTAAAGCCCTTGGGATTCAAGCATTTCCCGCCCCGGCGCCAGCTCACACCAGCCGATTAGCATTTAGGCCGATTTTGGTCCATCGCCGGTGGCCATCCCGACGGAGGGCGTTTACATGAGGGTTAGCAGCAGCGGAGGAAGCGGCATGGGTCAGCTCGTTGACGGCGTGTGGCAGGAAGACGGGCAGCGTACCAAAGAAGGCCGCTTCATCCGGCCTACCCCGCGGTTTCGCAACTGGGTAACGCCGGACGGCAGTCCCGGCCCGACCGGCGAAGGCGGCTTTGCCGCGGAAGCCGGCCGTTATCACCTCTATGTCTCGCTCGCCTGCCCGTGGGCACATCGCACCATCATTTTCCGCAAGCTCAAGGCGTTGGAAAATGCGATCTCGATGTCGGTCTTGTCCTGGCACATGGGACGCGAAGGCTGGACCTTCGACGAGAGCGAAGGATCGTCCGGCGACGCGGTAAACGGCAAACGCAAGCTTTCGGAAATCTATCTCGACGCCGACCCGCGCTATACCGGCCGTGTCAGCGTGCCGGTGCTGTGGGACAAGAAGCGCAAGACGATCGTGAACAACGAGTCGCCCGAAATCATCCGCATGCTCAATTCCGCGTTCGACGCGCACACCAACGTGCGAACCGATTATTATCCGGCGGCCTTGCGTAAAGAGATCGACGCCGTGAACGAGCTCGTTTACCCGAACATCAACAACGGCGTCTACCGCGCCGGCTTCGCGACAACGCAGGAAGCCTACGAAGAATCCTTTCGCGCGCTGTTCGACGCGCTCGACGACATCGAGCAACGGCTTTCGCAGCATCGTTACGTCACCGGCAATGCGATCACGGAAGCGGACTGGCAGTTGTTCTGCACGCTGGTGCGTTTCGACGCGGTTTATTACTCACACTTCAAGTGCAACTGGCGGCACATCTACGAATACCCGAACCTGTCGAATTACCTGCGCGACCTCTATCAGGTGCCGGGAGTCGCCGAGACCGTCAGCCTTGATCACATCAAGCGGCATTACTATGGCAGCCAGCGGCATGTGAACCCCACCGGCATTGTCCCGGTCGGGCCGCAACTCGACTTCGCTGCGCCGCACGACCGGGGACGATTCAAATAACCTTCACCAGATTTCGCTCACCGTCGCGCCGTCGAAAACTTCGGCAAGGCGCGCGCGGGTCGCGCGCGTCGTGCCCGCGGGCAATTCGTTGCGCGCAAAAAAACCGTGCGCGACGATCTCGCGGGTCGGCATCGGGGGCAACTCCTGCCGGAAATCACGCACCACGAACAAGGCCACATGATCGCGCTGCGACACCCGCGCGTTGAAATAAATGCCATGCAGAACCGGCGTACCGACGATCTCGATGTTGCCTTCTTCATGCACCTCGCGCCGTAGCGCTTCGTACATGCTCTCGCCACTCTCCACCCCGCCGCCAGGCAGGTGCCAGCCGGCAACGTAAGAGTGCTTGATCAGGAACACGCGGCCCTGCGCATCGAGAATCACGGCGCGCACGCCCAGCGTCACCCCGCGCGAGAAGCGCCAATAGGTGTGCAACAGCCGGCGGAGCGCCGGTTCGCATTTACGGCGGAGTGAATCGAAGGACATCGCCATCCTTGATACCCGAAACCGGCCCGTCGCTGGCAGCGCCCATTTCAAAAGGCGCTCTTCCTTCTTTGGAATAATTCTAATATACAAAACTACGTCCGCCGCTGCCAGAAAGGCTTGTCACGTGAAGCGATTTTCCGACCTGACCGAACAGGAAGTGCTGGCGCTTGCCATCACCAACGAGGAAGAAGACAGCCGCATCTACCGCGGCTTCGCGGAAGGCCTGCGCGAGCAGTTCCCGTCCTCGGCCAAAGTATTTGACGAAATGGCCGAGGAAGAAATTACGCACCGCACGCGGCTGTTCGAGCTCTACCGCGAGAAGTTCGGCGAATATTTGCCGCTGATCCGCCGCCACGACGTGAAGGGTTTCATTCAGCACAAGAAACCGCTGTGGCTGACGCGGCCGCTCGGTCTCCCCGAGGTGCGAAAATTCGCCGAGAACATGGAGGTCGAAGCCGAGCGCTTCTACCGCAAGGCGGCCGACAATGCGCGCGACATATCGGTGCGCCAGCTTCTGCTCGAGCTTGCCGAAGCGGAAGCAGGCCACGAAAACCTCGCGCACAAACTCTCCGAAAAAATTCTCGACAAGAGCACGCGCGCCACGGAAGACGAAAGCGAAAGACGCATGTTCATGCTGCAATACGTGCAGCCGGGACTTGCCGGGTTGATGGACGGCTCGGTGTCGACGCTGGCACCGCTGTTTGCCGCCGCGTTCGCCACTCACAACACATGGCAGACTTTTCTGGTCGGCATCGCCGCCTCGGTCGGTGCCGGCATTTCGATGGCGTTTGCCGAAGGCCTGTCCGATGACGGGTCGCTCACCGGCCGCGGCACGCCGTGGATACGCGGTCCGGTATGCGGCGTCATGACCGCGATCGGCGGGCTCGGCCATACCCTGCCCTACCTCATCCCGCACTTCCTCACCGCAACGGTGGTGTCCGTGGCCGTGGTCATCGTCGAGCTTTGGGTCATTTCGTGGATCCGCACGCGCTACATGGACACGCCGTTCCTGCAGGCGGCCTTTCAGGTCGTGGTCGGCGGTGTGCTCGTATTCACCGCCGGGATATTGATCGGGAGTTCGTAGCGGGCTACGCCCGAAGCGATGTTCACGCTCGCCCACCTTTCCGACCCGCATCTTGCGCCGCTGCCAACGCCGCGCGTGAGCGAGCTCCTTAACAAACGGCTCACCGGCTACCTCAATTGGCTGCGCGGCCGTCATCGCATCCACCGCCGCGACGTACTCGACCGCCTCGTCGCCGATATGAAAGGCGCCGGCGCGGATCACACTGCGGTCACCGGGGATCTCGCAAATATCTCACTCAAGCAGGAATTCACGCGCGGACGCGCATGGCTGGAAAGCCTCGGCGCGCCGGCTGAAGTGACTGTCGTTCCCGGCAATCACGATGCTTACGTGCGCGTGGCGGCACACGATCCCGAACGTCATTGGGCCGACTTTATGCGCGGCGATGAGCCGGGCCGCGCGATTTCGTTTCCGTTCGTGCGGCGGCGCGGGCCGTTGGCGCTGGTTGGCACTTCAACCGCGGTACCGACCGTGCCGTTCATGGCAACCGGCCGGCTCGGCGCGGATCAACTCAGGCGTCTCGGTTCGGTGCTTGACGCGCTGAAAAATGAAAATCTTTTTCGCGTCGTGCTTATCCACCACCCGCCGGTCAGCCCGCGCGGCCACAGCAAATTGCTGCTCGACGCGCCGGACTTCCTCAAGGTGATCGCGGAACACGGCGCCGAGCTGATCCTGCACGGCCACGATCACCTGCACATGCTCAACTGGCTGAAAGCACCGGACGGGCGCGCAGCGGCTGTGGGCGTGCCGTCGGCCTCCTCCACGCCGGGCGGATCGAAAGATTCCGCCGCCTACAATCTCTACCGGATCGGCGGAACGCCCGGCGCGTGGCAATGCGAAATGATCTCGCGCGCAATCACACACGACGGCGGCGTCGCGGAAATCAAGCGGATGAATTTATTTCCCTAGTGGCCGTAAAGCAGCGCGAGAACGAATAGCGCCGCAACGCCGACGACGATGCCGAACACGAAAGTGCGGAATGCGCGCCAGCGCAAATGCCGCCGCTCGAGTTTCGCGACCTGACGCGCGATGTCCTGTTTCGACCCCGGATCGTCACCCAGCGCGCGCTCGCGTTCCACCAGCCGCCGCGCCACGTAGCGCGTGACGGCTTCGACCATTTCCGGGACTTCATACGTTTCCGCCAACACGGAGCGGCCGTAGCGGGTGTCCTGCACGAAACGGTATTGCCGCTTGTCACGTCCCATCTCGACATGAGCGATGACGTCGACCCAAAGCCGCGGCACGTCGCCTTTGCTCACGCCGCGATCGAAAAGCTCAACGCCGGCCGGAATCTCGGCGAACAACGGTTCGAGCTCGTCGTTCAGCAGTTCAAGCCGGGCAAGTTCGGCGTCGCGCAGATCGACCACGACCGCGGAGCGCTCCGCCGCTTCGATGCGCGCTTCGCGCACCGCGTTCTTGAGCGGCAGCGGCGGCTCAGGCTTTTCAGCCTCGGCTTTGGCTTTGCGTCCCCACATGTCGGCAAAATAGCAACCGGCGGGCCGGAGGCAAAGCGAAAAAGCGCGTTTTTTCAATGCCTTTGATGGTTAATTTTTTGGAACCACGCCATAGGGGCGCGCCCAGCCAAGGCCGTCCTCGGTGCGGCCGCGGGGCCGGTATTCAGCCCCGATCCAGCCCTTGTAGCCGAGACGGTCCACTGCCTCGAATACGGCGGGGAAATTGACCTCGCCGCCGTCCGGCTCATGCCGCACCGGCACCGCCGCGCACTGAAGATGGCCGACAACCGGCAGGTACTTTTCCAGCCGGTACAGCAGATCGCCGCCGACAATTTGCGCGTGATAAAAATCGAACTGGATCCTGATATTGGGTTTGCCGGCCTTGGCGATGATGTCGGCTGCGTGCTCGACGTGGTTGAGAAAATAGTTCGGCCGGTCACGCGGATTGATCGGCTCGATCAGCAGCGTGACATTACGCGCGGCAGCGAGATCGGCGGCGCGAATGAGATTGGCAATATACACGCGCTCGGCCGCCGGCCGCTGCGAGGGGTCGACCTTGCCGGCTAGGCAATGCACGGCGCTGCCGCCAACCGCGCTGATGTAATCGAGCGCCTTGCCGAACAGCATTTCCCATTCTTTCTCGCGGCCGGGCACGGCAGCGAGGCCGAATTCGTCGGCGCCCCCGCCCCGCAAAGTATTGATGCCGAGTACCGTGAGATTATTGCCTTCGATCGCCGCTTTCATCTGGACGGCCGGAACGTCGTAGGGAAATTGCAGCTCGATTGCCTTGAACCCCGCCGCCGCCGCCGCGCCGACGCGATCGATCATAGCGTGTTCGGTGAACAGGTAGCCGAGATTGGCGGCGAAACGTGGCATGGCCTTTCCGGTGCTCCCTTGCGCGCGAGCGTAATGCCGTATTCATTAGCCACTCACCTGCCCTGACGCCATCCCGGAACGAACCATGAGCGCTAACGATGCCTTCCACATCGCCGTCCTTGCGGGTGACGGCATCGGCCCCGAAGTCATGGCTTCAACCCTCGATATCTTGCGCCGGATCGAAACGACGACGCCGGGCCTGAAATTCCGCTTCACTGAAGGCGCCGCCGGCGCCACCCACTACAAGGAAACCGGCAAATCGATGCCGGATTCGACGATCAAGCTTTGCGAAGACGCCGATGCCATCCTGCTCGGCGCCTGCGGGCTTCCTGCCGTGCGCTACCCGGACAATACCGAGATCATGCCGCAGGTGGAGCTGCGCTTCATCTTCGATCTCTATGCCGGCGTGCGGCCGGCGCGACTCGTTCCGGGCGTGCCCTCCCCGATTATCGGCGCGGCGGAACGCGGCATCGATTTCGTGCTGATCCGCGAGTCGACCGAAGGCCTGTTCGCGTCCATGGGCAAGGGCGTCGTGACGCACGACGACGCGCGAGAGACGCTGGTCGTAACGCGCAAGACTACCGAACGCCTGTTCGACTTCTCGCTCAAGCTGGCCGCGCGGCGCAAGAAGCGCGGCCGCTCTGGCCGTCTTACGCTGGTCGACAAGGCCAACGTGTTTAAAGCCTTCAATTGGCAGCGTGAGATATTCGCCGAGCGCAAGACGAAATTCCCCGACGTAAATACCGACCTGCTTTATGTCGATGCTTGCGCCGCCATGATGGTGAAAAAGCCTTGGGATTTCGACGTGATGGTGATGGAAAATATGTTTGGCGATATTCTCTCCGATCTTGCCGCCGGGCTGATCGGCGGGCTCGGCCTGGCACCGTCGGCAGACGTCGGCGACAAGCACGCTGTCTTCCAGCCATGTCACGGCACCGCGCCCGACATCATGGGCCAGGGCAAAGCCAATCCGACCGCGATGATCCTGTCAGCCGCGATGATGCTTGATTGGCTTGCCGACAAGCATGATCATCCCGTCGCGGCCGAAGCCGCGCAACGCATCGAGCGCGCGGTGGATGATGCCTACGCGGCCGGGATCAAGCCGATGGAGTTCGGCGGCAAAGATGGAACCTCGGCCATTACCGGCGCGGTGATGAAAGCGGTGGGTTAGTCGTACTCGGCGTCCCGAGCCTATTGGCAACAGATACTGGTCCTCCCTCGCCTACCCGTGGAACGCCTCAGCCCGCGGCGAATTATACCCCTGCGCGGGGAAACGGACAGGAGAAGCGAGTATGCGCACGTCATTGAAGAAATTCTGCGTTGCGGCCGGAGCTGTCGCGGTCATTACGATCGGCTCCGCAGCTCCTGCCAGCGCGCGCTGGCATGGTCACTGGCATGGAGGCGGCTTCGGCCCCGGATTTGTCGGCGGTCTGGCGCTCGGCGCTGCCGTGGCGTCACCCTACTACTATGGCGGTTATTACGGCGCCCCCTATGCGTATGGCGCCTACTACGGCCCAGGTTGCTATGTAACGCGGCGTCCTGTGATCAATCGCTGGGGTCACAGGGTCTGGCGTCGTGTCAGGGTGTGCGACTGAGCAGGACGAGAACGCCGCCAGAAAGCGGCTACAGGCCTGCAAAGTCCTTGATGACGGCGATGAATTCTTCCGGCTGCTCGAGCGGCGGGCAATGGCCGCAGCCAGGCATTTCGACATAACGCGCGCCGGCGATCTTTTCGGCAATCTGCCTGGTGAGGGCCGGGGGCGTCGCCTGATCAAATTCACCGCAGACGACCAGTGTCGGCACGCGCATGCGGTGCAACAGCGGCGTAAGGTCGGCTTCCTGCAAAATCTTGCATGCCGCCTGGAAACTTTTGGGGTCGATTTCCAACAACACGCGCTTGCGCTCTTCGATCAACTGCGGATGCGCTTCGAGATAGGCGGGTGAAAATACGCGCTTGGCCGCGATCTCAGCAACGGCGCCGAGGCCGCCCGACGCGACCTTCTCTGCCATGACGCGAAACGCCTCGCGCCCGGCCTCGGGAAATCCGGCGGCGGCATCCGAAACCAGCAGCTTACTGATGCGCTCCGGATGCGCGATGGCAAATGCCAGCGCCACCGTGCCGCCGAAACCGTTGCCGATCAGCACGGCGTCCTTGGCAATGCCGAATTCCTCGAAGCCGTCCTCGATGCGCGCCACGTAGGCGTCAATCAACGCAACCGGCGTCGGCTCGGAGCCGTGGAATCCCGGCAGGTTGAACAGCGTGACCCGTTTTTTTGCCGCCAGCGCGGGCAACACCGGATCGAAGGCATGGCGATCCGCGAGCAGCGAATGCAGCACCACCACATCGCTGCCTTGCCCCGTGCGCGCCGCCGTCAAGGCCCCATGCGCCGCGGTCAATTCCTCAAACTGCATCGCGAACTCCTGTTCCAGACCTTGATAAACGATATAAGGATGATTTCGTTGCCGCGGCATTGACGCCGCAACAGGCGCAAACGCGAACGAGGCGGCACAAGGCCGCCCCGCAGGCAACATCACGATACCGGAATTTACCGGCCTTCGCGCCAGATGCCGAGCGATTCCTGCGCCGGCCGGTCCGAGATCGAGAACAGCACCGACTCTTCCGCGGCATTGTGCTGGTAACGCTTCCACGGCGGCACCACGAACACATCGTTGACGCCCCAGGCGAATTCCTTGCCGTCGATCGTCGTCGTGCCGTTGCCTTCCGCGACGCAGAACACCGTGCCGTCGGTCGAGCGGTATGGCTCGCCTTTGAAGCCTTTCGGCAGCAGCGCGAGATTTGCACCCATGGTCGGCAGCACCGGGCCGCCGTTTATCGGATTGGCATAGCGCACGCGCGCGCCATGACTCTTGTCGATGTCGCCCGACTTCTTCAACCGCTCAAGAATCGGCCGCATCTTGGCATACGGATAATTGATCACCGGGCTGCGGTTCATCATCGCGGGCGCGCCGTCCGGCAGCACGCCGGAAGCGTAGCGGTCGAACGAATCGCCGTCTTCGTGCGAGGTGTTTTGCATCTTCTCGTCGAAGTGCTCGGCGAACGAGGCCTGGAAATGATTGACCGTTGGCATGTCGAGCACGTCGAGCCACATCACCGGCTCCTTGCCGGGATTGCCGTGGTCGTGCGGCGCCCAGTTCGCGGTGATGATGAAGTCACCGTGCTCCATCATCGCCTTCTCGCCTTCGACGGCGGTGTAGGCGCCCTTGCCCTTGAGCACGAAACGGATGGCGGACGAAACGTGGCGGTGCGCGTCCGCGATCTCGCCCGGCATGATGAGTTGGATGCCCGCGAACAGCGAGTTGGTAACGCGCGACTTTCCGGGCTCGCCGGGATTTTCCAATACCAGCACGCGGCGCTCGGCTTCCTCGGCTGTGATGACTTCGCCGGCTTCGAGCATAAGCCGCTCGACCTCGGGAAATTTCCATAGCGCCGGGATCATCTGCGTCTTTGGCTCGGGCGTCACCAAGCCTTTGAGTACCTCCCAGAGCGGCGTCAGATGGAACTTGGAAATCTTGTCGTAATAGGCCTGCCGGGCGCCCTGAATGTTGTGCTTATTGCCGGCAGCTTGGGTCGCGGCGACCGTCATGGCCGTTCCTCCGTCGAACTTGTTGAATTTGCAGCGACTATAGCGCAGTTCCCGCCGGGGCGGAAACGGCGA
>Ga0134126_10013468_pt1 | contig 10332 bp, 7 predicted proteins | sample KB31752_FD_96881 | JGI IMG/M metagenome (GOLD analysis project Ga0134126, IMG submission 96881) | Terrestrial soil microbial communities with excess Nitrogen fertilizer from Kellogg Biological Station, Michigan, USA - KB3-175-2 | ecosystem: Environmental > Terrestrial > Soil > Unclassified ...
GTACGGGGACGCTCTCGCGGGCAAGGTGATCGTCGACATCAGCAATCCCTTCAATTCCACGTTCGACGGGCTGGCCCACCGCCAGGAGACCTCGATCGCGCAGGAAGTGGCTAAGGTGGCCCCGGCCGGCGCCAGCGTGGTGAAGGCGTTCAACACCATCTTGCGCCATGTCCTGGAAAACGGTCGGCCCGACGTCTTCATCGCCGGCGACAACGCGCAGGCCAAGGCACGTGTGGAGGCGTTCATCGAGAGCCTCGGGCTGCGCCCGCTGGACGTCGGCGGCCTGAAAATGGCGCACTGGCTGGAAGGAGCGGGCCTGGTGACGGTGGGCCTCGCCAACCACGGGGTCGGGAACTTGGACTTCGCCCTCGGCATCACCGAACCGCCGAACACGTCACGCACATAGCGCGTTGACGACCTCGACGATGTCGTTCGGCCCGACGGCGATGTTCGCGTCGCTGGGGTCCACCCGCCGGTCTGGCCGAGCGAGATGCCGGTCGCCGCCTGCGCGGGCTGCGACAGGGCAACCTGCACGAGGCAGGCTGCTGCGGCACCCGCGACAGGGTGCTGATGGTATGTGGTCTTCTGGTGGGCACTGAAGGCCCTTTCGCCCGAATATTGAGAGTCGTGACCTCGAGGTTGAGATCCTTCGCGGGGCCACCGAACCGATGCGGGATGTGCTTTTGTCCGGTTCGCATCTGAGTCGGGATTACTGGAAGGGCTCCATCGGCGAGAACGCCTTGTATATGCCGTAGTTGATCCTCAGCTGGATCTGGCCCTGGACGTAGCTCGCAGTAGTCGCTGTTGGGGGCGGTGTCCGCGCTGGTTCCCGGCGCGAGGCTGTGGTGCCCGCTGGTCCCGGCAGAGGCCGCGCCGACCGGCACGGCCACAGCGGCCGCACGCGGGCAGGTGGGCCTGGAACTAGTCGGCGCGAACTGCACGGGCACGGGCAGGGCCGGCTCATAGACCTTCCAGGACTTGGTGCGGGCGTGCGAGTCGGGTGGAACACGGAGAATGGGGCCGTCGGGCACTGTCACAAGCAGGTCTCGTGATGACCGCACTCGTAGAAAATGGTCCGCCCGGAACATCGCATTCTTAGTGAGTTGCAGTATTTTTGTATCAGATGGGTTGATTCGTGACGATGCACCTCCGGGTGCGAACCGAGGTGATCCACAATGGTTTCCTTCGTCATGTCTGCGTTTCCTCCGCTCGCCCTCGGCTTCTTCGGCCTGGGCACCGGATACCTGATCTAAGGACCCCAGGAACTGTTCGGCTGGCCGGCGCGGGACGAGCGCGTCGACCGCGGCACCGGCATCTGGGGCGTCTGGCTGCCCGGCTTCTGTCAGCTGGTGACCGGCATCATCCTGTTCGTAGGCCTGACCTGGCTGCAGGTGTTCACCAAGTCCCCGCCGCTCTACATGGCCGCGCTGGCGTTCTCCGCGTACGGCATCCACTGGTTCGCGATCGGCTGGAACCGCTACCTGGGCAACGACGTGCGCACGAACGCGGGCATGTGCGTCGCCTTCATGGTGATCTCCGCGATGGGCGCGAACGTCTTCTTCCACATCGGGGACTGGCCGGTCGGCCTGCTCTTCCTCGGCCTGTTCGCGATTTACTTCTTCGACTTCTTCGCCTCGGTGGCGTCGGCCTCGGTGAGCGGCTGCTCGGCCTGTTCCACCTGGCCACCGGCCTGTGGCTGATGTACCTGGCCTACGCGACCACCGTCGACTTCACGCTCGGCTTCCACTGGCGCATCTGACGCGCGAGAGTAGGAGGAAAGGGGGCAAACACTCAGAGGTGGGAACATGGCCACGACTGACGAGCCGGCCACGCCGCGCGAGCTGCGGGTCGAGCCGCCCAAGAAGTCCTCGGTCGGCATCCCGGGCATCACCCAGACGGTGCATTACGCGCTGGAGGAGATGGGCCCGCAGCGCAGCCTGCGCACGCTGACCGCGCTGAACCAGGCGGACGGCTTCGACTGTCCGAGTTGCGCCTGGCCCGACCCGTCTCCCGAGCACCGCAAGACCGCCGAGTTCTGCGAGAACGGCGCGAAGGCGGTCGCCTGGGAGGCCACCCGCAAGCGCGCCGACCGGGACTTCTTCGCCACGCACTCGATCGAGCAGCTGCGCGGCCTCGACGATCACCAGCTCGAATGGCACGGCCGGCTGACCGAGCCGATGTACTTGGCTACCGGCGCGACGCACTACGCCCCGATCGCCTGGGACGAGGCGCTGCGCATCGTCGCGGACCGGTTGCTCGCGCTCCAGAACCCGAACCGCGCCGTGTTCTACACCAGCGGCCGGGCCAGCAACGAGGCCGCGTTCGTCTACCAACTGCTGGCTCGGCGCTTCGGCACCAACAACCTGCCGGACTGCTCGAACATGTGCCACGAGTCGTCCGGCGCGGCGCTGAGCGAGACGATCGGCGTCGGCAAGGGCGTGGTGACGCTGGACGACATCGAGAACCATGCCGGGCTGATCATGATCGCCGGACAGAACCCGGGCACCAACCATCCACGCATGCTGACAGCGCTCGAACACGCCAAGCGGCGCGGCGCGCGCATCATCGCCATCAACCCCCTGCCGGAGGCCGGCTTCACCCGGTTCCGCAACCCGCAGACCCCGCGCGGCCTGGTCGGCCCGGGCACGCAGATCGCCGACCGGCTGCTGCCGATTCGTGTCAACGGTGACCTGGCCTTCTTCAACGGTCTGAACAGGGTGCTGATCGAGCGGGAGGACGCCGCGCCGGGCACCGTTCTCGACCACGAATTCCTCGGCCGCTACTGCGACGGGCTGCAGGAGGCCAAGGCGCACTGGCGCTCGCTCAACTGGCCGGACATCGAGCGACTCACTGGGCTGACCCGGCAGCAGATCGAGCAGTGCGCGGACGACGTGATCGCGGCCGGCAGCATCATCGTGTGCTGGGCGATGGGGCTGACCCAGCACGGCAACGCGGTCGCGACCATCCGCGAGATCGTCAACTTCCTGCTGCTGCGCGGCAACATCGGCCGGCCGGGCGCCGGCCCGTCGCCGATCCGCGGGCACAGCAACGTCCAGGGCGATCGCACTATGGGCATCTGGGAGAAGATGCCGGAGAAGTTTCTGGACGCGCTGCGCGACGAGTTCGACTTCGAGCCCCCGCGCGAACACGGCGTGGACACCGTCGACTCGATCCGCGCCATGCGCGACGGGAAAGTCGACGTCTTCTTCGCGCTCGGCGGCAACTTCGCTGCCGCGACCCCAGACACCGTCGTCACCGAGGCTGCGCTGTCGCGCTGCGCGCTGACCGCGCACGTCGCGACGAAGCTCAACCGCACGCACCTGTGCCACGGCCGCGAGTCCCTGCTGCTGCCCTGCCTCGGCCGCACCGAGCGCGACGAGCAGGCCAGCGGTGATCAGTTCGTCACCGTCGAGGACTCGATGAGCATGGTGCACGCCTCCCGCGGCCGGTTGCTGCCGCCGGCGCCCACCGTCCGCAGCGAGGTCGCGATCGTCACCGGACTCGGCGAGACGATGTTCGGCGACGACCTCGGCTGGCGTGAGATGCGGGAGGATTACTCGGTTATCCGCTCGCACATCGAGCGCGTGGTCCCCGGCTTCCACGCCTACGAGGAGCGGGTCAAGCAGCCCGGCGGGTTCATGCTGCCTCGGCCGCCGCACGACTCGCGCACGTTCCCGACCGCGACCGGCAAGGCGCGGCTGACCGTGAACGAGCCGACCGCCGCGCAGGCTCCGGAGGGGTGCCTGCTGCTGCAAACCGTCCGCTCGCACGACCAGTTCAACACGACCGTATACGGATACGACGACCGCTACCGCGGCATCCACGGCGGGCGGCGGGTCGTCTTGGTCAACCCCGAGGATCTCAGCGTGCGAGGGTTGCACGATGGCGACATGGTCGACCTGATCAGCGTGTGGAAGGACGAGGAACGGCGCGCGCCCGGCTTCCGCGTGGTCGCGTACCCCACGGCCGTGGGCTGCGCGGCGACCTATTTCCCGGAGGCCAACATCCTCGTGCCACTCGACTCGACCGCCGACGTGAGCAACACCCCGGCGTCCAAGTCCGTCCCGATCCGGCTCGAACTCACCGGCTAATGGTCGCGGCTGTTCTCCGTCTGGGCGGCGACGGAGAACTGACCTGAACACCACTGTCAGGTATTGGGGGGCTGGGCGATGGGCGGCGCTCCAGGCACGTGCTGTACGACACCTGATCCAGACGAATCAGCAGTCTCACGACTCCTGTGCCGCGCGGGACAGCCGGCCGATGATCACGGCGCCCTTGACTGTGACGACAAGGAACAGCGCTCTGACCGGATCGAGTCGGCACGCGACCGCGTCGCCAGCCTGCACAACCCCGCTCACACAAATCCTCCCGTTGCGAGTGTTCCGCTCGCGTATTACCCGGGGTGCGCTTTCATGGGCTATCGGACCGGACCGGATGTGGCTCAGTTGGAGGTCATCGCCTTGGCCGAACTGGAAATGCTCGAGGCACTGTGGCACTCGGAGTTCGTTGCTCAGTCATCACCCGCAGCGGCCCGCGTTTCCCTATGTGTGTCCACCGTGAATCCGGCCTTTGCGGTGGCGGTGTCGGCGGGGTAGGTCCGGCGCGCCCGCAGCAGCAGCAATCCGTTGATCAGCAGCGGTGCGAGTCCGATCAGGAACGCGCGGTCCAGGCCGCTTTGGGTGCGTTCCCGTCCGCCGGGACCGGTGCCCAGCGTGTCGGAGAGCCAGCCGAAGGCGACGGGCGCCACGGCCTGCGCCCCCATCCGCAGAACCGTGCGCACGCTTTCGGCCCTTCCCCACAGCCGCGGATGCATGATGTCGAGCCGGGCGGCGTCCAGCGGAGGATTCGCGGCAGCGAGCGCGCCCGCCGCACCCGCGAACAGTGGCAGCGCCAGCCAGACTTGACGGGTCAGAAGACCGGGCAGGAACAGTGTGACGCTGGCCGTGTACGCGACGCCGGGGACGATCACGCGCGCGGTGACGTGGCCTGCGCGCCCGAGCCGGTCCGACCACCGCCCGCCGAGATTGACGCCTGCCAGCGCGGCGATACCGATGATCGGCACCAGCGCGGTCAGCTCTCCGCGCCCGACCCGGTAGCGATCGCGCACCAGCTCGAAGGCGAACGTGTGCAGGCCGGCGAAGAAGAAGTAGCCGACCGCCGATGCAACGATCAGCAGGACGTTGGTACGCACCGACAGCACGTACTTCGTCGCCCGCCACAGGGACCAGAGCTCAGGAATCTCGTCGATGACCTGCGTCCGGTCCGGACGGGCCGCCGCGGCGCCGGCGCGATCGCGGCGCGGCCGGGCGGGTGCTGCGCTTTCAGTTGCGTTTCGGCTCACGCCCGCACCGCGCGGAGGTTCGTCCGGTTCGCCGGTGCGCGTGCGGCGTGGCTCCGGCAGCCACTTGATCAACGCGAACGCGAGACACAGGCCGAAAGCGGCGATCAGCCAGAAGGCGGCGCGCCAGCTGACGGCGGCGATGTCGCTGCCGGCGACCAGGCCGAGGCCGGATCCGAGAAGTTCGCCGGACAGCACGCGGGCGTAGATGCGGGCGCGCTGCGCCGGCGGAAACAAGTCGCCGCACAGCGAGGCCACCATCGGCCCGGCCGTCGCGGTGACCGCGCCGAGCACCACGCGGGAGAGCAGCAGCCACAGGTAGGAGCGCGCCAACCCGCCTGCCGCCATGGCCAGGCTCCACAGCAGCACGGTGCCGGCCAGCAACGGCATCCGGGGAAGCCGGTCGACCAGCTGCCCGACCGGGATCGTGGCCAGCGCGCCGATGACCGAGGGCACCGCGGTCAGCAAGCCGATCTGGGTGTTTCCAATATGCAGAACCCGGCGCAGCTCGTTCGCGACCGCGCCGATGACGCCGGAGCCGGCCGAATCCAGCGCCATGACGCACGCGAGCAGCAGCACCGCCCGCCAGCGCCCCGAGCCGCCGAAAGCCCGCCGGACCACCCGGCCGAGTCGTACGTGAATGCGCATGCGCGCCGACGGCCGTTTCACGCTTGCCGCCACCCGACGCTGGTATCGCCGCCAGGAGCAGTCACGGCGGGCATTGCCATTGTCTTGGCCGCGAAACGTGTCGGCCTGCGCAGGCAGTTCATGGCGTGTCCTCGCCCTTCCGGCCTGGCGCACGCCGTCGTGGCCGGTAGACGTCGTGCCGTGCGCCGAGGGCCCCGGAGCGGCTCACCAGGACCATGCCGACCGCGACCGCGACCAGGGCGGCGGCTTGGCCGGTCAGTGCTGCCGGGCTGTCGCGCAGTCGCTCACGGAAGACCGCGACGCCGAGCGCGATGCCGGTTAGCGGTTCGGCGAGCGCTCCGGCCGGCAGGGAGACGTGCAGAGGCGCCGCGTCGAACGCGCTCTGCGCCAGCAGCAGACCGACCACGGCCACGACGATCAGCGAATACGGCTGCCAGTGCCCGATGCTGCGCAGCACGCCGGAACGCGCGGCCAGCAACCAGCCGCGGGTGAGCGAATCCTGGACCCCGAAAAGGATGCCGCCCGCGCCGGCAAGCAAGATCGCCCCGACGCCGAGGCCGAGCCGCTTGGCCGCTAGCACGAGCAGCCCGGCCACCCCGACCGCCACCGCCGCGGCCAGCCAGCGCGGGGAGAGACTGGCCGGATCGCGGCCGCCCGCCGGCCTGCCCGCGACCAGGAACACGGCGACGCCCGCGCTGGCCAGCACCGCGCCCGACCACTCCCGCCCGCTCAGCCGCTCCCGGTACAGGCCGTGCGCGATGACCAGGGCGAAGATCAGGCTGGTGGCCAGGATCGGCTCGACCTTGGTGATGTCGCCGTGCCCGAGCGCGATCGCACCGAGCAGCTGCCCGCAGACCATCGCCGCGATCCCGCCGAGCCACAGCGGCTTGCGGGCCAGGCTCAGCAGCAGCGCGAAGTGCATCACCCGCTCCAGCGGCTCACGGTGCGCGGCATGCTGCTGCACGACGAAGCCGAGGCCGAGGAAGCACGCGGCAGCCAGTGCGTACGCGATGCTCATCGCAGACCTGCGCACGCGGCCCGCCGTGAGCCGCGATCGGCACGGTCCGCGCAGTCGGCACGGTCGGCGCGACGGCGTTCTGGCGGTCGGTGCGTCCGCCGCGTCGGCTCAGTCTGTCGCGGGTCGGCTGGGATGAGCATTTGCGTGGTGCGCCGGGGTACGCGTGTGGATGTAGAGCTGGCGGCGGTCGTTCACGGTCAGCTGTTGGCGCTTTGGCAGTGGCAGCTCGTACCGCACCGGGCGCTGGTGGTCCGCGAGCTGTCGCTGCAGGTTGTACACACGGCTGAACTTCCACAACATCCGCGCGAAGTTCGTCTGACCGTGCATCAGGTTGCGCCCAAGGATGCGCGCGGCACCGACGGCCGCGCTCACGCCGAGGTGCTTGCGGTTGATCACGGCCTGGGTGCGCACCAGTTCGCGATAGAACTCCTCAATCGGAAGCTTGGTCGGCACGACGGCGTGCTGGATGTCGAAGAGCCGGTAGTCGCGCGTGGTAAGCCGCCGCGACTCGGTGTGCCAGACCTCGGTGCCCGGATACGGGGTCATCACGGTCAGGTGCACGATCTCCGGAACGGACAGAGCGAACTGGCGCACGACGCGGAACCGCTCGGCGTCCCAGCCCGGGTCGACGATCAGGTTGATCGCCACCGCGATGCCCAGGCGCCGGGCCGCCTCCAGCGGGTGGAAGTTCTCGTCGGGGCTGATCCGCTTGCGGTAGAGGTCCAGGCCCTCGGCGTCGATGGCCTCCATGCCCAGGAACATGTAGCGCAGCCCGAGACGGGCCCAACGCTCGAAGACCTCCTCATTGCGCAGCAGCACATCGGCGCGGGTCTCCAGGTAGTAGTGCTTGCGCACCCGGCGGCGCTCGACCTCGGCCGCGATCGCGTCACCGTGCTCGGGGCGGATGAAGGCCACATCGTCCACGATGAACAGGTTCGGCTCGCGGATGCCCGCCAGCTCAGCGGCAGCCGCCTCTGGCGAGGCCTTGCGGTAACTGCGTCCATAGAACGTCCAGGCCGAGCAGAACGAGCAATCCCACGGACAGCCGCGCGTGAACTCGATCGACGCGCACGGGTCCAGCTCCCCGATGAAGTAACGGCGTCGGTGGCGTGCCAGATCACGGGCAGGACGCGGCGCATCGATGCTGTGCAGCATCACCGGAGCCGCACCCATGCCCTCCGCGGTCACGATGCCCGGCACGCTGGGCAGCCCGCCGTCGCGCACCGCCGCCAGCAGCGGCCCGACCTCCGGCTCACCCTCACCGCGCCGAATCGCGTCAACCGTTCCCTCGGCCTGCTCCAGCACCGTGGGGGCGATGAACGAGACACTGTGTCCGCCAAAGAAGACGAAGCAGCGCGGCAGCGCCTGCTTGACATGCTGCGCGATCTGCAGGGCCTCGGGAATGTTGGCCAGATAGTTGAGCGAGACGCCCACCGCCTGCGGCTCGAACGAGGCCAGCTCACGCTCCAACAGCGAACGCGGCGAGACCTGCAAATCCACCATCCGCACATCGTGACCCTCGGCCCGGGCCGCCGCGGCGACCCGCTCCAGCCCCAGCGGCTCGAGCCGCAGGAAGATCTCCGAGTACATTAACGCGCTTGGATGTACCAGCAGCACCCGCATGAAAACCTCCGTAGGCCGCTGGGCCCGTTTCAGTCTGAATCGGGCTGATCGTTACGATCCGCCGCCCTACCCGGGGCAGTCGCCGGAAAACCGAGGCGCCGCGCACTTGAGCGATTCGATCAGCCTGCACGCCATGTCCACCCTCCGCCGAGCATTGTGCCCGGACCAACAACGCGTCGAGCAGCCGGCGATCGGCGGAAGGGTGGGCCGGCGGGGGAGAACGGCGCTCTTCCTTTATGCGGGCTCGTCGCCCAGGGCGTGTGTGGCGGGGCTGCGGGCGTGGATCCACGCGGGCAGGGCGGTCAGTGTGCCGACAGTCAGCAGGATGGCGAATGCGGCGGTGAGCAGCCATGCTGCCGGGGGGTGTGACTTCGCCGCCGAACAGCCAGTACAGGCCGAGTCCGGCCAAATGCCCGCCGCGACCGCGGTCATGTCGGGTAGCAGCCGTGCGACGCAGAGTGCTGAAACGACGTGCCCTGGTACGCGTCACCGGACCGGACACCATCACCCTCACGGCCAGCGCCGGCGGCCTGACCCTTGGCACCGCCATCACCGGCACCACCACGGCGTTCGTACTCTGCTGCGCAAGCTGCAACTAACCGGTTGATCCACCGCTCCGCTACGCGCCGAGGCATGTCCTCGGTCGAGCATGACGGTCCTGATCGCCGATAGGGCATGTTGTCCACACAGCCCGCCGATTGTCAGGTCTGTGGCGGCGCCGCACCGGCCACGCGGAGACTGGTCCCATCTCTTTCAGCCGCCAGCCGTTACGGTGTATATGCGCTCGTTCCCGACTGTGCCGGAGTGGACATAGTGAACCTGTTCAACCCTGAGGAGTTCTTCTCCGGCGGTGGCGGCAGCGGGGCAGGTTCGGCGCGCGGGCAGGGCTTGGCTGAGACGTTGATCGCCGACTACACGTTTCCGGCCCGGGCGTGGCTGCCGTCGACGGCGATCGTGGCGCTGCTCGGGGAGTTCGGGGTGGCTAGCGCCGCCGCTCGCACAACCATCAGCAGAATGGCGCGCCGGGGAGTGCTGGAGCGCAGCAGACAGGGGCGGTACAGCTCGTACCGGCTTACCCAGGAGGCCGCCACCGGGCTGTGGACCGGCGGCGGTTTGATCGCCGCGTTCACTACCCAGCCTGATTCATGGGACGGCTTGTGGACGCTGGTCTCCTTCTCCGTTCCGGAGGAGGAGAGCACGCGGCGGCGCGCTTTGCGGACCGCGCTGCGGGGATGGGGCTACGCCCCGTTGTACGACGCGGTGTGGCTCTCGCCGTTCCCGCTGACGCCGGAAGCACGGCGCGACCTTACTGGTGTGGCGCCGGGGTCCATGAGTGTGTTCCGCGCGCGGCACGTGGACCTCGACGCGCAGCTGGACCGCCATCCGCTCGAGGCGTGGGACCTGTCCGCGATCGCCGCCGAGTACGAAGCCTTCATCAAACGTTGGGGCAGCATGCTGCCCTCCGTCGCCGACGGCAGCATCACCGGTGCCGCGGCGGTGCGCGCCCGCACCGAGTTGATGGACACCTATCGCCATTTCTTCCCGACGCTGGATCCGCTGTTGCCTGCCGAGCTACTGCCGCCGGATTGGCCACGGGCCCGGGCGAGAGAGGTGTGTATCGCCGTCTACGACGGGTTGGCCCAGCAGGCACAGGAGCACGTGCGCGCGGTGGTGGCCCGATTCGCCGACGGCTCGCACGGCGACA
>Ga0134126_10013471_pt1 | contig 10331 bp, 12 predicted proteins | sample KB31752_FD_96881 | JGI IMG/M metagenome (GOLD analysis project Ga0134126, IMG submission 96881) | Terrestrial soil microbial communities with excess Nitrogen fertilizer from Kellogg Biological Station, Michigan, USA - KB3-175-2 | ecosystem: Environmental > Terrestrial > Soil > Unclassified ...
ACGGCGCGGATGATCGCCGATTTCTGGGGCCATGCGTCCATACCGGAGGCCGCGAAGTGGATCGAGGCCGAGAAGCGCCGCGGCCGCCTGGTCGACGTCACGCTGGAAGGCGCCGGCGGACGCCGCGGATTTCAGGCGGTGGCCCGGCCCGATATCGAAGCCGGGATCGCCGCCCTGCCCGCGCCGACCTCGCGCCTGCGCGTGCTGTCGCCCTTCGATCCGCTCCTGCGCGACCGGGCGCGGGTCGAGCGCATATTCGGCTTCGATTATCGCATCGAGGTCTTCGTTCCGGGGCCGAAGCGCAAATACGGCTACTACGTCTTTCCCCTCCTGGAGGGCGACCGGCGGGTGGGGCGCATCGACATGAAGGCGGAGCGGGCGAAGGAGGCTCTGGCGGTCAAGGCGCTGTGGCTGGAGCCGCGCCTTCGCCTGACGGCGATGCGGCGTGCCAAGCTGGAGCGCGAGCTTGAACGTCAGGCGCGGCTCGGCGGGGTACGCGACATCCTGTTCCCGGCGGACGCGGTCAAAACCCTTTAGGTTCGCCGGCCATGAAATATTCCAGCCGTTTCTTCCTTTATGCGCCGTTGGCGTTGTTCCTGACGCTGGCGACGGCGACGGGCGTCTATTGGTGGGTCGCAGCCAGCACGCTGTCTTCCCGCCTCGATGCGATAAACGGACGCGAAGCGATGCCGGGCGTGACGTTCGCCTTCAAATCGAAAAGCGTCAGCGGCTTTCCCTTCAACCTCGACGTCGTATTCCAGGACGTCACGGTGACGGTACAGACACCGCACGGACCGTCCTCCTGGGGCTCTGAAAGATTCGCGATGCACGGCCTGACCTATGGCCGCGAACAGTTCATCTACGAGGCGGCGGGGCGCCAGATGCTGCGCTGGACGGATCCGCGCGGCCGGCCGCATGCCATGCCGTTCGAAGCCGGCGGTCTGCACGCCAGTTCCATTATGGGCGAGCGCGGACTGTCGCGCTTCGATTTCGACCTGGTCGGCCTCGGTTCGCCGGCGCTGATGGCGGGCCGCGTTCAGGTTCACGCGCGACTGGCGCCGGGCGGCAACGCGGTCGACGTCTTCGTCGCGGCCGATGGCGTGCACCTGTCGCCGCCTTTGACCTCGCTGTTCGGTTCGGACATCGCGCAGCTGCGGCTCGATGCCAGCTTCCTTCCGTCGCGACCCTTCGACGGACTGCGCGCCGGCCGCACCGATTGGGTGAGCGCGGCCGAGACATGGCGCGCGGCGAACGGCGCGGTTCAGGTCAACGAACTTCAGATCGACTGGAACCGGCTGAGCGCCACGGGCAAGGGCCGTCTTGCGCTCGACGCGACGCATTCGGTCGAAGGCCTCCTCGATTTCAAGGTCGCCGGCATCGAGACGCTGCTCGACACCGCCCGTCGTCACGGTATGCGCGGCAATCCAAACGCCGGCATCGCCGCGGCGCTGCTCGATCGCGCCGCCCTGGCGGGCAACAACGAGACGAATGTCCTGGGCGCGGTGGTCGGATTCCACACCGGCGTCGTCACGGTCGGCGGCGAGCCGGCGACCACGGAAGAGCCGCTGTACTGATATTCACCTGCGCTTGCGCGCTTTGGCGACCGGCGCGTTGCGGCCGAAGTTCACCTGTGCGCTGTCCTGGCCGGCATCGACGATGCCCCGGCGAATGGCGCGGGTACGGGTGAAGAGCTTGAACAGTGCCTCGCCGTCGCCCCAGCGGATCTGCCGCTGCAAGGCACTCAGATCCTCGCTGAAGCGGCCGAGGACTTCGAGCACGGCCTCCTTATTGTTGAGGAACACGTCGCGCCACATCGTCGGGTCCGACGCCGCGATGCGGGTGAAGTCGCGGAAGCCGCCGGCGGAGTACTTGATCACCTCGCCTTCCGTGACGCTTTTGAGGTCGTCGGCGGTGCCCACGATATTGTAGGCGATCAGGTGCGGCACATGACTGGTCACGGCGAGCACCAGATCGTGATGCTTGGCGTCCATCTGATCGACCCGGCTGCCCAGTCGTTCCCAGAGCGTGCGGATCGCCTTGACGGCGCGCCGGTCGGTGCCCCGGGGCGGCGTGATGAGGCACCAGCGGCCGTCGAACAGTTCGGCGAAACCGGCGGCGGGGCCGGACTGCTCGGTGCCGGCGACGGGATGCGCCGGGACGAAATGCGCGGATCTGGGCAGATGCGGCGCGACATCGGCGATCACCGAACCCTTCACCGAGCCGACGTCGCTGACGATGACGCCGGGCTTGAGATGCGGTGCGAAGACCTTGGCCAGCGCGCCGAAAGCGCCGACGGGCGTGGCCAGGATCACCAGATCGGCATCCTTCACCGCTGCCGCGGGCGTGGTCGCATAGCTGTCCGCGAGCTTCAGCCGGCGCGCCGCGGCAAGCGCCTCCTTGCGGTCGAAGGCCACGATGTGCCCCGCCACACCGCCGCGACGCATCGCGCGCGCGAGCGACGAACCGAGCAGCCCGAAGCCCAGGATGGCGACGCGATCGAACAGCGGCCCGGTCATGATTTGACGAAGTCGGACAGCGCGGCGACTACCGCACGATTGGCTTCTTCGCCGCCGATGGTGAGCCGCAGGCAATCGGGCAGACCATAATTGTCGAGCGGCCGCAGGATCAGACCGCGCCGGGCGAGAAACGCGTTGGCATCCTTGGCGGCATGGCCCTTGCCACGGCCGAATTCGATCATGATGAAATTGCCGACACTGTCATAGACGCGCAGCCCCAGCTTGCGGATCTCGGCCGTCAGCCAGCCGCACCATTTTTCGTTGAACGCGGCCGCCGCATCCATATGGGCGCGATCCTCGAGCGCCGCGGCGGCGGCGCGTTGCGCCGGAACGGAGACGTTGAACGGGCCGCGGATGCGGTTCAGCACGTCCGCCACTGCGGCCGGGCAATAGGCCCAGCCGACGCGCAGGCCGGCGAGGCCGTGGATCTTCGAGAAGGTGCGCGTCATCACGACATTGTGGAAACTCGAGACCATCTCGATCCCCGCTTCGTAGTCGTTGCGCCGCACGAACTCGGCGTAGGCCGCGTCGATGACGAAGAGCGTGTCGGCCGAAACGCCGGCATGCAGCCTGCGCACTTCGTCGTGCGGCAGATAGGATCCGGTCGGATTGTTCGGATTGGCGAGATAGACGATGCGCGTCCTGGGCGTCACCGCCGCCAGCATGGCGTCGACGTCCACGCGCATGTCCCGCTCGGGCACCATGACCGGCACGGCGCTGTTGGCCAGCGTGTCGATCTTGTAGAGCAGGAAGGCGTGTTCGCTGAACAGAACCTCGTCGCCCGGGCGCAGATAGGCGCCCGCCAGCATGGTGAGGATCTCGCCCGAGCCGTTGCCGCACACGATGCGCGCCGGATCGAGGCCATACATCCGCCCGATCGCTTCGCGCAGCACAGTCACGCCGCCGTCGGGATAGAGGTCGAGACCGCCGGCGGCGGATTTGTAGGCCTCGACCGCGAGCGGACTCGGGCCCAGCGCCGCCTCGTTCGACGACAGCTTGATGACCTTGTCGACGCCGGCGACATGCGAGGCGCCGCCGACATAGGCGGCGATGTCGAGGATGCCTGGTTTCGGCGTGAGCGTCATGGCACGGGAGCTCCGGTGAGCGGATTCGCATAGCAGCCAACGATGGCCACGCGCAGAATGCCTTCGCCGCTCCGCTCCAGGAGCGCGCCGAGGCGCGGATCGTCGGACCGGACGAAACCCTCGGCCTCGAGCAGATGGTGGCGCACAGGGCTGGTCGCCGTGTCGCGGCTGACGGCCAGCAGCCGCGCCTCGAGGCCGTCCTGCTTCAGGAGCGATTGCAGCTTGGTGAGGCTGAGGCTGTCCTCGGCTTCCAGCAGGATGAGCGTGCTGTCGTCGCCGCTGGGTTCCAGCTCGGGCGAGCCGATCACATAGGCCAGAGGCTGGCCGTTCCCGATCAGCGGAAGAATGGCCACCACGCGCGGCCCGACCTGGCCCATGGGCGTGAGCTGGGCCCACCAGGCGCGGGCATTCTCGTCGCTCTCGGGCGGCGGCACGACACCGAACGACTCCGGATCGCCCGAACATTCGTGGACGATCGCCGTCGCCGAAGGGTGGCTCTTCATCGCCACCGACGAGCCGAACAGATCGCGAGCCAGATCGCGGAACTGGCCGGCGCGGTCGGAGGAATAGACATGGACGGTGCGTCCGGGCGCCGCCAGGGCGGCCAACAGCTCCCGCCAGATCCGCAGCAGCGCCGGCAGCGGCAGACTTCCCGTGTGCCGTGCCGCCAGCCGGCGGAGGCGGGCCGCCTGCTCTGCCGGCGAGGTGGCGGTCGCAATCTCCGCGCGCTTCATCAGCAGATCGTGGATCTTGTCGTCCAGCGCATCGAGCTTGGCGGCGTCGGCAGGCGAGGGTTGGCGCGGTGGCATATGGGTTCTTCGAATTTTTCCCGATGCGGAACAGTTTCCGCCGCCGAAGGGGCGGTATTGATAAGGGCCGGGGCCGGCAAAATCAAAGCGCCGGTTTGACACCGCTGGCTGCTGGCCTTAGCAAAGCCGCCCTTGGGTCAGGCGACAGCGGAAAAATCAGGCGAATGGCGGGAGTCGGAAATCCGAAATTCCTGCGGCCCGTGGCCCACACGGACGCCGATGTCGGCCACGCGATCACCTTCGACGCACCTTTCACGCTCGATTGCGGCAAGACCATCGCGCCGCTGACCGTCGCGTACATGACCTATGGCACGCTCAACGCCGCGAAGTCGAACGCCGTGCTGGTATGCCATGCGCTGACCGGCGACCAGTTCGTCGCGTCCGACCACCCCGTCACCGGCAAGCCGGGCTGGTGGGACACCATGGTCGGGCCCGGAAAACCGATCGATACCGACCGCTTCTTCGTCCTCTGCGCCAATGTGCTCGGAGGCTGCATGGGCACGACCGGGCCCGCGGAGATCTGCAGTGCGACGGGGCGGCCCTACGGTCTGGATTTCCCCCTCGTCACCATCCGCGACATGGTGCGCGCCCAGGCGCTCCTGCTCGACGCGCTTGGGATCGAGAAGGTGCTGAGCGTCATCGGCGGGTCGATGGGCGGCATGCAGGTCCTGCAATGGGCGGCGAGCTTTCCCGAGCGCGTGGTCTCGGCCGTACCGATCGCCTGCGCGGCGCGCCACTCGGCGCAGAACATCGCCTTTCACGAGGTCGGCCGCCAGGCGATCATGGCCGATCCCGACTGGAAGGGCGGTACCTATCAGCTGCACGGCACGCAGCCCGCCAAGGGGCTGGCCGTGGCGCGCATGGCAGCGCACATCACCTATCTGTCCGAGGCGGCGCTGCAGCGGAAGTTCGGCCGCTCGCTGCAGGACCGCGAGCAGATCTCTTTCGGTTTCGGGCCGGACTTCCAGATCGAATCCTATCTGCGCCACCAGGGCAGCGCGTTCGTCGACCGCTTCGATGCCAATTCCTATCTCTACATCACGCGCGCGATGGACTATTTCGATCTCGCGGCCGAGCATGACGGCGTGCTGGCCAGGGCCTTCCAGCGCGCCAAGTCGCGCTTCCTGATCGTCTCGTTCACCAGCGACTGGCTGTTCCCCACCGCGGAGAACAAGCATGTCGCGCATGCGCTGAACGCGACCGCGGCCATTGTCAGCTTCGTCGAGATCGCAACCGATCGCGGCCATGACGCCTTCCTGCTCGACGAGCCGGAGTTGTTCAAGACCATCCGCGGATTCCTGAACGCGGTCGCCGTCACGGTCGGGGCATGACGACCGCCTTGCGCCCCGATCTCGCGGCGATCGCGGAGATGGTTCCAAAGGCCGCGCGCGTACTCGACATCGGCTGCGGCGACGGCGCATTGCTGGAATTCCTTGCCGCCACCAAAGGCGTCGACGGCCGCGGCATCGAACTGTCGCAGCAGAACGTCAATGCCTGCGTGGCGCGCGGGCTTCCCGTGATGCAGGGCGACGCCGACACCGATCTCGTCGAGTATCCCAGCGGCGCCTTCGACGTCGTGATCCTCAGTCAGACGATCCAGGCGACGCGCAGCCCCAGGACGGTGCTCGGTCATCTTCTCCGAATCGGCCGAAGCGCGGTCGTATCGCTGCCGAATTTCGGCCATTGGCGGGTGCGCGCGTCACTCTTTGTCTCCGGTCGCATGCCGAGAACGCATGCGCTCAGCTATCAGTTGTACGACACGCCGAACATCCACCTGTGCACCATCGCCGATTTCGTCGCGCTCGCGACGGAAACCGGTACGCGCATCGAGAGGGCCCTGGCGCTGGACGAGAAGGGCGGCTCGCGCGCGATGCGGGCCGACGCCTGGGGTCCCAACATCCTCGCCGACGGTGCGATATTCCTGTTGCGGAGGAATTGACGGCGAGCGGGTGCCCCGCCCGCCGCCCCGTCCTTCAGCCCGCGCCGAGCAGATCGAGCGCCTTGGCATAGCCGTTGACGCCGATCTTGTAGAGGCCTTGCGCGCAAAAGCCGGCCGCGCCTTGCGCCTGGGCCTTCGCAACGGAGTAGTTGGCCGACTGCTGATTGGCATCGAGTGCGGTCGTCACCTTCTTCTGCATGTGCAGGCAACCGATGACACTGGCGGGCTCGTCGGTCTGCGCGAAAGCGGCGGAGCCGATCAGCAGCGACAGCGCGGCTGCCGAGACGGCATATTTCGTAAGACTCATCACATCCTCCTATTTGAGCCGGCGATGCCGGCGAGGTGCACTTGGTGGAGGAGAGTGACGATTGTAAGGGGCCGCCGATCACGCATCCGTCAGGCCAATGACGATAGTGTTACGCAAAGCCGCGGAACTCGTCTTTTTCGCGACAATGACGCGTCGTCGCGAGCCCGCGAGTCGACGCATGACCGATGTGCGCAAAACAGATGCGCTTCGCACTACCGTCAGCGGTTCGCGGATGACGGAGATGTCACCTTAAGCGTCGCATCGTCGCCTTCGCTTCGCGCGCCGGCGACCATTGCGGCACCGTCCTGGCGACGCGAACGGGCGCCGTGCCGTAAAACGACTTGCGCGCTTCCACCACATGAACACCGGCGAGCGCCGGAGCTATGCGCCTGAGCAGGCGATCCCAGCCCGGTCCGGTTCGCACCAGGCGCCGGCCGCGAAACGGCGGCACATAGAGCGCGCGGGCCCATGCGACCGGTTCGAACAACGCGCTGCGCAGGAGCCTGTCGAGCTCGCCGCGGCTGAAGGGCCGCCCGACGCCGAACGGCGAGCGGTCGAGCTGAGCCCACAAGCTTGTGCGGTTCGGCGCCACGAGCAACAGGCGGCCCTCCGGCGCCAGGATGCGCCAGAGCTGGCGCAGCAGCGGGCGCGCCGCCTCCGCGCCTTCGAGCCCGTGGATCACCAGGATGCGATCGAAGAAGGCATCGGGGAACGGCAGGGCCGCCTCGTCGCCCAGCGCCACAAGCGGCCGTGCGGGAGGCCAGGCGACGACGCCCTGATGCGCCGGCATGAGCGCGACGACGCGTTCCGCATCCGACTGAAACTGCCGCAGATAGGGCACCGCAAAGCCGTAGCCCAGGAGGCAGGCGCCCCGGGCGGAAGGCCACAGTGCCCGCAATTGCCGCGAAATGATGCGCCGCGTCAAAACGCCGAGCGGCGCCTCGTAGAAATCCGCCAGATCTGCGGCATCGAGTTGCATGTGCCCTGCCTAGCGCGACGCCACGTCCGGTTCAACGCAGGTGACGGCGCTGATAGCGTCGCCGTTCGCGCAGAAGGACCGCACGATGGCCGCGCTACAGATAGAACTCGTTCCCTGCCTGCGAGACAACTACGCCTATCTGGTACACGACAGCGACGCGAAGCTGACGGCCGTGGTCGATCCGTCCGAACCGGAGCCGGTGCGCCATGCTCTGGCGCGGCACGGCTGGACGCTCACCCATATTCTGAACACGCATCATCACTTCGATCACACCGGCGGCAACCTGCCGCTCAAGGAGCAGTTTGCCGCCCAGGTCGTGGGCCCGGAAAAGGACCGCGAGCGCATTCCCGGCATCGATGTCGGCGTGACCGAGGCCAAGCCCTGGTCCTTCGGAGCGCGCAGCGTGCCGGTGATGGAGATTCCGGCCCACACCCGCGCCCATATCGCGTTCGTGTTCGACGATGCGGTGTTCACCGGCGACACGATGTTCGCGATGGGATGCGGCAGGCTGTTCGAGGGGACGCCCGCGATGATGTGGGCGAGCCTGTCGAAACTGATGGCCCTGCCCGACGCGACGCGCGTCTATTGCGGCCATGAGTACACCCAGAGCAACGGCCGCTTCGCGCTCAGCATCGAACCGAACAACGCCGACCTGGCGCAGCGCATGCGCGACGTCGACGCCCTGCGCGCCAAGGGGGCGCCGACCATTCCCTCGACCATCGGGCAGGAAAAGAAGACCAATCCGTTCCTGCGGCCCGATTCGGCCGAGATACGCCGATCGCTGGGCCTGATCCATGCCGGCGACGTCGACGTGTTCGCCGAAGCGCGCCGGCGCAAGGACAATTTCTAGGTTCTATTTACCGCTGTCATCGTCATCGCCATCCTTGTGATGGTGACGATCGGAATCCTCGTCGTCGGAGTCGCCGGCGACGGTATCGACAGCGCCCTTAGCGACAGAAACGGTCGTGCTGACGACAGTGGTCGCGACATCGACACCGGCGCTCGCCACTTCGACGACGGCGCAGCCGGACAGAGACAGACCCAGGAGACCCACAACGGCAATCGGCCCAAGCGCGCGCATCTTCCGTATCCCTTCGACGATCGAGGCAGGATCGCACATCCGGCCTGAACGAACCACTAAGCAATCCACAGCCAGAACTTTGCGCCGCCCCGGCGGCTTTTAGCCGTCGGGCGGAACTTGTAGGCTCGCGCCAAACGGGGGCGTTCATGGCATTCGGTCACAATCTGCCGATCTTCGAATTTTCGCTGGGCGGGATGACCACCGAGTTCACCATGCTGGCGCTCGCCGCGGTCCTGGGCCTGTTCCAGCTCCTGATCGCCGCGCGGACCGGCAACAGCCAGCGCGGCCTCAGATGGAATGTGGGCGCCCGCGACGAGGCGCCGCCGCCGGTGAGCAAGGTGGCGGGGCGGCTGGAACGGGCCTTCCGCAATTTCATGGAGACCTTTCCGTTCTTTGCCGTCGCGGTGCTCCTGCTGGGATCGCGCCACAACTGGGCGACGGTCTGGGGGACCGAGACCTATCTCGCGGCTCGCGTCGTCTATCTGCCGCTCTATGGCTTCGGCGTGCCCGCGCTGCGGACGCTGGTCTGGCTGATCGGAACGCTTTCGATCCTTCTTCTGTTTGCGGCATTGTTCTATCCGGCGATCTGAATGCCGCGCATCCGCTCGTTCTTCGCCACGCAGATCTACCGCGCCGAGATGGCCGTGCCGGCGGGACTGGCGAAGGTCTGCCTTGCCATGGCGCGCGACGATCTGGCGGGCCGGCGCTGGGCGAAGGCGCATGGCTATCGCGGCTATACCTCCTATGCCTCGCTCGACGACCTGCCGCGGCGCGCGCCGGAATTCGCAGCGCTCAAGACCCATCTCGACCGGCATGTCCGCCGCTTTGCGCGGGAGCTGCAATTCGCGCGCAGCCGCCCGTCGCTGGACAGCATCTGGGTCAACGTCATGGCGCCGGGCGCGGTGCACGGCGCGCACATCCATCCCCATGCGGCGATCAGCGGGACGTTCTATGTCGCCCTGCCGAAAGGCGCGGCCGCGATCCGTTTCGAGGACCCGCGGCTACCGCTGATGATGGCGGCCCCGCTGAAGCGGCCAGGCGCGCGCGACAAACCCTTCGTCACCATGGCGCCGAAAGCGGGCACGCTTCTCCTGTGGGAGAGCTGGCTGCGCCACGACGTGCCGCAGAACAACGCACGCGGCAGACGCATTTCGGTCAGCTTCAACTATCGCTGAGTCAAACTGGACAGAATCCGGGCGCGGACGGAATCGGGTTTTTTCGAAGCGGTGATTTTCATTTCTCCATGATGGTTGACACGACGCAATTTCTCGCGCCGCGTCCTGGATGCAATTGTCGGGATATGGGTGATTTGGTGCGTACACCGACTCGGTTCAAGGGGGCGCCGAAAATATTTCTCGGCCTCGGAAACGACCGACTTATCCAACACCGCTTTCACGCGGAGCCGCGGAGAACGCGGAGATTTTCAGCAGCGGTGTTGGATAAGTTTTTCTGGTGCGACGCGGCGAACGATATTTTATTTCAGTGAAAAATATTTGGTGATTAGGGCGATTTGTAACCGTGTGCTAGCTGGAGAGGCGCATGGTTGCTCGGGTTTCCGGTGTTTTCAGTTGTGCGGCCAACATTGAACGGGGTCGCAAATGCGCGTCCTGTGGCT
>Ga0134126_10013472_pt1 | contig 10331 bp, 10 predicted proteins | sample KB31752_FD_96881 | JGI IMG/M metagenome (GOLD analysis project Ga0134126, IMG submission 96881) | Terrestrial soil microbial communities with excess Nitrogen fertilizer from Kellogg Biological Station, Michigan, USA - KB3-175-2 | ecosystem: Environmental > Terrestrial > Soil > Unclassified ...
CTCGAAGCCGAGGTCGAGGTTGTCCGCGCTCAGGTAGAGGGTGCTGAAGCCAACCTCGCGGAGCGGTAACGGCAGTTGCGACAGATCGAAAGCCTTGCACAAATCGGGGTCGTTTCGCGCGACCAGTTGGACTCTACCAGCAGTCAGGTCCGCGTGGCGGAGGCTTCACTCTCGGAGAGCAAGGCGAATCTTGCGTTAAGCCAGGCGAATCTGCAGAACACGCTCATACGCGCTCCCTTCACCGGCGTCGTCGTTAAGAAGATGGCGGAGGTAGGTGAGAGTGTCGCCCAATTCCGCCCGGGGTGAATATTTCGACGTCGTCAGGGGCCATAGTGGCAATTACCGACATGGCGACGCTCGAAGCCGAAGTGGACGTCAGCGAATCAAATGTTGCGAAACTGCAGCAGGAGCAACCGGCTCGAGTGTCAGTTGAGGCATTCCCGGATCGTGTGTACACGGGTCGGCTGCGCCAGGTGATTCCTACTGCCGATAGGACCAAGGCCACGGTGACTGTCAAAGTGGCTATCACTGATCCTGACACGAACCTCAAGCCGGAAATGTCGGTGAAAGTCACGTTTCTTCAACGGCCCAATCCGTTGTCCGAGCAGCCCACGCGCGTCATCAGAGTTCCCACAGATGCGCTCGTCTCGAGGAATGACGGCACGTTTGTTTTCGAACTGACTGCAAACGGAACGGCCCGCGCGGTATCGGTAGTCACCGGTGCTGAATCCAGAATCACGTGGACATCAGGCAGGGCTTGACTGGGTCAGAGACCTTGCAGGTGAACCCCCCGGCGGGATTAAGGGACGGCGAGGATGTGCGGGTTGAGCGCGGAGGAGTCCAATGATGGTGGCGCGGGCCAGCGCAGCGTCGAATATTGAGGCGGCCGTAACGCTACAGGGCGTGCGTAAGGTGTATCACCGTGACAACGAGCAAGTCGTGGTCTTGAAGGATATTGACTTGTCCGTGGCGCCTGGCGAGTTCATCGCATTGATGGGACCATCGGGATCCGGAAAGACCACACTTCTTAACCTTATCGCGGGAATCGACCGGCCCACCTCCGGTGCGGTGGTCGTCGGCGGCGCCGACGTGACGACCCTCTCGGAGGGAGAGCTCGCGAGGTGGCGCAGCAGAACCGTGGGGTTCATCTTTCAGTTCTACAATCTCGTTCAAGTTCTGACTGCGTTGGAGAACGTCGAGCTGCCCCTGATGCTGACTACGCTCTCAAAGCGAGAGCGCAGAGCGCGCGCCGCGACCGCTTTGAAGATCGTCGGACTGGCGGATCGGGCGCGCCACTACCCTAAGCAGCTGTCTGGCGGCCAGGAGCAGCGCGTCGCGATCGCCCGCGCTGTCGTCAGCGACCCAGCCGTGTTGGTGGCCGATGAACCCACCGGAGACCTCGACGCACGCAGCGCAGCAGAAATCCTTGATCTGATGCAAACGCTCAACCGGGAGTTTGGCAAGACGATCGTCATGGTCACTCACGATCCGCGCGCGGCCGAGCGTGCGCATTCGCAAAGACACCTGGAGAAGGGCGTGCTCCTCAGGACGTAAAATGAGGTTTCTGCCCTTCATCGTGCGGCATCTGCGGCGCAACTGGATGCGCACCACTACCACCGCGGCCGCCATAGCAGTGTGCATCTTCTTGTTCTGTACGTTGCAGACCTTCGTGGCGTCATTGACGGGGTTTCTGAAGCAAGGCACCGCGCGACTGGTCACCCGTCACAATGTAAGCTTGGCTTTCCGGATGCCTAATGCGTACGAGGCCGAGATCGCGGGGGTGGCGGGCGTCAAGCGTGTTGCCGCAGCCAACTGGTTCGGGGGGATGCGCGACCTCAGTAAGCCGAACGATGTCTTCACAAATTTTGCGATCGAGGCTAACAGCTTCCTCGCCATCTACCCGGAGTTCATTCTGACCGGCGCCGAAAAGCAGGCTTTTCTTCGCGATCAGCGCGGCTGCATTGTCGGCCGGTCGCTGGCGGAGAAATTCAACTGGAGAGTCGGCGACTCAGTCGAATTGACCAGTACCGTCTCTGACTACCGCACCTCTAAACCGCTGGATTTCGTTATCAGCGCGATCTACCAGACCGATCAGGTGCGTTACCCGGGCACCAACGACGCATTACTTTTGTTTCACTACAAATATTTCGACGAAGCTACGGGGAGAAAGGTGGGTGTGGCGACCTACCGGGTGGAAATCTCCGATCCGCGGCAGGCGGGAAGGATCAGTCAGGCCATCGATGGCCTCTTCGAAAACAGCGATGCTCAAACGCATACAGAAACGGAAGAGCAGTATCGGGCCAGCCTCGGGTTTTTGGGTGGGAATCTAGTCCTTCTGCTGAATGGCATTGCCTTAACCGTAATGTTCACGATCCTGCTCGTGACCGCGAATACCATGAGTATGGCGGTACGTGAGCGGCATGCCGAGATCGGGGTCTTGAAGACACTCGGCTTCCCGAGCCGGCTGGTAATGTCTCTTGTCTTGAGCGAAGGCGGCATACTGGGGGCTATTGGAGCCATTACCGGACTGGTGCTGGGGCGTTTCCTCATTGATGCCTTGCCCGAAATTCCGGTTATCGGAGATCTGATCCGAAGCTTTCCGCGGATGCGCGTGCCGCCGACGATCGCCACTATGGGCGTCGGAATCGGCGTCTTGTTGGGGCTAGTGGCCGGCCTGATCCCCGCCGTTCTCGCGTATCGAGCCCGAATCACGGAGCTATTGAGGCAGGCATAGCTCATGCTGCCACTCTCTTACAGCGTCAAAAGCATAGCGGTCCGTTGGAAGGCGGCTTCGTTGGCAATCGTCGGCATCAGTCTGGTGGTGGCGGTCTTGTTATTTCTACTGGCGATGGCTAGCGGGTTTCGCCTTGCACTTCGCGCAACCGGTAGTAACCGCAATGCGATCGTCTTGCAGGAAGGTGCGGCGTCCGAGTTGGCCTCGACATTCAGCAAGGCGGCCGGCGACCGGGTTGCGGTGGACCCGCGGATCGCACGCGGCGCTGATGGCAAGTCGCTGGTCTCTCCAGAGTCGGTGACAGTCGTAGCCCTGCCAAGACGCTCGGACGGCGAATTGAGCAATGTCACCGTGCGAGGCGTCACGCCTGCGGCATTCAAGGTGCGCAACGGGATCCGCGTCATCGCGGGTCGCGAACTGCAACCCGGGCTATACGAAGTGGTCGTCGGCAGAGGGGTGCAGACTCGCATCCGCGGGCTTGAGGTTGGCCAGCGCCTGCGGATGATGAAGCGGGAATTCCTTGTCGTCGGTGTCATGGACGCTGGCGGCAGCGCATTCGAAAGTGAGCTCTGGGGCGACTTCGACGCCCTGGGATCGGCCTTCAACCGAGCGGGCGCTGAAAATTCTCTCACCTTACGGCTCGCCGATCCGGGAAGCACAGGTGCGTTAGACCAGGAGTTCAAGGAGGACCCGCAACTTCAGTTGCAGGTGAAGCCGGAGCGGCAATTTTACGAAGAGCAGGCCGGCCCGTTGACCAGGTTCCTGCGGGCTCTGGCGATCTTCGTCTCGGTCGTGATGGGTATTGGGGCGGTGTTCGGCGCCATGAACACGATGAACGCGATCGTCGCGGCCCGCAGCAGGGAGATCGGGACCCTGCGGGCGCTGGGATTCTCGAGGCCCATCGTCTTGTCGGCCTTTGTACTCGAGGGGCTCATCCTCGCGCTCGCGGGCGGCATCATTGGAGGCCTACTTGCCCTGCTGATCAACGGGCTGCAGGCAACTACGACCGCCAATATGGGAGAAATCGCCTTTGCATTTCGCGTCACGCCCACGGATCTGGCGTATGGCATTGTGTTTGCCGCCACCATGGGAGTCGTCGGCAGCCTGTTACCCGCGTTGCGAGCGGCGCGCCAGCCTATCGTAGTTGCCCTGCGCGACACGTGATGCGGCCTGTTGGGAGCCAACGACGCCTGTTGCTGCCGCTGAACCTGTCCGTAGGCCGCATATCATAATTTTCCCGGTCTTCGAGACTGCCTGCGTAGCATCTGCGTGCACAGAAAAATACCCGCGAGGACGACGAGACATGCCCAGACCCACATCCCTCGTTGTTGATACGGTTTCGCTCCGGCGGAAACCCTCTGGCCGGTTGGCGTGCCTGCTGATTGCGCTCGGGTCCGCTCCCGTTGCCGTGGCCGCGATGCACGTCCCAACCGTTGATGAACTGATCGAATTACGGCGGCCCTATGCACCGGTAATTTCTCCCAACGGACAGTCTGTAGCCTACACCGTTCGTCAGCCGAACTGGACCGATAACCGATACGAAACCCAAATCTGGCTGGCGAGTACTGCGAGCGCCAGCCCGATCCAACTCACTACGTCCAAGGGCACCAACTTCGAACCGGCGTGGTCGCCCGATGGGCGCTGGCTGGGATTCCTTTCCGATCGCGATGGGACGCTGCAGATCTATATGATTTCGCCCGCCGGGGGTGAGGCGCGACGAATCACCAATACCGCAACCGGTGTCCAGGACTTTCGTTGGTCACCTGATGGCGAGCGAATTGCATTTACGATGCCGGATCCGGAGAGTGACGAGATCAAACTGCGGAAGGAGAGGTACTCGGATTTCGAGATCGTGCGACACGATTACCGAATGACTCATTTGTGGATAGCCGATGTGGGCACCGGGAGCGTCCAGCGAGTCACTCGAGGAAATGAATATACGGTGGACTCCTTCTCGTGGTCTCCGGATGGAAAGAGACTGGCATTCGATGCCCGGACGGCTCCCACACCCACCGCAGAGCCGACCTCCAATATCTACATCTGCAACCTCGACTACGGCTCAGTTAGAAAACTGATTGATGAGCTCGGCCCGGACAGGAACCCTCACTGGTCTCCTGACGGCAGGTCGATAGCGTTTGAGACAGTGTTCGGGCGTCCAAACTTCTTCACCGAGAACAGCCACCTCGGGGTTGTGTCGGCCGAGGGTGGGACCGTCGCAGACATCACGCCGGACTTTGATGAACGAACGGATCTTATCGGATGGGGCCAAGGTGGCGTGTACTTTTCGGCGGAGCAGCGAACCGCCGCTTACCTATTCGTTGCACATCCCACGACGGGCACCATCCAGCGGATCGGTCCGCAGGACGGCGCGGTATACAGTGATTTCAGTTTCAACCTGAATTTCACGCGGCTTGCGTTCATTGAGGTTGACTCCACACATTATCCCGAGGTCTACCTCGCGCCTCTTAAGACCTTTGCGCCGAAAAAATTGACTGATTACGCAAGCCAGCTGAAGGACCTCAGCCTCGGAACGAGAGAAGTGGTTTCCTGGAAGAATTCCGAGGGCACGCCCATTGAGGGAGCGCTCATAAAGCCTCCCGGATTCGATCCGAGCAAAAGGTACCCGCTTCTCTTGATGATTCATGGTGGCCCCGGGGACACGACCTCGCAGGCTGTGCTCGGCTCCGATCCCTATATCCGCTACTACCCAACAGAGATTTGGGCGGCAAAAGGGGCATTGGTTCTGGAGCCAAACTATCGGGGTAGTGCGGGGTACGGCGTGGCATTCCATCGTCTTAGTGTCCGCACCATAGGAGCGGGAGATTACGACGACATCATCTCAGGCGTTGATGACCTCATCGCGAGAGGGTGGGTTGACAAGGCCCGGGTCGGCGTCATGGGCTGGAGCTTCGGGGGCTTCATTTCAGCCTGGATCGCGACCAACAGCGATCGCTTCAAAGCGGTGTCAATTGGAGCAGGGGCAACGGACCTGGTCCTGTTGGATGCATCCACCGACATGCAGGAGATTACGCGTCAGTATCTTGGCGCGAGTCCCCAGAGTGATCTTGAAATCTATCGAAGGAGTTCGCCGATTACCTACGCCAAGCACGGCAAGACGCCGACCATGATCCAGCACGGAGAGCTTGATCCGCGGGTGCCCGTTGGAGGCGCGTACGAGCTGTATCAAGCCCTCTTGGATCAGGGTGTTCCTACCCGCTTCTATCTATACAAGGGTTTTGGTCACAGCATTGCGAGGCCCAAGGGCAATCGCGCCGTCATGGAACAGAACCTAAACTGGTTCAATCACTACCTTTGGGGCGAGCCGGATGAGGAGACCGCAAAGTGAGCCGCGAAGTCACCTTCGGCACAGTGCATGGGCACGTTCCACCCACACGGCAATCGGCGCTTTCAAGGTGCGGGGAGGAATCGCTTACCTCGATTGGCTGCGTAAGGGCAATCCTCGTTCTCTGGGGATCCGCGCTCTCGAGTGCCAGCGACCGTCCGTGATTGCCGCGCGTCGCGCCGACGAAACTGTGTTTGGCAGGTCTTCACGCGAGCGCGGCTGTCGATCATCACTTCGTCCGAAGCGACGAGGCTCTGCAGCGCATGCTGCCTCGAAGAAAGCTGCCTTCGCGGAGATCCATTCGGCGCCCAAAGAGAGATCTCAAACGAGGGTCGCAGGGTTGAAGCTCAAGCGTGTTGCCAGACGAATTGCCGCGGGAATGGCCCTTCTCAGCGGCGCTGGGATTGGCGGAGCGGCCTGGGGCGCCCCTGCAACCTACCAGATTGACCCCGATCACACACACCCGGAGTTTGAAGTAGATCACTATGGAATGTCAGTGTGGCGCGGGTTGTTCCGACGAGCGAGCGGTGTAGTGACGCTCGATGCAGCTGCCGGTACGGGTACGGTTGACGCCATCATCGACATGGCAAGCGTTGACTTCGGCCTCGATAAATTGAACGAGATGGCTGTCAGTTCGCGAGCGCCACCGATTCTGGAGGCCACGAAGTATCCGATCGCTCGTTACACCGGCACACTGGAAGGATTCGTAAACGGCGTACCCCATACGATTGCCGGATATCTGACACTTCACGGGGTAACGCGCCCCGTGGCGTTGATAGTCCTGAAGTTCCGCTGCATTCCGGAGCACCCCATCGCCAAGCGTGAAGTCTGCGGTGCAGATGCGATCGGAGCCTTCAATCGCGAGGACTTCGGGATCACGGTCGGGAAGAAATACGGTCTCGACATGGGTGTCACGCTGCGGATCCAGGTCGAGGCGATAAGAGATGCGCCGTAGAGGCAGTCAGCAGTGATCAACTATAACGGGAAGAACTACCGGGCGGCTTGCGGAACTCGGCGATCCGGCTTCCCCTTCCCTCAAGATTGCAACGGTAGATGGGCAGACCCGCCGGTTGGTGCGTTTGCGTTCCCAAGGCTTGATCTTATCGCTGTCGCGTAGACCGTATCGACGCGGGTGACACTTTGGTGGTGGTGGCATGAACTTGGGTGTCAGAGTCATCGGCCGCCCTGGGTCAGCATGGCACAGGTTGGCGGCACGGACCTGCAACGAACTTTGAAATGCGAGGTCGGGCAATTCGCGAACTTATCGGCGCTGGTAGGAACTGCGCCTTTCGCCGTAGGTTTGGCCGTAACTAGTCGGTTAGTGGAGGCATGCGCGTGTCCCGGCGATTCGAAGCAATCGTGATTGGCACTGGGCTTGGCGGCTTGACAGCCGAGCGCTCTATGCACGAGCCGGGCACCGAGTCCTGAATGTCGAACGCAACCAGAGTTTCGGCGGAACTGCAACGGTCTATGGACATGGGGCTTGACATCGAAGTCTCCCTCCACGAGGCCGACGGACTCGATGCCGATGACCAGCAGGCTCGGATCCGGGCTCTCTTGGCCTCGACCGCGACATTCCATTCGTCGATGTCGGTGACCTGCACGAAGTGAGAGGCCCCTTCTAGGCGTGCCATTTGTTCTGTCTACGGGAAATCCTTCTGTAATGAGCACGCGCGGTGTCGCTGCGCGGAATCCGGCATCGATCGCATTGATGGTGCTGTTTTTTTGCGTAAAGACGTGGCGTACGCCCACGAACACGAGGACGTGGTCGTGGTCCTTGTAGAGAGCAGTAAATGGCACCTCAGACACGTAGCTTGCTGGGCACCACGGCTGCGCACGTTTCTCAAGCTCCAGGGACCATGGAGGTATTTCAGAATGTGCGGCTAAGACCGCACGAGCAAGGGTCAGCGTAAGGCCTGCAAGCAAGATCATCCGAAGAGCAAGGGCCGGACGTGGGAAGCGCACGTAGTCCTCCCTCAGACCTATCATTGCGTTCGACTGCCGAATTGAAGACCTAAGCCGACAACGCTCGTTCCGATGACAAGCAGCAGCGCAGTCGCACTGCTTATTCTGACTGGAGAACAGCGCGCAGGCTTCATCCAGCGTGCGTAGAATTACTGTCGTAAATTCGCCCACGCTACGGGCAGTCAATCGAGAGAAATTAGCTTAAGAATGCTTTATAAGTGGTTGAAAGGCATGCCCGGGAGAGGAGCCTAACTTCAAGGTTCTCTTTTGGGGAATTCATCGAATTACAGAGTCACCAGTCTGAATTACCCGCCAAATTGCCCGCTGCGAGATGGGGGCTTAAACGCATGTTTTTGCACCAACCGTAGCGGGTAACAATAGCTCCTCCGGCGCGGTTCTTCGTCGTTCGTCGCAGTCCGTTTTTATGACCTTAGCACTTGCAGCGCCATCGAGACTCCCGCCAGAACGCCAAGCGCGTCGCGCACGAAACCCGTCGTTAAGCCGACGCGCTTGCGGAATCGCCGCGCGTCGGTCGCAAGGTGCCTGAGCTCAACGATCCGCCGTTGCACGAGATCTCCAGCTACTCTTGGCGCATCATCTACCACCTGCGCGAGGACAACGTCTTCATCGTCACCCGAGAGCGGGGGGCGGTTCGGTCAGTGAGGGCCGCGCACTGCCGGGGTCACTTGACCTCGACGGTCACCCGCATCCAGGGATGAATACAGCACTCAAAATGATGGGTGCCCTTTGATAGCCCCGTGATCTGCAGCTGGCTGCCTTGCAGGATGCGAGTCCGGGCCACCGCCACGTCCTTGAACCCGCCGGCACATTCTGGAGCGGGCGCCTCACCCGCGTTGAGAGGCGGCACGAAACCACCCCCGAAGTTCGCCACCTCGGTGAAGGTGTGAGGCTCACCGCCCTGGTTGACGACGATGAGCGGGGTTCCCTTCTTGATTGTGACGCTGTCGGGCTCGAAGTCCCATCCCGGGTCTGGAGTATGAGCGGCTGCCTTTGCCAACAGATCTGCAAACGTCGTGGAGAATGGCAAGGCGGGTGTGCCCGTGACGTTCTTGCAGAAGTCGGGTATCACGGCGTTGAAGGTCGGCGGATCGCATTCGTCCAGGGCTACGATCTGCACGGGAGTTACTCTGTCCTCGTCAGCAAGTCCTGCGGTTGCGGGTAGCCAACACGTCAGTGGGGCGAGCAACGATAGGGTGATAAGACGCATAGTTGGAATTCTCATAGCGGCTCTCCCTCCAAAAAGAGACGGGCAGAACACTACGCCTGCTCCCCCTGCTGTCAAGAGCCGGAAAACCGGCACCCCGGCAGCGCGCACGCTGCGCCGCGAAAACGCACTGACCCATTGAGCACCAAACCCTTCTCCTGCGCGGGCCATGGAATATCTCGCGCAGCTTACGCGTCGATAAGTATCTGATTTCGGGAGATATCACCAGGCGATCGATCGAGCGCTGAGGTTTCCGGACTGAGTGGCGATCCACCCCCCCGCCACGATTCTCTCGGCCCTTGGAGAGATCGTTCCAGTGTCCGCTGTGTAGAAATTTGGGAGCTCCGCTCGAGCGGCCGGATTTGGCCGATCGCTGCCGTCTGCGTGCAGGGGGCGAAGCGGTCAATGAGTCAGGCATTGCCTACTGCACTCTACATATGTAGAGTTACCCAGTGACTTTCGCCCGTAAATGCTCTCGTCAGACCCTTGCCCTGCTGTCCGCCTTAATGGAACGGCCGCGGACATGGCAACACGGCTATGAGCTTTCAAAGGAGACGGGGCTCAAGTCAGGGACGCTGTATCCGATCCTGATACGTCTCAGCGAGCAAGGCCTTCTTAACTCACGCTGGAAAGACGCAGAGCGGCCGGGGCGGCCGCCGCGACATGTGTACCGGCTGACGGCTACCGGGCTAGCACTGGCGCGCGAACAGGTGGCAGTGTCGATGGACTCTGAATCTGGCTTTAAGCCGATTAAGGCTGGTGCGCGATGACGTCGCGAGCGGTTTCTCGACGGCTGTCAAGACAGCTCATTAGCGCCGCGATACATGTGTCGCCCTGCGAGCGCGAGGAATGGGCACAGGCGATGAGCAGGGAGGCAGACGAGATTCCAGATGATCTAGAGGCCCTAAGATGGGCGCTCGGCTGTCTCCAGGGCAGTTGTCATGAGAGGTTGAGATCCATGAGGCTGACAAGTTGGTGGCCCGTTCGTTGGGGAATGGCGCTGTGGATTGCACTGCTGGCGGTCGACGCTCTTGCTTACGCAGGGTTCACCCTAAACTACAAGC
>Ga0134126_10013474_pt1 | contig 10331 bp, 10 predicted proteins | sample KB31752_FD_96881 | JGI IMG/M metagenome (GOLD analysis project Ga0134126, IMG submission 96881) | Terrestrial soil microbial communities with excess Nitrogen fertilizer from Kellogg Biological Station, Michigan, USA - KB3-175-2 | ecosystem: Environmental > Terrestrial > Soil > Unclassified ...
ACTTAGCCATTATTGGCGACCTATGCAGAGATCGAGGCTGCCGTTGCCATGAGCTGACAGAGAGAACTGCGGGCGAACGGCCTAGGGATCGAGGTGGACAAACTCCTGAACATGCTGGGCTGATCGGCACTCTCGCTCGATGTGGCCTACGAGGGCAGCGCCAATCAAGACGACGATCAGGATCTTCCGCAGATCACAGCTAACTAAAGAGATCGGCTCCAGCCGCCCACCATTCCTCAAATGGCGGCGGCTCCGTCTCGTTGATCTGGCTGAAATCGCCTTTAGACAAGGTGTTGATGGGTGGCATGTTCCAGGCACGAGCGCGCTCTACGACACGAACGAAGGTGCGCGGGTGCCGGCCGAGGACGAGCATCTGCTTGAAGATCGCGTAGATCATCAGCTCGCCCAGGGAGACATCTCGTCCCTGCGGGAGTCGCACGATCGCGCCGCGGGCGTCGGACGCGACAGCGATGACTTCCGTGTATCCGACATCGGGCACCAGGGTCGGCCTCAATGTGATGGGCGCCGACGCCGACTACGCTCCCTGCGGGATCCGCGCCGCACAGCGTGCGGCCGTCGAAGCGAGGAGGCGAGGATAGATAGCGCAGAGGAAGCGGGTCGCGGATCTGCGCTCGACGAGTCTTCGAACGGCTCGCCGTCACTCCACCGGAAGGCGCAGAGGGCCGGGAGATCCGCAGCCGTCAAGGCCCTGATCAGGACCTCGTCGGATCTCACGAAATGTCGGGGATACCGTCCGGGATCGCGATCGTGGGGTCGATGCCGGACGCCAAAGCCTCCGGGTCGACATTCGCGAGCACTTTCCTCCACGCCGTTCCGTAGATGTCCGTCGGCGTCGCGCCGGCGCGGGCTCCGGCGACCAAGGCGAGCGCGTCGGCGGCCTCGTCCTCGCTCATCTCGGAGACAACTTGCTGAAGGCGTTCCTTGACCGTCACGGCCCCGAATTTTACCGGCGAAGGTCGCCGTAGCCAGCGAAATGCACGAATACATTCCGATCACCGGCGATTTCGCCGCTTCGAGGATCCGCACCCGCATCGGGTGGGCGAGCGCCCGGACGAGATCCTGGTCGATCGTGCTTCTCGACGGGATCGCTCATCGCGGAGAAGGGTCGATCGACGCAGCAGGGATGACAGCCCCTTCACTGACTGGGAGTCCGGTCGCGTCGCCGACCTTCGAGGACGGCTCGGGCAGACGCAAGGGCGCCACATTTTCCGTCGACCTCCCACGCTGGCCGGTGAACCAGCGTGCGGGACGAATCAGTCTGTAGATGAACGGGCCGAGCATGGTTTCACCGCAGGCCGGACAGGGTGCGCCGTCGAAATATTCGCTGGAGGGGCAGCTCGCCTTGGCGACCGTGTCGTCTTCGGTGCAGTACCAAACCCAGAGTCGCCCCGGCGTCTCGTCGAGCTGAGGGTCATCCGGATCCACCCGCCCCTCGCGGTCGGTCAGCGTCCTCACGACCCGCGCTCGCGTCTCAGCGCGGCAAGGTACTCGTTACAGGTTTTGCCGAGTGCCGCATAGCTCTTGGGGGTCTGGTCCCGCCCGGCCCGTTCAACGGCATAGCAATACCGTTTGTAGTGTTCTTGGAGGGATAACTCTCGCTCCGCTGCTTCATCGCGATCCTCTCCGTCGTCGTCGTTCACTGCACTCACACCACCCCGCCGAGGGACGGCACACCGTCCCCATCGATCTCTCGGTCAAGGTGTACCTGGCCATCCGACAGAGACCGATCCACCGCGGACAGCTAGGTACACCATCGCGCTCGCCAACGCCTGAGAATGGAGGGCGTTTATGGGGCAAGCGCAGGGCGCAGTGAATATCACGACACTTCCTGCGTCAAGAACTTTTTGGCAGAAATGGCCTCTGCCGAACTACTTTTTGGCAGAGTTGATCTATTCCAAACTTTCGGGGTTGTGTGCACCTCGTATTCCGTGTTCACTCTCACCATGTGGACGGTCTCGGACTGCACGAACCTTCCCGGTCAGACGACTACCGGCGTGCACGTCTGCGGCTCTCACCACTCGCCGATTGCTCCGCCCTCCCGCTGATGCCCGGCGGCCCGGTCCGTAGGCCGTCGGGCATCACCTTCTGCAGTTGCGGTGCCTCAAAGGCAAACATCCCGTAGATGGCTCGGATGGGATCCTCTCCGGTTTCCTCCAGGTACACCTCGGCTTCGCGCCTGATCTCCTCCACCACGGCGAACAGATCGGCGTATGCCGCCGCCATTCGGCGCCACCCCTCCTCGTGTAACCAGAGTGGACCCCACCCGAGCATCCGGTCGAGGCGGGAGTCGAAGGTTCCTGCCCGCATGGCAGCCTCGACCTGCGGGATGAATCGTCGCCATGCCACGCCGCTGACGGATTCGCGCTCCTCCTTCGAAAGCGCGGCCCACTGCACGTTCGAGAACACCGCCTCGTGGTCGGCTTCGTAGAAGTGCTCCATCGACGCACCGCGGACCGGACGTTCGTCGACGATCCTCAGGAAGTGGGCCTGCTCTAGCTGTCGGCAGTGGTAGGCGATATGCGAGAGCTGCTTCTTGTGGGTCTTCTTGCCCCTCATGCTCTCGATGTCTGCGGTCATCCCACTCAGGACAATCTGGTTCGGGCTGAGCGGTCCCCATTCGGTCAGCACTTCCAGAATGCGGAACCTGATCGGGCTCCCCAGGGCGGCGATCGATACAACCTTCCGCTCCGTCGCCTGCTCCTGTGCCACCTCCATAGCGCAATGCCTCCGATTGGTCGAATCTGTCGGACTATCGGAGGGTATTGGACCAACACGCGGAGCGAGCGACAATATGGCAGAGATCAGCTCTGCCAACGGTTGCCGAACTAGTTCCAGCCCCGTATACCCCCATCCCGAAACTGTCGTCAGGGAGGGGGTGAGCACCACATGAAGATCTTCAGCAACGTCAAGCTGGCACCGGCCGCCGGAATCACCAAGGGCACCTGAGCCCTTAAGTAGTAGGGCCGCCCCGATTGCATTCACCGATCGGCGGGGCGGCTAAATCCGATTCTCACCAAGCCGGCACGAGGCCGCCGGGGCCGACGTGTCGGGAGCAACCGGCCCGATACCTGCAACGCCCTGGCCGCGACGCCCGATAATAGGGCTTATGTGGGCCCCCGCCCGATGAAGGGACTACGTCCGCGTGTTGGTCACGGATCGAATCTGGGAACACCTTGTCCATTCAGCTCGGACGCACGCGAGAAGGCACTCGCTTGACACCATGCCGTGACGATGTAGCGGCAGGTGCCCCTCAGCCGATCAGCGCGGCCAACATGACAGCGAGAACGGGCGCTGCCGGCCGAGGCTGGAATTCGCGCTCCCGCCTTCAACAAGCCCTGACACTTGCGGCATGCTTCCTCTTCAGCGACTTCTGGATCGCCGAACGCCGATTCGATGACCTTGCTTTGCTGAACCGCCTCTCCAGACTTTTGACCGCCCTCCGGTCCTTGAGGCAAGCGGCGCTTGGCCGTGCTTTGGGCACCGCGGTCGAGGGAACGGCACCGGGCGGCGGCGGCGTCGGCCGCGGCGGGTCGTCGACGCAGTCGACGGTCACGCGGACTTCGCCCCAGACTGCTCCATCGACCAGGTATCCGAAGGTATCCGGTGCTTCCCCCGGGCCGTCATTGCAGTATGCGCGGTCGGGGACGTAGGAGACCCTCCGGCCGTCTCCGGCAACGCGGACGTTGCCATGGATCGGCTGCGCGACCCCGGTCAGTTCATCGGGTCCGCCGTCGAAGTCGACGTCGTTGGCGAGGACGTCGATCTCGACGGCGCCGGAGTCCTCGCCGATCGTCACCACATCGGCGATCGGTCGTGGCAGATCGTCGACACAATCGACCCGCACCGAGACGACGGCGCTCGAGCCGCCCACGAGGGTGTAAGTGAAGCTGTCCAATTCGCCGCCCGGAGGTTCGTTGCAGTAGTCGGGCGCAGGGTCATAGGTGACTTCGGTGGCGCCGCCGCCCGCGACGGATACCAGGCCGGTGGTCCCGTGCCGGGCGGCGGAGACGGAGGCGATGCTGCGCGCCCCACCATCCACATCGGTGTCATCGAGGAGGACCGGGATCCTGATCGGCCCGGAGTCCTCGGCCATCGTGGCTTCATCGGGAACCGCGGTTGGCGGATCGTCGACACAGGCGACACGCACCGAGACGACCGCCGTATCGCCCCCGTTCACGGTGTAGGTGAAGGTGTCGTGGAGGACCCCGGTGGGTCGTTGCAGTAGTCGACCGTCGGGGTGTAGGTAAGACCGGTGCGTCCGCCCTCGACCCCGGCGGTAAGGGTCACGATTCCATGGGCAGGCTGCGTCGTCGACTGGATGGTGATCGGTTCGTCCTCGCGGTCGATGTCGTTAGCGAGGACGTCGATCGACGTGGTCGTGTCCTCGACCGCCGTGACGGAGTCATCGACCGCTTCGGGGTCGGGGAGGGCTTCGCCCTGCAGCTGCACCTCCTGCACCGAATTCGAGGCGTCGTCGCGGAAGCGCAGGACCGCTTGCCTTATCCCCCTCGACCCATGCGGCGAGAAGGAGACCGTGACCGGACACGACTGTCCCGCGTCGAGCCGCTCCTCGGTGCAGCCATCGCCGACGATCTGGAACTGGTCGGCGTCCTCGCCCCCGAGTTCGACCGCTTCGACCTCGATCTCGCCGCCGGTCATCTCCGTCAAGGTCGCCGTCGAGACGGCGCTTTCAGTCTCCACCACCTGTGGGTCGAAGCCGACAGTCGGGCCCGGTCGCGCGATCCGCTGGGGGATGAACACGGCACCGGGGCCACTCGTGAACGAGTCGAATTCGAAATGAGGTGCCCCGATCAGGATGTCGTCGAGCCCATCGCCGGTGACGTCGCCGATCCCGGCGATCGAGCTCCCCGCGTCGTCGCCGGCTTCTGCACCATCGATCCGGAACCCCCGCCCGGCGTCCGTCGCCATGGTGGCCAGGTCGAGGTCTGGAGGGTCGGCGCGGTGCTGCCCGTAGACGACGTAGACGGACCCGGAACGCGCCCGCCCGTTGGCGCTCGTCTGGGTGGTCCCGATGGCAACGTCCTCGATGCCGTCGCCGTCGACGTCACCCACGGCAGCCAAAGACGACCCCAGTAGTTCGCCCGCGGCGGCACCGTCGATCCGCGCCCCCCGACCCGCCGCTCCCGCCTCGAGCTGGGACAGGTCGATGTCCGCCGGGTCGCTCGCCAGCTTGCCGTAGAGGACGTAGACGGTCCCGGACGCAGCCCGCCCGTCGAAGTCGGCGCGGACGGCGTCGATCATCACATCTGCGAGCCCGTCGTCGTTGAGGTCGGCCCGCCCCGCCACCTTCCACCCGGTGAGGCTGCCGCAGCACGCGGTGCTGGCGCCGGAGTCGGCGCGGACGATCATGCCGCGGGCGGCCGCGGTGGTGCCGAGTTCAGTGACGCTGAAGTCACTCGGATCGGCGGCGTGCTGACCGTAGACGACGTAGGCGCCGCCGTCGCTGTCCTGGCCATAGAGCCCGCCGTTGCTGGCATAGGGCGCCCCCAGCACGAGGTCTTCGAGGCCGTCGCCGTTGAAGTCGCCGGCGGCCGCGAGGTTTTCGCCGAGCCCGTCGCGCGGCCCTCCTTTGATCCGCAGACCACGGCCGGCGGCGGTCGTCGGCAGGTTCGCGAGGTCGAGGTCGGGCACGTCCGCCACCGCCTGGCCATAGATGACGAAGGCCGAGCCGCTGCTGACGTTTGAGGCCCGGCCGATCCCCGGCGCGCCGACGGCGATGTCATCGACGCCGTCGCCGTTGAAGTCGCCGACGCCGGCGGCCGAGTAACTGAGTTCGGCTTCGGCGCTCGGACCGACGACGCGGAAGCCACGCGCGGACTGACCGGACTCCAGGTCGGTGAGATCGAGGTCGGCGAGGTCGCTGGTTTTCTGGCCGTAGACCACCCAGACCGCACCCGTGTTGAGCTTGCCTTCGTAATCCACGGTCGAGCTCCCGAACAGAAGGTCGTCGACGCCATCCCCGTTGAAGTCGCCGGCACCGGCCAGGGACCAGCCGATGTCGTCGTATTCGCTGCCGCCGTCGATACGGAAGCCGCGCGACCCGAGATTGCCGAGGTCGAGTCCGGTCAACGGCCCGTTGCCGCCGTAGACGACGAAGACGGAGCCGGCTTCACGCGGACCCGCCGAAGAACCGTCGGAGCTGATCGCGAAGTCTTCGTGTCCGTCGCCGTTGATGTCCCCCACCGCGGCGACCCGGAAGCCGGCGTTTTCGCGGGCGGACGCCCCGTCGATGCGTATGTTGGCGGCGTTCGCCAGATCAACCTGGTTCGTGGCAGCAAGGGTCGGCGCTGCGCCGACAGCGAGAACAGCCCAGATAAGGACCGACCAAAGGAAACCCCGCCCAGCCACGCGGCGGAAGCCTACGCGGCCTCGGCGACCGAGTTGTGAATCTCCTGTCGTGCTCCGAGATGGCGAAACCTTGGAGCGGGGCTTCGGGAAGCGGCTGCCCCAAGGCAGAGGTGTCGGTCTCAATGGCCGCGACGCCAACGCCGAGACCCATGCCGACTCGCGATTGTTCGCGAGACTCCACTCCTAGAGGGGCGGCCACCGTCCTTGATCGAGCACATCCCCGTCCATTTCTCCGATGTCGGTGCTCGCGGTGCCCTCCCTTGCGCGACCTCACTGAGTGGCTCTTGCCATCGCCGTAGGGGCGGACTTCCGCGCTGCCGAGATTCCCCGACGTGGTGCCGCACTCTTGACGACTCGCTGGCCGACTCCACGCACATCGGCTTGCGCGGCGTCACCTCGGGAACCTGTTCGTGCGCCAAACCAGGCGATCCACGTCGGCGGGCCCAACCCCTCCCGGGAACCCTCACCCGGCCCGGAAGATCGCTCGACCGGGTGATGCGCCGCGTAGCCCTGACGGCCAGAGTCCTCGGTCGTCAGCAGGTACCGAGCGATGAGGAGATGACGATGGCGAAACACCCTTTCCGTAAAGCGATCGAGGCAGGGGCTTCTCCTGAGGAGATGCGCGCCTTGTTCTCCGCCGACGCGGTCTTGTTGGCGCCGATCCTTACGGAGGCCGTAGAGGGCGCCGACGACGTCGTCGCGGTAATCGACGCGGCGGCGCGCATCGCCGGCCCGATCGAGTATGTGCTGGAGGCAAGTGACCCGAGGCAGTCCATCTTGCTCTGGAAAGGAACGACCGGCGGCTTTACGTTGGAGGCCGCCACGATCCTGGTCGACAACGACGATGGTCTGATCGACGAAGTCCGTGTATTGATGCGGCCCTGGCCCGTCGTCACCTTGTTCCGCGACGCGATGCGCAAGGAGCTCGAGGGCGTCGTCCCGGCCGGCTCCTGGGAGCTTGGGCCGCGGACAGATAACGCCGGGGACGATCGCGAGCTCTCGCCGATCGCGTTGAGCCCGATCGAGACCGCCGACGACATGGTGCTTCACAGTCCGATGCTCGCGAAGGCGGTGAGCGGCAAAGAGCCGGTCGACCAGGCGGTCAAGCTCGCCCACGAGGTCCAGAGCCGCTCTTCCTACACGTCGATCATCGCGACCACCGGAGTCCTGATCGAGCTGTTCGATTGCGACGCCGACGGATACCCGATGGAGGGCATGTGGGTCCAGCGGCTCAACGATGCGGGGAAGATCGACGAACTCACCGTGCTCCTGCGCCCCTATCCCGCCGTGACGGTCCTGCGGAACATGACCCGCACCCTGGCCGAGCAGAAGGGATTCCTCTCCGACCCCGACTACTGGGAGCTGTCGACGCAGGCCTAACGCCGACTGCTCAGGAGGATGACTCGTTCGGGTGATGCGACCCTGGCCGCCGCGGCCAGGGTTCGCGACATCGAAAAGCACGAGGAAGTTCGATGAAGAACGGGGAAGCCTCCGTCACGGCGGCGGAACTGGAGAGTCGCGCTCCGGCCGATCGGTCGACGGCGGCCGTCGGCGGTTGGCACTGGGCCGAGTGGGGGTGCGAGTTCCTCGGCACGGCGCTGCTTCTCCTCGGCGGCCTTTCGGGACTGTTCCTGAATTTCAGCCCTTCGAGCGGGGTCCCCGGCGCGGTGCCCTCGGAGTCGACCCGGTTGCTGTTCACCGGCCTGATCCTCGGCGCGAGCGGCCTCGCGATCACGTTCAGCCCCATCGGCCGCCGGTCCGGGGCACACCTAAACCCCGCCGTCAGCCTCGCCTTCTGGTGTCGAAGGCACCTTCACTCCCACGACCTCGCCGGCTATCTCGTGGCCCAGTTCTGCGGGGCCTTGGTCGGTACCGGAGCGGCATGGCTGCTCTGGGGCTCGAGCGCTCGTCAGCTCAATCTCGGTGCGACCGCGCCCGGCACCGGGCTCAGTGCGCTCGGGATCGCAGGGACGGAGGCCGCGATGACCGGCGTACTGATCCTCGGGATCCTGTTGGCCGTCTCGTCGCGGGCGACCGCGCGACTGACGCCTCTCGTCGCCTGGGGCCTAGTCTCGATCCTCGTCTGGCAGGGCGCCGAGTGGACCGGGGCCTCACTGAATCCGGCGCGCAGCCTGGCGCCGGCGCTACTCGCGCCCCAGACGGCCGACCTTTGGGCCTATCTGATCGGACCTCTGGCCGGGTCGCTCCTGGCGGTGGCGGTCTACGCCACCTGTTTCAGTCTCAAAACCCGCACCGGCAAGCTGCTGCACGATCCGAGCTACCCGTCGACTCTGGCGACGAGCCTTCCGACGGCCCCGCGCGGGTGACGTTTGTGGCACCCGCGTGAGGGCCGCCGGAGCGCGCCGAGCCCAGCTGGGTCCGAGGTCGGTCGGCCGAGGCGCCAGAGGGTGTCCGGCCGCTCCGGGAACGAAGCGGGCGACCGCATCGCCGGGTCGCGCGCCCTGGAGCCGGCCGCCGGCGAGACGATGGGTCTCGGGCTGGTGTTTCAGCTCGGACCCAGCTCCCTAGCCGAAGCGACCGCCGCCGCCACGCCCTCGACCCAGGGGTCGCCATGGCCGAACACCACGGTGTCGGCCTCCAGTCCCTCCAGCCGGTCCAGGCTCGCGAAGGCCTGCTCGGTGGAGGTATTCGTGGCCGCCGGCGCGACCTGAGGACCGACCCTTCCGGTCAGGGTGTTCCGGCCACTGAGCGCGTCGCCTGCGAAAAGGATTCCCGAGTCGGCGAGCAGGAGCGCGACGTGTCCCGGCGTGTGTCCGGCCGTCGCGACGACCTCGAAGCCTCCCGGGACGTCGAGATGGGAGCCGTCCGTGAAGGCCTCGACCGAATCGACCCGTGGGATCTCCTGGACACCGTTCTCGATTGAATGCTGAAGGAGCGTCTGCGCCGCCTCGTTGTCCAGATAGGCGTCGAGCGGACGTTCGCTCGGGGGGACGGCGTCAGAGGTCACATAGACAAGATCGGGCTCGTGGATCAGCACTCTCGCGCCCGACTCCTGCCGGACGCGCTCGGCGATGCCGATGTGGTCGGCGTGACCATGCGTCAGGACGACCGCCTCGATCTGCCCGACGCCGGCGCCGAGCCCCTCCATCGCAGCCCGCAGGCCGTCGAAGTAGCCGGGGAGTCCCGCGTCTACCAGCGTGTAGGAGCCGTCTTCCTCGACCAGGTAATAGTTGACGAGTTCGGTCCCCAGGCGGTAGACGGCGGCGTTCGCGCCGCCGATTCGGGCGACCTCAAGTTCGATCATCTTGCTCGTTCCTCGTTTCTGGGTGGGTGGGAGGGTGTGCTCGGCTGTGCGACACAGGGCGAGATTCGCACTACACTCCCCATATGACAAGAACCCACGAAAAAGTCGGGTACATACCGAAAGGTAAGTACGAGGACCACGGTGGGGGCGCCGGAGGGGATCCAGGCGACTGCTCAGTCGAGGATGCGGAAGCCGCCTCGAAGGTGCTCGAGGGTCGCTGGAAGCTGGTGATCTTGTTCCACCTCTTCAAGAACCCCGTGATGAGGTTCTCCGAACTCGAGCGGGCCATCCCGGCCATCTCCCAGAAGATGCTGATCCAGCAGCTACGGGCACTTGAGGCCGACGAAGTCGTGGAGCGCATCGTCCACCCGCAGGTTCCTCCCAAGGTCGAGTACCGGCTGAGCGAGCTGGGCCGGGAGCTGGAAGCGACGATCGCCGCGCTGATCGGCTGGGCCGAGCTCAGGGCGTCGCAGCGCTATTCGGCATCGGCCAGCCGGTGATGGACCATCTGCACCGCCATCGCCCCCTCGCCGGCCGCCGAGGCGACGCGTTTGATCGATGACGAGCGGATGTCCCCGACCGCGAAGATTCCCGGCACACTGGTCTCGAGGAAGAGGGGACGGCCCGGTTCCTCGGCGGCGCCGGAGTGAACCTGAAGACCGTCTCCGGTCAGCAG
>Ga0134126_10013475_pt1 | contig 10330 bp, 7 predicted proteins | sample KB31752_FD_96881 | JGI IMG/M metagenome (GOLD analysis project Ga0134126, IMG submission 96881) | Terrestrial soil microbial communities with excess Nitrogen fertilizer from Kellogg Biological Station, Michigan, USA - KB3-175-2 | ecosystem: Environmental > Terrestrial > Soil > Unclassified ...
CCCGCTTCCACGCCAAATCCACGCCCAACGCCGCGGCAATCGAAAACACCATTGCGCTGCCCGCGGGCGCCGAGATCGTATCGAGCGAAGTCCAATCCGACCGACTGATCCTGCGCGTCAAGGCGCAAAAGGGCGAAAGCATCTACATCGTCGACACCGGCACCGGCCACCTCGTCGGCCGCGTGCAAACGCAAGGTCAATGATCGCCACCCTGATCCTGCCGCAACATTTGAGAGACCAGATTGCCCGAGAAGCCCTGGCCGCCCATCCTCGCGAATGCTGCGGCTTGATCGAAGGCACACATAATAAGCTGGAGACTATCGCACTCGCCTGCCACCCCACCCGCAACCTCGCCGCCGGCAACGACAGTTTCGAAATCGACCCCGCTCGCCACATCGAGTTGCTGCGGAGCCTGCGCGGAACAGGCCGGGAAATCCTTGGCTGCTACCACTCCCATCCAAATGGCCGCGCCGAACCCTCGTCCCGCGACCTCGCGCGCGCCACCGACGAGAATTTCCTCTGGCTGATCGCCGCCGGCTCGGACCTTAAGGCTTTCGTCCACGCGGAGAAGGCCTTCCACCCCATCCGCCTCGCTTGAGACCAGCCGACCCCACCGCTATAAGCAGCCCCTACGCTCCCATCGTCTAGCGGTTAGGACGCGGCCCTCTCAAGGCTGAAACACGGGTTCGATTCCCGTTGGGAGCGCCAGCGCGAAATTCAAGTGTCTGGTATTGTTGACGAATTTCGAACATTTGTCCCACACATCAATTTCAGGAATCCCATTGGGACACTGGCAGACACAATCTGAAATGCAGAGATATTTCCGACGCTCATTGCGTCGCTGCACGATGTGAAAGTTCTCGCCACCTTCTATCCGGGCATGTCGCCCGAATTCGGAAGTCTGATTCTGTTTTCCAACCTGGTCGAAGTTCGACCTTCACGTCAGTAATCAAATTGCAGTCCGACTTAATGGCAGAAATTGCCACCGTTCCAATCGAATCTTTCGCGATCCAAAAAAAAGAACTCTGATGGTTCTAAGCACACATCTTCCATCATCCGGCTGTCGTTGCGCTACACGATCGGCCTTGCAGGACCGCGCCCAGCGTGCCGGTGGAGAAGGCCAGTTTGCGGCAGCTGATATGCGGAAATCTAGGTACCGCCCGCGGCATCGCGAGCGTGCAGAAGCCCTATCTCTGCCGTCGTTATCTCGCTAATCGACTCTACGCTATTCCGATACGAGGCAAGTGAACCATCGAATGTCGTTTGCGCGGCAAATTCGAGTGCATTGGCGACCGCAATCGCTCCGATGCTGGTTTTCGCTGCGTTGCTCGGAGCAACGATTTGCCGTGCCGCTTCGGTGCCTGCAGCAGCGACCAAAGCTGCAGTGCGGTCGTTATCGTCAAGGGCATGCTCCACGCCGGCGTCGCGTATTCCGCTATGATAGATCGGGTCACTGATGCCTACTCCATCCGTTGTTCGGGGCGGGTTGGTTCGCCGTGCGCCTCCCCAATAAGCCTCGGGAGCGGGTCGAGGAACAATATTATTTCGTAATTTTTTTGTGCGTACACGCGAATCTTCGTGGGTGCCGTTCGTTTAAGCCCTCGCAAACGTAAACTTGACCCTCGAAAGGCTGAGGCTGGCGGGGGAATGGCCGACCAGACGGAAATTAGTCACGAAGACGGCGCGCATCGCCCGGAGGCTCCTGGCGTGAACGATGTCAATGCGTGGTTCGTCCGCGAGGTTCTGCCGCTGGAACCGCTATTGATGAACTATCTGCGAAAGCAATGGCCGAATCAGAGCGAGATCGAGGATCTCCGGCAAGACGTTTATGTCCGCGTTCACGAGGCGGCAAAAAAGCAGATTCCGCAACCTACCAAGCCTTTCGTGTTCCGCATCGCCCACAATCTTCTGATCGATCGCATCCGCCGCGAGCATGTGGTGCCCATCGAAGCGGTCGCCGATTTCGACGACCTGGGCATCTCTATCGATGCACCGCAGCCCGACCGCAGTGTGATTGCGCGCGATGAGTTGCGTCGGCTACAGGCCGCTCTCGATCAGCTTCCCCCGCGTGCGCGCGAAGCCGTCGTGCTCGGCCGTATCGAAGGTTTAAACGGCCGCGAAATCGCCAAGCGGATGGGCATCGGCACGGCAACCGTCTCGGCCCATCTTGCTAACGGTATCATGGCACTCGCCGACATCCTGACTGGTGAAGCTCCGGCACAGGAGCGCAAATCGTGACCGATTCTTCCGATCAAGCGCCGATGTCTTCGCCCGTCCGTATCGTAGCGCAGACTGCGGCGGATTGGATCCAACGCCGCCAATTTTGGAATTGGAGCAAAGTCGATCAAGCCGAACTCGATGCATGGTTGGCCGAAAATCCGTTGCATCTTGTGACATATCTTCGGCTCGAAGCGGCGTGGGCGCGCACCGAACGTCTGGTCGCCCTCAATCGGCCACTCTCCGAAACGCCGCGGGTCGCGTCTGAAAGCCGGAACCGATGGTTTCCGGTCCGCGCCGCCGCGGTGCTGATCGCAAGCGGCGTGGCTGCCGGAGGGCTTTGGTTCGCACAGCAACCAAGAGAAAGCACTTACATCACGCCTATCGGCGTACACGAGACCATCTCCCTTGCCGACGGCTCGCAGATCGAACTCAACACCGACAGCGCGCTGCGTACGCGCGTGGACGGAAATCGGCGTGTCGCGATACTCGACCGGGGCGAAGCCTTATTCAAAATCAAGCACGATGCCGCACACCCCTTTGTGGTGATCGCGGGCGATCATCGGGTCACCGATATCGGTACCCAGTTCATGGTGCGTGAGCAAGGCGCGCGTGTCGAGGTAGCCGTGCTGGAGGGAAGTGCCCGCTTGGATTCGGTGAACGCACGGTCGGCCACGTTGAAAGCCGGCGATATGGCGGTCGTATCGTCCCATTCGCTGGTGGTGACCAAGAAGCCGCAACGGGAAATCGCCAATTCGCTCGCCTGGCAGCGCGGCATGCTGGTGTTCAGCCAGACGCCGCTCGCCGATGTCGCGGCCGAACTCAATCGCTACAACACCAAGAAACTTGTCATCGCCGATGCCGATGCCGCCAGGGCGCGCATAGGCGGCACCTTTCCCACATCGGGTGTGGAAGAAGTGACGGCAGCCGCGCGCGTGCTTTTCGGATTGCATGTGGAAGAGCGGGGCAACGAAATCGTGATTTCGCGCTGAGGAAGAAACGCCAAGCAACCGCGCGGCGAAGCAGGGGGAACAATGGCACGGCTTACCAAACTGAAAATTGCGCTTTTGGCGGCAACTGCAGCTATTCCGGCTTACGCCGCCGGTTTCGACGTGCCCGGCGGCGACCTGAAAACCGCCCTCGATGCTTATGCGCGTCAGGCGGGCATCGCACTCGTCTATAGCGAGGATGCGATAAAGGGCGTGTACACCCGCGGCACGCACGGAAACGCTTCGTCGGATGCAGCGCTTGCCGACATTCTCTCGGGCACCGGCTTCCACACCCAGCACCAGGGGGGTGCTGTGATCGTGGTGCGGGGCGGCCAGCATAGCCAAGCCAACGAAATCTCTCCGATACAAATCGCGCAAGCCTCTGCCCCGCGCGCTGCGGTGGAAACAGTGACTGTCACATCGTCGAAACTCGGCGGTGCCGATGTGCAGAGCATCCCGATCGCCATCACCGCACTCAGCCAGGAACAACTTACCGCCACCCAAACCGCCGGCGGTCCCGATCTTGTGAAGCAGGTGCCGAACCTGACATTCACTAAAACGAATTTCTCGGGCTACAGCATCCAGATACGCGGCATCGGTACGCAGGCGATCTCGGTCACCACGGATCCCGCCGTAGCCGTTGCGTTGAACGACATCCCTTTCATCCGCAATCATTTCTTCGAACAGGAATTCTTCGACCTAAGCCAGGCGGAAGTGTTGCGCGGCCCGCAAGGCACGCTCTATGGCCGCAACGCCACGGCGGGGGTGATCAATATCGTTTCTGCAAAACCTACCGATCAATTCGAAGCGATGGCATCGGCCGATATCGGCAATTACAAAAACCGCCGCTTCGAAGGCATGATCAATCTTCCCATCGTGGACGATCGGCTCGACCTGCGCCTCGCAGGCGAATGGACCAAGCGCGACGGCTATTCCTTCAACAGCCTGACTGATAGCCCCATCGACGGCCGCGATCTGTCGTCCACCCGCGCCACGCTCGCCTGGAAGCCTTCGGAATCCGTCCAGACCTATCTCGTCTGGGAACATTTTTCCGAACATGACGATCGCATGCGCACAGCCAAGCAATTGTGCAAAACCGATCCCACGCCCACCCAGATCGGCGACACCGTCCTGACCCCGGCAAGACCGCCGCTCGCTTATGCCGCGCAACCTTATCTCAGCCAGGGCTGCCTTCCCACCTCGCTCTATTCGGCGGACGCTTTCCAGGTACCGAACGGCATATCGCTGCCTTATTACGAACCGCTCGCTTTCGAAGGTGTGCCGGTCTTCTCCAAATATTTTGCGTTCGATCCTTATGCCAACAGCACGCAATCCACCGATTTGCGCGTCATCGAAGCTCAGATAAATCCGATCTACAAAGCCAAGAACGACACGCTGGAATTGAACGTCGATTACAAGCCGAACAACAGTATGACTTTCACTTCTCAGACCGGTTACAACACGGACTTCCTGTGGTCCACCGAGGATTATAACCGCTTCAATACCCGTCCCGGCGCCTTCGCGGCGGACGGCCCCAATGGCAGCACGTCGCCTACCGATCCCAGCAAGGGCATCTGTACCAACGCCTACAACGACTGCCTGGCGCCTTATCAGCCTTGCGAGGTTACGGCTGGTTCCGCCTGCGTCGCCTATGGCACCTTCTGCGATCCGCAACTTGGCTGCAGTGATCGCCTGGTCGCGCAAGACCTGAATGAGGAACGCTCCTGGCAACTCAGCCAGGAAATCCGTTTGGTCTCGAACTTCAGCGGCCCTCTCAATTTCAGTGTCGGTGGCAACTATTTGCATTATGAGACATCGGAAAACTATTACGTCTTCATCAATGCGCTGACGCTAGCCGCCTATACGTGGGATCACTCACTGTCGAATTCGCCGGCGCAGACATTGCCGTGGATTCCGGGGGTCTCCGACAATTCAAACTGCCTGGTTGGCGGCTTTGCGCCCGTCAATCTCGATATACCGCAGAAGCTCGGCGGCGAAGGTACCTCTAAATGCCAGTATATCGACCCCAATCCGCTCACCAGTCTAAACAAGCAGGGCCACAATTATTTCCTCAGCCAGAATCCCTATTCGCTCAACTCCTATGCCGGTTTCGGTGAGGTCTATTACAGCCCAGCGACGGATCTGAAGTTGACCGGCGGCTTGCGCTGGACCGACGACCAGAAGCATTTCGTGGACATTCCCAGCCAGTTGCTCGTGGCGGGCTATGGCTACCCCATAACCGGCACCGTCGATCAGGAATGGAAAAAGTTGACCGGCCGCTTCGCCGCCAATTGGACGCCGAAGCTCGATTTTACCGAGCAGACGCTACTATATGCGTCCTTCGCTCACGGCTACAAAGCTGGCGGCGCCAATCCGCCGGGCGCAACGCTGCTGGTTTTCAGTGACACCGGCATCACAAACCCGATCCATCCGCTCACTTTCAAGCCCGAATTCGTCAACGCTTACGAGATGGGCACCAAGAATACGCTGCTGGATGGCGCGATGACCTTCAACGCCAGTGCCTTCTTCTACGATTACACGGGATATCAAATCTCGCGCATCGTGGACCGCACCGCGATCAACGACAATTTCGACGCCACGGTGAAAGGCGCGGAGATCGAAGCGACGTATGAACCGCTTCCCGGCCTTCGGTTCAAATTCGCAGGCGGTTACGAGCACACACGCATCAAGGACGGCCAAAGCTCTATCGACCTGATGGACCGCGCCGATGTCGCCAATCATCCCGACTGGATGGTGGTCAAACCCTGGGTGACCCAGGCTTCGAACTGCATTCTGCCGGTCTATGTGGTGGAGGCGATTCAGATCACACGTCCCGCCGGTGTCGCCAATGGCGTCAAAGGCATCCCAGGTGCGTGCGACAATGCCTATAATCAAGGGCTAGATCCCGTCACCTTCATGCCTTTCAAAACCAGCGGCCCGCCGGTTTACCCGACCGACTATGCGTCCTCGCTGGACAGGCACGATCCGGGCGATTATCCGGGCTTCGATCCTGCCACCGCGCCGAACAACGGCGAAGGCTTTGCCAAGAATCTCGGTGGCAACGAATTGCCCAATGCGCCGCCGTTTACCGTCTCCATGTCGGGCGATTACACCATGCCGCTGACAACGGATTGGGCCGGTACTTTCCACGTCGATTATTACTGGCAGGATTATTCCTGGGCCCGCGTTTTCAATTCCAACCCGTACGACCGTCTGCGCGGCTACACCAACGTCAATCTGGCACTGATCCTCACGAGCCAGAACGGCTGGCAGGTGATGGGTTATGTGAAGAACGTCTTCGACGTCACCGATATCACGGGCACCTTCCTGAACTCCGACGACAGCGGCTTGACCACCAATGTGTTCCTGACCGATCCGCGCCTGTTCGGTGTGCGCGTTACAAAGAATTGGTGAGGGGGAAATCATGAGCGAACTAGCGCAAAAGAATATCGTCCGCAGCGGCTTGCGGTGGCAATTCCTGGCGGGTGTTTCCGTTCTGACGTTGGCGAGTGCCGCGTCCGCTCCGGTCCTGGCCCGCGGCGACAAAGCCGCTGTCTGGATCGAATTGGGCGGCCAACTCAGCCGTCTGTCGAACGCCCAGGAGATCTTCTCGCCGCCCGTCATGGGCAATCGCCCGGATATTTTCGACCCTTTGGAGAAATTCGAGAAAACGCCGCTTTATGGGTTCGACGGCCACGGCGCGATATCGTTGCACGCACCCGGCTCGCATTGGACATTCAACGTGTCGGCGCAATATGGCCGCTCCAGAGCCCAGCAGCATGTCGTTCAGAAAACTTCTCCCGCACCGTTTCCCTTCCCGTTGGCTGTCGATGGCTATGTTTTTCCATCGGCGGAAAAATTCGCTGAGACGAATTCCAATATCGGGGAGCAACACGCGCTTATCGACTTCAAGGTCGGCCGCGATGTCGGCGTCGGTCTGTTCGGCCATCATGGCAGTTCGGTCGTCAGCGCGGGTGTACGCTTCGCGCAATTTTCAAGCAGCACGAACCTCTCGCTCAAATCCGATCCGGATTTTCATTTCAAGACCAAATATGTCCCTTTTCTGAAAATGAATGTTGCGTCGGGCCAGGTGTTCCACTCCTACCGTGCCGACCTGACAGCTCATCGCAGCTTCCGCGGTGTCGGCCCCTCACTCTCCTGGGAAGCATCGGCGCCCTTAAGCGAAAGCGAGAACGCATCGCTCACCTTCGACTGGAGCCTCAACGGCGCTTTGTTGTTCGGCCGTCAGAAAGTCGAAGCTCAGCACCAGTCCTCTATTTTCTACCACCCTGCCAGTCAGGCCGGATTGGGGAAGATGGCTGTCAATTTTGTCACCGCCTATCCCGGCCACCGCACAGAAACACGCGGCGTCACCATCCCCAATCTTGGCGGCTCGGTGGGCCTTTCCTTCAGCTATCCCAACGCCAAACTCAGCTTCGGCTACCGGGCGGATATGTTCTTCGGCGCCATGGATGGCGGTCTAGACGCGCGCAAAACCTACGACCGCGCCTTCTTCGGCCCCTACGCTTCGGTCAGCATCGGTCTTGGCGGATAAGTGACTGGCATGAGTTGGGAAAGGGCGATGGAGAAATCCATCGCCTTTTTTTGCTCGGCGTCAAATAGAACCAAGGCCCACCGCTCTGACGTAAAGCTGCGATCTGCGTTTTCTATCTTTGCCATCGACAGCCAGCGAGAGAACTGGATAGCGCGAAGCGTCGCGCCTGCTCCATCTCCCGGCGTCTAATTCTGGCGCAAGGATATTACACCCAAACTTTTTTCAGGGGGTTCTCTGCTTCGCTCGGTTTAAGCAGCAGAGGCATGGTTCTGATCCTCGAAAGGCAGGAAACTGCAGGGGATGAAAAACGCGTCGGACAATCATCGCGGAGACGGCAACCTGCGTAAGGCGGGCGAAGGCACAGATGTGTCCGATGTGAAGGCCTGGTTCGTTCGGGAAGTTCTTCCTTTGGAGGGCACGCTGTTGCAGTTCTTGCGAAAAAGCAGTTCCAGCAATGCCGATGCCGAGGACATCTGCCAGGAAGTCTACATGCGGATTTTCACGGCGGCTCGCAAGCAGATTCCCAATCCGACGAAGCCGCTGTTGTTCAAGGTCGCGCGCGATTTGCTGGTGGACCGCGCTCGCCGGCAGCAAATCGTCTCCATCCAGGCTATGGAGAATCTGGAAGCCCTGGAAGTCGCGATTGACGAGCCGGGACCGGATCGCGCGGTCATCGCGCGAGAGGAATTGCGCAGGTTGCAGGCCGCGCTCGACAAATTGCCGGAACGGTATCGCAAGCCGTTCCTGATGAAAAAGATAGATGGTCTCACGACGCGCGAAATCGCGGTTCGCCTCGGCGTTGCAGAGAAGACAGTCGAAATGCACCTCACGGAAGCCGTCCGCGCACTAGCCGACGTTCTTTATCGCGACCAACTCAAAGTCGGAGAGACCGCATGAGCCACAGCGGTCTCCCTATTGCCGGTCCCAGGGAAGTGGCCGAACGCGCTGCTGAGTGGCTCATCAGGCAGCATGCCTCTTCCGAATGGACCGCCGACGACCAGGCGGCATTCGAAGCGTGGATGGACGAAACGCCTGCCCACATGATGGCCTATTGGAGATTGGAGGCCGTTTGGGGCAGAGCAGACAGATTGTCCGCGCTGCGCGAGACCTCGCGTGAGGCAGAGCGGCGCCCGGACGCGCGCCGCATCCGTTCGGTCGTTGTTTTTGGAGTAGCGGGTCTGTTGCTGTTGGGCGTGGTGGCCGCGGGCGCGCTTTCTTATTTTCAAGCGGAACAGCCCGGCGCTTACGAAACGGCCATCGGCGGTCACACGATATTGACGCTGGCCGACGGGTCGAAAATCGAACTGAACACCGATACGCGCATACGCCTTGGGGCGGACGGCGAGGGGAGAAAGGTCTGGCTGGATCGCGGCGAAGCCTATTTCCAGATCAGGCACGATGCGGACCGTCCTTTCGTCGTTGTGGCGGGCAGCAGGCGGGTGATCGATGTTGGCACGGCGTTTTCCGTGCGCCGCGACACCGATCGTTTACGGGTGGCGCTCACCGAAGGTCGCGCGCGGCTGGAGTCGACTCAAAGCGACTCTGGCGTCAAATCCATCGTGCTGGTTCCGGGCGACGTCGCCGTTGCGACGCGTGAGGGCGTTGCACGGGTGGCCAGACCGATACCCGAATTGACCGATCAACTCGCCTGGCGCCGCGGGCTCTTAGCCTTTGACAGTACGCCGCTTGCCGAAGTCGCCGCCGAATTCAATCGCTACAACCGGCAAAAGCTGATCGTTGTCGGCGCAAATGCGCGCAGCGTCGAGGTCGGCGGTCATTTTCGGGCAACGAATGTCGATGCGTTCAAACGCATTGCCCGGACGATCCTGAAACTGCGTGTCGAAAAGCGAGGTGATGAAACCGTGATCTCGCAGTGACGTAGCTTCAAGAGCTTTGATCAGACGTTTTTTCATCCGAACATTTGGGGGGACACATGCATTCCAGGTTGAAGACACTCGCGGCGCTCAAGACGACATCTGCTCTCTTTGTGCTGTTGGCCGGATCGGCGCTGGCGCAGGATTTCGACATTCCTCGCGGCGATCTGAAGGCGGCGCTCGATACGTATTCCGCACAAACCGGGTCGGAGATCATTTACGCTAGTTCCGCTATCAAGGGTATCACGACAGCTGGCGTCAAAGGAAACTTGTCGACCGATGCGGCGCTTTCCCAATTGCTGAAGGGTACCGGTTTTGTCGTTCGGCACGATCCGTCCGGGGCCATAGGAATCGATCGGGCAAATCAAAGCGCGGTTGAAGCTGCGCCGCTTCAGTTGGCGCAGGCCTCGCCTCCGCAGCGTACCGCTGTCGAAACCGTGACGGTCACTTCCTCGAAGCTGGGCGATGCCGATGTGCAAAGCGTGCCCATCGCCATCACCGCACTGAGCCAGGAACAGCTCACCGCGCAACAGATCACCGGTGGCCCGGACCTCATCAAATCCGTGCCGAACATGAGCTTCACCAAAACCAATTTCAGCGGCTACTCGATTCAAATCCGCGGCATCGGCACGCAGGCCGTCTCGGTGACAACCGATCCCGCGGTGGCCGTGTCGTTCAACGACACGCCCTTCATC
>Ga0134126_10013476_pt1 | contig 10330 bp, 4 predicted proteins | sample KB31752_FD_96881 | JGI IMG/M metagenome (GOLD analysis project Ga0134126, IMG submission 96881) | Terrestrial soil microbial communities with excess Nitrogen fertilizer from Kellogg Biological Station, Michigan, USA - KB3-175-2 | ecosystem: Environmental > Terrestrial > Soil > Unclassified ...
CCGGGAGATGATCGTCAACTACGCGACCGGGAGCCGCCTCACCCCCGCGTTCGTTGACCTGATCGTCCGCCACTCGCGCGACTACTCGACGGAGCAAGCGTTCGGCACCTACCTCCCGTCCTGGGCCAGGGCGGACATTCTCGCCCGGGTCAAGGGCAACGAGGTCCCGGTCAAAGTGATCACCGGCGAGTACGACCCCACCCAGCCCGCCGAGTTCATGGAGCAGGCGTGGCTGCAGGTCTACCCCAACTCCGAACTCGAGGTACTGCGCGGCACGGGCCACTACCCGATGTTCGAGACCCCGGTCGCCCTGGCGGTCTCCATCGAGGAGTTCCTCTCCCGAGGCTGAAAGTCAAAACAAGATAATCCAGAACGGGTTCCTGTTTCACTTTACCGGCATTCCCTGGCCTCGTGCTGTATAGCGTACTTGTCCGTTTCTTTGCCATTTCCGCTATTGCCAAGTTGTGACCCGGGGAATTCTCCGGAATTAATGGCGCGCCCCTGGCCGGCCTGCTAGCTTGCCGATAATCACTCTAGGTAACGAATTATAAGCAGAAGGTAAAGAGCGGTGATGTTTCGAGGCACAGCCAGGGCCGCGCAGGCACATCACGGGTTGATACTGCTCCGGCATGCTGCCCGGATCGCGCTAGTCGCTCCGCTGCTTGTCGTCGGCCTGCTCCTGGTCCGGCCGATGACTGCTGAGGCGGCGACGATCACCTCGTCCGGCCCGCTCAGGTCGATCGAGGTCAGGGACAACCTGCAATGCCAGGTGTACCACGTCAACTACACGCTTTCGCAGTGGGCGTTCGAGGGGGGAAGACACGGGTGCGGCACCTTCGTCGCGCTTGACGGCACCTTGTACGGCCCGCCTGGCAGCGGCAGCATCATGCCGACGAACAAGACGGTCTACACGACGGTGAGCCAGACGACCAGCGGCGACGGCACCGCGGCCAGCCCGTACACGATCGTCACCGTGGTGCGGGCGGGAACGAGGGCCACCCTGACCCAGACGGACCGCTATGTGGCCGACCAGGATTTCTACATCACGAGCGTGACCGTGGCTAACGACACCTCCGCCGCGGAGACCGGCCACCTGTACACCGCGGGGGAGTGCTGGCCGGCCGGCAGCTATCAGAGCTATGGCTGGGTCGGCGGCACATCACCCGCGTGCACGAACGCTAGGAACAACTGGTTCACGATTCTGCTGCCGCACACCGGAGGCAACAACTACCAGCAGGGCACGCAGAATGCGCTCGCAGGTGTGATGAACTCGCGGCAGCCGTTCGCTAACACCTGCGCATGCGCTGTCCAGACAACCTACGGAGCCATCGGGCTCAGCTGGCCGCTAACCGTCCCGGCCGGGGAAAGCCGTACTTTCTCCTGGTCAACGGGGTTCGTCGCGGCGGCGCCGCTTACCGTCACCGCGACCGCGCACTCGGCCACCTCACTGGCCGGCGGGGCCAACGGCTACCGCGTCGAAATCGTGAACCCCGGCTCGGTGCAGGCGACGGTGTCCCAGATTAGGGTCACGCTCCCAGCCGGGTTCAGCTACACCGGACCCACCACCGGGGTCACCACCAACTCGCCATCGGTGAGCGGCCAGACGCTGACGTGGACGGGGCCGTTTCAGGTGTTGCCTGGCGGGGTGATCACCATCGACTTCGACGTGGCGGTGTCGAGGTTCCCCGGTACCTATTACCTGGACGCGACGGCCACCGCTGACCGGGAGGTCGCGCCGGCCGAGCACACAGCGCCGGTGATCGTGCAGGGCGACGCGGACCTGGAGATGGTGAAGACGGCGTCGGTACCCGAGGCATCTCCGGGCGAGTCGTTCACCTATACCCTTACCGCGCTCAATCACGGGCCGTCACCCGTGTCGAACGCCACCGTCCGCGACACGCTTCCGCCGCAGCTGGAGTTCGTGTCCGGCGCTGGCTGCTCGGCGTCGGGCCAGCTGGTGACCTGCGTGACGGACCCCATCGAGCCTAGAGGCTTCGCGAGGGTGGCGGCGAACGTCCGGTTCCGGAGCGACGCGGCGCCCGCCAGGGTGAGCAACGAGGCGGTGGTTTTCAGCAGCGCCACCGACCCCAACCCGCTCAACAACACCGCCAGCGCCGCGGTGCAGGTGCGGAACCAGGTCCGCCTGTCGCTCACCAAGTCATCCTCGTCATCCACGGTGGTCGCGGGCGGCGCGGTGACGTTCACCTTGACGGTGCACAACGCGGGCCCGGGGACGGCCGAGGCCACCCTCGACGACTCGCTGCCCGCGGGCATGACCGCGCAGAGCATCCAGGGACCGGGGGCGTCGTGTGCCCTCGAGACGCCGCGGTGCACGATGACCGTGCCCGCGGGCGAGGACCGGGTGGTCACGCTGGTGGCACAGGCCGCGGACGACCTGGCCGTCGACACGCCGCTGACCAACAACGCGACGGTCGCGGCCCCGGACAACGTGAGCGCGCCCAGTGCGACCACGGCCAGCGTGACGGTCAGGGTGACCCAGTCGGCGCGGCTGCAGGTCACCAAGACCCTGGTCGAGGAGCTGACGGCGGGAAAGACCGGGCAGTACGAAATCAAGGTCGTCAACCACGGGCCGTCGCGCGCGACGGATGTCGATGTGACCGACACCCTGCCCGCCGGGGTGGACTTCCTGCCCGGGGAGTCCAGCGCCGACTGTGTCGCCACCGGGCAGACCGCAGACGGCCGGACCGAGGTCACCTGCCCGGTCGGTACCCTCGCGGTCGGCGAGCCTGCGAGCGTGGTCATCGCGGTGCACGTGCCGTCGTCGGTAGCCGACGGCACCACCCTGCAGGACACGGCGACGGCCGTTGGCGCCCAGCCCAATCCCGACCCGGCGAGCGCCACCCAGACGATCACCAACCCGGTCAGCCGCTCCGTCGACCTGGTGGTCTCCAAGACACTGTCCCCGTCGGCGCCGAACCAGGTGACCGCCGGTGGCCCGGTCACCTATCACGTGACGGTGCGCAACGCGGGGCCGTCCGACGCCAGCCACCTCGTCGTCACCGACCCCGTCCCGGCGCAGGTCCACGGCGTCGACGCGTCGGTGACGTCAGGTTCCGGCTCGTGCGACGTGTCCGGTAACGATGTGACCTGCGCGATTGACGCGGTTACCGCGGGCACGGACGCGGCTTTCCAGATCACCGGGACGGTGGCGGACGACGCCAGGGGGACGATCAGCAACACCGCCTCGGCCACCGTGAACGAGCCCAACGCCGGCCAGCCGCAGGCGCACTGGGTGACGAGCGTGGAAGCGGCCACGGGGCTGTCCGCCTGGAAGGACGGCACCCCGAACCCGGTCACGGCCGGCCGCCCGCTGTCCTACACGGTCGAGGTGACCAACAAGGGGCCGTCGCGCGCCACGCATGTCGCGCTGGACGACCCGCTGCCTGCCGGCTATACCGCTAGTGCGGCCACCGCAAGCAACAACGCGCCCTGCGGCGTTTCCGATGGCGGCCGCACGGTCAGCTGCCCCGACTTGGGTGACCTCAGCGCCGGCGACGTTGTCACGGTGACCATCGATGGCGAGGTCCAGCCTTCCGTCAGTCCCGGGGAGCTGGAGAACACCGCCACGTTCACCGACGCCGAGGGCGGCACCGCCGTGGCGCCCTCGGTGGTCACCGTGACCCGGCAGGCCGCCCTCACCGTGACCAAGACCAGCGGGCAGGCCTCCGTGGCGGCGGGGGGGACCGCGCACTGGACCATCCACGTGCGCAACGACGGGCCGTCAGACGATGTCGGAGTCCCGGTCATCGACGCGCTGCGACCCGAGTTCACGGTGACGGGCCTAGTCGTGTCGGGTGGGACCGGCAGTTGCGACGTGGCGGAGCTGCGCTGCGTCCTGGACCGGGTGCCGGCCGACAGTACCGTGTCGGTCGAGGTCACCGCGACGGTGTATTCCGGCACCGCGGCCGGGACGATCGCGGACTCCGACTGCGCCACTGCCGACGGCGAGGCCGGCGCGGCGGATCGTACCGGCTGCACCACCACGGTCGTGACCCAGCGCAGCGACCTGACGCTGGACAAGACGTCAGAACCCGGCGTCGTCCGGGCGGGCGAACCGGTCCGCTACCTGCTCACCGTGGGCAACGACGGCCCGTCCACGGCCACCGGCGTCACGGTTACCGACACTTTGCCGGATGGGCTGACCTTCCTGCCCGGGGAGTCCAGCGACGGCTGCACCGCCACGGGGCAGGTTGTCACCTGCGTGATCTCCTCCCTGCGGCCGTCGCCGTCGCCATCGCACGCCGAAGTGCTCTCCGTCGTCGCGGCCACCGCGCCGACGCTCACCGGCACGGTCACCGACACTGCTACGGCAACCGCCGGGCAGCCCGGCAGACACCCAACGGCGACCGCGGACACGACAGTGGAGCCGTCGGCTGACCTGGCCATCACCAAGGAGGGCCAGACCGTCTACGCGGGCAACGAGCTGACCTGGACCGTCCAGGTCAGCAACGGCGGACCGTCCACCGCCACGGGTGCGGTCATCCGAAGCTCGGTGCCAGCGCCGACGGACTTCGTGCGCGCCACCACCGACAGCGGCACGTGCGGCTACAACGCCGCGGAGCGCACGGTCATTTGCCACCCTGACCTGATGCACCCCGGCGACCTAGTCACCGTGCACATCGTCACGCGCACCCCGCCGGACATGGTGCCGCCGGGGCAGCGCTACGTGCTCGTGGAAGATCCGGCGACGGTGGAGTATGAGGGAGACCCCAACCTGGACAACAACAAGGCCACCGCGTTCTCGGCCGTCTACGCGCACGCCGAACTGGCCCTGGCCAAGACCGCCGCGCCTGCGCCTCTGGTTGCCGGGGACCTCGCCGTCTACCACGCCACCGTGACCAACCACGGCCCCTCAGCCGCCACCGGAGTCAGCTATACCGACGTGCTGCCCGAAGGGCTGTTCTTCGACCCCGCCGCCTCCGACCCGCGGTGCACGCGAGACGGCACCCCGCCGGAGACGGTCCGGTGTGCCGCTGACAGCCCGGTCGCCCCCGGCGGGCATGTCACCTTCCGGGTCGCCGCGCGCATCGACCCCACGCTCGGCGACGGCTCGGACGTCGTCAACGACGCGTCGGCCACCGCCGCCCAGGCCAATGGCGCCGTCGTGCAAGCCCGGGCGCGGTCGGCCGTCGTGCGCCGCGTGGACGTGGCAGCGGCCAAGACTGTGTCGATGAACCCGGTGTCGCCGGGGGTGCCGTTCTCTTACACGGTCAGGGTGGTGAACCGCGGCCCGTCTGCGGCTTCCATGATCCGGGTCGCTGACCGCACTTCAGACGCAGCGCTAACCGGGGGGCTGACCCCGCGACAGGGAGGCGCGATCACGTCGTTGTGTGCGGCGCGCGGTGTCTCGTTCCGCTGCGAGGTTCCCGAACTGCTCCCGGGCGCGAGCGTGACGTTCACCGTAACGGCGACCGCTCCACTGAACACTCCCAACCGGTCCGTCGTGTGCGACACGGTCACGGCCGAAGCCACAGAGTCCGAGACCCGTCCCGCGGACAACCATGCCACTGCGTGCACCACGGTCGTCAGCCAGTTCCTCCCGGTAACCGGCTGAAGGCTGATTCCACGTAGCGCTTGATGGCGATTGCGTGCCGGCGACGGCATGTCTAGCGCGATCGCCGCAATCTCCAGTCCCCACTCACTACAGATGGTGATCATGAGAATACTTAGCGAGATAAATGCGGCCGGTGGGCAGCGTGGAACTGCCCGGTCTTTGCCCTGGGCCGCGCTGGGGGCGGTGGCCGCATTGACGGCCCTTTCGTCTCTCGTTCCCGCCTCTGCGGGCGCGGCCGGAATGCCCGCGCCCGCAAAGGCGACCGCCAGCGCCAAGCCGGCCGCTCGCGCAACGCCAACCGCTCATGCCACCACGTCGGCCCACGGCAAGTCGAAGTCCCGCGCCGGGGCGGCGGACCCCAGCGGAACGCCCCTGGTGAGTGACACGTTCAAGGAGGACGCCGCCCCCGAGTTCACCGGTTACAACGATGCCTGTCTCACCGGAGCGCCCGAGCGCGGGGGCAACCCGCCCGCGGGAGATCACGCGCTGGGTGGCTGCGGGCCGGCGAACGTGACCACCGGAGACGAAAAACTGTATACGGGGCCGGTGCCGCCCCGTGACGCGCCCGGGTTCGGCTACCTCGAGCTCACCAACGCGCGCATCAATAGGACGGGCGCCGCCTTGTTCAACGAGCCGATTGAGGCCAGCGCGGGCTTGGACCTGACCTTCGAGGCCTGGCAGTACGGTGGCAGGCCAAATCAGGCGCACCCGGCCGACGGCATATCGTTCTTCCTCACCGACGGCCGGTTCGACCTCACTACGCCTGGCGCGTTCGGCGGCAGCCTGGGCTACGCGCAAAAGCTGCACATGCCCGAGGAGTCCCAGCTGAACGCGCCAGACAACCCGGGCGTCGCGGGCGGGTACCTCGGCGTGGGGCTTGACGTGCTCGGCAACTACTTCGCTAACACCGAGCAGCGCGGGTACGGCTGTCCGGACGACCAGCTTTCCCCGGCGGGATCGAGGACCTCCGACGCCACCCAAGCCGACCGGGGCCCGAACATGGTGACACTTCGCGGACCCGTTTTTGAGAACACCGGGAACATAGAAGGCTACTGCTACATCACCGCCACCAGCAGGTTCGCCCACTCGGTGCCTCCGGCGGGGGAACGGGAGCCCTCGGGGGGGTGGCCCTCTACCCTGACCGCAGCAGGAATCTCCCTTCAGGGGGCCTTCACGGGGCCAATCTCGCAGGTTCCCGCGACCGCGCAGCAGCAGCTCGCGTCTTCTGGCCGCCTGATCCACATCGTCATCACGCCTGCACCGCATCCGGAGCTGACCGTCTCCGTTGAAGTCGGCGCCGACCCGGTAGTGCTGGAGAACGTGCCGCTGCCGACGCCGGTGCCGCCCACGTACCGGTTCGGCTTGGCCGCGTCCACCGGGAACTTCACCGACATCCACCTGATCAGGAACGTGGTCATCAACAGCGACGAGCCGCTGCCCGCCGGCCTGGAGCTGGTCAAGCAGGTGCAGGAACCGCTGCCCGGGCACCTGACCGCGGGCGACGACGTCCACTACAAGTTCCTCGTGCGCAACACCGGTAAGGTCACGATCACCGGCCTGACGGTCCAGGACGAGAAGGTCGGTCCGGTTTCCTGCGAGGAGACGACAACCCTCGATCCCGATGAGGAGACCCTCTGCAGGGCCACCTACCGGGTCACGGCCGCCGATGTCGCGGAAGGCCGTATCGACAACTCCGCGACCGCCCACGGCCTGGCTGACGGGCAACCTGTCAATTCCGAGCCATCCGACGTGGGGCTGACGCTGACCGAGCCGCCCGGCATCTTCGTCGAGAAGCTGGTGCGGACCCCCGGCCCATACCATGCGGGGCAACGGGTGGAGTACAGCTACCTGGTCAGTAACACCGGCGGGATACCGCTGGACGACGTGCGCATCACCGATAGCCACGTCACCGGCATCGCCTGTGAGTCCACGACGCTGGCCTCGTACCTAGACCCCGGCTACCGGACCACCTGCCACGGCAGCTACGTGGTCACCGAGCACGACGCCTTCATCGGCCTGGTCGTCAACACCGCCACGGCCACGGGCATGGCCGAGCACAGGACGGTCACCTCGCCGGCGGTCCAGGCGGAGCTGATTGTCGGGCCACCGCGCATCGAGGAGGAAAAGGAGGCGGTGACCCCCGGGCCGCACTTCCCTGGCAGCACGGTGCGGTACGTGTACGAGGTCACCAACACCGGCCCGCGCGCCTTCCACTCCCTTCTGGTCTCCGATGACCACATCGCGAACGTCGTCTGCGACACGACCACCCTGCGGCCGGGGCAGAGCACGACCTGCCACGGCAGCTACGTGGTGACCGCGTTCGACGCCGCCGCCGGGCACGTCACGAACGAAGCCGAGGCCGAGGCGATGGACCCAGACGGGAACGTCATGGAGAGCCCGCCCGCCAGCGAGACCATCCCAGTGGCGCCGGAGGTCCCGGTAACCGGCTGACCTCATGCGTAACCCCTGGTGGAATGACGTCAGGCACCACTCGGGCGCGGCCGCACTGGCCGCGGCTGCGGTGGCCGGCGCCGCAGGGTCGCGGGTGGTATGTAGCCGCCCAGGGCGGGGCGCACCGGGCCGGGTGCGCCCCGCCGGGCAGGTGCCGGCCACCTGGTGGGGCGCGCAGCCCGTGCTCCCCGTGGTTACGACACGGCCGGGCTGGCGGGAGTTCACCAACTCCCAACTAGAGGTACCCGGACGCGTTCTTGTTTCACTTTTCCGGTAACCCATATATCTTGCGGCATTTAGCGGACTCGTCCGTTTTCTTCACCATTTCCGCTATCCGCCAAGCGGTGACACGCCGGATTTCCGATAATCAGCGTCCAATCCCCAGCGGACCTGCTAGCTTGCGAGGTCGTCACTTAAAGTAGGCGACGATAAGCGGAGGGTGAAGAACGGTCGTGTTTCGGCGCACAACCAAGGTCGCGCTGGCAAAGCGCGGAATTCGCGCGACCCAGGTCAAGGTAGCGGTGGGCCTGCTCGCCGCGGCCACCATGGCGGTGTCCGTCGGGTGGCTGCTGGCCACGAGCGGCGGCCCGCCGAGACCCCAGGCGCGCCCGCCGCGGGCAGCGCCCGCCCGGCCGGCCGTGCGGCACGGACCGACCGCTACGCCTAGTGCTCTTCTGCCGGCCACTGCCACGGTGGCCACCGTAGTGCGGTCCACGCTGGGCTACGCGAGCCCAGGGCAGGTCGGCAAGGACATTGTACCGGCCAGTTGGTACGGCCGTCCGTCTGTCCTGCCAGTCATCGGCACCCAGCCCGGCTGGGTCCGGGTACGGATCGCCCAGCGGCCGAACGGGTCCACCGCCTGGCTGCCCGACAGCGACGTGAAGCTGGGCAGCACGCCGTACCGCATCGTCGTGCACACGGCCACTATGCACCTGGCCCTCTACAAACACGGCAAGCTGGTCTTCTCCGCCCCTGCTGGGGTGGGCACCGCGGACGACCCCACTCCCCTCGGTGAGTACTTCGTGGCGTTCGACGAGCCGCCGCCCAACCCTGGCTACGGCGCGTTCATCATGGTCACCTCGGCGCACTCCTCCGCGATCCAGGACTGGGAGGGCTCCGGTGACGCCGTCATCGGCATCCATGGCCCACTCGGTATGGACACCGCGATCGGCACCACAGGCGCGCGTGTCTCCCATGGCTGCATCCGCCTGCACGACCAGGCGCTCGATGGGCTGAGCAAAGTCCCGCCAGGAACACCCATCGACGTTGTCGGCTAGGCGCGAAGGCGCCTGCCAAAGGGGGTAAACGAACGATGTTGGCCAGTGTCGGGCGCGTGTGGCCTGCCATCGGAGTGATTCTGGTCGGAGCCGCGCTTGTCGGCGGGAGCCTAGGCGCGCCCGCCGCTGCGGCGAAAGTGGCGCCAGTCGGCGCATCTCACCCGACGGCCAGGCAGGTCGCCGCCGACCCCACCCTCACAATATTGACCATGCACGGGCAGGTGATCACCTACAAGTACGTCGTCATCAACCTCGGGAACGTAACGTTGCGTAACGTCACGGCCGCCGACACTAGGTACGGGCCGATCACCTGCCCCAGAACGACGCTGGTGCCCGGAGCGTCCATGACCTGCCGCACTGCCCATGCGATCACGGCAGTGGACTTGGACGAGGGCAGCATTTTCAACTCCTCCATGGCTGTCGGCCGCCCGCCAGTTGGCGGGCCGGCGGAGTCGGCTCCAGCCCATGCCACAGTCACGGGGATGCTTGCTAAGCCGGAACTCCCGGAACTCCCGGAGGTACCGGTGACCGGCTAACCAAAGGTTGCTGACCAGACGGTTGAGGCAAAGCGCCACCAATTACTAGTTCGTTGCCACAGCCGTCCCATTGTCGGCGATATATCGGCAGGTCGCCATTACTGCGAATTATCAATTGTCTTGTACCGGCCCACCGGCCTGCTATGCGAAATTGTGACAAGACGTGCTCGTTAATACCCGCGGGCACTGCGACATCGGCAGTATGGTCGTGGTTACGTAGAGTTACAGTCGAGCTACTTAAGGTTAACGGGCCATTCGGGGAGGAACACGTGAAACATAGCTTTCTGATGGGTTCCGGCCTAGCGGTTGCTACCGTGCTTGTCACACCATGGAATGCAGTCGCCGCGACGAACCCATCCTCTCATTCCACCGTATCCGGCGCGCACCCCACAGCAAAGTCGCCAAGTGCCCCCAAGGCGTCGAATTCTCCAGGAACGCACCGCAGTTCGACCACGCAGGCAGATCCGATTGTCAACGGCTGCGACTTCACC
>Ga0134126_10013477_pt1 | contig 10328 bp, 8 predicted proteins | sample KB31752_FD_96881 | JGI IMG/M metagenome (GOLD analysis project Ga0134126, IMG submission 96881) | Terrestrial soil microbial communities with excess Nitrogen fertilizer from Kellogg Biological Station, Michigan, USA - KB3-175-2 | ecosystem: Environmental > Terrestrial > Soil > Unclassified ...
CTTCTACTCTCCAGAAAAAGACAAACTTCGCCAGGCCGTCAATGAATGGATGAGGACCAGCGGTGCTTACGACGCAGTTATTGATTTCGATAGGGTAGTGCGTGACCCCGGCCACCCGTCGCGTATTTTGCCCGCGTATGACGGCGGCGACCATTTGCACCCGAGCGATGCCGGTCACAAAGCAATGGCTAACGCTATTAATTTGGACCTATTCCGGTGAACTTGATCGCAGCTGACGGCAGATGATGACAACTGCCAGCGGCGAATCGCTCGTCCCAAGAGCAGTGCCGCGCAGCGCTATCTTCGTATTGCTGTTTCTGTTCATATTTGAATTCGCCTATGCCTAGCCCCCGAGGTGCCTGCCGGGCAACGAAAGTCGCTAAAAGACGACCATCAAGATACGGCGCAAAGCCAGGAACTTCTCAAGATGCTGCCGCAAGCGTTCATCTTCAGCTATGCCGGACAGCAGGGCGGCCGGACGCGGATGGATTTCAAACCAAATCCGCACTTCCATGCCCGCACTCACGAGGCCGAAGTCTTCCACGCGATGGAAGGCAGTTTGTGGGTTGACGCCAAACAAAATCGCCTCGCGGAAATTAGCGGACGGCTCATGCATCCGGTCAAATTTGCTGGCGGACTACTGGGGCATTTGGATAGCGGCAGCACTTTTGTGGTCAAGCAGGAACCCGTCGCGTTAGGCTATAGGGAACTGACTCTTCTGAATGTCCATATGAAGGACAAGGCCCTGTTCTTCAAAACCATCTCCGTGCAGCAGGATTTTTCCCGCAGCGACTTCAAGAAAGTGCTCGACGATCTAACCCTCGCCAAAGCCGCAGATGCGCTTACAAGCAGGAATCTGCCTCCAGCCGCTGACCCGATTTTTACTTTTTGGGATAGGTCGAATCCGCGCGTGCACGGCTTCATTCAACGGTTTGTCCCTGAATTCGATGAAATTTGGTGGACCTTGGTCGGGATCGAACCGACGACTCTTCCATGCCATGGAACTTAACCATATCCAACTTATTGACGGCAAAATACTTATAATCTGGGGACAGTCGGTAAACCCGGCCCAATTGGCGGCTTTACTTGCTGCCAAAATTGGGCTTTGGGGCTGATCGCGGGAGATCAGCCCATTTGTCCTAAATGCCTAAGCAACTGGGCATTCTGACATGATCGTTAAATAGGTCGCATCCTCTCTCTCGATAACGAACGCCCACCCAACTTGCAATCCGACCCGGTCGTGCTCATGCCGCCTTTGAGGCAAAGAAACTCGCCCTTAGCTTTCGGAGCAGCATCAGGAGTTCCGTATGGTCAGCTTCCTGGAGTTGTGCGACAGGGGACGATATTACAATTGTGACTCTGAGAGGCCGCAGAAGCTTACATTCCTAAGTTAAGCGGGAGGGTCACCTTGAACCGTCGTACATTTCTGCTGGGCGGAACGTCTGCCTTTGGGTTGACTGGGATATCCAAGGCATTAGCGAGCTCGCAGTTATTTCGCGGACATGTGCCGGACGGTCCGTTTTTGCCATTTTGGGAGTCTTTGAAGTCGTACCGCTGTCCGGATTGGTTTCGTGATGCGAAATTCGGAATCTGGGCGCATTGGAGTCCACAATGCGTTCCTGAACAAGGCGATTGGTACGCGCGAAACATGTACATTCAGGGACAGCCTCAATATGAATATCACGTGAAGCATTATGGCCATCCCTCGCAGTTCGGATATAAGGACATCTGCCATCTTTGGAAAGCGGAACGATGGGACCCCGAAGCACTCGTCAAACTGTATAAGCGTGCCGGAGCTGAGTATTTGGTTGCACTGGCTACGCACCACGACAACTTTGATTGCTGGAATTCAAAGTATCAGCCCTGGAACTGCAGTAATGTGGGTCCTAAGCGCGACATTGTTGGCACCTGGGCCAAAGTGCGCGCTCGAACGGATTGCGATTTGGAGTGAGCTACCACGGTACTCCCCATCGCACTTGGGATGAGTTTCTTCCCGTTCGCTATCAGAGCGATAAGACAGGACCACTCGCGGGAGTTCCGTACGACGGCATGCAAACAAAAGCCGATGGCAAGGGTAAATGGTGGGAGGGCATGGATCCGCAGATGCTCAACGGCAAACCCCATGCCAAGAACACGCCGTGTCCGGAGTTCGTACAGCAGTTTCTTTTACGGGTGCAGGACGTGATTGACAACTATAGTCCCGACATCTTGAATTTCGATGATGGCGCACGGTTTACCTTTGATGCCGGTGGCCCCTTTGCTCCGGATTTGAAGGTATGGTTGGGCATCCCCGATCTCGCACCGCAAATCATGGCCTATTACTACAACAAGAATGTGGAGGTGCATGGCGGCCGTCTGGAGGGAGTGTTGGACCTGAAAGAGGTCCCCGAACCTATTTGGGGGACCTTGACGCGTGACTTCGAGATGTCGCTGACAGATCGTCTTCAAGAAAAGCCCTGGCAAACAGAAGCATGCATCGGAGAGTGGCACTATAAGCGAAGTCTGTTTGAGAACCATGCATACAAAAAAGCCTCGTTGATGATTCCTCTGTTCGTGGACATCGTAAGCAAGAATGGGAATCTTCTTCTCAGTATCCCGTTGCCCGGTCATGGAGAACCGGATTCCGATGAAATGGCGTTCCTGGAGGAACTTGCGGAATGGCAGCAGGTGAATAGCGAAGCGATCCAAGGAACCCGGCCATGGAAAATCTATGGGGAAGGTCCGTCAACCCAGGCCGAACAAATTGGTTCGTACCAATTATCGAAGGTTAAGTTTGGCGCCGCAGACATCCGATTCACTACGAAAAATGGGACCTTATACGCCATTGCGCTGGGATGGCCGGAAGACGGAAAAGTGCTTATCAAATCGCTCGTAGAGAACTCACCAGAGTTTCCTCGTCCCGTCCGGAAAGTGGAACTGCTGGGAGCAAAAACCGAACTCAAGTGGACGCGGGGTGCACAAGGGCTGGAGATCCAACTGCCCGATGCTCCTCCGTGTAAGTACGCATTTTCGTTTCGAATTCTCGCCAGTTGAGGTTGCGCGCGGCCTCGACAAATTCATAGTCACAGCAAAGGATATGATCTTGCGACGAGCCTTAACTACAATTGCCTTATTCCTCTGCAGCACACTTCTTTTTTCACAAAGCGTAGAACAACACCCCGACTGGCCCGGCAAAGGTCAGTTGTTCGTTGGGACCTGCTACCAACCTGTTGATCGTTCCCCCGAGCAGATACGGCAAGACATCGCTTTGATGAAGCAGGCAGGATTCACCATGGTCCGCATGGGCGATCTTTCGTGGGATGCATTTGAACCCTCGGACGGACATTTTGAGTTCGCATGGTTCGACAACATCCTCGAGCAGATGAATCAGGCGGGGATAAAGGTCATTCTCGACATCGGCGGCTCGCCTGCGCCGATCTGGCTCCATTACAAATATCCATCGGTGAACATAGTTAACGAGCAAGGCGCCACCGTGTATCCGGCCGAGCGCTACATGGACGACATCAGCGATCCGGCCTATCGTGAGCACTTGATTTACTTTGCCGACGAGTTGACGCGACACTACGCGCACAATCCCGCACTGGCCGCCATCGGATACAACAACGAAATCGGCAATGGAGTGATGTCTTACTCCGAAGCGGACCGCCAGAGATTTATTGAGTGGTTAAAGGCAAGATACGGAACGATTGAAAACCTGAACAGAGCATGGGCCACGCAGCGCTGGTCGCGCCGCCTGAATACATTTGACGAGGTGCGATTGCCTTATGCCGACGGTCCTTCGCCCTCGGAGCGATATCTGGACCTGCGGCGCTTCTGGTCCGATATAACAATTTCAGTCCTTGAAGATTTGGAGAAAGTACGCGAGCACAATGTTCCCAATCTGCCGGCGGTTTCCAATCTATGGGACACCGCCTGGCACCGAGGCTTTGATTATCTGAGCACTGATAAAAAGTATGTGAGCTACGGGGCGGAAGGGTTTTATCCGGGAGACCCTCTTGGCGTCTCATTCGGCGCATTGCTGGTAAAGGGCGATCTGACGGCTCCGCTGTGGTTCAACGAATTTGTCACGGGCGGAGGAGGAAATTATGGCGGCCCGAAAGGGATCATTCGCATGTGGGCATACCTGGGCCTGATCGATTACGGGCAATCATTTCTTGCCTGGACTTTTAACACTCATAGGGGCGGTGAAGAGCAGGCTTTGTTCGGCTTGCTCGATCACGACGGCACACCGTCCTGGAAATATCGGGAGTTCAAGCAAATCGCGAGCGAATTTTCAAAGCTGCAGCACATGGGCTTTCCCCGCTATCACAAGCCGGATGTTGCCATCGCTTACTCATTCGAAAGCAATATGGCCTCCCATCCGCCAGGCCCCAGCAACACAGTCCGCCAGTATTTTACGACTGGCTATACTGACCAGGTTCAAAGCGCCTTGCAGCCCTTCTTTGAGGACAACATTGACGCCGCAATGATTAATATCGCCCACAGCGATCTCAATTACAAACTCCTCGTGGTTCCAGCAAATTATGTAATGGACGCCGCGAGTGCCGAGGCTATTCGAAATTACGTCCACAACGGCGGTACTGTGATCATGACTGCTATGTCGGCAAAGGTTGACGAGAACAATCAGTGGTTCGATACGCCATTACCCGGACGGTTGAGTGAGGTGTTTGGACTGCGCACGTCTGAGTTCTACCGGCCAACCGTCCCACCAGAGATCAGTCTCAATGACGAAATGGAGAAAACCGTCATTAGTTTCTACGAGGTACTTGAACCACGCACAGCAAAGACAATGGCCACATTCACCAATACGCCTGAGAGGTCCCCGGCAATTACGGTCAACGATTATGGACAAGGGCACGCCATCTACATTGCCGTCCCCGCGCAGATGTCTGTTCTTGCTCCACTTGTTCGGGGCTTGTATGCGAAGCTCGGCATCGAGAGGGGACCCGAAACTCCTCCCGGAGTTTACGCGCGGATCGTTGAAGGACGTACGCTGTATGTAAATACAACTGACGAAGAGAAAAACATAATCATTCGCGGAAGCAGACACAGGACCATCAGCGGCAAGTCGTATGATGGCACTATTCAACTGAAACCCCACGATGCGGACCTGTTGGAGTAAGAGCAGATGTTAACTGCTCAACGACATTCGAAATTGCTGGCGTCTTCCGTGTCCCCCTGTCCTTTTTACTGAGCGTGTTTCGGATAAGCGCATAGCGGGCGACTGTGTCCGGGGAACGTTTCACCCGTAGCAATCACCGAGGTGGAGGCCGTTCCCTTCTCTACCCAATTGACCATAACGCTCAACATGTCAAACTGGGCGAGCGATTGGCCTCCGGCGCAGTGGCTCATTCCGGGAACAAAATAAAATTGACTCCGCTTTGACACGGCATCAAGACACCATTGGCGGCGGCCATATCTTTAATAGTCGAATGTGTCGAACGGAGAGAACCATGGATCGCTGTTGCCATGATAAAAGACGAGCTTTCCATCATGGCCGGAAAACGTGGTCAAATTAGTGGACATCGAATCCACCAGTGGCTGAATTTCCGCCAGTGCTGCCTTATCCACGTCAAAGGCCATATCGGTCACTGAGAATCATTACCTGTCATCTTGGAAATGGCTGTTCTCTTGCCGCGATTAATAACGGCACCAGTGTAGACACCACAATGGAATTTACTCCCCTTGATGGGTTAATGATGGGAACACGATCAGGGGCCATCGACCCGGGGATTGTCGTTTACCTGGCCCATCAGTACCATCTCAGCCCGCAAGAAATTGACTCCATTCTCAATCATGAATCCGGACTCCTGGGGATATCGGGACACTCGAGTGACATGCGGGAGATTGTGCAGCACGCGAAAGAGGGCCACGCTCGTTCCAAGTTGGCTTTTGATATGTTTATTCACGTTCTTTGCAAAGCGATCGCCGCTATGGCCTCGAGTCTGTCTGGGATTGATGTTCTGGTTTTTACTGCCGGCATTAGCGAGAATTCCCCGGAGGTCCGGGAAGCCACGTGTGGTCGATTAGGTTTTCTTGGCATCAATATTGATGATAATCTCGGCTTTAGTTCTTCTCCCTCGCGTGATCCAGATCACACTCTTCAGTGAGCCCCCCTATAGTTTTTACATCTCCAAATCAGGAAAATAGGCGTAACGGATAGGGGCCGTCTCAATGAATAACGAACATAATTATCACGTTGAAGCCTGGTGGGTTGCCGGCAAAGCTGGCCTGACCCGGTCAGAGTCGTCACGCACAGCCGTTCATTTTTCTGCGCCGATTGAGTTTGGAGGAATGGGGGGCCGGTGGACGCCCGAAGAGTTATTCCTCAGTGCAATTGCAAGTTGTTTTACAACAACATTCCAAAGTCTCGCCGAGTACCTGAAATTTGAATACAACGATCTTGAAGTGTCGGCTGATGGAACGATCTATAAGGACAAACCAGGCTATAGATTTAAACAAATTTCAATACATCCGAAATTAACAATCCCGCGGGAGGAAGATCGTGATCGCGGTCTTACGCTGTTACAGAAAAGCAAGGAACTCTGTTTGATCTCCCGGGCAGTTGCTGTTCCTTTGGATTTCACGCCATCGTTGGTGGTTACTCAGGCTCCGCTAGCGATTGTTAGCTGAAATAACTATAGGAGGGTGTCTGTGCCGCAACTTGATAAACGTGCCGATCACGGAACAGTCGTGCCTTTCTTAGTCTCCCGGCGCAGCTCCGGGTTGGATGCGCTGTTTCAACCTGGCTCCGTTGCACTTATCGGTGCGACCGACCGCGAAGGCACCGTCGGTCGTACAATCCTGACCAACCTTCTTCGCGGATCTTCTAAAACAAGAATATTCCCAGTCAATCCTGCACGCGGCGAGTTGCTTGGCGTCAAGACGTATAAATCTATCCTGGACATCGGCAAAGAAATCGACCTCGCAGTGATCGCTACGCCAGCGGTCACAGTACCCGATCTCATTGGAGAGTGTGTATCCGCCAAAGTTAAATCTGCGGTGGTGATCTCTGCTGGCTTTCGAGAACGCGGTATGCAAGGAGTTGCACTCGAGGAAAAAATCCGAGAAAAGATGCGAGGATCAAAGTTGCGGCTGATCGGCCCGAACTGTCTCGGCGTCATGAATCCGATCCTCGGCCTCAATGCGACATTTGCCAAAGACATTGCCGCACCGGGAAAAGTTGCCCTTTTGAGTCAAAGCGGCGCACTCCTGACGGCAATTCTTGATTGGAGCCATCAAGAGCAAGTTGGCTTCAGTGCCATCGTCTCAACTGGGTCAATGCTGGATGTCGGCTGGGGAAATCTCATTGAATATTTTGGCAACGATCCTGAGACGAAAAGTATCCTTATTTACATGGAGTCCGTTGCGGACGCCAGATCCTTCGTTTCAGCGGCCCGAGAAGTTTCTCTCACCAAGCCCATTATTGTTATCAAGCCAGGCCGCTCAGAAGCTGCGGCAAAAGCGGCGTCCTCACATACCGGCGCTTTGACCGGCAGCGACGAGGTATTGGACGCGGCCTTTCGCCGTTGTGGTGTTCTGAGGGTTCAGAACATCGCCGATCTGTTTTACATGGCGGAAGTGTTGGGCAAACAGCCAAGGCCTAAAGGCAACAGGTTGACCATCGTTACCAATGCGGGTGGTCCCGCGGTCTTGGCAACTGATTCTCTTATCTCCAATGGCGGTGTGTTGACCCAACTATCGGAAGAGACTCTTCAAAACCTCGATGATTGCCTGCCTTCGCATTGGAGCCATGGAAATCCTATCGATATTCTGGGCGACGCCGATGCGGACAGCTATTCAAAAGCCATCGAAATCGCAATCAAGGACGCAAATAGTGATGGGCTACTTGCTATTCTCGCGCCACAGGGTATGACAGACGCAACTGAGGTAGCGCGACGCCTCGAGTGTGCTGCCAGAATTTCTGACAAACCTTTCTTCGCAAGTTGGATGGGAGGCACAAGCGTTGCGGAAGGGACAGCGATCCTCAATGCATCCGGTATTCCGACGTTTCCTTATCCTGACACTGCCGCGCGTGCATTTACCTATGTGTGTCGCTACGCGGAAAACCTGCGTGAACTTTACGAAACGCCCTCAAGTGCTCCTGAAATCAACGCTGATATTTCAGAAAGAGTCCGTGGACAGTTGCGCGACATTCGCGAGAGTGAGCGTAGCCTCCTAACCGAGGTTGAGTCGAAGAAGATTCTATCTCTATATGGGATTCCCACCGTAGAAACACAGGTCGCACACACCGAAGAGGACGCCGTGCGGTCCAGTTCAAATATCGGCTATCCAGTCGTGCTGAAACTTTTTTCCAAAACAATTACGCACAAAACAGACGTGGGCGGTGTACAGCTGAATTTAGCCGATGAAGACGCAGTGCACGCCGCCTTCCGCAAAATTGAAGCATCGGTCACCGGAAAAGTTGGCGCGGAACATTTTAACGGTGTTACCGTGCAGCCCATGGTCCGTGCCGATGGCTATGAGCTGATATTGGGAAGCTCGATTGATGCTCAGTTCGGTCCGGTCATCCTCTTCGGATCGGGCGGGCAAATGGTCGAGGTTTATCGCGATCGTGCATTAGCTCTGCCTCCACTGAACACGACTCTAGCGCAGCGGTTGATAGAGCAAACGAGAATTTACACCGCGCTAAGAGGATTCCGGGGGAAAAAGCCAGTCGATCTTGGCGCTCTCGAGGCCTTATTGGTCCGTTTCAGCCAGCTGGTTTTAGATCAGCCAGCCATCTCGGAAATCGACATCAATCCTCTCATAGCCTCGGCGGATGGCCTGATTGCCTTGGACGCGAGGATTGTTCTCCACGACAACAAAACAAACTTGGGACAGCTTCCTAAGTCAGCAATTCGGCCTTATCCTTCTGAATACATTTCGACCTGGCTTTCTGACGATGGAGAAAAAGTGACGCTTCGCCCGATACGTCCGGAGGATGAAGCATTGATGGCCAAGTTTCATGAGACGCTTTCTGATCGCAGTGTTTTCCTGAGATATTTTCATTCCATGAGCCTCGAATTCCGCATCCGGCACGAAAGGCTCGTCCGTGTATGTCTCGGAGACTACGACCGAGAACTTGTACTTGTCGCAGAGACGCACAATGCGCTCCACGGCCCGCAAGGAATCGTTGGAGTGGCGCGCATTAGCCGAACCCAGGGAACGTCAGACGCGGAAATCGCGGTCATCGTCTGTGACGAATGGCAGCGGAGCGGGCTGGGTTCGGAACTACTCAAGCGGATCGTGGAAATTGCAAGACGAGAAAAGGTATGTGTTATTAAAGCCGAAGTGTTGCGTGACAACATTGGAATGCAGACCATTATGAAACGAATTGGTTTTCGTTTGAAATTGGCAGACAGTGCGGGCTCCATGAGAGCAACACTTGACTTAACGGACAGGCGGCAACCTTGAGACTCCTGTCCGAACCACCTCGCGAATATTTCCGTACTTCTCCAAACACGCTTTTCTGAATCCATCTCTTCGCTTTCTTTAAACAACAACGTGATGGTGATCACACAGGCCAGTGTGTAAGCACACTGCCACATTTCCCTTTGTGGCCAACAATCAGGACTATAAGAAGTACGTCCTTCAAGTCGATTTGGAGGAAATATATGACCAACCATGGAATTCTTGAAGCCGAGATAACCCATCAGCCAACCGTAGAGGACGGCGAGGAGTTCGCAGCCACGGTAGCAGTTCCGCTTCCACCTAACGTCGAATTTCATCTCACGATCCTAGATCCTACCGTGACAGAGAGAAAACGACGGGTGGCTTCCGCGTCTTTCTCGCTGTTCCTCCAATGCGCGCTGATTGGCTTGTTGCTTCTCATTCCGTTGATGTTCACGGACACGTTGCCCACTCGGCAGCTGGTCACGTTTCTCGTGGCACCACCTTCTCCGCCTCCACCACCGCCCCCGCCAGTTCCTGCGGCCGCTTCTATGCGAAGGGCGGCAGTAACCAGCAACATCGTTGGCGGTCACCTAAAAATGCCTTCGCGGATTCCGCGGCAAGTCAAGATGATCCATGAAGAAGCTGCTCCCCCTTCCGGCATCGGCGTTGTGGGCGGAGTCGAAGGCGGTATTCCGGGAGGGCAGTTGCAGGGAGTGATTGGAGGAATTGTCTCTTCCTCGTCTAGCGCAGTCCTCCCGCCGCCCAAACCTGTTATTCCGCAGCGGCTGCGTATTTCGCAAGGTGTTTCCTCTGGACGCTTAAACTATCGCGTCGAACCGAGGTATCCGCTGATCGCGCAACAAGCCCGGATCGAAGGATCAGTCGTTCTAAGTGCCGTGATTTCAAAACAAGGAACGATCGAGAACTTACAA
>Ga0134126_10013478_pt1 | contig 10328 bp, 7 predicted proteins | sample KB31752_FD_96881 | JGI IMG/M metagenome (GOLD analysis project Ga0134126, IMG submission 96881) | Terrestrial soil microbial communities with excess Nitrogen fertilizer from Kellogg Biological Station, Michigan, USA - KB3-175-2 | ecosystem: Environmental > Terrestrial > Soil > Unclassified ...
CGGTGACGGCACCGCCTTGATCTCGGTGCCGAGTATGTTGATCTCGGCGGTCGCGTTCCATGAGGAGGCGCTTGTCCCTTCGAACGAGCCGAAGTTCGCGCCTGTTTTCTTCTCGCAGAAATCTTCGCTGATGTGCTGCTGGTAGCAGAACGCCAGGTGGTCGAATTCGAGCGCACCGCCGAAGTCAGCGCTCGGCACCGCGATCAGCAGGTTATGGAGTACCAGGCCGGCCTGGTTGCCGGCGATCACCGCCGCGCTGCTGGTGACCGGGTGGCCGCCTGAGTCGGTGAACGAGCCCGGCAACGTCACGCTGGCCTTGATCAAAGACGTGCGGTGGGCGAGCGAGACCGCCATGTGGCCGGTCACCTCGAAGCCGCTGAGGCTCAGCGCCGTCGCGAGCGCCGGGTACTTGGCGATCAGGTCGGTGAGGTTGGCCCTGAAGATTGGCTGGGTGTACTCGGCCAGCTTGAGCTGGTGGGTGTGCAGCGGGAGCACGCCGTTGAGCAGAGATGCCGTCGCGCTCGACGCGGCCATCCAGCCGTCGTTCTGATCGAGAACGAAATCCTTGCCCGGCGCGATGTCGATGCCGTTCAGCCGCAGCGGCTCGGTCGACAGCACCGGCAGCAGCTCGGGAACCACCGGAGTCTTCGACGTCGTGCACGTGGTCGGGAAGACGGGGCAGAGCAGTTTGTACTCAGCGGCGGGGATCTTGTTGTAGCTGGCAAGCATGGACAGGCAGCCGATCGCGTCGATGTTGCCGTCGAAGTACTCGTCCTGGCAGCCGGCCGGGGGACCGCCGTTGCTGACCGGCCGCACCGCCGGGTCGGCAGGCCCGCGCTTGCACAAGATCCACTGGGTTGCCTGGCTGGCCATGTTCTTGCTGATCGGGCTGACCTTGGCTGACTTGACCGCTAGTCCTCGGGAGGCCGTGCTTGTCGTCCCCGAAACATTAGTGATCCGCAGCTTGATGTGCATGGTGCCCGGCTTGCCGAAGCTCGACTCCATTTCCGACGTGCTCGCGCCGCAGGTGGCGCTGAAGTGGCCGCTGTCGACGCCCGGTCCGCTGAGCGTCCAGGTGTACCCGGTAACCCCGGGCGCGCGGGGCGCAGTGAACAGCGCGACCTGTCCGGCGAGCACCGGGCCGTGCGGGATTGTGAAATCCGGTGGCGCGGCCGTCCCGGCTGGTACAGCCGCGTGCGCCAGCGCGGGCACGCTGGTCGCGGCGAGCAGCAATGGCGCGATGGCAAGCGCCAGGCGCCATCGGCGTAGTGGTGATGACCTCTGGGGGGACGTGAGTGCGTCCGCCATTTTTCCTCCTATTGTCTGTTGGCTGTTGCCGCAGCCTGACAGGAGGTCAGCGGGTAGCGGATCGGCAAGAATGCGTATCTGGCCCGGCGGAAATTGACTACGCCGGCAGGCTGTAGGTGATCGCAGGAACCGTAAGACCACGGTCCAGGCCGCGGGTGCCGGCGGCGGCGTAGGCGGCGATGGCGCGGAGAGCCTGGTAGATGATGTGGTAGGCCCGTGGTTCCTGGGGGGCCAGGTCGGGGGTCCGGGCGCGGGGCTTGGGTCCGGGTCCGCGCAGGTAGGTCTTGAATTCTTTGTGCACGGTCTCGATGGCCCGGCGGCGGGCGTCGGCGGCGGCCAGGTCGGCGGCGGGGTGGGCGCGGTGAGTCGGGAAGTCTCCGTGATCATGCCGGTCGGCGTGATCGTGGAGAAAAACCGGAATATTTGCGGTCAAGTCTCCAAGATCATGGGGCGGTACATGATCGTGGAAAGTCGCCGGAATCGCCTGGGGCGGCGACGTGTTCCTTAAATTCCTGGCATTGGGTCCCAACGACAGGAACGGTCCGACGCTGTCGTCGTCGCCCGCCTGCCAACAGCAGCAATGGTCCAACGCCGTTGCCGCGGCAGGCGCCCGGACCGGGAAAACGCTGCCCGGTACGGTGCGGCCCTGCACGCATTAGGCTCCTCGGTACGATCGCTGGTGGTCTGTCTAGGGGAGGCTGCTATGTCATCAATGCCTGGTACTGCCGCGTATACCTGCCCTTACTGCCGGATGGCCAGCGAAGGTGACGGCCACACCTGCCCGCGCTGCGGCGCGCCGATCGACGTGCGGCTGCGGGTTTCCCAGTCAGGATGGGTGAAGCAACCGCCGATCAGAGATATGGCGCGGATCAGGTTCAACCGGTCGACCTGCCAGATCAGCGGTTCGTACGTGCCGGTCGCCGAGATGCGGCTGCACGAGGAGGACTGGGTGTACTTTTCGCACCACGCCCTGCTGCACGCCGACGGTCACGTCAGGCTTGACTCGCTGAAGATGCCGGGCGGCTGGAACCGCAGGCTCGCCGGAATACCGCTGATCATGATGAAGGCGCAGGGTCCAGGCTTCGCCGCGTTCAGCGCCGACCGGCCGGGGGAGACGCTCGCGATCCCGCTGCAAGCGGGTCAGGCTGTCGACGTCGTCGAGCACAGCCTGCTGCTGGCGACAGGAAACATCGGCTACGAATGGCTGAAGTCAGGCGTGTGGTTCACCACCAAAAGCGGTGATGACACCGAGTGGCACTACCCGGTCGGACAGTTCATGGACCGGTTCACCGCGCACCACATCCCTGGCCTGTTGCTGCTGCACGGCCCGGGCAACTCCTACGTGCGCGACCTGGCTCAGGGCGAGCGCATCTGCGTGCAGCCGGGCGCCCTGATATGGAAGGACCCCTCGGTGCGAATGTTCCTGCACTTGGAGTACCCACGCGGACGGTACTGGTTTTCCGCGGCCAGGTGGCAAGCCAAGTCGGTGTGGCTAACGCTTGAGGGGCCTGGCCGGATCGCGATCCAGTCGGCGTTCAGGCATCTGGAGATGGTCGGATCGATCCACAGAAGCTCGCCGGCGACCAGGCAGAGCTGGTAGTGACCGCCGCGGGGAATATGACAGTCGTGACCACAACGACGCAGGCGCTGACCGAAGAAGATGCCGCGACCCTTGACCGGTACTGGCGCGCGGCCAATTACCTATCGGCCGGGCAGATCTACCTACTCGACAACCCGCTTCTCGAAGAACCACTGCGGCCTGATCACATCAAGCCGAGGCTGCTTGGCCACTGGGGGACCTCGCCCGGGCTGAACTTCATCTGGGCGCACCTGAACCGGGTGATCTCGCGCTCCGGCCCCTCCATGATGTGCGTGATCGGACCTGGCCACGGCGGCCCTGCGGCCCTGGCCTGCACGTGGCTCGATGGCACCTACTCGCAGGTGTACCCGAACGTCCCGCAGGACGCGGCCGGCCTGCGGACGCTGTTGCGGCAGTTCTCCTTCCCCGGCGGAGTGCCAAGCCACGTGGCGCCGGAGACGCCAGGTTCGATCCATGAAGGTGGCGAGCTTGGCTACTCGCTGGCTCATGCGTTCGGCGCCGCGTTCGACAACCCAGACCTCATCGTTGCCTGCGTGGTCGGCGACGGCGAAGCCGAGACCGGGCCGCTGGCGACGACCTGGCACGGGCACAGGTTCATCAACCCGGTCAGCGACGGAGCGGTGCTGCCGATCCTGCACCTGAACGGTTACAAGATCGCCAACCCGGCGTTGCTGGCCCGGATACCTGACGACGAGCTGATCGCGTTGCTGCGCGGGTACGGGTACGACCCGATCTTCGTGTCAGGCGACGACCCTGAGCTCATGCACCCGGCTATGGCCGAGGCGCTTGACGGAGCCGTCGCCAGGATCGGCTCTATCTGGGAGCAGGCCCGGTCGACCGGGCGGGCGGCGGCCGGCGCGGCTTGGCCGCTGGTCGTGCTGCGTACTCCGAAGGGCTGGACCGGCCCCAAGGAAGTGGACGGCCTGCCGGTGGAGGGTACCTGGCGCGCGCACCAGGTACCGCTCGCTGAGGTCCGCACCAATCCTGAGCATTTGCGACAGCTTGAGGCGTGGCTGCGCTCGTATCGGCCGCAGGAGTTGTTCGACGCCGACGGCGCGCCCTGCCAAGAACTGCTTGCCCTGGTGCCGACCGGGGTCGCCAGGCTCGGATCGAGCCCGCACGCGAACGGCGGTCTGCTGCTGCGTGATCTGGACCTTCCCGCGTTCGGCGACTACGCGGTCGCCGTGCCGGTGCCTGGCGCTCACGCTAGCGAGCCGACGCGGGTACTCGGCGGCTTCCTACGCGACACGATGGCGCGCAACGCCAGGAACTTCCGGGTGTTCGGCCCCGACGAGACCGAGTCCAACCGGCTGAATGCCGTGCTCGAGGTGACCGGCAAGACGTGGGAAGAACGCACGCTGCCGGTCGATGAGCACCTGGCGACCGACGGCCGCGTGATGGAGATCTTGTCCGAGCACACCTGCGAGGGATGGCTAGAGGGCTACCTGCTCACCGGCAGGCACGGCCTCTTCTCCTGCTATGAGGCATTCATCCACATCATCGACTCGATGTTCAATCAGCACGCGAAGTGGCTGAAGGTCTCGCGCAAGCTGGCCTGGCGGCGGCCGGTCGCCTCGCTGAACTACCTGCTGACCTCGCACGTCTGGCGGCAGGACCACAACGGGTTCAGCCACCAGGATCCCGGCTTCATCGATCACGTCGTGAACAAGAAGGCCGAGATTATCCGCGTGTACCTGCCTCCGGACGCGAACACGCTGCTGTCGGTCGCCGATCACTGCTTGCGCAGCAGGGACTACGTGAACGTGATCGTAGTCGGCAAGCAGCCCACCCCTGACTGGCTGGACATGGACTCAGCCGTGTTGCACTGCACCAGGGGCGCGGGGATCTGGGAATGGGCGAGCAGCGACGACGACGGCAGCAGGCCGGACGTGGTGCTCGGCTGCGCTGGTGACGTGCCCACTCTCGAAGTGCTCGCGGCCGCCAGCATCCTGCGCCAGCACCTGCCCGCGCTCCGGGTACGGGTGGTCAATGTGGTCGACCTGATGCGGCTGCAGCCGGCCAGCGAGCATCCGCACGGCATGAGCGACGCCGAGTTCGACGCGCTGTTCACGCCGGGCGTCCCGGTTATCTTCGCCTATCACGGGTACCCGGCGCTGATCCACCGGCTCACCTACCGGCGCGCCAATCACGACAACTTCCACGTGCGCGGCTACAAGGAGGAAGGGACGACCACGACGCCGTTCGACATGGTCGTGCTCAACGACATGGACAGGTTCCACCTGGTCATGGACGTGATCGATCGAGTGCCCGGCCTCGACCAGCGCGCGGCGAGGCTGCGGCAGCTGATGACCGACACCTTGACCAGGCACCGGGCCTGGACCAGGGAGCACGGCGAAGACCTGCCCGAGGTGGCCGGCTGGATGTGGCCAGGCTCGGCCAGCGCCACCACATGAGCAGCGTCCTCGTCGTCAACGTCGGTTCGAGCAGCCTCAAGCTCAGCGTCCTTCGCTCCGACGATCGGATCGAAGCGGCGCTTGAGCGTGACCGCTGGGACGGCGACCCCGGTGACGTGGCCGGCTTTATCGAGCAGCACCGCGACGTCGCCGTCGTCGGTCACCGCGTGGTGCACGGCGGCGCCGAGTTCACCGGGCCGGCGCTCATCGATCAGCAGGTGCTTGCCCGTATTGACGCGCTGACCGACCTGGCCCCGCTGCACCAGCCGCGCGCGCTGGCTGGCATCAGGGCGGTCAGCCAGTTGCTGCCAGACGTGCCGGCCGTGGCCTGCTTCGACACCGCGTTCCACGCCGCGCTGCCCGCCGCCGCTGCCACCTACGCCCTGCCCGCCGCCTGGATCAGGCAGTTCGGCCTGCGACGGTACGGCTTCCACGGTTTGTCCCACGCCTACGCCAGCCGCCGCGCGGCAAAGCTCGCTAGCGGCTCCCGCATCGTCACGTGCCATCTCGGCGCGGGCGCCTCGCTGGCCGCGGTGCTCGATGGCAGGTGCCTGGACACCACGATGGGCTACACGCCGCTCGAAGGACTGGTCATGGCGACCAGGAGCGGCAGCGTCGACCCCGGCCTGGTTCTGTGGCTCGCCAAGCGCGGCGGGCTGGGCGTCGCCGAAATCAACGACGGGCTGGAAAAATTGTCCGGGCTAGCCGGGCTGGCAGATCTGCCAAGTGGTTCCGGCGACATGCGCGAGGTCCGGGCCGCCGCGGATGCCGGCGAGCAGGCAGCCGCCTTGGCCATCGAGGTGTACCTGCACCGGCTGCGGCGGGAGATCGCCGCGATGGCGGCCGCCATGAACGGCATTGACGTGCTCGTTTTCACCGGTGGAGTCGGGGAGCACGACGCTGACGTGCGCGCCGGGGCGGCCGCCGGGCTCGCGTTCCTCGGCGTGGCGATCGACGCCAAACGCAACCGCGGCGCCAGCGGCGACACCGACATCTCGGCCGATGCCGCCGCCGTCAGGACGCTGCGAATCACCGCAAGGGAAGATATCGAGATCGCCAGGCAGGCCAGGCGCCTGCAAGCGGCTGTCCGTTCTTGACGACTGCGAAATGTGTCACGAGGATAAACCCGTATAAGTCAGCGATGCCATCAGGTAATGGTTCGCGAGGTTAACCTTTTCCCAGCTAGATCCCAGGATTTGCGCGCCGTTATCTCAGCCAGTCCTGCGCACAGTCGTTCCCGGGCAAATGCGGGCGGCCGCCCGCCGCCCGTCGAGTCTTAGGGAGGGCGCCCATGTTCAGGATGTCGTTAAGAGAGCGTCGATGGCGGCCTACCGCAACGAAAGTGGCGATCGCCGGCGGCGTCGCCGTGGCGTGCGCGGCAAGCACTATGGTCGGAGTCGCGGCCGCGTCAGCACCAGCCAGTGTCACGTTGACCAGGGTTGTGCGAGCCGTGAAGCCGCGGCCCGTCGATCACCAGCTGTGTTATACCGTGACGCACGGAAAATACCGGATTCCCCCGGCCGTTGAGCTGTTCAACCAGTTCAGCCCGCACGGCTTCGTGCCGCGGATTAACCCGCTGCCGGCCATCCACTGCAACCCGGTCGAGAAGATCATCGTGAACCCGACCGGCAACAAGAAGTTCCCGATCAAGAACCCGGCCGCGCACCTGCTGTGCTTCCACATGACAGCCGCTAAGCCGCAGCCGACCCCCAAGGTCATCGTCACCAACCAGTTCGGCTCGGCGGAGCTGATCCCCGGCCAGCCGAACCTGCTCTGCCTGCCCTCGTGGAAGAGCCTGACCGGCCCGCCGCATCACAAGGTTCCCCAGCCGCCAGGCCTGTCCCACTTCACCTGCTACCCGGTGAAGCTGGCGCCAGGGTCAAAGGGATACCTGCCGCCGCCCGGGATCCTGCTGCAGGACGAGTTCGCCGGATCGGCAGGGCCGACCCAGGTTCAGGTCCCGCCGGTTCCGCAGGAGTTGTGCCTGCCTACCGCGAAGACCGTGGGCAAGAAAATAACCAAGATCGTCAACCGCGCCGCGCACCTGCTGTGCTTCGGAGTCACGCCGACGCCGAAGAAGCCGAGAGTGTGGGATCAGAACCAGTTCGGTACTTCGCCGATGGCGATCGTCAGGACGAAATGGCTCTGCCTGCCGTCGACTAAGGTGCTCGTTCCTCCGCCGGTCGATCACCACCTGTGTTACGTCGCGGCGGGCAAGTTCCCGATACCTCGCGGTGTCGAACTGTTCAACCAGTTCGCCCGGCGCGGGTTCCTGCCCAAGATCGGCACCGTGGCGTACCACTGCAACCCGGTGGTCAAGATCATCGCGACCACCGGACAGTCATTCCCGGTCACCAACCCGGCGGCGCACCTGCTGTGCTTTAACATGAGCGCGCCCAAGCAGCCGACCCACGAGGTCCAGGTCGCCAACCAGTTCGGCGTTGGCACCCTGATGACCGGCCAGCCGAACCTGCTCTGCCTGCCGACGTGGAAGAACCTCAAGAAGCCGCCGAACATGAAGGTTCCGCAGCCGCCGGACCTGTCGCACTTCACCTGCTATCCAGTGAAGGAAGTGCCAGGAACGGCCGGCTACAAGCCGCCGCCGCTGATGCTCAAGGATCAGTTCGCGCCCAAGCCGGTATCGGTTCAGGTCGGGCCCGTGCCCCAGGAACTGTGCCTGCCAACGAAGAAGGTCGTCGGCAAGAAGGTATTCCCGATCATCAACCCGGCGGCGCACCTGTTGTGCTTCCCGGTGTCGCCGACCCCGATCATCTCCCCGGTGTTCGACCAGAACCAGTTCGGCACCGAGCCGATCAAGATCCTGCGGACGCGCTGGCTCTGCCTGCCGTCCACGAAGAAGGTCATCAACTAGCGCGGGGTGCGGCCCGGCCTCGCGGTCGGGCCGCGCCCGGCTTTAGCCGTCCTCGGTCAGCACGCCGAGCAGCCTGAGCCTTTCCACCGCGATGGCGCGGGACGGGGTTCGCCGCGGGTCGGCCGCCCATTCACGCCAGAGCGGCCAGCGGTCCCTGTCGTAGTTCTCGTGGTCGAACTCGACGTCGTCGTTGATGAAGTCGCGCACCACCTTCATCTGCTCCCGGTCACTTATGGCCGGCCACGGCCGGTAGTCGATGGTCCAGGACAGCCGAGGCAGGCCGCCCTGGGCGCGGTTCATCAGGTGGACGTGCAAGGCGACTACGTCGCCCGGCTCGGTCTCGATCACGACGTGCGGCCAATCCCAGTGCTCGAAACCCGAGATCGCCGGCTCGGCCGCGCGGTACTCGCAGATGCGATCGGCGAAGTCCGGCAGGTGCGAGCCGGGGATCAGTCGCAGCGCGCCGGTGTGCTCGGCGCGCGGCTCGAGGTCCGCCCAGAACGTGACGCCGGGCAGGGCCAAGCCCTGGCGGGTGTGCCAGGTCGAATCGCCGGTAAAGCGAGTGGCGATGCCCGCCGACGGCACGGTGGGGCCGCCGAGAAGTTCGGCCGACGCCAGGAACGTCCTGCGGTCGTCGGCGATCAGCGACTGGCTGAACGGAGCCCGGTCCGCCGCCAGCGGCAAGTAGTCGCCGCTGATCCCGCCGAGGTCATCGGGTTCGGTGGCGAGCATGCCGAAGGCGTCGACGAGGGCGTCGGTGACTTCCCCGCGAAGCGTAGCCGCCTCGGACTGACTGAGCAGGCCGCGCAGCGTCAGGTATCCGAAGGTACGGAAGTGCAAGATCTGCTGGTGCGAAAGCATGCGAAGCTCCTTGCTGGCTCAACTGGGTCTTAGAAGCGGGACAGCCAGCCGAGCGGGAGGAGCACGTGCCCATCAGTGTCAGACGCGCATGCGTCGCAGTGTACGCGCACCGCCGGACGGGCGCCTGCCGGGAGCGGATTGCTCATCTTGTGATAAAACCCTAAGGTTCAGTTCATCTGATTTGATAAGTATTGACTGGTGGAAACGCGACTGAGAAGGCTACTCACGGGTAGGGTTTGAAACCTGACCCCTGTGTGGGAATCAGGCAACCTAGTTCAAGGAGGCGGATTCATGACGATACGGAAAAGGACGGGCAGTCGGCTGCTCCTGACTGCCGTGACGACGGCTGCTGTAGTCGGCCTGTGCGCCGCGCCGGCCTTGGCGTCGACTTCGACTCCCGCCACCACGAAGCTCACCGTCAGGATAAGCGGCGGCGGCAAGTTCACGGCCAAGGCGACTAAGACGGTGCTCACCCAGAAGGTCCCCGGCGGAACCGTGAACGTGACCTGCACGACCAAGGGCAAGAAGCCCGCGTCGTCGGCGACAGGCAACATTCCGAGCGGCACCCACAAGGGCAACTCGCCGGTGAAGGTGGGCACGACGGCCAACCTGGCGTTCAACAACTGCACCGGCCCGCTCGGCCCGGTACACACCAAGGTCATGGCTGAGCCCTACAAGGTCAGCGTCGACTCCAAGACCAACGGCAAGGGCCAGACGGACGGCCTCATCAGTGGTATCAAGGTCCACGTCACCATGACCGCTTGCTCGTTCAACGTGACCGGCTCAGCGCCAGGTTTCTACACCAACGGCAAGCACACCCTGACCATGACCTCCAAGCTCCCCGTGAAGCCCACGACCAGGGCGCAGCTCACGGTCTCGAGCGTGGTTGGCTGTGCCGGGATCATCAAGAACGGTGACCACCCGGGCTTCAACAGCGTCTTCACGCTCAGCCGCAAGGGCATGATCCATTCGAGCTGAATAAAACAGCAAGTTCGGATAGGTGGCGGCAATCGCTTGGCGGTTGCCGTCACCTAATATAAGGGTCAAATAGGACGGTGGGTTTAGCAGTGATGGCTAGACTCCGCGGTTCCCTGCTCGCGGGGGTCGTCGTGATCGCCACCATCGCGGGCGCGGCGAGCATCGCGGCGGACGCCGCGAGCGGAGCTCAGGCGGTCAGCGTCGACTACACCTGCGCGTTTCCGGTCGGCACGTACCGGATCGGCGTCCAGATCGCGGCCACGACGGCGTCGGGCCCCAAGATCGGGCCGGTCAG
>Ga0134126_10013480_pt1 | contig 10328 bp, 8 predicted proteins | sample KB31752_FD_96881 | JGI IMG/M metagenome (GOLD analysis project Ga0134126, IMG submission 96881) | Terrestrial soil microbial communities with excess Nitrogen fertilizer from Kellogg Biological Station, Michigan, USA - KB3-175-2 | ecosystem: Environmental > Terrestrial > Soil > Unclassified ...
ACCCGCTGGCGCGGCCGGGCGAGGATTACGCCGGCGCGCTCGAGGCGCTGGCCGACGCGGTCGGCGCCGCGACGACCGAGCCCCTTCGCGCCAGGGCCGAGCGCCCCGCGGCGGCGCGCGGCCCGATCACGCTCGCGGGCCTCGCGCAGACCGTGGCGGCGCTGCTGCCGGAGAACGCCATCGTCGCCGACGAATCGATCACCTCGGGCCGCGGCATGATGGCGGCGAGCAAGGGCGCGCCGCCGCATGACTGGCTGACCAATACCGGCGGCTCCATCGGCATCGGCATGCCGCTGGCGGTCGGCGCGGCGATCGCCTGTCCCGAACGGCCGGTTCTCTGCCTCGAAGCCGATGGCAGCGGCATGTACACGGTGCAGGCGCTGTGGACGATGGCGCGCGAGAAACTCAACGTCACCACGGTGATCTTCGCCAACCGCGCTTATGCGATCCTCAAGGGCGAGTACGCGAATGTCGGCGCCGGCAATATGGGGCCGCGCGCGCTCGACATGCTGGAAATCGGGCGGCCCGATCTCGACTGGGTCGCGCTGGCGAAGGGCATGGGCGTGGCCGGCACGCGCGTCGCCGATCTCGACCAGTTCGCCGCGGCGCTGCGCGGCGGCTTCGCCGAACCGGGTCCGAAACTGATCGAGGTGGTGCTGTAATGGCCCTCAAGCCCTGGTCGAAGACCTGGACTTTTTTCGACGGCGACTGGCATGAGGGCAACGTGCCGATCATGGGCGCGCGGACCCACGGCGCCTGGGCCGGCACCTCGGTGTTCGACGGCGCGCGCGCCTTCGAGGACGTGACGCCGATCTCGATCTCCATTGCGCGCGGGTCAACCGCTCGGCGGAAGGGATGATGCTGACGCCCGTCGTCCCGGTCGACCAATGGATGGACCTCGCGCGCGACGGCATCCGTAAATTCGGCGCGGGCGCGGAACTCTATCTGCGGCCGTTCTACTGGGCCGAGGGTGCGGGGTTTTCCTCGATCGTGCCGGGCGCCGACACGACGCGCTGGTGCCTCACCATCTACGAGGCGGCGCTGGCGAAGCCGGAGAGCGGAATCTCGGTCACGCTGTCGCCGTTCCGCCGGCCGACCAGGGATTCCGCGCCTCTCGACGCCAAGGCGGGCTGTCTCTATCCCAACAATGCGCGGGCCATGACCGAAGCGCAGGCGCGCGGCTTCGACAATTGCGTGCTGCTCGACCAGGAGGGCAACGTCGCCGAAATCGCCATCGCTAATATCTTCATGGCGAAGGACGGCGCCGTGTTCACCCCGGCCGCCAACGGCACCTTTCTCGACGGCATCACGCGCCGCCGCGTCATCGGACTGTTGCGCGGCGCCGGCGTGACGGTGGTGGAAAAGGCACTGCGCTACAGCGATTTTGAAACCGCCGACGAGATTTTCACCTCGGGCAATCTGCACAAGGTCCAGGCGGTGACGCGCATCGACGGCCGCGCGCTCCAGCCCGGCCCGTTCTGCCGCAAGGCGCGGGCGCTGTATTGGGAATTCGCGCACGCCTAGTCGTTTGGCCTCGCTCGAGGCCGCTCGCATCCCGCTCGCTTATTTCCCCTGAAATTTTGCCGGGCGTTTTTCGAGGAAGGCTTTGACGCCTTCGCGGAAATCCGCGCTCTGCGACGCCGCGTTCTGGGAATCGCGCTCCAGTGCCAGCTGCGTGTCGAGATCGTTGCCGAGCGAGGCGTCGATCGCGTTCTTGGTGAGGCCGAGCGCGAATGTCGGACCCTGCGCCAGTTTCTTCGCCAACACATTGACGGTCGGCATCAGTTCGTCATCCGGCACGGCCTTCCAGATCAGGCCCCACGCCTCGGCCTGCGCCGCCGTCAGCGGCTCGGCCAGCAGGGTCAGGCCCTTGGCGCGCGCGGTGCCGATGAGGCGCGGCAGGAAATAGGTGCTGCCCGCGTCCGGCACCAGCCCGATGCGGGTGAAGGCCTGAAGGAACGTCGCCGATTGCGCGGCGATAACGATGTCGCAGGAGAGGGCGAGGCTCATGCCGGCGCCGGCGGCCGGTCCGTTGACGGCGGCGATCACCGGCTTTTTGAGCGCGCGCAGACGGCGCAGGCGCGGATGATATTGCCGATCGAGCGCGTCGCTGGTGCCGCCCTGGCGGTCGAGCCGCGACGACAGATCGGCCCCCGAGCAGAAGCCGCGCCCCGCGCCGGTGACGATCAGCGCGCGGATCGCCGCGTCGCTTTCGACCTGGCCGAGCGCATCGGCGATGTCGGCATGAAGCTGGTCGTTGAAGGCGTTGAGCTTGTCGGGCCGGTTCAGGGTCAGGGTCGCAACCCCGTCCGCGACCGTGAATAAAATCGTTTCCCACGCCATATTGTCCTCCCTCGGCGACTGACCACAGCATATCGGTTTGGAACCGCGGCGCAAATTGCGGGTTAACCAATCATGTGTCCGGGCCCGCGCCGCGCGCGTAGGGTGATGCATGTCAGGAGTGTTACCGCCGCCACAATTCCCGGGTTTCTTGTGGAGGCGTGTTCCTAGTAGGCTAGGGGAAAGAGGCGAGGAGGCGGGTTTTCATGCAATTGGTCGCCGATCGCGGCGCGCCGTTCGAACGGGAACAATGGGCGGCACGATACGACGCGGTGCGTGCCGATACCGAGACGCTGGCGGCGCCGCTCTCGGCCGAGGACCAGACCGTCCAGTCGATGCCGGATGTCAGTCCGACGAAATGGCATCGCGCGCATATCACCTGGTTTTTCGAGAATTTCCTCCTGACGCCGCACGCGCCCGGCTACCGGGTTTACGATCCGGCGTTCGGCTATCTGTTCAATTCCTATTACGAGGCTGTCGGGCCGCGCCATCCGCGTCCGGCGCGCGGGATGCTGTCGCGCCCCGGCATCGAGGAAATCGCGCGCTATCGCGCCCATGTCGACGTGGCGATGCGGCGGCTGATTCTCACCGCCGACGAGACCGCGTGGCGCGCACTCGCGCCGCTGGTCGAACTTGGCCTCCATCACGAGCAGCAGCATCAGGAATTGCTGCTGATGGATATTCTCCATGTGTTTTCGCAAAATTCGCTCGACCCCGCCTATCGCGCGCCGCGCCCCGCCTATCCGGCGCCGGCGCCGCTCGACTGGATCGGGCTGATGGGCGGGCTGCGCGATATCGGCTCGCCGAACGAGGCGTTCTGTTTCGACAACGAGACGCCGCGTCATCGCGCCTGGCTGGAGCCGTTCCGCATCGCTTCGCGCCTCGTCACCTGCGGCGAATATCTCGCCTTCATCGGCGATGACGGCTACCGCAAGCCGGAACTGTGGATGTCCGAAGGCTGGGCCACGGTCAACGCGCAGGCATGGGACGCGCCGCTTTACTGGCGGCATGACGGCGCGGGCTGGTCGGTGTTCGGCCTCGACGGCCGCAAGCCGGTCGATCCCAACGAGCCGGTGCGTCATGTCAGCTTCTATGAGGCCGACGCTTACGCGCGCTGGTGCGGCAAGCGCCTGCCGACCGAGGCCGAATGGGAAATCGCCGCCACCGAAAGCGGCGACACGCTGCGCCAGTTGACCGGCGAGGTCTGGCAATGGACCGCCAGCCCCTATATCGCCTATCCCGGTTTCCGGCCGCTGGCCGGCGCGATCGGCGAATATAACGGCAAGTTCATGAGCAATCAGATGGTGCTGCGCGGCGGCGCCGCGATCACGCCCAACGGCCACACGCGGCCGACTTATCGTAATTTTTTTCCGCCCGCCGCGCGCTGGTGCATGGGCGGAATCCGGCTCGCGGAGGATATGTCATGAGACCAGGTGCGGCCGTCGCCTTTCACGATCTCGCCCCGAAGCTCGACTCGTTCCGCGACGCGGTGCTCGACGGACTGTCGCGTCCGCAAAAGCGGATTCCGTGCCGCTTTCTCTATGACGAGCGCGGCTCCGATCTGTTCGAGGCGATTTGCGAAACGCCGGAATATTATCCGACGCGCACCGAGATGGGGATTCTGCGCCGCCACGCGCGCGACATGGCGCGGCTGATCGGTCCCGACGCGACGCTGATCGAATATGGCAGCGGCGCCGGACAGAAAGTGAAGCTGTTGCTGCGCGCGCTCGAACGCCCGTTCGGCTATGCCGGGATCGAAGTGTCGCGCGAAATCCTGTTGCGCGCGACCGACGATCTGTCGCTCGACTGGCCCAGGCTCGACGTGGTGGCGATCTGCGCCGATTTCCTGACGCCGGTTTCGCTGCCGCAATCGCTGTTGCGCGGCGCGGGGCGGCGGGTCGCGTTTTTCCCCGGCTCCAGCATCGGCAATTTCACCCCCACCGAGGCGGCGCGCTTCCTGCGGCAGTGCCGGGACATGGTCGGGCCGGGCGGCGGCATGCTGATCGGCGTCGATCTGAAAAAGGACGAGGCCCGGCTCGACGCCGCCTATAACGACAAGGCGGGCGTCACCGAAGCCTTCACGCTCAATCTGCTCGACCGGATCAACCGCGAGCTCGACGCCGATTTCGCCGTCGACCGCTTCGCCCATGACGCCAAGTACCAGCCCGCGGTCGGCCGCGTCGCCATCCATATCCGCAGCCTCGCCGACCAGACCGTGACGGTGGCCGGTCGCCGCTTCAATTTCGCCGAGGGCGAGGGCATCCACACCGAGGATTCCTGGAAATACGCCGTCGCCGATTTCCAGGAACTGGCGCGCAGCGCGGGCTATCGTCCGGTGGCGTGCTGGACCGACTCCGAGGACCTGTTCAGCGTCCACTATCTCGCGGCGTGACGCCGCGCGGCGGCTGGAAACCCCGCGGTAGCCGCCGTTAAGCGATAATTTACCAAAATTTTCGATACTTCCGGCCCGATCGGATCGAACACGGGCACGGAAAGTCGTGGCATCGTCGTTTCCCATTCCTGCGAACGAAGCGGAGCGCCTCCAGGCGCTGCACCGCTATCGCATCCTTTATGGGGTTCGCGAGGAGATTTTCGATCGTATCACCGACATGGCGCGGTCGCTGTTCGCTACCGAGCGCGCGATGATCGCGTTCGTCGACGACGACAACGTTCTCTACAAGTCCGGTGTCCAGCGCGATCGCATGCCGCGCGGCGCGTCGTTCACGGCGCATACCATCATGTCCGACGACGTGCTGGTAATTCCCGACGTGGCGCGCGAAACGCGCTGCGTCGTCGATCTGGCCGCGGCGGGGACGGGCATCAAGTTCTATGCCGGCGCGCCGCTCGTCACGCGCGACGGCTTCCGCATCGGCGCGCTGTGCGTCACCGACGACCGGCCGCATGACGACCTGACGCCGGAACAGCGCGGCTGGCTGCGCACGCTGGCGCAACTGGCCATGAACGAAGTCGAGTTGCGCCGCGAGCTTGCCGCGCGCAACGAGGTCGAACGCGACCTCGATCTGATGAACCAGATAATGGTGGCGATCGCCGAGGCGCCCGACGCGCGGGACGCGCTCGACATTTCCGTCCGCCTGATCTCGGAGCAGATCGACGCGGTTCACGGCGCCGCTTTCGAAGTGGTGCCGCACCGCCAGACCATTCAGATGATCGGCGCCTATGGCGCGACGCCGCTGTGGCGGGCCGAGATCGATCGCGTGCGGCATGCGACCATCGAGGTGTCGAACAGCCTGACGGGGCTCGCGCTGATCGAGGATCGCCCGATCGTGAGCGACGTGCCGGAAGCCGCGAAACGGTTCCCGCAGCTCGGCGAGAAGGTGGCGTGCGGCTCCCAGACCGCGATCACGATTCCGCTGACGCAGGGCGGCCGGCGGTTCGCGCTCCATTTCTTCTTCGAGCGCCGCGTCGCCGACGCCGACGCGACCGCGGCGCGCATCGTCGAGCTGGCCGACAAGTTCCGGCCGGCGCTGGTGCGCAAACTGTCCGAAGAACGCATCGCGTGGCTTCATTCGATGGTCGTCAACGCCGACGACGCCGCGATCCTGATGATGCCGGACAACGGCGCCGACCCGTCCTCGCCGTTGCGCATCGCCTATGTCAATCCGTCGACCACCCGCATCACGGGTTACGACAGCGCGGAACTGGTCGGGCATTTCCCGGCCATGCTGTTCGCCGACGGCGAGGAAGCGCGCACGCTGGAAAATCTCCAGCACGGCGCGCCGCTGCGCCGCGAGGTGCAATGGCGCCGCCGGGACGGCAATCTCGCCTGGGTCGAAATCAACGCCGTGGCGGTGGATGCCGAAGGCGGCGGGCGGCGCATCGTCGCGCTGATCCGCGACATGACGCGCCGGCGCGAGCTGGAACAGGCGCTGCGCGAGCGCGAACAGACATTCCATCTGATGTTCTCGAGCGCGCCGGTGCCGATGATGCTGCTCGACGTCAAGCGCCAGCGCTATGTCGAGGTCAACGACGCCGCGATCGGCCTGTTCGGGTACAGCCGCGAGGCGTTCCTCGATATGTCGGCCGAGGCGATCCGCTCGCCCGACGAGCTGCCGCGCTACAAGGCGATGATGCGCACGCCGGTGCCGGAATCGGGCCGCCGCGGCGTCTGGCGCTACGTCAAGGCCGACGGCAGCGAGGCCGTGGTCGATGTCGGCGTGCATCCGTTCCTGTTTCAGGGCCGGGCGATGGCGATCATCGTCACCGTCGACATCACCGAACAGAAACGCATCGAGGAACAAATCCGCCGCGCCCGCGACGCGGCCGAGGCGGTGAGCCGCGCGAAGTCCGATCTCCTCGCCAATATGAGCCATGAGCTGCGCACGCCGCTCAACGCGATCATCGGGTTCTCGCAAATCATGCGCGAGGAATTGTTCGGGCCGCTGGGCGGCGCGCGTTATGCCGGCTATGTCGGCGACATCCTCGAAAGCGCGCAGCATCTCCTCGCGGTCATCAACGACATTCTCGACCTCGCCAAGATCGAGGCCAATTCGCTCCAACTCAGGGAAAAGGAAATCGAGCCGCGCGACGTGGTCGCCTCGGCGCTGCGCCTGGTGCGGCCGCGCGCCGACGAGGCCGGCATCCAGCTCGAATTCGTCGACAAGGCGCCGGGCATCGCGCTGTTCGCCGACGAGACCGCGCTCAAGCGCGTTCTGGTCAACCTTCTCGCCAACGCCGTCAAATTTTCGGAAGCGGGCACCCGGGTTTCGGTCGAAAGCCGCCTGACCGGCGACGGCGGCGCCGCGCTGGTCGTGATCGATCGCGGCATCGGCATGGCGCCCGAGGATATTCCGGTCGCGCTGACGCCGTTTCAGCAGGTCGATATCGGGCTGCGGCGCAAATACGAAGGCACCGGACTGGGTCTGCCGATCGCCAAGCAGCTCATGGAACTGCATGGCGGCACGCTCACCATCGAGAGCGCGGTCGGAGTCGGCACGACCGTGACGATCGCCTTGCCGCCGGGCCGGGTGATCTACAAGGAGCCAGCGCCGCCGCAAATGCCGGGATCGGCGGCAGCGACCGATACCCCCGAGATGATCCCGGCGGTATCGGCCGTGCCGAACAAGGCGGACGCTTCAATTTCGCCGAAAACGGCGTAACAGCCAAATCGCCGGACGGCATGTCCGCCCGGCCGTCGCGACAAGAAAAAAACGGACCGGCTAGATGCCGGATTTGAGCTTGGCGCCGGCCTTGAAACGCACGCCCTTACTGGCCTTGATCTTGATGGCCTCGCCGGTACGCGGATTCCGCCCCATGCGCGCGGCGCGCTTGCTGACATGGAACGAACCGAAGCCGGGGATGCCGAACCTCTGATTCTTTTTGAGTTCCTTGCCGATGGTCGCGACGACGATGTCGACGGCGTTCGCGGAGTCGGCCGACGTCATGCCCGTCTTTCTCAGCGCATCCACGAGAATTTGTTTGCTCACGACGCTTTTCCTTTTCGTCCTTGGCGGCGCGCGTCCCGCAGGACGCCACCCCTCTACGCCCTGATTCCTGCGCATCGGGACCCTGCGATCGCCGATAGGCGCAGGCGCAAAGCGTCTCACCCAAAACTTCGCCGATCAACAGATTCGACGTATTTACGGGGGTTTCCGGGCGCCGGGCGCCGCGAACGCGAAACGAATCGGCCTTATTCAAGCGATTTCTGTGGATAACTCGGCGCGCGAGACGCTAACGGCCGTGTCGCGACGCTCACTTCCCGCGATTCGGCGCGGCGGCGGGCAGCAGCCGCGTCACGGCGACGGAGCTGGTCTTGCCGAATTCGAGCCAGGCGAAATCGCGCCAGCGCCGCATCAGGTCGCTGTAATGCGCCGATAGCGGATTGGCGGACTGGCCGGGGGTGATGAGGAAACGCGCATCCGACGGCGCCGCCAGATCGATGATTTCGCGCAGGCCGGGGCCGTGCAGATCGGCGAACGGATCGGCGTCGTGAGCATATTCCATATCCGCGCGGTTGACCGTGTCGGAGCCGCCGGCGGTCGAAATGCCGAGCTGGAACAGTTTTCCCAGCACCGGCACGTTGGCCCAGAACTGGTTGGGGAAGGGCGCGACATGGGCGCGGCCCCAGCTCCAATCCGCCATGTCGCCGCCGTAACGCGCGGCGAGGAGATCGAGCGCGGCGTGGAGCGACGCCGCCAGCACGGCGGCGCAGTCGCCCGCCTTGCCGCTGTCGGGCACGCACCAGTCGCGATGCTCGGTCAGGATGCCGCGCACGACCAGCGGCTTCGGTCCCCAGTAATCGGGAAACACGTCGCCGAGCTTCTTGGCGAACAGTGCGCGATTGAGCTCGCGCAGCCACGCCACAAACAGGGTCGGCTCGACCAGGTCGCGGTCCATGTGGAAATTCCACGATTTGAGGCGCTCGACGGCGCGGCGGTCGCGCTCATCCGCGGGCTGGATCGCGGTCATCAGCGGCACCAGGTGCTGCGCCATCAGCGACATGGTGTCGGCCTGCATGGTCGCGAAATCGTCGGGGCCGAGCTTTTTGTCCTTCATCGCGTCGAGCATCTGGTTGATGCGGATCGTGCGGTTCGGAATGTCCCAGTCGCGGCTGATGAACTATTTGTACGAGTCCGGCACGCTCTTGGCGTTGGCGGTGACGAAGCGCCCGGTCGCCGGGTTGTGGCCCTGCGGCAGATCGTCGAACGGAATGAATCCCTTCCAGTCGTATTCGCCGCTCCAGCCCGGCGCCGGCATGTAGCCGTCGCCCTTGCCGCGGATCGGGATATGGCCCGGCGCGATGAAGCCGATCTCGCCGGCATCGTCGGCGAACACCATGTTCTGCTGCGGCCCGACGAACAGTTTCATCGCGTCGCGGAACTGGGTCCAGTTCTGGGCGAAATTGATGCCGCGCAGCGCCTCGGGCGAACGGTCGTCGTCGCCGGCCCAGGTGACTTGCAGCGCCAGCACCGTGCCGCTCTCGGCCACGTCGCCGTATTTGCCGCCGAGATCGGAGATCACCGGCCCGTGCCGCGTCGCGCGCACCGTCAGTTTGACCGGCGCCGCGCCCTTGACGGCGATGGTCTCCACGCGCGTGACGAAAGGCTGCGATCCGTCCGGCGTCAGGTAACGCGTCGCGTCCTTGGGATCGATTTTCTCGATGAACAGATCCTCGACGTCGCTCCCGGTGGTGGTGAAGCCCCAGGCGGCGTGAAGATTGTGCCCCAGCACGACGAAAGGATTGCCCGGCGCGGTGACGCCGGCGACGTCGAGCTGCGGCGTCCTGATGTGGACGAGGAACCAGACGCCGGGCGCGTTGAGGCTGAGATGCGGGTCGTTCGCCAGCATCGGCTTGCCCGAGGCGGTATGGCTGCCGTCGACCACCCAGTTGTTCGATTCATAAATCGGGCCGACCACCGGCGGGATCGCGGCGTACATCGCGTCGAGATCGAGCCCCTTGAGCCAGGCGTTGTTCTCGCCGTCGGCGCTCGGCATGCCTTTGGGATAGGACGGGAACAGAATGGCCAGCTCGTCCGGCTTGACGTGGCGCAGGATGCGCGCGCGCAACAGCTCGTCGCGGAAATTGCCGCTGAGCTGGAGCGACATCAGCTTGCCCCAGACCAGCGTATCGGCGGCCTTCCAGGGCTCGGGGCGCGCGCCGATCAGATAATATTCCGGCGGCAACGCGACGCTGCGCTGATTTAGCCAGGCATTGACGCCGGCGACATAGGCGTCGATCTCACCGCGCGCCTCGGGCGACAGCGCCTTCAGCTGCGCCTCGGCCGCGCGGTAAAGCCCGAGGGTGCGCATGTATTTGTCGATCGGCAGCGCCGTTGCGCCGAACAGTTCCGACAGACGCCCGGCGCCATAGCGCCGCGTCAGCTCCATCTGGAACAGGCGCGATTCGGCGTGGAGATAGCCGACCGCGAACAGCGCGTCCTTGACGTTGTCGGCGGTGACGGTGGGGATGTTGTAGCGGTCGCGCTCGATGGTTACGGGCGCGCTGAGGCCGGCAAGGCGGATGGTCGAGC
>Ga0134126_10013481_pt1 | contig 10328 bp, 11 predicted proteins | sample KB31752_FD_96881 | JGI IMG/M metagenome (GOLD analysis project Ga0134126, IMG submission 96881) | Terrestrial soil microbial communities with excess Nitrogen fertilizer from Kellogg Biological Station, Michigan, USA - KB3-175-2 | ecosystem: Environmental > Terrestrial > Soil > Unclassified ...
CTATCACGGACCTCTCGGCAGCGAAGAAATATGGGGAGAAGGTCGGCGAAACGCTCGCACCTTTCAAGGGTCACTACCATTTTGTGGTTGGCGGCGGAAAAGCTCAGAGCCTGGAGGGCGAAGCGCCACAAGGTATTGTGGTCATCGCTTTCGACAGCGTGGCGCAAGCGAAGGCATGGTATGACTCCTCCGCCTATCAGGCGATCGCGCCCATCCGGCAAAGCGCGGTCAAGGGCCGCATGTTCGTTGTAGAAGGCGTCGCTGCGCCGTAGGCGACGATGACGCTCAAGAAGGAAAGCGCTTCGCTCAATGGTATCGACCTGTATTACGAAACTGAGGGTGCGGACGCCCACCGAGCGGACTCTGGAATTGCACGATACATTTCCACCGCCATCAATTGAATTTGGCTGAGTTGAGCGTGCCAGTGTCCGGAACTCCGGTGGTTCTGGCGTCGTGCTGTTCGTGATGTAGACGGTGCAAGCCCAACAAGACCGGCTGTCCTTCGCTCCGAGGCTTAGGGGAGAGGCGCAGCCGGAGTGCAATGCGTCCGGCGAGCGCCCAGAATACCACCAGCCCGCCAGCACCAAGAAACTCGCCGAAGTCACTCACTTGCGGCCCGGACTGGCGGTCGCGTCGCTCCGCCTGCCAGCGTGCGCTTGGCAGAGAAAGCCGGGCCGACCGGCCGAAACTCCCCGTCAATACGACGAATGCAGCGGCAGCCAGCGAGAGAAGCACAACCCTAGATAGGATCCGAAGCAGTTTCACAGAGTGCCTTCCCGGAACCGGCGGAAAACCTTCTCTACGGCTGCGAGTATCCAGTCCCAATTGATGGCCACGTGGAACCCCGTGAGAATGACCAAACCGTCCGAAAACCGGTTATGAAGAGTATCCCACCGCCAATCCATGTCGGGGGCAGCTTTGCTGCCTGTCAGTGCGGGGATCGCCTTTTGCGATATTAGTATGCCGGAGAAGATCACGGCGGTGAGGCAGGCGAAAAGAGCCAAATTAAGGAAATAATTGATGCGCGCGCGGTGTGATTGTGCCGCGAAAAATCGGCGGCTTTGCGACGCGATCCAACTCCAGGCAAGAAGCAGGTGAACGAGGGCCATCCCCACGATCGCGAGTCCCAGCCACTCGTGGAGGACAAGTCCAGTAAAACGAACAGTCTGTAAACCGCAGACGGATATCAGCAGCGTCACGTCAAGCCAGAACGTCATCTTCAAGCGCCAGCGTGCGGGCTTAGTTGAGTCGCGTGTTTCTATAATGCTTGCAGAACGCATGTCAGCTTACCCAGCTTGTGGAGGTCTCGCGTCTTCCGGTTGAGACGTCGCCAAGGGCGAATATGTTCCCAGCGGCAGTTATATGAGCGGGTTGTGCCCAACAGGGAATTCCAGAGAAGCATCATATACTCTGGCGAGCAGGCAGGATTCTCACGCTTCGGCGAAAAGACAACAATCATGATACGCTCCCCGGGGATGGTAATCCTGTTCGACATCGACGGCACATTGATCGATCAGCTGCTGAATAGATAGTTCACCGGTCAAGTATCTGTCGTAGTGGCGTTCGAACGCGATTCGCCACCGTCGAGAGAAGAAAGCGGCATCCTCGGGGCATTCCGTTCTGCGGTGTAGGGCAGCGACGGCAATCGCCTCAGCGCCATCGTTCTCACCAGCTTCTGTTGCTGTTGACTGCGTTCGCCGTTGGAAATGATCCCCATTGGATAGGCCGCAAGTCGGGATAAGGTCGCTTTGATGTCGGAATAGAGCTTGCAGGCTGCCAAGTATTCATTGATGTAACATCGTCCATCACTTTGCCTCGTTGATTGTGTTAAGCGAATGTGGCGTTGCCAAGCCACGGCATATGGTTGGACCGCTCTGGAAATGCCGATGATCGTGATCCTCAGAGGCGAATTGGTTCCCTTGGGGCGCTGCCGGCCGCCATAATGCTGATCGAACAAAACTAAACTGAGAATGGCTTCTCCAAGCGTTAGTTGCCGAATTTCCCTTCGAAGCGCTCAGGCGAGCAGACGCAGCGAAAAGTCCAATAGTCTCCCCAGCCTTGTTTGTCGAACGAGTCGACATAGCCGTTGTAGGTGATTCTGTAGGCGCCGCCTCGTCCGTCTTCCGACCCTGTCCACCAGTAGATAACTTGCGAATAACGCCGCCATAGAGGCGATTCTTTTTCCGGCAACTTGCGATACTCGGCCTTCCGGCGCACCCAATCCCAAGTCCCTCCAGCGTTCCGGCCGCGGCGAACCATAGACCGCACTGCTTCATCGACCGTGGGTAAGCGCCAGATTCCGATCGGCGTGGAACTGAGCGCGCGGCCGTCGGCGCTCAGATGCTCACACGTCTTCGCCGCCTGGTCCCAAGAAAGGTGCCGTTCTCCCCAACCGGGTCCAACAGGCGCCCAGATCAGGCGAACCCCGTTACCCTCCACCAGACGCGCGCCGTAATTGCCGTCGTCCCACCGCGTCACGGCGCGATAGCCCGGAACGATTCCGGTGCAGACCGCGGTCACCGCAGGCAGAATCAACAATATTCGCGCGGCCCAACGCCTCGGCTCCGGCCGGCCGAACTGAAACAATGCGCCTAGAAGTGTCAGCGGCAGGGCGATTAACATGACACCTGCGCCCCTTCGATAATAGAGCGCTGCTGCAATCGCCAGCGTCAGGAAAACGGGCAAAGCCAAACGCGGCCAGCGCACTGCAAGGAGCGCCGGGAACAGCAGAAGGAGGGAGGGCCTGAGATATTGGACCAATGTAAGGCGCAGATTGGCCCACAGGCCCCGGTAATACCATCCCTCGTGAAAAGCCTCAGCCGTGCCCCAGAAGGCCCAAAGGCACATCATCAAAACCGAAATGCCGACGGCTATCCAGCCCAGGGAGACACGGATTCGATACGAGGACATTCAGAGCGGAATATAGCAGAACTCTTCTCCTCGTGGGGCCGTCGCGCGGAGGTGATGGAGACCAGCGGAGATGTATCCTATAAAGCTTAGAAGGAGCTGCCATGCAAACGACGGCGAGTGTGATCGGCTTCGCGATTCTCGCTCTCGCATGTTCCTCGCCCGCGCAGGAGTTTCACCCGGACATCCCCAGAGTCTGGGAGGACAGCGCGCTGAAGAATTTTGAACTACCGCTCGTCCAGCGTGACCGCTCGCCACGCTACATCACTCCAGAGGAGTATTACAAGCTTAAAGTACGGCCGATCTACCGTTCCTATCCGATCTATGCGGCGGGCAAAGAGCCACCGGGTTATGTCGACTGGTTGAAGCAAAGAGAGCCCGAGGTAATTTTCGACCCCTCGAAACTCCACACCAGGGAGGATTGGATTCAGGCCGGAAAGATCGTTTTCGAATCCGAAACCGTGTATCAGCCGGCCCGGGTACCGGCGGGCGGGCAGAAAGTTCCTCCGGCTCGTGCGAAGTGGATTTCGAATGACGGCGTTTACGCAGGCTTCAGGAACCGTTACATCGTCCGCACGAAGGGCGTCCTGGAGACGGGGGCCATCTCATGCGCGGGATGTCACACGCGCCTGATGCCGGACGGCAGTCTCCTCGAAGGAGCCCAAGGGAACTTCCCGGACGGGATTTTGACCGACTTTCCTCCCGGCAAGCCCCCGGACAGTAAGTTTCTCCAGTTCCTCTGGATCAATTTCGGAATTCCCTGGCTTCAGACACAGGCGGACTTCGATCGATCGATGATCCTGATGGGGCACGCCGAACAGTATGCGGGGGTTCTCTCCCGTGAGGGCACCAGCGTTATCCATCCACCTCACATCCCGTCGCTCATCGGTGTTCAGGACATCCAATATCTGGATGCCACCGGATTGGGCCGCCACCGGTCCATCGGCGACCTGATGCGATACGCGGTAGTCAACATGGGACTGGATGCGCTGGCGCACTTTGGGGATTTCCAGCCGACAACCTCGCAAACCGCGTCGAGCTTCGGGTCTGAGGACGGAACCCGCTATAGCGACGAACAACTATACGCCTTGGCGCTCTACATCTATTCGCTGAAACCTCCTCCCAACCCGAATCCGTTCGACGAACGGGCGCACCGCGGGGAAACGATCTTCAAACGGGAGGGCTGCGCGGGTTGCCACACTCCGCCGCTTTATACGAGCAACAAATTGACTCCGGCGACGGGCTTTCGGATTCCCGACGATCGCCGCAAGAACGAAAACATTCTGGATTTTTCAGTGGGGACCGACCCAGTGCTGGCGACGCAAACCCGGCGCGGCACGGGATTCTATAAGGTCCCGTCGCTGCGCGGGGTGTGGTTTCGCAATGGCTTCAGCCACGGTGGAAATGCGGACACCTTAGAGGAGTGGTTCGATCCCGCGCGGCTGAAGGAGGGTTATGCGCCGAAAGGTTACCATCGTGGACCGGGTCCGATTCCGGGCCACGAATTCGGGCTGAAGTTGTCGCCGGATGACAAGCAGGCACTCATCGCGTTTCTCAAGACGTTGTAGGAGCGGTCAGTTGTCCAGCCCGGTCGATTTCGGTGCGGTTCAGGGTTGTGAACCGCTTCGGTTGCGGAATCTTCATCGTTGCGTGCGACCATAATTTCATGCGGAGTCCCTTTGCGATTCTTTTTCCGGTTGCGGCAGGACTGGCTCTCCTGGGCGCCGAATCCGGCGGCGTGCCGTCGCGGGCTTTGAATGCAATCACGCCGGAAGGGCTGCTGAAACACATCCGAATCCTCTCTTCCGATGAATTCGACGGACGCGCGCCGGCGAGTGCCGGGGAGCAAAAGACGGTCGATTATCTCATCGGAGCATGCCGCGCGATGAAGCTCTCCCCGGGCAATCCCGACGGCACGTTCACGCAAACCGTCAAGCTCTGGGGCATCACCGGCGGCGGAGGCGAGGTCGCTATCCAATCGGACGGCACGGCGTTTCCTCTGGCTACGACGGATTATCGCGTGTCGTCTTCGCAGCCGAAGGCTTCGACCGAAATTCCGGAGTCGCCGATCGTCTTCGTGGGATATGGCATTGTCGCTCCGGAGTACGGCTGGGACGACTACAAAGGTGTCGATGTGAAAGGCAAAGCAGTCGTGCTGCTGGGGGGCGATCCGCCGATTCCGGATCCGAACGACGCATCGAAACTGGACCCGAAGATGTTCCTGGGATCGGAGCTTTCGTTTTACGGCAGGGCCGGATCGAAAGCGGATCTGGCGCATGCGCGCGGGGCGACCGCCGTCATTACTGTGCAAGGGGGCGGCACGGGACGCGGCCCGACGCGTCCGCCGGGCGCCAATGCAGGTCCGAACCGGTACATCACTCGCGAAACGATGACTGTGCGCGATGATTCGTCCACGGATCACATCGCAGCCACGATTTCGCTGAATAACCAGAAGGCGGTGGAACTGTTCGCGGCTTCGGGGCTGGACCTCAACGCGCTTCGCCAATCCGCGCTCTCCCGCGATTTCAAGCCGGCGGAGTTGAAGGCCACGGTTTCCGGAACGGCGCACAATCAGGTCCGCGAGATTGAATCGCGCAACGTGATCGCAAAGATCGAGGGCAGCGACCGCGCGTTGCGCTCCGAGTACGTGATCTATTCGGGCCACTGGGACCACATGGGTCACCAGGGCGACAACATTTTCCACGGCGCGAGCGACAATGCGTCGGGCACCGCCGGTGTTCTCGAATTGGCGCACGCCTTTACTCAGCTACCCGCGCGGTCGAAACGCACGGTGATTTTTCTGTGGCCCACGGCGGAGGAACGCGGGCTGCTCGGGGCGAAGTATTATGTTCAGCATCCTCTCTATCCACTGTCGAAAACGGTGGCCAACATCAATCTGGATTACTTCAGCAACTGGGGATGGGGCCGTACGAAGGATTTCAGCATTCTCGGCATGGGCATGAGCTCGCTGGACGAGTTGACCAAGGAAGCGGTGGCACGGCAAGGCCGCGTGGTTACGGGCGACACCGATCCGGTGGAGGGTTTCTACTGGCGTTCCGATCATGTGGAGTTCGCCATGGGCGGCGTGCCTTCGCTCGCGACGAGTCCGGGTATCGACTTCGTCGGCAAGCCGGCCGGGTACGGCGAGGAGAAGCGGCAGGAGTACATCCGCAACGATTATCACAAGCCCACGGACCAGGTGAAGGCGGATTGGGACCTCAGCGGCGCGGTGCAGGATCTGCAGGTCCTGCTGGAGGTGGGTTACCGGGCGGCGCAGGATGCCGCGCGTCCTGTGTGGACGGATCGTCCGCCCTACATGCACAACCCGCACGCGGGCCAATGAGAGGGTGAGGCGCGATGACTGAGACGGATGTTTACGATTTCATGCGCGGGCATCGATTTGGCATTCTCGGGACGATCTGCGAGCGCGGCACGCCGCAATCGGCGCTGGTCGGCATCGCGGTCACGCCGGGGCTCGAGATCGTGTTCGATACGGTGAAGAGCTCACGGAAATATCCAAATCTGATCGCGCGGCCGGCGTGTTCTTTCGTTGTCGGCGGTTGGGGTGAAGGCGAGCAAACTGTGCAATACGAGGGCAGCGCCACGGAACTTCAGGGGACGGAGCTGGAACGGTACCAGGACATTTACTTCAAGGCGTGGCCGGACGGAACGGCGAGAATGAAATGGCCGGGAATTGTGTACTTCGTGGTGCGGCCGGCGTGGATTCGCTATAGCGATTTCGATGGGAACCCGCCGCTGATTTGCGAATTCACTCCGGGTCCGGTGCAGGAGCTTGCGCGGAGCACGTCGTTATGAACAGACGCCTGTTTTTGCGGTCCGCGGGAGTTGCGGCGGCGAGTTGCGGGCTTCGCGCAGCGACTCGCTCCGAAGGTTGGCGCACGTTCGAAGTGACAACGAGCGCCGAGATTCTGAAGCCGGAGGGCGCGACGCGTGTGTGGTTTCCGACGCCGCTGTTCGGCAAGACGCCGTTTCAGCGGAGGCTGTCCGATCACTTCACGGCCGGGGGTGGAGCGGCGAGGATGGTGGAGAGCAAGGCGGACGGGCTCGGAATCCTCACGGTGGAGTTCCCAGCCGGTGTAAAGCCGGTGGTTACGCTCACCAGCCGGGTGGCGACACGGAATTTCGCGGTGGATCTTTCCACATCCACAAAACCGAACGTGGACCGGCGAGAGCTCGCGCATTTTTTGCGGTCCACCAAGCTCCTGCCGACGGACGGCATCGTGAAGGAGACGGCTACCAGGATTACGAACGGGGCGAAGAGCGATCTGAGTAAGGCGCGTGCGATTTACGAGTGGATCGTGGAGAATACGTTTCGAAGTCCGAAAGTGCGCGGCTGCGGGACGGGGAATATCCGGTTCATGCTGGAGTCGCAGGATTTCGGGGGGAAATGCGCCGATCTCAACGCCCTGTATGTCGGGCTGGCGCGGGCGGCGGGGCTGCCGGCTCGCGATGCTTATGGCATACGGGTCGCGAAATTTTCACTCGGGTATCGGAGCCTCGGGGTGGCGTCGGAGAATGTCACGAAAGCGCAGCACTGCCGGGCGGAGGTTTATACGAGCGAGTACGGTTGGGTGCCCGTGGATCCCGCCGACGTGCGGAAAGTTGTGCTGGAAGAACCGCCGGGAAATCGGACGCTGAAGGACGAGATGGTGGAGAGGGCACGGGCGCGGCTGTTTGGGTCGTGGGAGATGAATTGGATGGCGTACAACTTCGCGCATGATGTTGCGCTGCCAGGATCGGCGGGGGGGACGCTCGGTTTTCTGATGTACCCTCAGGCGGAGACCGGCTCGGGTCGGGTCGACTGCCTCGACCCCGAGCGCTTCCAGTACGCGATTACGGCTCGGGAGATTGGGGTGTGAATGTCGATCCATTCGCTTTTCGATAGACCTTTTACCGCTTCCTGACGGGGCTGAGAAGAAATCCGGCTGTTGTTCTCGTCGCGCTGCACTCGCGTTTCGATGCACCTTTTACCGCTCCCTGACGGTCGCGGCTCCGTTAGCAGCATCGACCACACCGGTCTGGAGACGGGCCACGCATAATAGAGGTTCCATGCCCGACGTTCTACACACACTCGCGGCCGCGGGAGCGGCGTTCCTGGCAGGGGCGATCAACTCCGTCGCCGGAGGCGGCACGCTCATTTCCTTTCCGACGCTGGTCTGGCTGGGACTGCCGCCGATCACGGCGAACGCTACCAGCACGGTCGCGATCTGGCCGGGGTCTTTGGGGAGCATCTGGGGCTTTCGCAAGGAACTGGGGCAGACCGATCCGCGGCTGCGACTGCTGTGCATCACAAGCCTGCTGGGAGGCGGCGTTGGTGCGCTGCTTCTGCGCTCGACTCCACCGGCGACGTTCCAGCACCTGGTGCCGTTTCTGATTCTGTTCGCGACAGTTCTGTTTACGGTGCAAGCGCCGATTCAAAAGAGACTGCGCGCGCGGACGCAATCGCCCGGCGCGGCGCAGGAGCATGCGGGGCTGCCCGTCGCGATGGCGCTCAATCTGTTCGTCGCGGTGTACGGAGGCTACTTCGGAGCGGGCATGAGCATCATGATGCTCTCCGCGCTCAGTATTCTGGGTCTCACGGACATTCTGCAGATGAATGCGCTCACCAGCCTTTTTGCGCTGTGCGTGAACGGGGTGGCGGCGGGGATTTTCATAGGCACCCACATGGTGGAGTGGAGTTATGTTCTGCCGATGGCAGTGGCGGCGGTTATCGGCGGGTATGGAGCGGCCGGGCTGGCGCGGCGCATCGGGAAGGTGGCGGTGCGGCGGTTTGTGATTGTTGTGGGCTTCGCCATGTCCGCGATTCTGTTCGTGCGGTACTTCATTTAATGGCGCGCTACACTGCGGGTGTGGGGCGTGTTGTTTTTCTGCTTTTGGGAGTTGCGATGGCGGTATGCGCGGCGGAGGTGCCGTCGATCGGCTGCCCTTCGGATGGCCAGGTAGGTCCGATGGAAGTGCCTCCGGCGAACACGATCCAGCTTCCAATTCCGGAAGAGGCGGCGCGCCAACTGGCTTACTACCGCTGGACCGGCGGAATCGGCATTCTGGCGCCTCGCGGGTGGCACTGTTTCGATCGGTACGGGTCGTCGGGGGACGCGCTGATGGTGAGCGCCAAGCCGCTGGATCTCGCGCGTGGGATCGATGGCCCCGCGGTTGAACTGAACCGGAGTATCGGGGATACTTCGGGGCGTTTCACGGTGGCGAGGATTGCCGCGCGGGTGTTCCCCTCAGCCGCGACATTTGTCGCGGACGTGACCCGAGAATTCGGAGTGCCGTCCAGTGACTATCCAACCGGTCCATATCCCGCCGACAGTCTCGTGTACAAGGGCAAGACAGTGGTGGAATACCGGACTCCCGCGGAGAGCGAGGGCCTCGGCACGCAGACGTTGCTGAAGAAGAATGCGAGCCCGATTGAAGGCGTCGCCATCCTGACCGGCGACTCGCCGCCCGACCTGTTTCTGGTGGCCATCCGCCTGCCGCGCGAGATGGCCGCACTCACGCGAATCATCGTCGATCAGGTTGAACGGGAAGCGAAGTGACGGCCACGATTCTGCGCGCGGTGCAACTTCCGGAACCGGCGGCGCCACACGATGTGCTGATTGAAGACGGCACGATCGCGGCGATTGCGCCTGAGTTGACGGCGCCCGCGAACACGCTTGAACTTGACTGCCGGGGGTTGACGGCGCTTCCGGCGACGATTGACGCTCACGTACACTTCAACGATCCAGGCCGCGCGGATTGGGAAGGCGGCGCCACGGGGTCGCGTGCACTGGCCGCGGGCGGCGGCGCGCTGTTCTTCGACATGCCTTTGAATTCTTCGCCGTGCACGACGACGGCGGAAAATTTCGATGCGAAGGCTGCGGCGCTATCGCAAAGCGCGCTGACGGATTTCGCGCTGTGGGGCGGCATTGTGCCGGGGAATCTAGGGGCGATTGGGGAGCTCGCGGCGCGCGGCGTAATCGGATTCAAAGCGTTCATGGCGGAATCCGGTCTTGCGGAGTTTCCGCGCGCGGACGACCTCACCTTGTTCGAAGGCATGAGAGCGGCTGCTGGTGTGAATCTGCCCGTAGCGGTGCACGCCGAATCGCACGAGATCACAAGCGGGCTTACTGCGCGGGCGAAGGCACGGGACATCGCGTCTTATCTGGCGTCGCGGCTGGTAGTGGCTGAAGTCGAGGCGATCCACCGGGCCGGGTTGCGGGCGCGGGAAGCGGGGTGTAAGTTGCACATCGTGCATATCTCGAGCGGCGCGGGCATTGCCGCCGCACTCGAAGCGTGCGCTCGCGGCACGGACATTTCGATTGAGACGTGCGCGCACTACCTATACTTCACGGAAGAGGATGTGCACCGTATCGGCGCGGCGGCCAAGTGCGCGCCGCCTCTGCGTCCGGCGGCGGATC
>Ga0134126_10013482_pt1 | contig 10327 bp, 10 predicted proteins | sample KB31752_FD_96881 | JGI IMG/M metagenome (GOLD analysis project Ga0134126, IMG submission 96881) | Terrestrial soil microbial communities with excess Nitrogen fertilizer from Kellogg Biological Station, Michigan, USA - KB3-175-2 | ecosystem: Environmental > Terrestrial > Soil > Unclassified ...
AGATTGCTGCGCATCGCCGAGAACGCCCAAAGCATTGGCGCACGGTTGAGGCGCCAAACTCACTACCAGCGGTAATTCGTCGTGAAGCCGTCAACGCTCGGGCAATCGTTATTGACTGCCTGACGACGTATCTCGCAAACCAAATGATGGACTCGCGTCACAGATTGCGCGAGGGAAAAACTGCGCTTACTGACTTCGGTACGGAAGAGGTGTGCAACGCCATCCAAGCGGCGAAGTCGTCGGTCATCATCGTTTCCAACGAAGTAGGAAGTGGCATCGTCCCGGCTTTTCGCAGTGGGCGAATTTACCGAGATCTGCTTGGCGAACTGAATAAGCATGTCGCCAGGATCGCAGATTCAGTGATCTTCATGGTTGCGGGTCAGCCGCTGACCATCAAGACGGGGAAGTCGAAATGATGTCTCGGCCCAGAACGTCAGTGGAGTCTTCTGATTTCTCGCGAGCCGAAAAGCGCGGCGTGTACAAGTCGATCCATGCCCGCCGGGACGTCCGCCGATTCCTCCCGCAAGTGATTGGCGAGCCCATCCTCAAACGGTTGCTTGTCGCGGCTCACCACGCAGGTTCAGTCGGATTTATGCAGCCGTGGTCGTTCATTGTTATCACCAGCAACCAAGTAAAGCAGCAGGTTAAGAGCGCATTCGAGCAAGCGAATGCGGAGGCATCGAGTGTCTTCGAGGGCGAGCGGCAAGAGCTTTATTCGCGGCTCAAACTGGAGGGGATCTTGGAAGCGCCCCTCAACCTTTGCGTGACGTGCGATCCAACCCGCAACGGACCTCACGTTCTTGGACGAAACACGATCCGTGAAACCGATGTCTACAGCACCTGCTGTGCAATTCAGAACCTTTGGCTTGCCGCTCGCGCCGAGGGTATCGGCGTCGGATGGGTCAGCATTTTTGATCCTCCCCAGTTGCGCGCGGTGCTCGGCATCCCCGACCACGTAATCCCGGTCGCCTACCTTTGCATTGGCTATGTGGATAGATTCTCGCCCCGGCCAGAACTCGAAACTGCTGGCTGGCAAGAGCGACTTGAATTGAAAACTTTGATTTTCCATGAGCACTGGGGCCAAAAGGCAGTCGCTCAATGAGCTGCATGTGACAGAGCGCAGATTTGGAGAAAAGCATCGTCGTGAATGACGCCTTCAGGCCTTTGATAACGAGCGTTGCTCAAGCTCGCGCTATTCGCACGATGACATGGGCGCCACTCGCAATTCTGATTTTCTGCGCCGTCGCTCATGCGGCGCCTTTCGGTGAGCTGCGAGGCACGGTCGTGGATCCAATGGGAGCAACCATTGCGGGTGCCAAGGTACAGCTCATCCGGAACAATGGCGTCCTTGCAACAATAGTCACCAACGATTCGGGCGAGTTCTCCTTCGCTTCGTTGAAGCCAGCGCGATATTGGGTTCGTGCCACAGCTCAAGGCTTCACTCAGGCAGAGAGCCACCCTACGTACGTCGGCAAAGCCAGCACTTCGCAGATCACACTTTCCTTGAAGATAGGCCCGCTACTGCAGCAAGTCGTGGTTTTGGCCACGGGAACCCCAGTTCTGGAGTCGCAGGTTGGCGCCACCATATCGAGTATCACAAAACCCCATATGGCGAGTGAACAGGATGTATCGCAGGCGTTGCGCTCAGTTCCTGGGGTTCAGGTTCTACAAACCGGGCAACGAGGCGGGACGACGGACGTTTTTGTGCGAGGCGGAAATGCGAACACAACGAAAGTATTGATCGATGGAATTCCAATAAACGACATCGGCGGGCAAATTGAGTTTGGAAATCTTGCCACAAGCGGCATTGATGAAATTGAAGTTTTGCGCGGTCCGAATTCAGTGCTGTTTGGGGCAGACGCATTGGCCGGAGTGATCAATCTAAAGACCAGCCAAGGCACTACTAGCCTGCCGCAGCTGGTGTACTGCGTTGACGGCGGGAATTTCAATACTCGCCGACAAGAGATCTCGCTAGGTGGCGCTGGCGGACAGCTCGATTACTTTTCCGATTTTTCACGGTTCGACACTGGCAATAGTCTCCCCAACAGCGCCTTCCATAATGCAACGTATGCGGGCAACGTTGGCTGGTCACCGTCGAGTTCCACGCTCCTTCGGTTTACATTACGACACACCGGGACGGCGCTGGGGCTGCCCAGCGCAATTGATCTCTTCGGCATACCGGATGACTCGTTCCAGAATGAGCACGACACTTACTTCGGAGCGACGGCACAGAACCAGACAACAAGCCGCTGGCACAATTTATTGGAATACGGCGGCGCGCGGCTTCGCTTTCAATTTCAGAATCCGACTCCAACCGGTCAGCCGTTCGATCCTTTTGGCACTGGCCCGAACTATCTCGGCAACCAGGTAACGCTGCGCGGGGCGAACGGATTTGAGACCAGCGGGCGTGCGATTCTCGATTTTGGCGGCGATTATCCGCAGTTATTTGATACCAGGTCGAGGCGCGACTTTGTTTATGCGCAGTCCGACTACAAATTCTAATCGCATCTCTTCGGGCTAGTCGCGTTCCGCTACGAAAACGAGCAAGGCTTTACTCGCTTCGCCAGCACGAAGACGCTGACGGACAGGAACAATTTCGATTACACCGCACAGATCAGCGGCGACTTGTGGCAACGCTTTTACGCGACAGCAGGAGTCGGCATTGACAAGAATGCAATATCTGGTGTCGTAGCCACTCCACGAATCTCGCTCGCGTACTACCTCACGCGGCTTCACACCGCGGGCGCGTTGAATGGCACCAAGCTCAGGTTCAATTACGGGAAGGGAATCAAAGAACCTGCAATTTTCGATGAGAGCACTTCACTGTTCGCCCTTCTCTCGCAGCTTTCCAATGGCGCTCAGCTCATATCTCAGTTTCACATACAGCCAGTCGGTGCCGAGCGCTCGCGAAGCTTTGATTTTGGCTTGGATCAGACAATTTGGAGTGGTCGCGGAAAGCTTGGACTCACACTTTTTCATAATGAATTCTCTGATCAAATTGAGTTTGTAGATAGCAGCGCACTGCCGCAGCTTGGCGTACCAACCGCCGTGGCCGCCGCGACGCCATTTGGAGCCAGCGTCAATTCGGGCGCATCTCGCGCCATGGGAGTTGAAGTCGAAGCAAGAACGAATTTGGGGCGGAGCATTACTGTCTCAGCCACCTATACCTATCTGGACGATGTGGTCCAGCGCTCCTTCGCAAGCAGCGCGCTCGCTCCAGCCTTCAATCCGGCTTTCCTTAATATACCGATTGGCAATTCGCCCCTGGTTGGCAATCCTCCTTTTCGCCGTGCCCGACATTCAGGATCGTTCCTGATCGGCTACAGCCGAGGCAGGTTGACGGCCTCGCTCAATGGCAATCTTGTGGGCCGGCGCGATGATAGTACGCACGCGGTGGATGCCACTTTCGGTATCACGCTGCTACTCCCGAACCGTAACCTCGATGCTGCATATCAGAACATCAACCTGCACGGCGGTTTTCGGCTGAACTCCGCAGTGGAGCTGTACGCGAATCTGGACAACATTCTGGCGGAGCATTACGACGCCGCATTCGGCTTTCCCTCTCTGCCGTTTACGTTTCGGAGTGGCATCAAGGTGACGCTAGGAGGCGAATCGTGGAAGAAGCGTTAGTGGCGAGTACTCCAGAAAATGCTACTGAGAGCCCAAGGCGTGATTGGAGGGCCATTGCGAAAGAGAGGTTAGACAGCCTCACCAAGCCGGCTGGCAGTCTCGGCCGATTGGAGGAAATCGCCGCCAAGATGGTCTGCATTCAACAGCGCGAGCGTCCCAGGTGCGAGCGCAAGGTCGCTTTTGTCTTCGCTGCCGATCATGGCGTTACCGATGAAAAGATCAGCGCTTACCCCAAAGCAGTAACCGAACAGATGGTCAGGAATTTCCTAGCCAATGGCGCCGCCATCAACGTCCTGGCGCGACGTGCGGGGGCTGAGGTTCTGGTAGTCGATGTGGGTGTTGATGCCGATCTCGAATCTCACCCCCAGCTACTTCGAAAGAAGATAAGACGCGGCACACGCAATATGGCCGTAGAGCCGGCCTTGAGCGAAGCTGAATTACACAAATCACTGGGTGTTGGCAGCTTGCTGATAAGGCAACTGTCGCCCAGCAAAAACCAAATGATTGCGGTCGGCGAGATGGGAATAGGAAATACCACCGCGGCTGCCGCGATCACTGCGGCGCTCACGGGCAGACCGGTGAGCGAAGTGACCGGGGTAGGCGCGGGAATTTCATCGGGGATGCTGCTTCACAAGCGGCAGGTGATCGAACGGGCCCTGCAGTTGCACTGTTTGAAGCCCGCAGATCCGCTGGAGATATTGCGCAAAGTTGGAGGGCTCGAGATCGCAGCTATGACCGGAATGGTTCTTGCAGCACGCGGTCGAGGCATAGCGGTCGTGATTGATGGCTTTATCTCGACCGCCGCCGCCGCCCTGGCTTACGCGATTGATCCCGCAGGCTTGGATTTCATCTTCGCAGGTCACCTCTCTCAAGAGCAAGGACATCGAGCTCTGCTCGACTATATCGGCCTCGATCCAATTCTCGATCTTCGTATGCGCCTCGGAGAAGGGACGGGCGCAGTGCTGGCTATGACCGTGATCGAAGCGGCTCTCGCGATTTTCAATGAAATGGCGACCTTTTCATCAGCTGGAGTGAGCGGACCACAAGCATGACCGGAATATTGCACGAGTTGTTGCTGGCGTTTCAGTTTATGACGCGGATCCCGATTCGCCGGCTTCCGCATCGGCCGGGCGCACTCGCCCGTGCAGCTCGGTTCTTTCCGGTCGTCGGACTTGTGATTGGGCTTATCTCTGCCGGTGTCAGTCGCCTTCTGGTTGGGCGTGTCCCAGGCCAGGTCTTGGCGATGGCGTTGCTTTCATACTTGATTGTGATCACAGGTGCTTTGCACGAAGACGGTCTCGCCGATGCGGCTGATGGATTCGGGGGCGGCTGGTCGAAGGAGCAGGTGTTAGAAATCATGCACGACAGCCGTATCGGGACATACGGAGCGATTGCTGTCGCCCTCTCCCTGCTTTGGCGCTTCGTCTTGCTTACCAATGTCGCACCTGAACGGTTGCCGGCAACGCTGGTTGCTGCAGGCGTTCTCTGCCGTTGGACATCGCTGCCGCTTGGCTTCTTCCTGCCCTACGCACGCGCAGAAGATGGATTGGGAGGTTACATTGCCGGCAGGCTTCCCATTTCCTCATTCCTCTGGGGAACACTCTTGGCTCTGCTCAGCGTTGCTGCTGTGCTGCGGCGAGCGAGTGTATGGCCGTGGCTGATCACGGTTGCAATCACTCTCGCCAGCGGATTTTATTTTCACCGGCGCATTCAAGGCGTCACTGGAGATTGTTTTGGAGCTGTAAGCCAGGTTACGGAGATCGCGATTTATACCTTTGGGGCGTTGCACACATGATTGCCACTGCAGGTACGCCAACCAGATCATGCAGCGGCAGCAGAGCGCGTTGCCCTGAGGTGATCCTCTTGCGACATACACAGGCAGGTCTTGACGGCCGCTTCTGCGGCCACTCCGACCCTGAGTTAACCGAAAAAGGACGCGCAGCGTTTCCGGCAATCATTTCGCGCCTCGGCGCGGCGCCACCTTCAGCGATCTGGTGCAGCGACTTGATACGCGCGAAGGAAACTGCAGCGAGGATTGCGGAGCATTTTGGCGTGCCCCTGAGGCCTTCCTTTGCTCTCCGCGAAATAAATTTCGGCCTGTGGGAAGGCCTGACTTGGAAACAAGTCGAAGCACAATTTCCGCAAGATGCGAGCGCCTGGGCCCGAGAGTTCCCGCATCATCGGCCTCCTGGAGGCGAATCGTTCGAGGAATTTCAGTCACGGGTAACCGCTGAATTGAGGCGCATATCGAGTGACGCCGAACACGGCTATGTGCTCGTTGTAACGCACGCCGGGTTCATTAGGGTCGCCATGGGTTGGGTCCTCGGAGTGCCTGACGATCGAATTTCGCGAATCGCTGTCGATCATGGTGCTGCAATCGTTCTACAGCGGATCGGAGAACATTGGGGTTTTGTCGCGCCGGGCACTAGCAGCTTTCGGTTGGCCGCGATTACCGCAGCCAGGGAGGATCGCCGGTGAGAATTGTGTCCTTGGTGCCCAACGCAACTGAGATTTTGTGCGCACTTGGTTTGGAAAGCGAGATTGTCGGCATCTCGCACGGTTGCGACTGGCCGCCGGCCATTTTGTCACGGCCGCGGCTCACGACAACTCGCATCGATCCCGAGTTGACCAGCAACGAAATCGACCGGCAGGTTCGGGGGAGTTTGTCTTCAGGTCGCAGTTTGTATGCGATTGATGGCAAGGTTCTTCGAACCCTCTCTCCCGACCTAGTCATAACCCAGGAGCAGTGCCAGGTTTGCGCGGTCGATCGTGACCAGACGGTGTGTGCCATGGATTCTTTAGCTATCGACGCAACACGGCTGTCGCTAACAGGCGCTGATTTTGCCGGCTTATATCGCGACATTGTCAACGTGGGATTAGCCACCCAACGACGAGAAGCCGCCGAGAGTCTAGTCGATCAGCTCAAGGCACGGCTGGACGCGATTGCTGGGCGCACGGCACCCCTGACCAAGCCGCGTGTGTTTTGTTTGAGCTGGTTTGAGCCTCTGATGGCTGCTGGAACTTGGATCAGTCACCTGGTTCGAGCGGCCGGCGGTTGCGACAGCTTTGGTAGTGGCTCTGCGGCATCATCCCCAGTCTCCGTTGATCGCCTTCTGGCGCAACCACCTGAAGTCATCTTCTTAATACCGTGCAGCTTCTCGCAAGCACGCAGCTCACGCGAGTGGGCCCAGATTGGCAGTTTGCCACTGTGGCGCGATCTGACTGCCGTTCAGACGGGCCGCGTATTTACGTTGGAGAGCAGCCTGTTCCATCGTCAAGGGCCGCGGATGGTGGACGGTGTGGAACTGATGGCCTCGTTGCTTCACCCAGATTGCTGCTCATATGGCGCTCAAGACCAGTATTCACGGCAGGTGGCCTGATGAAGCGCAAGCCGAAGGCATTCATCGTTGGAGTTGGTCCCGGCGCGCCCCAGTTAGTTACGCCTGCCGTCCGCGACATCATCGCAGAAGCCGAGATCATTCTTGGCTGGGATATGGACTTGCTGCCGGTACGCGACTGCATTGCAGGAAAGCAGGTGTTTCTTCAAGACGTAAGCAACTACACGGAAGCGACGAGGGCGGCCGTCCGTGAAGCCAGAAGCAGCCGTAACGTGCTCGCGATTCCCAGAGTGGGTGATCCCTGTCTCTCGTCTGGATTAAAGGGGCTGCTGCGCGCGCTCACCGGCTTCGAGATCGAGATTCACTCAGGCGTCAGTTCCGTTCAGCTCGCGGCTTCTGTTGCGCGGATCAACCTCGATGAAAGCTCAATCATCAGCTTCCACGATCTCGGCAATCCAGAAGAAAAAAAGCGATACCTGCTCGCTTGTTTTCGTCATGGCCGCCACATCATCGCGCTTAGCAGCCCGGACTTCCGTCCCCAAGAGATGGCGCGGTGGCTTGTCAGTAGAGCCGTACCGCCCGCTACGCGAGTGGTTGTGTGCTCCTCGTTGAGTTTGCCTGAGCAAGCAGTTGTGGCGACCAACCTAGGAAGTCTGGTCAAGCGCGAGTTCCCATGGCTCACGATCAGCGTCATTATCAATCCCGCTGTCTCAGGCGTTAGGCAGGACCAGCGCCTCTGGCGGCAGTGGCGCAAGGAGCGCGCACGCCACGTTTCAAAAAAGGAGAAAAGATGATCTATCTGGTTTTTGTCCTAGCTGTGCTTACGCGATTTCTGTTCATTTCGCATGTGCCGGTATTCACGCCCGTGTTTGGAGCACTGTTGTTCGCAGGCGCTCGCTTGAAAAAGCGCGATGCCATATGGTTCCCTGTCACGGTTCTCGCAATATGCGACTGGATCTTGACCACCCGCGTTTTTCACATGGAAATGAAATGGGAGCACTCTCTCACTATCTTGGCCTTCGCCGCAATGGCCGCCATTGGCGGCCTGCTTCGCCACAATACTTCGATCTGGAGGTTCAGTGGCTGCGCCATTGCTGGACCAACAGCATACTTCCTTATCAGTAACTTCGGCGTGTGGCTCGGCTGGGGACTTTACCCGCATACCTGGCGAGGGCTCGCTATGTGTTATGTTGCAGCACTTCCTTATTACCGTAATTCGCTCGCCAGCACTGTAGTCCTAGGTGCGTTGTTGTTTGGCGTTTACGAAGTCATTTCGAGGAAGGTACTTCGAAGCCGTTTCGACTCGGGCACGGGGAGCGCTGTTGATCCCGCCAATCATCGGGTCGTGCCGGTGTGAGCATTCGAGCGAATTGCGTCATGGACATTACTCCGCGCAGTGAGAATTGATTTGTCTGCTATGCGCCAGCGTACGGAAACCGAGCGGTGTTCTCCTGCTGCTGTGTGCCTCAGAGAGCTGCTTGAGCACACGGTCGAGCGCTCAGCGGCTGACGGCATCCTGCTATCTGGGGGCTTGGACACCAGTGTGTTGTCAGCCATCGCCGCGAGACAGCAGCGGAAACTACGAGCTGTCTGCGTCTCAGTGGCGAGCGCAACCAATCCTGACGAATCGTTCGCGAAGATGATGGCCCAGCGCTGTGGATTCGCGCTGCGGATCATACGCCCGAGCTTGACTGAGCTTGTTGCGATTATGCCGACGATAATGCGTGTCCTCGGGGGATTTGACCCGATGGAGTTGCGAAACAGCGCGGTTGTGTGGATCGCGCTGCTGGCAGCGAAAGAAGAGGGTATTGCTGCCGTCCTGACCGGCGACGCAGCCGATGAGCTTTTTGCTGGTTACAGCTACATCATTAGTATGCCTCCTGAACAAGTCCGGCCTTATCTCAACTTCCTCAACCGAATAATGCGCTTCAGCTCGCAGCTTATGGGTGCGTCTCTCAGCGTGGAGACTCACCTGCCTTATCTTGATCCTGCGGTTCGCCAGTTTGCCTTGACTCTTTCGCGTGATGATCTCATTGCGGCGCGTGATAGTCGGCAGTTTGGGAAGAAGGTCCTGCGCGATGCGTTTGTCGATTTGTTGCCACAAGAAATCGCTTGGCGCGTCAAGACTCCCATCGAGTACGGGTCAGGAAGTCACGCATTGCGAGAATTCGTTACTGATTCCGTCTCGGATGAGGAATTCGAGGCCGGACGATCTCGGATAGTCGAAGAAGATGGCGTGTCGCTGCGCGATAAAGAGCAATTCTTCTATTACCGAATGTACCGCACGATTTCGCCTCCACCTCAGGAGCAGACGGGTGGAGCAAAGCGTTGCACTGCCTGCGGCGGCGCGGTCGAAAGGGCCGACCAGAAGTATTGCCGCGTGTGTGGTGCTTATCCTTGTTGAGGAGGCAAAATGGCCAAGCCAAAGGCAGCGGTCTCGTGGAGTGGAGGAAAAGATAGTTATCTGGCGCTCCATCGTGCCGCCAATGCGTTCGATATTCGAGCGCTTGTGACGATATTCACGGAAGATGGGACGCGCAGCCGATCTCATGGCTTGCGTCCTGAAGTGGTGGCCCGCCAAGCCAGCCTATTGAATTTCCCGCTCGTAACCGGGCGCGGCTCTTGGGAAAGCTACGAGGAGGAGTTCAAGCGCGTATTGCGCGAGCTGGCGACCAACGGCTTTTCGCATGTCATATTCGGGGACATCTACCTCGCTGCACACAAGGCCTGGGTCGAACGAGTCTGCACTGAATGCGGCCTTGAAGCGCTTGAGCCGCTGTGGGGAGAACAGACTTCTGGGTTGCTACAGGAATTTCTTGCAACCGGTGCAGAAGCAAAAATCGTGGCGACTAAGGCCGCGTTGCTCGATGAGAAATGGCTTATCAGAACCCTCTAGTTTGCGTTTTTGCATTAGTGCTTCCTTTCGTGGGGGCATTCACTATCCCTTTGTGACATGGGCCCCAGAACAAAGAACCACGCCAGGCCCAAAATGACAATTTATGCTGCTCGGTCTATGAGCTTCATCTGCCCGTTCGGAAAGGCGGCGGCCCCACTCCACGACACTGCCTGCGCGCTCCTCGCATGATTCATCTCCTAGTTTCAAGAAACGCTACCAATTAGCGGCCAGCCATCTGCACAATTGGTGATGGAGCTGTATTTGCGTCAGCAATGTCCGCCTGTGATCCATGCTTTTTCCGTTCGGACTTACGCGCGACACGCCTCCCGCAAAGTTACCAGCCTGAATGATCCGGTGACAAACCCCATCTGGAAACGAGCAGAAGCCAAATACTGATTTCTGCCGAATTCATGGGAAACCGGACAGAATCGAATTGGGCAAGTGTTGCCGAGTACGGCCCCGG
>Ga0134126_10013483_pt1 | contig 10326 bp, 9 predicted proteins | sample KB31752_FD_96881 | JGI IMG/M metagenome (GOLD analysis project Ga0134126, IMG submission 96881) | Terrestrial soil microbial communities with excess Nitrogen fertilizer from Kellogg Biological Station, Michigan, USA - KB3-175-2 | ecosystem: Environmental > Terrestrial > Soil > Unclassified ...
AATCGCGAATTGGGAAAGCAGCAGGATAAGTAGTAACCGTCATTCCGGGGCGCGCGCCAAGCGCGCGAACCCGGAATCTCGAGCTTGATTTACTCGTTTTCATCATCTCGAGATTCCGGGTCTGGCCCGTTCGGGCCAGCCCGGAATGACGTCGTTGCGGCAGGCGTCCGTAAAATGATAGGCCTTGATCGACAAGTTAGAGGGGAGGACACCGTGGGATTGCTCGTGATGATTTTGGGCCTTGTGCTGTTCCTCGGCGCCCATACGTTCACCACGCAGCGCGAGGCGCGCAAGCGGGCGATCCTCTCGATGGGCGAGGGCGGCTACAAGGCTGTCTATGCGCTGGTGTCGGCCGCGGGGCTGGCGCTGATCGTCTGGGGCTTTGCCCATTACCGCGCGACGGAATGGGTGCAACTCTGGACACCGCCGAAGGCGTTGAAGGACATCAACGTCCTCCTGATGCTGCCGGCCGTGATCCTGGTGGTCGCGGCCTATATCCGCGGCCGCATCTATGTGACGCTGAAACATCCGATGCTGGCCGGCGTAAAATTGTGGGCGTTCGGGCATCTGCTCGCCAATGGCGATCTCGGTGGCATCATCCTGTTCGGCTCGTTCCTGGCCTGGGCGGTGTTCGACCGCGTCTCCCTGAAACGGCGCGCTGACGCCGGCGCCCCGCCGATTCCCGTTGGCGGGGTCGGCAACGACCTGATCGCGGTCGCAATCGGCGTCGTCGTCTATCTGGCGCTTGCCTTCGTGTTCCATCCGGTGGTGATCGGCGTGCCGGTGATGGGAGGTTAGAGCGATGGACTGGTCGAAGACTTCGATTCCACCGATGCGGCTTGAAGCGCGCTTTGGCGACCGCGTGGTTGCGGCCTTCTGTGAGCGGCCGAAGAGCGTGTGGGCGATGGTCGAGCAGGCGGCCGCGCGCAACGGCGATGGCGAGGCCTTCGTCTGCGGCGACAAGCGGCTGAGCTGGCGCGAGGCGATGCGGCAGGCGCAGCAGATTGCCGCGGGCTTTGCCAAGCTTGGCCTCGAGCGCGGCGACCGCATCGCCATCCTGCTCGGCAATCGCATCGAATTTCCGCTGATCCTGTTCGCGGCCGCGCAAGCGGGACTGGTGACGGTGCTGCTCGGCACACGCCAGCAGAAGCCGGAGATCGCCTATGTGCTGACCGATTGCGGCGCCAGGCTCCTGATCCACGAGGCCTCACTCGCCGCGCGCGTGCCCGATGCGAAAGACGTGCCCGATCTCGTCCATCGCATCATGGTCGATGCCGACGCGCGGCTGTCCGAATTTTCGCGCCTCGCCGATCATCCGCCGTTGTCCGAGGCGGCGGACGTCGGCGAAGAGGATACCGCGATGATCCTCTATACGTCCGGCACGACGGGACGGCCGAAGGGCGCGATGCTCGCTCATTGCAACATCGTGCACTCCTCGATGGTTTTCACCTCCAGCATGGGCCTGACCGCGGCCGATCGTTCGATCGCGGCAGTGCCGCTCGCCCATGTCACCGGTGTCGTCGCCAACATCACCACCATGGCCGCGTGCGGCGGCGCGCTGATCATTGCGACCGAGTTCAAGGCCGCCGATTATCTGAAGCTGGCGGCCCGCGAGCGCGTCAGCTATACCGTGCTGGTGCCGGCGATGTACAATCTTTGCCTGCTGCAGCCGGATTTCGACAGCTACGATCTTTCATCCTGGCGGATCGGCGGCTTTGGCGGCGCGCCGATGCCGATCGCGACCATCGAGCGGCTCGCGGTCAAGCTGCCAGGCCTGAAGCTGATGAATTGCTATGGCGCGACCGAAACCACGTCGCCCTCGACGATCATGCCCGGCGAATTGTCGGCGCGGCATATCGACAGCGTGGGGCTGCCCTGTCCGGGCGCGGCCATCATTGCGGTCGACAGCGAAGGCCGCGAGCTTCCCCCGGGCGAGATCGGCGAGCTCTGGATCCAGAGCGCCTCCGTCATCAAGGGCTACTGGAATAACCCGAAGGCGACCGCAGAAAGTTTCACCGGCGGCTTCTGGCATTCCGGAGATCTCGGCTCGGTCGATGCCGACAATTTCGTGCGCGTGTTCGACCGCCAAAAGGACATGATCAATCGCGGCGGCCTGAAGATCTATTCGGCGGAAGTGGAGTCGGTGCTGGCCGGCCACACCAGTGTCGTCGAGAGCGCGATCATCGCCAAGCCGTGCCCGGTGCTTGGCGAGCGCGTGCATGCCGTGGTGGTGACACGCGACGGCGTCTCGGCTGAGGCGTTGCGCGCCTGGTGCGCCGAACAGCTCTCCGACTACAAGGTGCCGGAGACGATGCTCCTGACCAGGGACCCGCTGCCGCGGAACGCCAACGGCAAGGTGCTGAAGCGGCAATTGCGCGAGGCGTTGGCCTAACGCCTTGAAGTTTCACGGGAACAGTCCCACGTTAACGCTTTGATCTCGCTTGCTTTGCCTTGCGACTGCCATATCGATAGGGTAACGCGGCCCTCAAAGCTGGGCCGGCAGGGGCGGCAGCCGGCGCTCGTCGGTATTTGCTTGCGGGGATGGGATTTCCTTAAGTGTCTGAATTCTTTGATGAAGTAGACGAGGAAGTACGTCGCGAACAGCTCAAGAAGCTGTGGGACAAGTACTCGATCTACATTATCGCGCTCGCGCTGTTGATCATCGCGGCGGTCGGCGGCTGGCGCGGCTACCAGTATGTTGAACAGAAAAACGCTGCCAAGGCCGGCGCGGCCTTCAACCGAGCGGTCGAGCTGTCCGAGCAGGGTAAGCATGAGCAGGCGGAAAAGGCGTTCGCCGACCTCGTGACCAAGGCGCCCTATGGCTATCGCCTGCTCTCGCGTTTCCGTGCTGCCGCTGAAGTCGCCACCCGCGATCCCAAGGCGGCTGCAAAAATGTTCGACGATCTTGCCGCGGATTCCTCCATTGGCGCCGAGCAGCAGGAGTTGGCGCGCATCCGCGCCGCCGGTTTGCTCGTGGACAGCGCAACATACGCGGAGATGAAGCAGCGGCTCGAGCCCGAAACGGTGCCGGAATCAGAATTCCGCCACAGCGCGCGCGAATTGCTGGCGCTGTCGGCGTTCCGCGTCAACGATACCAGCGCAGCGCGGTCGTGGACCGATCAGATTTTGGCCGACAGCGATACGCCGCGGAGCCTGCGCTCGCGGGCCCAGGCCCTGCAGGCGCTGCTGCCCCCGGTTGCCAAGAGTTAAGCAAGAGCTGAGACGCACTTGAGCAAGGGACCGACCATGCGACGCTCGCAACGTCTGATCGCAGCCGTGGTCCTGATCGTGTTTTCGGGCGTGCTCGCCGGCTGCTCGAGCGGATTCGGCGCCGGCTGGGATCCGAGCGATCTGCTCGACTTCCTCGATACCAAGAAGAAACTGCCGGGCAAGCGCGAGCCGGTTTTCCCTGACGGCGTGCCGGGCCTGGAGCAGGGCGTGCCCAAGGAGCTCTACAAGAACAACGTCGAGCGGGAGCAGCAACAGCAAGCGCAGCAGGACGCTGCTGCGGCCGCGCAACCGCCGGCTCCCAGCCAGCAGCCGCTGGAGCCTCCACCCGGCAGCAAGGCGGCGCTGAAAAAGCTCAAGCACAAGCAGCAACAGGCCGCTGCGGCCGTCGGGCCGAATGGCGAAGCCAATCAGGATACAGCGCCACCGCCCAAGCCGAAGAAGAGGATCGTGCGCCGGCACAGCACGACCACGCCGCCTCCGGACCAAGAGCAACCGGCACCGCAGGCCGCGCCGCAATCCGGCCAGCAGCAGCCGGATCAGTCGGGGCAGCAGCAATCGCCGCCGTCGTTCCCTGCGCCGCTGCCCGGCACCTTCACGCGCTAATCTAACAGTGCTGATTTCATTGACGGCGCCGGAGCTCCATCGCGCTCCGGTGTTTGTTGGAGCATGATCCTGGTGGAAAACCACTGCACACTTCTCCGGATCATGCGCTAGACGCCGCACGGATCACCCATGCCTTTCACGATCGCCATCATCGGCAGGCCCAATGTCGGGAAATCGACGCTGTTCAACCGCCTGGTCGGACAGAAGCTCGCGCTCGTCGACGACGAGCCCGGCGTGACCCGCGACCGCCGGGAGGGTGAGGCGAGACTCGGCGATCTCGCATTTACCGTGATCGACACCGCGGGGCTCGACGAGGGGACCAGGGGCTCGCTGACCGCGCGGATGCAGGAGCAGACCGAGACGGCGATCAAACTCGCCGATGCGCTGATGTTCGTGGTCGATGCGCGCGCGGGGCTGACGCCGACCGACCGCGCTTTTGCCGATTTCGCCCGCCGCGCCGACAAGCCGGTGCTGCTGCTCGCCAACAAGAGCGAGGGCAAGCATGGCGATGCCGGCGCGATGGAAGCCTATGCGCTTGGGCTCGGCGATCCCATTCAGATTTCAGCCGAACACGGCGATGGGCTTGCCGAACTCTATGAGGCCTTGCGCGGATTGATGCCGGAGCCGCGCGAGGATGAGGAAGGCGCCGGGGAGGCGGAGGAAGAGGATGTGCGGACGCGCCCGATCCGCGTCGCCATCGTCGGCCGTCCCAATGCCGGCAAATCCACGCTGATCAATCACCTGATCGGCGAAGAGCGCCTCCTGACCAGTTCGGAAGCCGGCACCACCCGCGATTCCATCGCCGTCGAGATCACCTGGAAGGGCCGCGCTTTCCGCGTTTTCGACACGGCGGGCCTGCGGCGTCGCTCGCGCGTGGAGGCGAAGCTGGAAAAGCTGTCGGTTGCGGATGCGCTGCGCGCGGTGCGCTTTGCCGAAGTCGTGGTGCTGATGATGGACGCGCAGCACAGGTTCGAGGAGCAGGACCTGCGCATCGCCGACCTGATCGAGCGCGAGGGACGCGCGCTCGTCATCGCCGTCAACAAATGGGACCTGATGACAGCCGGAGGCGGGCAGATGTCCGCGTTGCGAGCCGACGCCGATCACTGGCTGCCGCAGGTTGCGGGTGTGCCGGTCATCGCGGTCTCCGGCTTGATGGGCGAGGGCATCGACCGCTTGATGCAGGCGATCATCGATGCCCATGCGATCTGGAACCGGCGCGTGGCGACTTCGGCGCTCAACCGCTGGTTCGAGCAGGCGATCCAGGCGAACCCGCCGCCGGCGGTCTCGGGACGGCGGCTGAAGCTGAACTACATCACGCAGACCAAGGCGCGGCCGCCGAGCTTTGTGCTGTTTTGCTCGCGCGCCGATGCGATCCCGCAGTCCTATTTGCGCTACCTCACCCATTCGCTGCGCGAGGCATTCGATCTGCCTGGTACGCCGGTGCGCATCACGCTGCGCGAGAAGGCCAATCCCTTTGCGCATAAGCGCAAGCGTTTGTCATGAGTGGAAAGACGGAGGACATCGTCGAAGGATCGCAACGCCGCACTATTCCGGTGCGCGAAAGCTCATCAGCTTGCGGGTCCGGTAATCATAGAGCTTGCCGGTCTGCGTCCACTCCGGCGCACACATCGGCACGATGAACTCGGCCACCTGCTCGGGCGTGTCGAGCGTCATCGGATCTTCGCCGGGGAAGACGGTGGCGCGCAGGCGGGTGCGGATCGGGCCCGGGCTGAACAGGTTGACGCGGAGCGGCGTCGTCTCGGTCTCCGCCGCCCAGACCCGCACGAGCGCGTCCAGCGCCGCTTTCGATGCGGCATAGGGGCCGCGGTAGCCGGGCGCCCTGTTGGCGGCGCTGGAGGTGACGAACACCGCGCGGCCGGCATCCGATTTCCGCAACAGCGGCTCCATGCAACGGATGAGCTGGAAATTGGCTGATACGTTCACCGCCAGCACGTCCTGCCACGGCTTCAGATCGATGTGACCAAGCGGCGAGGAGGGGCCGGCGACGCCGGCATTGCCGACGAGAATATCGAGCTTGCCGTGGCGCTCGTAGAGCGCCGCGCCGAGCCTTGCGATGCCGTCGAAGTCGGCGAGGCTGAGCGGCACAAGCGTCGCGCTGCTGCCCTCCTTCCTGATCTCGTCGTCGAGTTCTTCCAGCCCGCCTTGGGTGCGTGCGACCGCGATAATGTGCGCGCCCGCTCGTGCCAGCGCGCGCGCCGTGGCATGGCCGATGCCGCGCGAGGCGCCGGTGATAAGTGCGATGCGATTGGCGAGGGAGGTGGGCATGGCAGTACTTTCGTCATGCCCGGGCTTGCCGTCTCCGCCAAGGCTACGCCGGCCGAGCGAGTTCGTGGCCCGGCGAAGCCTTGGCGGAGACGGGACCCGGGCATCCACGTCTTTGCGGCGGGGTATTACAGACGTAGATGGCCGGGACAAGCCCGGCCATGAACGAAAAGAGGCGTTCGGCACGCCCCGGCATGACGCTCCGCGTCAGCTCGCCTCCGCCAGCAGCGAGAGCTGTCGCGGTTGGTGCTCGATCTGGTTCTGGTCGGTGAGGTTGGTCGGATAGTCGCCGGTGAAGCAATGGTCAGCGAACTTCGGACTCAAGGGATCGCGGCCGGGATAGCCCATGGCGCGGTACATGCCATCGATCGACAGGAAGGCGAGCGAGTCGGCGCCGATGATCTGCCGCATCTCCTCGAGCGAATGCGTGGCAGCGAGCAGCCCGCCGCGGTCGGGCAGGTCGATGCCGTAATAATCCGGAAAGCGGATCGGCGGCGAGGCGAGGCGGAAATGCACCTCGCGGGCGCCGGCATCGCGCATCATGCGCACGATTTTCTTCGATGTGGTGCCGCGCACCAGCGAGTCGTCGATCAGGATGATGCGCTTGCCCGCGATCGCAGCGCGGTTGGCATTGTGCTTCATCTTGACGCCGGATTCGCGGATCGCCTGCGTCGGCTGGATGAAGGTGCGGCCGACGTAGTGATTGCGGATGATGCCGAGTTAGAACGGCACGCCCGAATGCTGGGCGTAGCCGACCGCGGCCGGCACGCCGGAATCCGGCACCGGCACCACCACGTCGACGTCGACGTGGCTCTCCCTGGCGAGCTGGGCGCCGAAGGCCTTGCGCACCTCATAGACCGAGCGGCCGTGCACGATGGAATCCGGCCGCGAGAAATAGATGTATTCGAACACGCAGGGCCGCGGCGGCTTTGGCGGGAACGGCTTATGGCTTTGCGCGCCATTGTCGTCGAACACGATGATCTCGCCGGGCTCGACGTCGCGGACGAATTTGGCGCCGATGATGTCGAGCGCGCAGGTCTCTGACGTCAGGATGGGGCAACCGTCGAACTCGCCCAGAACCAGCGGGCGGATGCCGAGCGGGTCGCGCGCGCCGATCAACTTCTTGTTGGTCATCGACACCAGCGCATAGGCGCCCTCGATCGTGCGCAATGCCTCGATGAAGCGTTCGATGAAGCGGTTACGCCTGGACTGAGCCACCAGATGCAGGATCACCTCGGTATCGGTCGTCGACTGCATCATGGCGCCGTTGCGCACGAGTTCGCGGCGAAGGGTGAGGCCGTTGGTGAGGTTGCCGTTGTGGCCGACGGCAAAGCCGCCGGCGTTGAGCTCGGCGAACAGAGGCTGGACGTTGCGCAGGATGGTGGCGCCGGTGGTGGAATAGCGGACATGGCCGATCGCGACGTTGCCGGGCAGGCGCTCGATCACCTCGCGGCGGGAGAAGGTGTCGCCGACGAGGCCAAGGCGCCGCTCGCTGTGGAAACGGCTGCCGTCATAGGAGACGATGCCGGCGGCCTCCTGGCCGCGATGCTGGAGGGCGTGCAGTCCGAGCGCCGTGATGGCGGCGGCGTCGGAGTGGCCAAAAATGCCGAACACGCCGCATTCCTCGCGCAGCGTGTCCCCTTCGAGGTCATCCTGGGTATCGATCGCGGCTTGCTGGATAGGGGGGCGGCCGAGGCTCAGATCGAGCTGCGCTTCATCGGAGGGGTGGTGCATCTCGTCCATTGCGCCTCTCTCTTTTGGCCTCGCTCACTTTGCCGCAGGCTTTTCGATCAGCTTCTTGAGCTGGTCGCGGGCAGGCTTGCTGTAGCCGTCACCGCTGCCCGGCGGGGGCTGGTCGGTGTCAGTCTGCTCATCTTCCGGTTTATTCTTCTTGAATCTCTTTAAAATGGTGTTCTCGGGATCGTCCGGCAAGAGGCCTTTGAGCCAGTCCCCAGTGGATTCAAGGACCACGCGGGACTTCGCGCCGTTCACCCAGTCCGGCCTCTGCTTGTCCGGAACCAGCCAAATGAAGAAAAGGTAGGCCACGACCACGATCAACAGGCCCCGGGCGAGCCCGAACAGGAAGCCCAGGGTGCGATCGAGCGCGCCAATCCGCGAATCGAGGATCATGTCGGAAATCCGCACCGTGATCACGGAAACGATGATCAGGGTACCGACGAACACGCCGGCGACAACGACGGCGGCGGCGACCGTGTCGTTGTTGAAATAGGTCTTTGCGGTCGGCAGCAACTTGTTGAAGGAATAAAGCGTCACCAGCGCTGCGGCGCCCCAGGCGGCGATCGACAGGATTTCGCGCATGAAGCCGCGCACCATCGCAAGCAGGCCCGAAATCAGCATGACGCCGAGCAGGATGAGATCGAGAATCGTTATCGGCATCGGCAGGTCTGGTCCGCTAGCAAATCCAAGGTTCCGAATCGGCGCGTCGGTGCCGTCTTACCTGATGGGCTGAGAGGCCGTCCGGCAAGGCCGGAAATGGTGCTATCCATCACGCTACTTCGCGCGAGTGTATAGCGGCGCCAGTCGCTAACGTCACGCCCGCCTAGCTATCCTTTCGGCGGAATCTGACCGGTGTGGCATTTTTCTCGTAAGGCTCGGTTTGGCGGTTCATTTTGGGGCTGCCGCCTGCGGCAATCTCGGCAACCAGCGTGGCCAGTCCACCGACGGTGTTCAGGAACAGTCCGGCATCGCCGCCAACTTCGCCCCGCGCCGATTCGGGCAGGACGGCCCGGCCGAAACCGAGCTTTGCGGCCTCCTTCAGCCGTGCTGCTGTCTGGGCTACCGGGCGGACCACGCCGGAGAGCGAAACCTCACCGAAATAAACCGCATCCGTCGGCAGCGGAGCGTTGACCAGCGAGGAAACCAGCGCCGCAGCCGCTGCGAGGTCCGCCGCAGGTTCCTGGATACGCAAGCCGCCCGCAACGTTGAGGTAGACGTCATGGCTGGAAAGTTTCACTCCGCAATGGGCTTCCAGGACCGCCAGCACCATGGACAGCCGGCTCGGATCCCAGCCGACGACGGCCCGGCGCGGGGTGCCCAGCGAGGTCGGCGCCACCAGCGCCTGTAATTCGACCAGCACCGGCCGGGTGCCTTCGATGCCGGCAAAGACCGCCGTGCCGGGCGTGCCCAGATCGCGCTCCGACAGGAACAATTCGGAAGGGTTGGTGACTTCGCGGAGGCCGAGCCCCGTCATCTCGAACACGCCGATCTCGTCGGTCGGCCCGAACCGGTTCTTCACCGCGCGCAGGATGCGGAATTGCTGCGAGCCTTCGCCTTCGAAGGAGAGCACCGCATCGACCATGTGCTCGACCACGCGGGGGCCTGCGATCTGGCCGTCCTTGGTGACATGGCCGACCAGGATGATGGCGGCGCCGGTCTTTTTCGCAAAGCGGATCAGCGCCTGCGCGGAGGCGCGGACCTGGGTCACGGTGCCCGGCGCGGATTCCACCGTATCGGTCCACATGGTCTGGATCGAGTCGATCACGATCAGGCGCGGCACGCCGCCTTCGGAAAGCGTTGCGACGATGTCCTCAACCGAAGTTTCAGCCGCGAGCTGCACCGGCGCGTCTGCGAGCCCCAAGCGCTCGGCGCGGAGCCGCACCTGCGCGATCGCCTCCTCGCCGGAGATGTAGACCGCGCGATGCCCGGCGCGGGCAAGCTGGCCGGTGGTCTGTGTGAGCAGCGTCGACTTGCCGATGCCAGGATCGCCGCCGACGAGCAGCACCGAGCCGCGCACGAAGCCGCCGCCGGTGACGCGGTCGAGCTCGGCCATGCCGGAGGAGAGGCGCGGTGCGTCCTGGCTTTTGCCGGCGAGGCTTTCGAGCGCGAAGGTACGGCCCTTGCGTCTCGAGCGGATCGACACCGGTACGCTGCCGGTCGCATCCTCTTCCGCCAGCGTATTCCACTCTCCGCAGGCCTCACACTTGCCCTGCCAGCGGTTATACGCCGCGCCGCAGTTCTGGCAGACAAAGGAGAGCGTGGATTTGGCCATCGAGATTCGAGTGGTATTCGCAATAGAAGGCGTTGCATAGCACGGAAAGGCCGGCCGCGAGTACGAAACCATCGCGTGCCCTGCGCGACTAGCGCCTGAAAAACCGATGGGCGAAATCCTCGACGTCCGACCAGGAGCGGGCCAGGTGTACGGCTCCCGCCTCTTGCAGCTTGAGATCGTGTCCCTCGCGAATGTGACTC
>Ga0134126_10013484_pt1 | contig 10326 bp, 6 predicted proteins | sample KB31752_FD_96881 | JGI IMG/M metagenome (GOLD analysis project Ga0134126, IMG submission 96881) | Terrestrial soil microbial communities with excess Nitrogen fertilizer from Kellogg Biological Station, Michigan, USA - KB3-175-2 | ecosystem: Environmental > Terrestrial > Soil > Unclassified ...
ACGATCGCGCGATTGCGGGGCTGTCCATGGGCGGGGCAGAAAGTCTGCTGACGGGCTTGAACCACATCGATACTTTTGCGTGGGTCGGCTCCTTTAGTGCGGGCGGACTGAACCCAGATTATGTCCAGGATTTTCCTGGGTTGAATGCGACCACTGCGGCGCGGCTGCGACTATTGTGGGTTGCTTGCGGTAAGGACGATCGCTATGTCGGCAAAACTCCGCTGATCGCGGCAAATCGGCAGTTCGTTGCGTGGCTGCGCTCAAGCAATATTCCAGTGACGTTCGTTGAAACGCCGGGAATGCATGAGTGGCCGGTTTGGCGTAAAAATCTGATCCAGTATTCTCAGTTGCTGTTTCAGCCGAAGTAAATCCATTCGCACACCTATGCGCGGTACGGATGCGGGATGGCCGCTGTGCTATCGTGAAAATTGGCCGTTTATGTTGAACTCGGCCTCCCTGACACCATGCCTCGCGATCTTCCTAAAGCATACGACCCGACCGCTATCGAAGATCGATGGGCAGAGTATTGGGTGCGTGAGCGCCTCTTTGAGGTGCCGACCCCGGTAAAACTTAATGGGCTTGCGCCCAGATTCACGCTTCTACTGCCGCCTCCCAATGTAACCGGTCGTCTGCACATGGGCCACATGCTCAACCAGACGGAGATGGACATTTTGACCCGCTGGCATCGCATGCGCGGAGATCTGTCCCTGTGGATTCCGGGAACCGACCACGCTGGGATTGCCACGCAGATGATGGTGGAGCGGCAGGTTGCCAAGGAAGGGAAAACGCGGCAAGAACTTGGACGAGAAGCATTCGTCGAGCGGGTTTGGGAGTGGAAACAAGAATATGGTGGGGCCATTCTCGACCAGATGAAGCGCCTGGGCGCGAGTGTGGATTGGTCGCGCGAATACTTCACCATGGACGAGCGACTGTCGGTCGCGGTGAAGGAAGCGTTTGTCCGGCTCTACGAGCAAGGATTGATCTATCGGGGCGCCTACATTGTGAATTGGTGCCCGCGTTGCCAGACCGCCATCAGCGATCTGGAAGTGGTGCACGAGGAGCAGCAGGGCAAGTTGTACGAAATTCGCTATCCGCTGGTCGAGGGTGCCGAATTTGTTACCGTCGCAACCACTCGGCCAGAAACCATGCTGGGAGATGTTGCGGTCGTTGTGAATCCGGTCGACGCGCGTTATCTCCATCTGCACGGGAAAAAACTGCGTCTCCCGCTGTCCAATCGGGAGATTCCGATCTTGCCGGACGAGTGGGCTAATCCTGAGTTCGGCACAGGGGCTGTAAAAGTGACGCCGGCGCATGATCCGAACGATTTCGCGATTGCCGAACGAAATAAGCTGCCGTCGATCGTGGTGATGGACGAGACTGCGCACATGAATGCCGAAGCGGGCGTATATGCGGGGCTGGATCGGTATGAAGCGCGCAAGCGCATTCTGGCTGATCTGGAACAGCAGGGCTTGCTGGTGGCGGTGAAGGACTATGTCAACTCCATCGGCAAATGCGATCGCTGTAAAACCGTCGTTGAGCCGCGGTTGTCGACGCAATGGTTCGTCAAGATTCAGCCGTTGGCAAACAAGGCGATCGAGGCGGTGGAGACAGGCGTCATCCGCTTTACGCCGGAGCAATATAAGAAAACCTATTTCGAGTGGATGCGCAACATTCATGACTGGTGCATCTCTCGCCAGCTTTGGTGGGGACATCGCATTCCTGCGTGGCATTGTGCAAACTGCCGCGAAATTACAGTGGCGCGGGAGACGCCCAAGGCTTGCTCGCATTGCGGCAGTTCGAAGTTGACGCAGGAAACGGACGTGCTGGATACGTGGTTTTCGTCTGGACTGCTGCCGTTTACCGTGTTTGGCTGGCCGGCGCAGACGCCGGATTTGGCCGCGCTCTATCCAACGCAGTTGCTGGTCACGGGCTTTGACATTCTGTTTTTCTGGGTTGCGCGCATGATCATGCTGGGCTGTCACTTTATGCTCGATGTGCCTATGCCGGACGGGTCGAAGCGCACCCTGGCCGATGCGGTTCCGTTTCGCGATGTCTATATCCACGCATTGGTTCGCGATGCCGATCGCCAGAAAATGTCGAAGACCAAAGGCAACGTCCTCGATCCGATCGAAATTATTCATCAATACGGTACGGATGCGGTGCGTTTTACTCTGGCATCCATGGCTTCGCCGGGGACGGACATTGCTTTCAGCGAAGCGCGTACCGAAGGCTATCGTGCCTTCGCCAACAAGATCTGGAACGCGGCGCGATTCATCTTTATGCAGATGGAGCGGGCGAAAGAAGCGGGAATCGTCGTCGATCTGCAGAATCTTGGTCGGGCGTTGCAATCGAATGATCAGGCCCCGCTGGAGGAGCGGTGGATTGTCTCGCGGTTCAACCAGTGCGCTGCCGATGTGAACCACGCGCTGGCGGATTATCGCTTTGACGATGCCGCGAATCGAATCTATCAGTTTTTCTGGGGAGAATTTTGCGACTGGTATCTGGAAGTGGTGAAAATTCGCCTCGATTTTGGAGATGCTGCGAACAGGGCAACAACCACAGAGGTACTGGCTACACTGGTGGGCGTGTTTGAGGCATCGCTGCAATTGCTGTCGCCGTTCATGCCTTTCTTGACGGAAGAAATCTGGACTGCACTCTACGATAGCAAGCCGCCTCTGAAGTCGATCGCGCTGGCGCATTTTCCGGGTGAGCCCGGAGCGGGCAGCAACGGGGCCGACGCAAATCCGGCCGCAGTGGATCTGGAAATGTTCTTATTGCAGGAGATTATTGCGGACATACGCAACCTTCGCAAGGAGCAGGAAGTACCCGAGAAGGAAGCCACGCCCATATTCTTGACCGGTACAGACAAAGCGATCAAAGTAGCGCGGCACAATGAAGATATGATTCAACGGCTGGCGCGAGTTTCCACGGTCACATATTCGAAGCCGACAATTCAAGGTCTTTCGACTCGGCATGGCGTGAATTATGAGCTCACACTGCATTACGAAAGAGAGATCGATATTGCTGCAGAACGCGAGCGTTTAGGGAAAGACTTGGCGAAATACGAAAAGGAAATAAAATCGAAACAGAAACAGTTACAAAATGAGGCATTTCTTGCCAAAGCGCCAGCGAAAGTTGTCGAAGGCTTGCGCGCGCGGTCGGACGAGCTGCAAATATTGATCGAAAAAGCCAATGCCGCCCTGCGGGCCCTTGAATCGTTGGAGCCCCGATAGAAATCGCGAAGAGTTATACATATGGACTGGAAAACAACACGGGTCACTGCCACGCTGGAGCAGACACTCGTCGAAGATCGTGCGACGCACGATGCCACTACCGAGTTGACGCTCGATGCGAAGCTATTTGCCTCCGCGGCGATTGTGGCCAAGCAGGATTGCGTATTGGCCGGCGCGGAAGCAATCCCGCGAGTTCTGGAGATATTTCGCAAACTCGATCAGAGCTCGACCCGGGACTTCGAAGTTGTGCATCATCCAGAGATGTTTGACGGCGTGCGCGTGCGCGAAGGACAGGTGATCGCGGTGATTCGCGGAAACGCGCGCACCATTCTGGCCTGCGAACGAGTGACTCTCAATCTTCTGCAGCGGATGTGCGGCATCGCCACCGAAACGCGCAGGTATGTGGATGCGGTGGCTGGCACCGGAGTGGTAATTCTGGACACTCGGAAAACCGCGCCAGGGCTGCGCCTGCTGGATAAGTATGCCGTCAGTTGCGGTGGCGGCCAGAATCATCGCATGGATCTCGCCGATGGCGTGCTGATCAAGAACAACCACATTTCACTAGGCGGCGGCGTCGCCAAGGTGCTGGCTTTGGCAACGCAACGACGGCTGCCTGGACAGAAAATCCAAGTTGAAGTGCGCTCATTGAAGGAACTCGATGAAGCGCTGGTGGCCGGCGCAGACTCCTTATTGCTGGACAACATGACGCCGGTGGAAGCAACGCACGCCGTAGGCATCGCGCGTACCCGGGTGCCCAGCATTCCCATCGAAGTCTCCGGCGGCATCACTCTGAAAACTGTTCAACAGTACGCGCAGTCCGGGGTGACGTACATTTCTGTGGGTGCGCTCACGCACTCCGTTGCGGCCATCGATCTAAGCATGAAGATCACAGCGGAAATCTTCTAGAGATCGATCGAATGGGTGAGAGCTTCGATCTCGACGTGTTGCAGCAGGCCCTGACGGGCACAATGTTTGACGGTAAGCTGCATCTGTTTCCTTCTATCGAATCAACCAACACTTATGCCATAAATGAAGCTGCGAAGGGTGCTCCTGATGGTTCGGTTTACGTTGCGGAAGAGCAAACCGCGGGTAGAGGACGTGGCAATCATACGTGGCACTCCGAACCTTCCACCGGCATCTACGTCAGCGTTTTGCTGCGCCCGCATCTGGCGGCTGCCGATGGTTTGTGGCTTTCGCTGGCGACCGGGCTCGCCGTACAGCGCGCCATCGAGAATGTAACCGGAGTGGTTACAGATATTCGCTGGCCGAATGATTTGCTGTTCAAGCAGCGAAAGGTCGGTGGAATCCTGGTGGAAATGAATGCCGAGGTACCCAGCATACGTCATGCGGTGATCGGAATCGGGATCAATGTGAACCAAGGGGGCTTTCCGGCGAACTTGAGTAGCGAAGCGACCTCGTTGCATCTCGGAACAGGTCGAGAGATTGCGCGGGAAGAGCTGCTGATCGGGGTTTTGCAATGTTTAAGCGAGGAAATTGATGCGCTGATTCAGCCAGAAAATTTTACCGTGGCCTGCGCGGAAATTCTGCGGCGACTGGAAGCGAAGTCCACGTGGATACGGGGGAAACAGGTATTTGTCGATGAGGCGGGGGGGTACACTGGCGTCACCGCCGGCCTGGATGAGAAGGGATTCCTCCTCGTGCGAACCGACGATAGCCTCCGCAGAGTTTTGTCCGGCGGAGTTCGAAAACGATTGACGAAAGGTTGAAGAACCATGCTTTTGGTGCTAAACGTCAACAATACGAACACCGTGATCGCGATCTATCCGGCGACGGGGGAGCGCATTGGTGAACTGCGCGCGACCTGGAGGATCAGCACCCGGCAGGCGCAGACCGCGGATGAGTATGGCATTCTGATTCGCAACCTGCTGCAGACCGAAGGCGTAGATAGCCAGGAGATCAGCGGTGTCATCATCGCGTCGGTGGTTCCTCCCGTGGATTGGATCTTGCGCCAGTTTTCAGAACGATATTTCAATCACAAACCTCTTTTCATTGAACCGGGAGTAAAAACCGGACTTCCCATTCTGACTGACAATCCGGGCGAAGTGGGTGCCGACCGCGTTGCCAATTGCGTCGGAGCGTTCCAGCAATACGGAGGACCGTGCATCGTAGTGGATTTTGGGACGGCGACAAATTTCGATGTTGTTTCGAAGCACGGAGAATTTCTTGGCGGCGCCATCTCGCCTGGTGTGAATGTTGCCGCCGAAGCTCTGTTTGCAAGGGCAGCGCGCTTGCCGCGAGTCGAAATCAAACGACCGCCAAAGGTCATTGGCACCAACACCGTTGACAATCTGCAAATCGGATTGTTCTACGGGCACATCGGACTAGTAGATGGCATTCTGGAGCGAATGATCGCCGAACTTGGGCCGGAAACAAAATGCATTGCCACCGGCGGCCTCGCGCGATTGATTGCAGGTGAATCGAAATTCATCTCTGAAGTGAACGACACACTTACCTTGGAAGGCTTGCGAATTATTTATGAGCGCAACCTGATCGCCGGCGCACGGTTGCGAAAAAGCAATCGCCCGCGGAAGGCTTGATCGACACCCTTGCAGAACTATTTCAACTACTACACGGAGATCGAAGAGCATTTTCAGCGGAGGCGCGGAACGCTGCTGATGTTGTCGACCCTGGATTGGTCGCTGATAGCCATGTGGCAGGAGGCTGGGTTTCCGCTGGAAGCCGTTCTTGCCGGCATCGACGCGACCTTTGAAAAACATGCCGCGCGGCAAGCAAAGGGACGATTGCGGCGGATTAACGGGCTTGCTTATTGCGCGCAGGAAGTGCTCCGCGCCGTGGAGGATATGCACGAGGCTGCCACCGGCGCGCTTCGCAAACAGCCGTCCACTCCGGAAGAAAGTGGTTTTGAATCGTCACGCATTGCGGCATTTGTGGGAGCGAACGCGGAAGCTGTGCGAGAATGCGCAACTCCTGAAAAAGCCCGTGATACTTACGCTGAAATCTCACAACGCCTTGAGTCGATCGCCTCGTCCTTAGAAAGCCAAGCCGCAGTCTCTACGGAGTCGCTGGAGCAGCAGTTGCTCGTGCTGGAGGACCAATTGTTTTCTGCATTGCAGGCATTCACACCTGCGGAAAATTTGCTGGCGCTGCGTGAGCAATCCAGCAGGGAACTGGCACCGTACCGCAGTCGTCTGCTGACCGCGCAAATTCGCCAGATTGAACAGCAATTTCTGCGAAGATGCTTGTTCGAACAGAGTCGTCTTCCCCGTCTTAGCTTGTTCTACATGCGCCACACATGAAGCTGACAATCGAGAAAGTAATTTACGGCGGTCAGGGCCTGGCGCGAATGCCTGCAAACCATGCGGCGAGCGGCGGCCTCAGCGTCTTTGTGCCATTTACGTTGCCGGGCGAAATCGTAGAGGCGGAGATCACCCAGGAACATCGTGGATATTCCGTAGCCGCCGCGCGTCAGATTGTGGGAGCATCGGAATTTCGCGTGACGCCCCCGTGTCCGTGGTTTGCTGCGTGCGGTGGATGCCAACTACAGCATGGCGCTTATTCCTACCAAGTGGAACTAAAGCGGGAGATGCTGCAAGAAAGTCTCACGCGGGCGGGCGTGCAGGATCTGCCGCAGATTATCGATCTGACTGGAGAGGCGTTGCAATACCGCAATCGCATTCGTCTTCAAATGCAGACGCGCCCGGAATTTTCAATCGGATATCGGCAAGCGAAATCGCATCGCATGACGGCGATTGAGGGTTGCCCCATCGCGGCCCCGTTGCTGGAGCAATGCATCGCTGTCGTGCGTACGCTTGGCACGGGCGGAATGGTTCCGGGGGACGCACAGGAAATCGAATTCTTCACGAACCACGATCAGTCCGAGCTGTTCACTACGACTTGGGCGCGACCCCACGCGGGCAAGCGAGAAAAAGCCTATCAACAATTTTTCGAAAATCTTCAGCAGGAAATTCCACAACTGGTGGGTGCGCAGATGCTGGTGACCGATCAAGGCAAAATTCGTTTGCCGAGAGCTCCGCTGTTATGGAGACGCCAGAGCGTGAACTATCGCGTCGCCGGCCGCCAGTATACGGTGAGCGCGGGATCCTTTTTTCAGGTGAATCGCACGCTGCTGGACAAATTCCTGGGTGCTGTCATTGGGGACGAGAGCGGTGCGCTCGCGTGGGACCTTTATGCCGGGGTGGGCCTGTTTTCGGTCGCTTTGGCGGAGCATTTTGCGCGCGTGATTGCGGTGGAGTCGAGTGCAGCCGCATGCAAGGATCTACGGCACAACTTGCGCGGCACGCGGGCAGAATATGTGCAGGCATCCACGATGAATTTCCTTCGCCAGGCGATTTTGCTCAAGCAGGATGCTCCCGACCTGGTTCTACTCGATCCGCCCCGCGCTGGCGCGGGTGTTGAGGCTGCGAAATTGCTGGCAGACATTGGGCCGCGACGGATCGTTTATGTCTCTTGCGATCCGGCGACATTGGGCCGCGATCTGTCGGCATTGATACAATCCGGCTACCGCTTCCTTCGCCTGCAAATGGTCGATATGTTTCCGCAAACGTATCACTTGGAAAGCATCGCGACGCTTCAGCGCTGAGTTCGCGGGCAACATCATGGCTCCAGTCACAACCCTTCCGGAGACGACGCGGTCCGTACGAAGGTTGCACGGCTATCGGCCTGCGCCATTGCGGGCCACGCGGCATCGTCTTCGCAGAGAGCCGCTGTCGTTCGGCAGTACGCCCATGCTGCTGGCAGCGGGTGGATTTTCGCTCGGCATCATCGATGCTCATTGGGTCTGGCATCCGCCATTGCTGTGCCTGTTCAGCGCATTCCTGGCAGTTGCGCTGACGTTTCTGGCGGCACGGAACGCGGTGCGCATTCTCTGGCTGCCATTGCTATTGCTGTGGTTTTCCGCCGGGCAATTCTGCGCCTTGGTCGCTCCCACGCCTGCTAGCTCTCCCGAACTCGCGCGACTTGCCGACGGGTTGCAGCGCAGCGTCAGCGGCACGGTAACGGCGATTCATCCGACGCGAACAGAGACGCGGCTCAGCCCTTTCGGAAGGCCTGCGGAAACAGAGCAGACGCAGCAGATCGATCTGTCGCTGGACCATGTCGAGGATTTTAATGCGGACCGGGATTGGCGGACAGCGGTGGCGGGCGGTCTGCGACTGAACCTTTACGCAAAGCCTGGAGAAAGCCTTCCGCAAGTGCGCTGCGGCCAGCATCTCAGTGTCCAGATGCGCTTTCATCGGCCCGAATATTTTCTTGATCCGGGCGCATGGAACTATCCCGCTTATCTCGCGCAGCACGGTATCTCTGTTCTGGGCAGCGCAGATGCCGTTGCTGTGCATGTGAATTCTGCGCACGGTCGTCCATCTTTGAGTTGCATGGCGACAGCCGCTCAAACATGGGCGGGCTCACGGCTGGATCAAATTGCTGCGATCAGTGCTTCCTATAGCTGGTTGCCGCCGTGGATGCGTCTAAATTCGCAGGACAGCAGCGTTCTGAGTGCCATGTTGTTTGGTGACCGAACACGACTGCGGCGCTCCATGCGAACCTCCTTCGAACGTACTGGGTCCTTCCACCTGCTGGTTGTATCCGGTCTGCACATCACCATTGTGATTGGGCTGATCTTCTGGCTGGCGCGCAAACTTCGAATGGGTTCACTGCCGGCGACGCTGCTGGCAATCTCGCTTGCTTTGCCCTACGCGTTCCTGACAGGCTTTGCCCCGCCGGTGCAACGGGCTCTTTGGCTAAGCGCGGTCTATCTCTTCAGTCGCATTCTGTACCGCGAACGCGCCGCGCTGAACGCCGTGGGGATTGCTTCGATAGGCGTTCTGTTACACAATCCTTCGGCATTATTCGACGCCAGCTTTCAGATGACGTTTCTCGCGGTACTGGCCATTGCGGGGGTCGCCATGCCGCTGATCGAAGCCACATTGGCGCCGTATTTACGCGGCGTTCGGTTGCCACGTCAAATACGGCTGGATCCGTTTCTGCCGCCGAAGGTCGCTCAAATGCGCGTGCTTTTACGCATGTATGTCGAGCGATTGCGATATCTCGTTGGTCCGCGCTGGGGTTGGAGATTGCCGTTTGGAATTGCTCGATGGGGACTTCGATTCGCAGAGGCCATGATCGTGGCATTGGTGGTGGAGTTGGCGATGGTACTGCCGATGGCCGTCTATTTCCATCGAATAACGCTCCTGGCGTTGCCTGCGAATTTGTTCGGCCTGCCGTTGTTGGCGTTTATGCTGCCGCTGGCCTTGCTGACATTTCTGCTTGGCTGTATACATCCTGCGCTCGCGGTGCCGAGTGGAGCGGTGACGGCGTCGTTGCTGCATGCAATCTCCTGGCTGATACATTTATTCGGTAACCTCGCGGCCTCCTCGCTGCGAACTCCTAACCCGCCAATATGGTCTTTGTTCTGCTTTTCTGCTGCCTGGGTTGCTGCCCTATGGATGGTCCGCCTGTCCCGCAAATGGAAGGTCGCGGCGTTGGTGGCGATTTTTATCGCATCGCTGCTGGTCCTATGGCCCGTTCCGATTACGCATCATCGGGGAGCGATGGAGGTGACAGCGATCGACGTGGGACAGGGAGATTCTCTGCTGATTGTTACGCCGGACGGGCACACCTTACTGGTCGATGCTGGAGGTCCGGTCGGCGGTCCGCGAACCGACGATCTTCAGTTCGATATTGGTGAGGAAGTGGTCTCGCAATATTTGTGGACGCGGCATATCCGGCGCCTCGACGCGATTGCGCTGACCCACGCGCATAGCGACCATATGGGCGGTATGCCGGCCATCCTGAAGAATTTCCATCCCCGAGTACTTTGGGTAGGCAAAAATCCGATGATTCCCGATTACCGTGCGTTGCTGGCGCTGGCTGCGCAAGAAAAAATTCCAGTCGAGCAGATGAGTGCCGGCGAGCACTTTATGTTTGACGGAATTCATGTGCGAATTCTTGCGCCGGCCCCTTCCTATCGGCCAGGCGTCCGCGCGACAAACGATGATTCGCTGGTGATGCGCATTCGATATGAGAACACGGCGGCGCTGTTGGAAGGCGATGCGGAGGCACCAGTTGAGGAACAAATGGTCGCCACAGAGCCGCT
>Ga0134126_10013485_pt1 | contig 10326 bp, 8 predicted proteins | sample KB31752_FD_96881 | JGI IMG/M metagenome (GOLD analysis project Ga0134126, IMG submission 96881) | Terrestrial soil microbial communities with excess Nitrogen fertilizer from Kellogg Biological Station, Michigan, USA - KB3-175-2 | ecosystem: Environmental > Terrestrial > Soil > Unclassified ...
GACGCCGTTGATCCCATCCCCCGGATAACCATAGATCCGCCGGATACCCCAGGAGACCAATCGTTCTACAACAAAATCGCTGACTAGCTGACTCATAATGATCTGTTTCCCATAAGCATGCAAAGGCCCTACCCATGGGTACGATTATGGCAGTCGTATGCACATAAGGATGTCAAACCATAAAAATGCCGCGACAAAAAAACAGACCGGTTAGGGACGTGGATCTCAGCGGATCGCCGCGGTCGGGCATGCCCGCGCATGTCTCCCCGATGCTCGCGACGCTGGTCGAGCGGCCACCCGATGAAAAAGGCTGGATCTACGAGGTCAAATGGGACGGCTACCGCGCTATCGCGCATTGCAACCGCTCGAAGGTCGGACTGTTCTCCCGCAACAATAAATCTTTCAACGATAAATTCTATCCTATCCATGGCGCGCTGGCCGGTCTGAAACTTCGGGCCGTCCTCGATGGAGAGATCACTGCCCTGGAGCCTTCCGGCGCCTCCAGCTTCGGTACTCTGCAGGGGTGGCGGAGCGAGGCAGATGGGGAGCTGGTCTATTATGTCTTCGACGTATTGTGGCTCGATGGCCACGATCTCATGAATTGGCCGCTCGCCCGACGCCGCAGCCTGCTGAAAAGCATCCTGCCCCCAAACGGACCTATCCGCGAATCTCCTTCATTCGAAACCTCGGCCGACGAATTCCTGGCTGCGGCAAAGAAGATGCACCTGGAAGGTATCATCGCCAAACGCAGCGACAGCATTTACCGGCCCGGCGACCGCAGCCGCGACTGGCTGAAGATAAAGATCAAGCGGCGCCAGGAAGTGGTCATCGGCGGGTTTACGAAGAACGACGATTCCCCGAAACAGTTCAGCGCCTTGCTCATCGGTGTCTATGAAAAGGGAAAATTACATTACACCGGAAAAGTAGGCACGGGTTTCAACGATCGGCTGCAGGGCGAGTTGATGAAGAAATTCCGGCCGCTGCTCGTCAAACGATCGCCGTTCACCATCACTCCCGACGTGAACGAGCCTTCGCGGTTCAGACCCCATCCGCCGCATGCGGAAGCTTTCTGGCTCAAACCCCGGCTGGTCTGCGAGGTCAATTTCGCCGAGATGACAAGGGACGGGTCGATGCGACATCCTTCCTTTGAAGCGCTGCGTGAAGACAAAGACCCGAAAGACGTGCATGCCGAAATTGCCCGCCCTGTCGATGGAGTTGACAAAACGGCAAAGCCGAATCGCGAAAAAAGCGGCAGTGGAAAAATCAATGATGGCCCTGTAGTCCTTCAGCCGGCCGAAGCAGGGGGGCGGAGGACCCTGCTGAACCCTACCGAACAGCGACAGGTGCGTATGGTCTGCGGACATGAGCTGACCTTCAACAATCTTGGAAAGATATTCTGGCCCCGCGAAGGATATACCAAACGCGATCTCATCAACTATTACTACCAGGCCGCCTCGTATATCCTTCCCTACCTCCGGCGGCGCCCGCAATCGCTGAACCGTTTCCCGAACGGCATAGAGGGCAAAAGTTTCTATCAGAAAGACGTGACGGCCACAGCGCCCGACTGGATCGGACAATTCCCCTATCATACCAGTACCGGGGAAGACAAGAATTTTGTTGTTCCGGAAGATGAGGCCAGTCTGCTTTGGATGGCAAATCTCGGGGCCATTGAAATGAACCCCTGGAACAGCACGATCGACTCGCCCGACCATCCCGACTGGTGCATCATCGATCTCGATCCTACGGAGAGCAACACCTTCGTACAGGTGATCCGCACCGCCCGGACGACCAAAACAGTCCTCGACGAACTTGACGTTCCCGGCTATCCGAAGACATCCGGCTCGACGGGCATTCATATCTATATCCCCATGGGTGCAAAATATACCTATGACGAATGCCAGGCCTTCGGCAAACTCATCGCGACCATGGTGCACGAACGCCTGCCGCGGATCACCAGCATCGAACGGCTCACCGAACGCCGTAAGGGGCTGATCTATGTCGACTATCTGCAGAACAGGCCGAAGGCTACGCTGGCCGCACCCTATTCAGTACGGCCAAAACCCGGCGCTACCGTCAGCATGCCCCTGCATTGGGAAGAGGTTAAAAACGGCCTCAGCATTTCCCGTTTTACCCTGAAGAATGCGATGGCGCGGATGAAGACCGAGGGGGACCTCTTCAAACCGGTGTTGGGGAAAGGGATCGATCTCCCGAAAATACTGAGCCGATCGGCAGGAGCTCCTCGAATGCGGCGAAAACGTCTTCCAGCGACTGGCTCATTTTCCAGTCGATAGTCTTGTGGATCGAATGATCCAATGCCGCCCACCGGTCCGGTTCCCCGTCCATGCTGATGATCAGCGAAGGGGTCCGCAATGCCGCTGGCATATGCGCTACACCGGTACATTTGGCGATCAGCAGCGCTGAGTCGCGAAGCAGGACTCCCATGGATCCCAGGGTCGTCATGCCGGTGACATCGATGACAGGGTGATGGATCCATTTGATCAGCTCGCGGGTGATCTCGCTTTCGTTACCGGTGCCGGTGATGACCAGGTCGAAACCCCGTTCCGCGCACAGATCGGCCAGCAGCGCAAAATAGGGCGGCGGCCACCTGCGACGGCTGTCGCGCGACCCGGCATGGATGCACACATAGGAGCCGCGTTCTACGCGGAGCTGCAATGCACGGAAAGCGCTTTCGTCTTCTTTTGTCAGCGGGAACTCCAGCTCTTCGCCCACGGGCGGCATGCCGAGATGAGCCATCAGCGCCAGGTGTCTTTCGATCTCGTGCAAATGTTCGGGATATTCGAGGAAATCCTGCGACGACATCCGGCATTCCTTGTTATGGAAACCGGCAAGACGAACGGCTCCGAACCGGGACAGCATGCCGTTAACGATCGTACCGTTGCCCTGCATCTGGAGCAACAGATCGAAATGTTCGTCGCGCATGTCGAGCAGGAAAGCGGCGAACTCGCCTTCGTCATATCCCTGTTCGGGGAGCCCGCGGTATCCCGGGAAACGGATCAACCGGTCGAAATGAGACATCGTTCCCAATCTGTCGCCCGCCCCTGGCGGGAATACCTCACCGAGATTGTAGAAGTCTAAAAAAGACGCTATCGTTCCCTGAAATAAAGTTCGAATTTTGCGCCCGATCCGGGAACGCCGGTCGCGCGGATGAACCCGTGGTTGTTTTCCATGATGCGACGGCAGATCGTGAGCCCGATGCCCGTCCCGGAATACTTATCGCGTGTGTGCAGCCGCTCGAACAGATCGAAGATACGTTCTCCCTGATGAGGCGAAAAGCCAATGCCGTTGTCCTGCACCTCGATCTTGTGGAACCGTTCGGAGCCGTAGGCATCCGGCATACCGGGCACCTTCACCCGCGATGAGGAAATGTCCACTTCCACCTGCCGGTCCTCCGTGCGATACTTGAATGAATTGCCAAGGAGATTAATGAACAGCTGCCTCACCTGTACCGGAATCCCCCATACGGTCGGCAATCTGCCGCAATGCACCCTGGCACCGAGCTGCTCGATCATATCCTTGTGAAAAGCGCTGGCATCCGCCACTGTAGCATTCAGGTCGACGGGCTCAAAAGGTGCGTCGGTCCCTGCAACATGGGTATAGGTCAACAGGTCGTCGATCAATTGCTGCATCCTCCTGGCGGCCTCTGCCGAACGCGCCATAAACTTCTTTTGCTGCTCGGGTGATAAGGACTGGCCATTATCCCCTTCGATGGCCGAATAATACAATTGTATCTTCCGCAACGGCTCTTTCATATCGTGCGCGGCGGCATAGGCAAATTGCTGCAGCTCCCTATTTTGCGCTTCCAGCTGGCGGGCATATAATTGAAGCTTGTCCTCCGCCTGTTTGCGTTCGGTCAGATCGCGCGTCATCTTTGAAAAGCCGACCACATTCCCCCCGGGATCATGCAGGGCGGTAATGACGGTGCTGCCCCAAAAAGCCGTGCCGTTTTTGCGGATACGCCAACCCTCACGAACCGCCTTCCCCTCCCGCGCCGCCCTTTCAATCAGTTCCTCCGGCAGACCGGCCTCCCGATCTTCGGGAGTGTAAAATATACTGAAATGGACACCCACGATCTCCTCTTCCGTATACCCCTTGATCTTTTCTGCCCCTTTGTTCCAGTTCCGGATCACACCGTGTCGGTCGAGCATCAGGATAGCGTAGTCCTCCACCTCCCCGATCATCAGATGATAATGTTCCTCTTCATGAAACGATAAATTATCCATTCCGGAGGGGATGTACCGCTTTCTACTCATTTTGTAAAAGTACGATTGTTCATCGGCTGGAATTGCCCCGCGGCCTGTCCGTCGCAGTTCATTCGAGTGGACCAACTTATTAGTAGTCAATATAATGCCCTGGAATGTGTGCAAGAGTTATGCCACCGTCATTTTGGACATTGTATTGGCGCGGATCGCTTATCTTCAGGAGGTGGCCCTTTTTTTGCAAATTTGTTTCAGCCTAACTATTAAATCTGGATAATTGCCTCTAAATGAGTTCAAAACGAGCCTATGTCCTCTTGGCGGATGACGATGCGGACGACTGTGAAATGTTCGCTGACCGCTTCCTGCTTCGCAATCCCGGCGCCGATGTGGAATGCGTGTCCAGCGGTTACGAAGCCCTGTCCTATCTCCGCGATTGTCCTCCGGATCGACTCCCGCAGATGATCGTCATAGATTATAAAATGCCCGGCATCACCGGTGAAGAAGTGCTCCGGGCTCTGCAAAATGACGAGCGGTACCATCGCATCCCCAAAATAATGTGGAGCACTTCCAACAACCAGAAATATATTGACGGAAGCCTGCAAAGCGGCGCCGAGCGATATTTCACCAAACCCCCCGACATGCGCGGGTTCGACACGATGATCGATCAGATCAGCCATCTCTTCCGGAATCCCCCTTCCGGGAACAATTGAAACTAACCTCAAGGAATAACCGTAGCGACCGCCCGACCCTTTTGGCAGAAAAATTGCTATTCATATCCAAAAATGCCCGACCGGCAACTGGATTTTATTGTACTAATTCCTAGTTACAACAATCTGAATGGTTTACGGAGGTCATTGGAGAGCATCGACTATCAGCCATCGCGATTTGGTATCCTGATCGTCGACGATGGCAGTGATGAACCCCTGACCGTTGAGTCTTTAAACCCGCATGTCCCTCCCAAGACCGAGATCGAGATCATCCGTTTGCCCGAGAATGCCGGTATTACCGCGGCGCTCAACACAGGCATGGAAAGACTGGCGGCCAGGGGCGATTTTCGATTCGTGGCGCGGCTGGACTGTGGCGATATTTGTGCCGCCGACCGGTTCGTAAAACAAGTTGCCTTTTTGAAGGCCCATCCGGAAATCGACCTTTTAGGGACCTGGGTGCGGTTCACAGAAAAGGACGGAAATTTTTCCTACCTCTATAAAGCGCCTATCGGGCAAAAGGCTATCCTTCGGGGGATGCATTTCAGAAACCTGTTCATTCATCCGTCCGTCATGTGGCGGGCCTCGACGTTGACAAAGGTTTCACGGTATCCGTCCGATCTGCCGCATGCGGAAGACTACGGGTTCTTCTTCCTGCTGCTGGAACAGGGGAAGGCGGCCATTTTACCCGAGACGCTCGTTACCTGCGAGCTCAATGCGAACGGTATTTCGGCGAAACACCGGCGGCAGCAACTGAACAGCCGCATGAAGGCGGTGCTCCGCTATCGTCGCAGTACCGCGCTGGGCTTGCTGGGGGCGTTGAAACTTCGGCTCATGCAATTGATACCCTACCGGGTGATCCTCGAAATCCATTCGCTATTAAAACAGCCGTCCTAGCCCCGCATTTATAATCAACAAACCATGAGAATCGTGCATATCGTAGAGCCATTTGCGTCCGGCATCGCCACATTCGTGCGGTCGCTGGTCAGGGGCATGCCGAATGACCGGCATATCATCGTGCATGGCGAACGCGGACAGGTCATGCGATCGGATGCAGTGATCAGGGATTTTCCCAGGCATAATGTCGAGTTCATCCGGTGGCGGTCGGCCCAGCGTTATATCCGGCCTTTAAAGGATCTGCACGCATTCTTCGAGCTGCGGACGATCCTCCGGAAATTAAAGGAACAGGGACCTATCGATGCCGTGCATCTGCATTCGTCGAAGAGCGGATTCCTGGGACGGTTTGCCTGCCGGGTCGCCGGCATCCGCAAGGTGATCTACACGCCGAACGGAGCTCCCTTTTTGTCGGGTTCATGGCTGGCCCGGTCCTTTTTCCAGTTGCTCGAGCGTCTCGCGGCAGCGATCGGCGGTCTGGTAGTATGCTGCAGCCGCAGCGAATGCAGCGCGTACCAGGCTATCGGAATCAACGCGGTTTTTATCAACAATGGAGTATCCATACGGCGGCGCGTTAAAAGGATGTTAAGGTTAAGGACGCTGCGCTTCCGGATCGTGACATGCGGAAGGATCATCGGACAAAAGAACCCTGCGCTTTTCAACGAGATCGCTGCCTACTTCGAAGAGTTCGACGACTTCGAATTCTTGTGGATCGGCGACGGTCCGGACCATCCTCTGCTGCGGTCGAAAAACATAAGATATACCGGCTGGCTCCCCACTCCCGAGACCGAACGGCTGCTGTCGACCGCGGATATTTATATTTCGACTTCCAATTTCGAGGGCATGTCGTTTGCGGTGTTGGAAGCGTTGGCGCTGCACAGGCCAGTACTCCTGAAAGATTGTGTGGGAAACAAGGATATCGTGACCAAAGGGGTGAATGGAGATCTTTTCGACAGCGCCCAGGACGCCATCCTGAAGATACTCCGGTATTACAATAACCGCGAAATGCTACCTATCATGGGCGAACACTCCAAACTCTATTGCGAACGGGAATTCGATGTTCAGCATACTTCTGCCGCATACCGGCATTTATATGCAAGCTAAATGTTCCTAAAACCGCTGTCAGACAAATATGTATCCCACATTTAATGAAAAAGAGGACCGGGAGTCGCTCGACAGGCAGTTGTCGGCAATCAGGACGTACATAGAGAATGAGATCGCCGGCAAAGAGGCGATGATCCTGCGCTTGCAGGAACAGCTCACGCAGATGAGCGGCCTGATCCTCCAAAAGGATGCGCAGCTCGAGCTGTTGCAGGAAAAACTCAGCGAATGCAAACAGAGTGCCGAAGGGCAGCGCCAGCTGATGAACAAGCTGCTAAACGACATCGGCAATTACCAACGAGACATCATGTGGTACAGGAGGACCTACGAGCACAGAAGCCTGCTGGGTATCCTGAAGGATAAATTTATTCGGAAGGCCGGCGGAGGGGCGTCCTGCAATGATTAGCGCGGTCACCGATTTAAAAGCTTGCGAAAGATGCGATATTCCCCCGGGAATAGCCGAGCTTCTCCGTCCATTCGAAAAACAGTTGGCGGGGAAGCGGATATTGACCGCCGGCGGTAGGGCCGGCGCCACGGGCGCCTGCGGGATAGAAGCGCCGCGGAATGACGGCGGCCCGAAATATGATGTCGTCCTGCTCGCCGGACTCCTGGAGACGGCTAACGCTCCGCAACTGGTCCTGGCCGGCGCCACAGCCATGCTTGAACGCGGCGGAGCCATTATGATCGCGGTTGAAAACGGTCTCGGCGCGGGAAATATCGGCGCCAGCAGGGGCGGCAGAGCCGGGGGCCGGCTGGGAAAACAACAATTGACGCACCTGATCCGCCACGCCGGCGTTCGCCATTACAGATTTTACTATCCCTTCCCGGATCTTAACGCTCCGTCGGTTTTGCTGAGCGATGATGCATTCGGCGACGAGCAGCTGGATGTCGTCAACCTGATCGAACCAGTCGTCACGGGGCGATCGGAGGCCGGTACAGGCGCGCACTACCTGATCCGTGCGCTGACGGCGAATGGTTTGATGAAAGAACTATGCGATCATTTTTTCATCGTGCTTTCGGACAATGCGGGCTGGTTCCCGGATGAGGGCATACTCGCATGGACCTTCAACCCGGGAAGGCGGGAAACCTTTAAGAAGATGACGACGTTCTATCGCGATGACGATGGTGCGCTCAGGGTCCGGCGCGATCCCTGCGGAACGGATCGTCGGCGCGCCCGAGGTGTTGCTGTGTTGCAGCAATTGCAGGACGAGTACTATCTGCCGGGGCGATTGTATTCGCTCCGGCTTGCCGACATCGTTTGCTCGCCTGGCTGGTCGACGGCGGACGTGGCTGCATGGGCCAGTCCATATGCGGAATTATTAAGAAGCGAGCTAACTCTCATAGACGACGGCGAATGGCTCGAGGGACGTCACCTCGATCTCGTACCGTTCAATTTACTGACAGACGACCGGCGATTGACGGCCATCGATGCGGAGTGGGTAGCAACAGAACCATTGCCCCTGCAATACGTTCTATTTCGCGGCATCTATCACACTCTCGCCCGCATCGGTGATGTAGCACAGCCTGCCGCAGGAACCCCGCTCAACCTGTATGGTCTTTGCCTGGCCGTCGCCGCACAGCTGATCGCGGATACAGGAGGAATGCTGGAAACGTTCCTGACGCTTGAACCGCGCTATTTCGGCGAAGTATTCGGGGGGATCGGCACAGCGCCGGCCGATGCCGACCTCAACGTGTGGAAGGAAAGGGATAATGAGAGAACTTCACCCGGCATCCGGGACAGGCTATTTCCTTTGTTCAATATCGCCCTTCAGGTCTTTATCGAAACCCCGGGCAATCCGTTCAGCGAAGAGACCTCCGTCATCCGGCAAATAGGACTGACGGACCAGCGGAAGATCTATAGTGTCCGGCTGCCCTGGTTTACCGATGAGATCTCCAGGATCCGTATCGATCCTTCGGATCACAACGGACTGCTGCATGTCCATGCGATCCATCTCCGGTGCGAGGGCGAGGAACTGCTCTATTGGACACCGTTCTCGCGCGCGGAGCTGCAGCTCAATGGGGTAATGATCGTTCAGGCGGCGCCTGCCGAGACGACCCCGGTGATGATCCTGCAGAACTTTGACCCTATGCTGATCTTTTCGCTGCCGCAAATGACAAGAAAAAATCCGATGGCGCCCATCGTCCTGGAGATAGAAGTTTCGGCATTGTCGCAGGAGACCTCCCGCGATGTTCTGAACGGCCTCGGGCAGATGTGCGCCATGCTTCCTCAATCATAAAAATCGTATTGTGAAAGTTGCCGTTCATGCCCATATGCATTACACCGATCTGATGGAGCAGGTAGCCGACAATCTCGCCCGGATACCTTTCCCTTATGATCTGATCGTAACGGTGACCGATCCGCAGGCAAAACCCGGCGTGCTGGCTACCATGGCCGACAAAGTGACCCGCGCGCGCACCAGGGCGATGATCGTTCCCAACAAAGGCAGGGATGTAAAGCCATTCTATGACGACGTTGCCGCCTTGCTTTCGGATTACGAGATCATCGGCCATATCCACGGTAAGAAATCCGTCTTCAACAATGGCGCTACGAAAGGGTGGCTCGAGCACCTTCTCCGATGCCTGATGGGCAGCGAGGAGACGGTGCAAAAAATATTCTCGCGGTTCCAGTCCGACCCGCATGCCGGGGTCATCTATCCGGCTGCCTTTTACAAGATGCCCTATTGGGCGAACAGCTGGCTGTCCAACAGGGATTGGGCCGCGCGGTTGCGTGACAGGCTTCACCTGGCTGCGATTCCCGACACCTATTTTTCTTATCCGGTCGGGAACATGTTCTGGGCCCGTCGCGAGGCCATCCGGCCCCTGCTCGAGCTTGGATTGCAGGACGAGGATTTCCCCGAAGAGAATGGCCAGACCGACGGCGAGATCATGCATGCATTGGAAAGGATGACGACGGTCGTCTCGCGGTCGCGGGGATATACCAATTATGTCATCCGCCCGGTATCGGATACCATAACCATAAACGAAGATTCCGACGGCATCGATTTCTCCGCGTATGAGGGCAGTTCGCTGGACTATTTACGGCAAGCCATCAAGCGACCCGAGGTCCGTGTCGTCTCCTTCGATATCTTCGACACGCTGGTGGTCAGACCGCTGAGCGATCCCGCGGACCTGTTCGAACTGATGCAGGCAGAAGTCGAAAAAATGACGGGACAACGTATGGATTTCCGAAATATCCGTTTGGATGCCGATGGATGGCGGCGCCGGCAGCCGGCGGAGGGAAGGGACGTGACGTTCGCGGATATCTATGACCGTATTGCGGAGGTACTCCATTTGAGTACCGACCAACGGGACCGGTTGATGGAGCTCGAGCTGAAGCTGGAAATGCGGTTTATGCGGGCGCGGCCGGCCGTGGTCGACGTCATGAACCACGCATTTGCGCTGGGCAAGCA
>Ga0134126_10013487_pt1 | contig 10325 bp, 2 predicted proteins | sample KB31752_FD_96881 | JGI IMG/M metagenome (GOLD analysis project Ga0134126, IMG submission 96881) | Terrestrial soil microbial communities with excess Nitrogen fertilizer from Kellogg Biological Station, Michigan, USA - KB3-175-2 | ecosystem: Environmental > Terrestrial > Soil > Unclassified ...
ATACAATTTATCAGTTAAATAGTAACGATATTATTTATTACAGTGCTCCTTGTGCTTCGAATTGTGCGACAAATTCAGCTTTTTATTATAACAATAAATATTATTATCCATCGCCCGGAGTGGCTTTAATTTATAATGGGTTAACCTTAGATGCGATACAGAATCCTATTACAGCCTCATCTTTAGGATATCCCGGTTTACAATTATTTCAAAATGAAACTGGTTCTCTCAACTCTTCTCTGCCTTCAACGTGGCCATATATGCGACCTGCTATTCAACAGAAATTGAATTTGTTTGCAGATACTGCCGCAATCCAATATTATTCGGGATCTTTAGGATACTGTCCTTTATCGACTGTTTCTTCGCCTATTGTTTTTCAATATACCGGAGCAGATCAATCGTGGGTATCGACTTGCTCAATTGCTAATGTTTATGCTATCGCGGCTGGTGGATCATCACAAACGGACGGAAGTCAGCGCTCATGTCGCGGAGGCAACGGCGGTGTAGTCAATGTGACTATGAGTTTCACAATCGGATCAACTTATACAATAATAGTCGGTGGTGGAGGATGGTCAGATAATCCAAATAGTTGTGGAATTCCTGTATCTGGTTATGGCGGCGGGGCACCTGGAAGTCGTTTTGGCAATAGTGCGGGTGGGGGAAGAACTGCTATACGCGATAATAGTGCAAATGAACTGTTAAGCGTTGGGGGTGGCGGAGGCAGTGGAAATTATTTCCCTCTTAAAGATTATACGATCGCGTCAGGGTGCAACTCTTTGTTGTGTATACCTTATCGGAGAGTATCGTGCGATGGCGGCTCAGGAGGGAGCGCGGTAGGACAAGATGGCGGAAGCAATGACCCCTTCCAAACGGATTTCTCGTCAATGAATGGGAGAGGAGGAAGTCAGTTGGCCGGGGGATTCGGCGGTGGAAATTCTCCTTATTGGAATATAATTAATCCAGGTTCTCCATTTAATAATGCTCAATCGGGAACACAATACGCGGGAGGGAGCGGAAATAATGCTGATTATAGCAGTGGCGGCGGGGGAGGGTGGATGGGCGGGGGAGGTGGGAGTTTCAGTCCATGGAGTACGGGGTCGGGATCTTCTTATGGGGCGGCTGGAGGGGGCAGCTCTAATGTCGCCAACGCCGCTGTACTGCAGATTCATGGAAATTGGAGAGGAGACGACAAATCAATACCGTCAAGACCCAACAACGCTGGAATGGGTGGAACCGGAGGAGTGGGATCACCGGGATTGTTAATAATCAATTGTATAAGTTAAATAGATAAACTAAACAACCAAAAAAAAATATTAAAAAAAGGAATCGATGAAAAGGAAAAAAAATAATGTCTTAGACGATTTTATCGACTGTTGATAAAATGCATCGATTTCGTCATCATAATAACAATAATAAACCAAAACAAGTTACTCCAGTCTATAAATATAATACTGTTACTCAGGCGGACCTAGAAAAAACATCAACAAATGCCGTGGAGGAGGAACAAGAAGTTGCCGCTATTGCGGCAACTTCTTGGTGGCCTTGGTTAATCGGATTAGGATTTTTCTTAGCTGCAGGAATTATTGTTGCTGCGATATTTGCTGCCTTTTATTTTGAACATCTCTTCATATTCTCAAAGTCGGGACCAACGACTTTACTACAAACGGATCTGTCTGCCACCTGTATTGGAAACAATATAGATCAATCCGATCAACAACTATCGATTCTTGTGTATGGACAATCAAGAGGTTATCCGTATGGTGGATCTATGTATGCATCGATAAGCGGCGCTGCTCCTACTTATCTGTGTCCAGGAATTTATGGAGTTGGTTATTATTCTAATTTTGCATTTCCTCCATTAACATACGGATTCACCGGCGGTGCAATTGTACAAGATCTTTCTAAAGAATTCTATGCGGCGCTTGGCTATATTTCGTTCTACAGTCTACCTGAAAATGGTGCACAGTTATTAATCTGCGGACGCGATGCATCCGCTTCTCTCCTATGGTCGATCGGAATCGGGAAACAATGGCACAGTTCCTATGCGTTTTTTTATTCCTTTTCATCCAGTCCTACATTTTGGTTAGAAAATAATATTCCTATTCCAACCTATGGTGCTGCAAATCATCTTGTCTTTCATTATAATCCGACAAGTCAAACGATCGCTTTAGTTTTAAATAATGGATCGCCCGTATCCTATAGCGGTAGCATTCCCGTAGGGACAGGGAGTGCTACCGTCAGCTTTGATATTGGATGTGGGGGTGCCTATGCTGGAATTATTTCAAATGTCATCATATCTTATGGGAGTCCAAATATTCCTGTTTTGTATTCGAAATATTCTACTAGTTGTACATATTCAGCTACTCTGCCTTCGTTAAATTTCCCCGTTGAAACGACTCCACCATGTTCATCCCCTACTGTTAAGCATGATTTATTAGGTAGCAATTCAAACAATAATACTGTCTCGAGTTCTTCTTCATCTTCGCAATCACAAACGAGTAGCAACAGTCTACCTTTTTCATCTTCAATACCAGTCGTGAGTTCTAGTACGTCTATCCTATCTTCTTCACTCCCATTCATTTCAAGTTCGTCTACTCTATCGGCATCCCAATCATCATGTTCGCCATCTATATTAAATTTAATTCCTGGATATAATTTAACATCTGTTCAATTTCCAATTGGATGGGGTTCTAATTTCTTCAATAAATTAGCAACATCAAATTCCCAATTAGTAACAATTGCTGTCGTTGGCGATAGTATTAGTGCAGGTAGTTGTGCGAGTAATCAATATCCCAATTTATGTGGAACTGGCTGGGTAAATAGACTTAGTCAGATGTTTCAATCTAGGTACGGAGACGGTGGTTCTGGAGCAATTAGTCCGACGGATAATAATCAATTCACATCCAATGGGGCATACAATAACAGTCAATTACCGGTTATTAATAACGGGTTTACGGGAGCGAGCGAATATGGTCCTACTGCTGATACATGGTATTATTATTCGACACAACCCGGAAACACAATGCAATTTTATGCACGAGGTAATTTGATTACTGTTGTATTTGTTTCAGGTCCTGGAGTTGGTCAATTTAATGTTTCTATTGATAATATTAATCAAACAATGCTAACTAATTTACATCAAACATCTTTGTTACAACAAAATAACTTCACGTATTATGTAAGCTCTGGCTCGCATATTGTAATTATTACAACTTTAACTAGCCCAGTCAGCATAGTTAGTGTCTCTGGTCGTTATAGCAATGGGGTCGTAGTTGATAATTGGAGTGTACCGGGATTACATATGTACAGTTTATCTTATGTATTAAATGGGAACGGCGACTTTGTACAGAGTACCTCTTTTAAAACCACTGGTGGGAGTTCGCCCTTTTTGGCTGATTTATTGATTATCGAACTTGGGTTAAATGACGCGTATAATCAGGCTGTAGATACGTTTATGAGCCATATGACAACTGCTGTAACGACTTACCAAAGTTTAGGAGTTGCAAATATATTGATTTTGATTGCAAATAGTGGCGACTTTAGTTATGATAATAGCAACTATGAAGCCTATCGAGCGGCTATGCCATATTTTGCTCAACAATATAATGTAGCCTTGATTGATCTAAATAATATCCAACAAAGTTCTTATACATATTTATCAAATCAAGGATTTTATGGGTTAGCCAATACAGCAGGGGCTACTCCTTGTGATAATCCAGGATTAGCATCTACGAGTTCAGGAAACGCGAATGGTGTTCATCCGTCTGATGTAGGTCATTATAATATGGCACAACAAATTATTCCTTGGATTATCAACTCGTCTGCCATTTCTAACTCGTCTATTGTGATCCGTACCATTCCTTTGTTATCCTCTTCATCTTCAACTGCGAATAATCTACCCCATTCATCCTCGCCGATTCCTTCTTCATCTCCTCTTCAATCGCTTTCCTCTTCGTCTTCTTCGTCTTCTTCTTCTTCGTCCTCTTCTTTTTCATCGTCTTCAGTTTACAACCCATTATATAGCAGCTTGGCAGTTCTTAGCACAGTACCTATTCCCGTTTTCTGGTTAAGTGCTAGTACTATTTCTAACACTACGAATTCGAATGTTGTTACCTGGCCTGATTTTACAACGAATAATAACCCCGCTACACAAACAACTGGATCATTACAGCCGATCTACGTCAACAACAGTTTGAATGGACTCCCGGCTGTTCAATTTCTAGGTAGCGCATGTATGACTGAAAATCCCGTTTTCCCAATTGGGTCGGATTATACACTTGTTATGCTTTTATCAATGATGATCCCTCCCTCGTTTACATATATCATCGGCTCGGCGACGTCCACACACACTCACGCTATTCAAATTACTAATACTGGAAGTATCATACCCTTCCAAGCGAATACAAATTTCCCGTCTGCTGCTTATCCAATAAGTGGACAGATTCCTACTATATTAACAATGGTATTTCATTCGCAGACCAGTCTATTTAACCTTTATTTGAATGGATTTCTAGCAGGTACTTCTACTACGCCGTCTTCTGCTGAAGCAGATAGCCACTTGAGTATTGGATGTAATGGATACGTTACGTTCGCAACAGCTAATATATCCGAAATTCTATTATGGAATCAAGCATTGACAGAAACTAATCTGTCTTTCATTCATAATCTATTGGGAAATACTTATTCTATATCTAATGTATTACAAATGCAATCTATTCAATATATTACAAACCCGTTATATAATATGACAACTTTAACCAATTACAATATTCAAAGTCCGATTTTTTGGCTAAGTGCAAGTACAAATGGGACATCCGCTGGATATTGGCCAGATTTAACCGTGAATCGTTATTTTGCAAGTCAATATGTTATATCTTCAAGGCCAACTTATATACAAAATAGTATTAATGGTTTGCCAGCCTTAACATTTAATACTGCTTTTCTATTGGGGCATTCTGTGTTTCCATTATCTACTAATTTTACGATGATAACCTTGATCTCGTATACGACAGGAGTTGGTACCGAAGTTCTCATTGGATCATTAGTAAGTACCGCGTATCGAATTCTTTTCGGTTCTCCTGGAAATATAGTCCCATTTCAATCAAACGCCTTTTTAACAGCGTCGACCTCGGATTTATCTAATAATATTCCTTCTATATTAACTATTTCCTATAATAGTTTTAGCTTAAACTATATTATGTATATTAACGGAAACCCCGTCGGAACATCATCCGCAGCTGCAGTGGCGTCTATTAACGATCCGACTATCGCATTTGGTTATTCTGCAATTGGAGGTACTAATTATTTAACAGCCAAACTGGCCGAATTTGCATTATTTCCGTTTGTATTGTCGACTTGTAATCAAACGTTCATGGAATCAATATTCGCTCGAGCATATGGTGTCAGTTATTCTAACCCTTTGTGTTAGCATATAAACTAGATGCTTGTTGGTGCGTAAACGTATAGTTGAAAACGGTAAACTGATCCATTAGAGGACCTCCTTCACAGATTAATCGATTTATCCTAAAATCAACTCCTACATCACCCGCTGGTCCAAATAATGTAATGGGTCCCAGTAATTTTGGAATAATAGGTAAGATCGATAGGATGAATAAAGAAGTAGTTCCACCATCTATATAGACGGTCAGAGTACCATTGAACACCAATACAAAATGATGCCAATTGATTACATCATTCGAGGCAATTCCCGTGCTTGTAAACGATGAAATCCCCGACGAAGATAAAACAACGGCGCCAGGATTTCCACCACTGGGATTACCACCTCCAAAAGCAAAATTAAAATTATTAATTCCAAAAATAGCATCACTCCCGCCTTTCATCCAGAATGAAACTGTGAAAATTGTAGTTCCAGTGTATAAATTTTGAATGAATAAACAACTGGCATTATTTGAATTAATTGCTGGAGAAATGACTAATCCGCGTTTAGTATCTAAGACAGTCGTTACTTGATATTGAGTTCCACATTGTATTATAAGAGGGTTATTATTTAATAGATCCAGAGCGGTGAGATTCATGAGCACACCATTGTTATTAGTGATCGCATTCAGATTAGCCGTTTTGAATGTTGTGTTATAAATAGACATAATGGCTATTGAATTAAGAGCTGTGTTATAAATACGAAAATCGTCCATACGGGCAAATAGAGGAGCCGTATTAATGGAGGCAGATAATAAATACCAAGCACCGTATAACTGAAAAGGAAGTTGAATGCTGTTAGATATTGCGAGTGTGCCATTTGTATACAGAGAAATAATCGATCCATCATAAGTATACGCTTTATGAATCCAAACTGCTGTTGGCCAGGTACCCATGGGATCTATGATTACACTACCGAAGGAAGGAATACCATTGACGTCGTTACAAATCGTAAAGACATTTCCACTTGTTGCAAAAATGCATTCATATCCTTTAATAACATCAAAATAAACCCAAAAAGATATTGTGAATTGTGTATGAACATATGGATACACGATATGAAATTGTGTATTATATAGATTATTTCCTGTACTCAAAACCAATCCGCGTGTTATATCTGGATAGAATTGTATATAACCTAGCGAGATTTGAATCGGCCATTGATATGATGAATTATCAACAATAGTGTTTTGCGAGTATGATAAATGAAAGACTAGATACTGTGCTGCGTTTTCAATCGAGGTTTGTAGCGGATATTGAAAAGTGGGATAGGTATCAGGATAAGATGGACTATAATAGATATCTAGATTCGGTATGGGTGTAGTATCAGTTGCTGGCGGTATATACCAATTTTGATAGCCCAGTATATATTTCCATACTGATTCTTCTGTATTTAATCTGTGTAAATAGGCTTCATTTCGCACTGCTAATATTGCTTTAGTAACTAGACTTGAACAGTTTTCATAACCGATCATAACTGGCCTGTCAAAACTTTGATTTGCACTAGCGACATCCGATAAATAATTGGACAGAACACGCGAAATAATATAAGGATCTTGATAAGCATCAGAGGTTGCTTGAACGATCCCAGTTGAACTGTATTCCAATACACCATAACACATGGTAGAATTAATGATTAAACCTTGATAGGGTGGATTATTCAAACCCCATAAACTATATACGGCTCCCCCAATAGGCGGAGGTAAATTTGGATATGTCCATTTCACAGCGTCGCCATTTCGAACAGATTGTAAATGTGCCATTATATTGTTACTGATAACGACGAGTTTTTTTCCCTCTGTTAAATTGACCCCCCAGCTTTCTGCCCCAGATCCCAGAGTAAACCCTCCACCAACACATATGTTACTTGTAAAATTAAATGAGGTCGGTGTTTGTGGTGCATTATTAACACATGTATCAGAGACATCGGTGATAATATTCCCGTGTGTCTCTTGAAAAACTCCATATATAGGATGATACTCGTTAGCAGCAAATAAACGATTATATCCATTGTAATACACTCCCATTGAAATTATACCATTTTCTTGTTTGTTAATTTCATTATAACGAATTCGATTACCGCCATTAAATGTACCGTAATCTAATGCATCCCAACCACTGTGATTATACAGGTTGTGTTCGTGTATTTCATATGTTCCAGCCGCAACAGCAAAAAGACCAGCAAAAGTCACAGTATTCCCACGAAATAAAACATTTACATTTACTTCCCCATTGCCGTTTATAACATATACTCCAGTATGTAAAAAAGTGTTATTTATTATTAGAACATTCGTATTGAATGTAGCCGGGTAAGATATACTACCGCCGCTCATATTAATAAAAACATTATGAAATAGTAAAATCGCAGCAGTTTGAGAAGAGGAAATAGGGTTTAAATTAATACCATTTTGAGTGCAATCGTGAATAAATAAATCATGAGCCACAAAGGTTTGAGTAGAAAATCCATATCCTCCAATCGCTTCCTCTGCATAACCTAATTCTAATTCTTGAAATATCACATTCCCCGTAGAAGGATCAGAGAATCTTGTATTACGGAAAACCGACCGAGAACTTGTACCTAAAATAACAAAATCTGAATAATTTTGTCCTATATTGTATACATTAAATGGCAGATTTTGAGTAGACGAATTAATTAGAGCGGTTTCATGATATGAATCCCACGGAATAATATACAAATGATTATTTACGTCAATCCAATATTCACCAGGACTATCGAAGAAATCAATAATCCCGCTTAAATAAAACCCGTTTGTGTAACCATAACCGTGTGCTGCATTTTGCGATTGTGATGGATTGGAGGTGCCATAGGCGACCCCTGGATGAAATGTCAACGTTGGCCAAAAAAATTGTAATCCTACATATATGCCGGAGGTTGTATACATCGTTGGAATCATATCTTGTAAAGCTGATACTATCGGTACAGTTAATAGGTTCGGATCATCCCATGTATAATTAGGAGAAAGTTTATTACCGGTATTTATCATAGTATTATACAACAACGTACAGTTTAAAGAATTTAAATAAAAGGAATTGCCTGTTATTGATCCAACATACCAATCTGCTGCTAGATAGGAAAGAGTAGTCTGATTCCAATGAGAGAAGCTAAATAGAGATGTATTTTGATCATAGATCTGATACCATACATGATAACAAATAGACCACGGGTTCAAATATGTGGTATGTTGGTCTGTACTGAACACGGGCGATCCAGGATGTAGAAAAAGAGATTCATTCCATGATTTTCCCCATGGATATTGAGGATCAAGAAGATTTGGTAACCGAGGTAAATGATATTGAACACCGTGTAACCAAACAGTTTCAATAGATAAAGATCCTACTGATGGAATAAATTGTGTTCCAGTTAATGCTTGTAATAAATTTAAATCGTATTTGAATACAGTAATATTATTACCAGATGGTTTAGTCCAATTCGTTTTTAACCATTGAATTTGTGAATTTGTTGGTAATACATATCCTCCAAATAATGCAGGCTTGCGTCTACTACGACCGCAATAGTAACTCCCAAATGTAACAGGACAAGTGTCATTTCCAAATCGACCAGCGATTGGTATATAGACACCAAACCATATATCGCCTTGACAAAATAAAATCCGATCGCATGGATTGAAGAAATTATTAGAAAAGGTACTCATCTTACTAGCAACTTGATTCCAGGTTTTCCATGCCAAATTCGGCGATGTTCCTATATTAGTATCATCTCCGTACAATTGATCAATATAATAGGTTTTATCAACCTTCATATTCGAAGTACGATTGGGAACATCTCCAAATAATGTGTATAAATAGGTAGTATCATTTAATAGAGGATATTGGTAGTCCGGTAGTAATAATAAGTCGTGTGGTGTTGTGATAGTAGTTGTCGTAGTTTTAGAAAAGAGAAATAAATTTTCCCAGTAAAAGACGGCAAACACTATTCCAGTAGCGATGACTAGACTAGGAAGAACGAACCAAATCCATCGCGGAGAATTGAAAGTGACAGAATCTAAAACCTCTTCGCCTGTAAATGTTCGTTTCTTTAATTTCTTGGAAAGGGAATTGTATTTATATAAGAGTGGTTGATTTTTCTGACGACGAATTCGATTAGACATTCTCTACTAAACTCGCACTTTAAAACTGACTTCATCTATTCATTTTTTTATTTTAGTCATCGTCGTTTCCAGTAAAAATTAAAAGATTGTTTGGATTCATTCTTCAAATTCATTTTTCTTTGTTTCAGCCCATCGTGTCATCTTTTATTAGTCTTCGCAATCATTCTGAAGCTTCGATTAATCAAATCGATTTCATTGCTCTCAAAAGATTTGAAGAGACGCATCCTGAATTATACACTAAAGCAAAGGTCTCTAAACCGCAAAGGAATAACATATGGGCCTCTATGCAAGCACAGATGACAGCGTTTAATCGAGTGTTTTATCATTCGAAATATGGCGAAGAGTTCAGGAAGATGATCGAAGAAGAAAGAGCCAATGTCTAGTTTCTAGACGATTTGTATAATTAAAATTAAACGACCTTATAGAATAATGTTCGAATTTTAACGAGTTGTGTATTACACGGAATGATTCGATCCAGAGGACAATATCGACGACTAAAGCGGTTAACGTTACCTTTAATAAAACATCATAATAGCCGTTCAGGTGCATTATTGTGGGATGATTCCTTTAATCCGACAACGACAATTGCTTCTATCCTATCCTTTCATATCCTCATTATTGTTATTGTCGTTGTCATACTTCTTGCTTTATCAGGATCAGCTATTTATTTTTATCGAATATCGGAATCGTCTTTAGCGATTCCGTCTATAGATACAGGTCCCCATTTGAACAGTAGCCGCTCCACAGCTACTGTTCCTC
>Ga0134126_10013489_pt1 | contig 10325 bp, 8 predicted proteins | sample KB31752_FD_96881 | JGI IMG/M metagenome (GOLD analysis project Ga0134126, IMG submission 96881) | Terrestrial soil microbial communities with excess Nitrogen fertilizer from Kellogg Biological Station, Michigan, USA - KB3-175-2 | ecosystem: Environmental > Terrestrial > Soil > Unclassified ...
ACGAGCAGCACCGTCGCGCCCGAGTCGTTGATCTGCGAGATTATCCGCTCGACTTCATCCGGCGAGCGATCGAAATGCCGCGAGGGCGAATTCGCGCCGACGACCATTTCGCGGCCGACCTTCGCGTTGACCTTCTGGCGGGCGAGCTCTGCGATTCCGGGGGCGCCGCCGCAGATGAAGATGCGGACGGTGGGGTCGTCCCGATAGCGCGTGTAGAACTTCGGAAAATAATCCGATCCCGACACCCGTTCCCGCAGCGGTGTTCCCAGGCACCGCGCCGCCATGGCGAGAATCTGGCTGTCGCAGGTGATGACATCGAAGCGGGGCAGGAGCTCGTAGAACTCACGGTCGCGCTGCAGCTTCATGATCATGTCGACATGCAGCGTGAGCATCACTCCCTGGCGGAACGTTTCCACCAGCTCGTCCATGCCCACATCGTCGACCTCGACGTTCAGCAGCTTGACTTTGCGGTACATCGGGATCACGCCGCGGACAGCTGCTGGATGAGGCCACAGGTCTGCGCGATGTTGCGGCGGCTGGAAGCGCCGAAGACGATCGACTCGATGCGCGGTTGCCGACAGATGTATTCCAAGGCTTCTTTCGGCGCCAATGCGCCGCTCGCGAAGACGGACATCGCAATGAGGCGGCAGCGGCCGGAGGCGATCAGCTCCTCGTAGGCGGGGATGCCGCCGCACATTCTGAAGCCGATCTTGTTGATGTTGGTGCAGATGATCGGATTCGCGATGCCGACCTTCTCCAGCCGCGCGAGCAGGCGCGGGGCATTCATGGTGATGAAGCCGGCCTCGGCCTGGTAGCGCTCGCGGACACAGTCGGCGAAGATCCTGAAGGCCTCATCGAAGCCGAGTCCCAGCAGGAAATCCACCGCGACGTTCTGCAGGAAGACGATCGGCGTCGACAGGCCGGCGAACATCTTCATCTCTGCGTCGACCAGCAGCGTCGCAAGCCCCTCGAGATCCTTGCGGGCGAGGGACATGCCGCCCTTCAACAGGGCCCCGAGGGCGTTCTCCTGAGGCAGGAAGCTGCGGATCGCGCCCAATACCCCGAGCTCTGCGGCCGCATTGGCGTACTTGTGAGCGTACGGCATGCAAGGGTAGAACTTGAATTCCCGATACTTCCCGGGATGGGCACGGACGTGCTCGCAGACTTCGGCGATGCGCTCGTGGGTCGTGCACATGAAGGTGCGGATGCCCTCGGCATAGGCATCGTTGAGAACGTCGATGACGGCGGCAGTGTCCTGAAAGCGCATCGCCTGCGCGCGGGCCTTCTCCTCCGACATGTGGTTGACGCCGAAGAACTGGTTGTCACCGAAGAGGATCCGGTCCATCGGGCCGGGCTGGGTAGATTCGGGCATGAGTTTCGATCAATTCCTGGTGGACGCGAGGAGAGGTCGGAAGAGCGAGTCGATCCTGCTGCGCGTGCGGGTTGCGAAGGCCGTCTTCAGCAGGAGCGCTCTCTTCTCGAGCAGGTGCCACGAAAGCACCGCGAGCGTCGTGGTGATGGCCGCTGACGATGCCATGAGTGCGGGCACGGAGATGTGGGGCACGAACAGGCTGAGGCCGACCTGCACGGGATACGCGTAGATGTATACGCCGTAGGAGTAGTCGCCGAGCGCGTTGAAGGCGCGAATGGGGCCCGAGACGGCGTAGGCCGCATACATGAGGATGTATGCCAGCGACAGGTTCAACACGAAGAACAGCGCTGCGCGATCGACGAGCGAGACCGCGATCGCCGCCAGCAGCAGGAGGCATGGCGTCGTGCGCAGCGCGATCCTGTCCTTGAAGACGAAGAAGCTCGCGCCGGTGAAGAACATGAACGTCAGGCGCGGGACGTTGTCGAGCGGCTCGAACTGTCCCTGATACAGATACCAGGCGCCGGACAGGACGGCGATCGAGACGATCGCCACATATAGTGCGCGCAGGCGGAACCGGCCCAAGAAGGCTGCCGCGAGCCAGAGTGCCAGGAGCGTGGCGTACATGCGCACTTCAGGGGTCAAGGACCACAGCGAGCCGTTGATGGCGCTCCCGATTCCCGGGAGCCGATAGTCGATGCCACGGAAGAGAATCGCATTCTTGAAGAGGTACCGCCACGTTTCGAACTGGTGCAGATACGCCGCCGCGGACTCCGTCGTGAGCGCGAGCCCCAGGCCAAACACCGTGATGAGCAGCATCAGCCACAGGGCCGGGAAAATCCTCAGCACGCGCGCCCAGATGAATGCCGTGGCGCTCTGGCGCGTCAGCAGGCTCGAGGTGACCAGGAAGCCGCTGGCGATGAAGAATATGTTGACGGCGATGTCGCCCCACGTGAGCCCATAGGTCACGCGCAAAGGCTCCGCGCTCTCGGAGCCGGTGGCGATGGAGAAGCTGTGGCTGAGCAGTACAGCCAACGCCGCGAGGATCCTGATCAGGTTGAAATTGTTATCCCGGCCGCGCGCGAGGTCGGAGAGCATCGAAAGCCCTCAAGCCTCGCCGGTGCTGAGGAGGCGGCTGACCAGGGTGCGCACGCGCGATTTGGAGGCCGGTGCGACCAGGGGCGATCCGGCGGCGGCGGCGCCCGGCGCCACGGCAGTGCCCGATACGATCGCGGTATGCGGCTTCTGCGCGTCCTCCCGCATCAGGGTCGCCACCAGGGTGGCGTCGGTGGCCGTGCGGAAAGTACTGAGTGGCGTGGCGCCCGTCCTGATGCACTCGACGAAGTGGTCGATCTGCGCCGAGTATTCTTCGCCGCGCACGTAGAACCAGACGGGACGGGTGAGGTCTGTGGTGTAGCGGGTGTTCCAGCCCGCCTTGAAGTCCTCGAAGGGCTCCGCCAGGGCACGCAGGTACACCTGGATCTCCTGCCGGTCGACGTTGATGCGGCCGTTGGTGCCCCAGAAGCTGAGCTTCACCGACATCTTGCGGAAGGTCTCGTCGCTCCAGTTGGTGGCGAGCTGGCCCTTGACGCCCTTCGTGAAGTGGAAGGTGGAGTAGATCTCGTCGTCGACGTCGCTGGAGAAGACGCTGTTGAGCACCGTGCCGGAAACTGCCAGCGGCCGTCCGGCGAGATAATTCACCAGGTCGATCGCGTGACAGGCGTAGTCGAAGAGACAACCGCCGCCTTCGCTCTTGCGGGAGCGCCAGGTCGAGCCCTTGGGACGCAGGACGACCGGACCATAGGCCTCGGCGCGGATGTGGTGCACCTCGCCGATGAGTTTGCGATCGAGCAGCCGCTTCGCCTCGTTGAATGCGGCGACGAAGCGATAGTGATAGCCCACCTGATTGACGAGAGACTTGCGTTCTGCGAGATCGGCCAGGCGGTAGCCGGTCTCCGGATCGAGGCCGAAGGGCTTCTCGCAGAAGACGTGCAGCCCGCGCTCGATCGCGGCGGTGACGATCTCGGCGTGAAATCGGGAAGGCGTTGCAACGACGACGCAATCGAGCGCCTCGTCCGACAACAGTGCCTTGTAATCGGTGTACGTCTTCACGCCGGTGTATTTCGACAGCATCTCGAGCACGTAGCCCGACGTATCGCACACCGCGCGCAGGTCGACCTCCGGGTGGGCGTTGACGATGGAGTGATGAGAGAGGCCCATCTTCCCGAGGCCGATGATCGCGGTTCTGAGCATTTAAAGTCCCGATTTATAGCTGATCTACACCGTCAGCAGATCTCCGGCGATCCATCGCGGCTCCCAGCGGAACAAGGCTGACCACCCGGAATTTTAGTCTGTAGGGTATACCACTTCAATGATAGAAGACCCGAGGGTGACTCGCATCACAGCATAGAGCGCAGCGCCCGTTATGCTATCGGTTTTCATGTCACCGTTTCCCGACACCCCTAGGATTCGAGGCGTTCGCGTCGTGAAGACCAGGCCGGTCGCCGTTTTGATCACCGCCTCCACGCCGTGGCCGCTGTCGGCCCGGCTGGCCGTGCGTCTGATCGCGCACGGATGCTCCGTTTCCGCCCTGTGCCCTCGCGGACACGTTTTGAACCGAGTCTCGGGAATGGGCCGCATTCACCGCTATGGTGGTCCCGACTCCATGGCCGGGCTGGAGAGGGCCATTCGCAGAACCCGGCCCGATCTGATCGTACCCAGCGACGATCGCGCGGTGTGGCAGCTGCACGAGCTGCATGCGCGCCGGCCGGACTTGCGGGAGCTGATCGAGGCTTCGATCGGCGCTCCGCAGTCCTTCCCGGTGACGAGCAGCCGCACCGCGCTGCTGGACCTTGCGCGACGGGCGGGGCTGCGTGTTCCGCAGACCCGGCCGGTCCACTCGGAAGGCGACCTCGACGCCTGGTATCGCGATTTCCCGGGCACGGCGGTCATGAAGCTCGATGGCACCTGGGGCGGCAGGGGAGTCGCATTCGTCGAGTCGGCCGACCAGGCGCGCGCATCCTGGGGCCGATTCCATGCGCCGCAACCGCTGGGACTGCCCTTGAAGCGCTGGGTCATCAACCGCGACCCGCTCGCTTTCTGGTCCGGCGCGCGGGTATCCGGGCGCGCCGTCTCGATCCAGAAATTCATCCGGGGACCCCAGGCCAATGCCATGGCGGCATGCTGGCGCGGCAAGGTGCTCGGAATGGTCAGCGTCGAGGTGCTGTGCAATCAGGGCCTGACGGGCGCCAGCACCATCGTGCGGCTGATCCGGAACACGGAGATCGCGCAGGCCACCGAGGCCTTGGTTCGGGACTTGCGGCTTTCCGGCTTCTGTGGACTCGACTTCATGCTCGAGGAGGGCACGGGCGCGGCCTACCTCATCGAGCTCAACGCGCGCTGCACTCAGCTGGGACACCTCGTGCTGCCGGCGCAAGGGGACCTCGTCGGCCTGCTGTGCAACCAACTGGGTGCACCGGGCGTTTCTGCAGCGGAATCACCGATCGATCGGGACGTCATTGCGTTCTTCCCGCAGTCCCTCGCCTGGAACCCGGACAGCCCGTACATGCAGCAGTGCCACCACGACGTCCCGTGGAGCGAGCCGGCACTGGTGCGCGAGCTTCTGCTGGTGCCGTGGGCCGAGCGGCGGTGGCTTTTCCGTCTGTATCATCGACTGCGAGGCAGACGGCCCAAGCCGCTGCCCAGTGCCGGGACCGGGGCCTTCCGGCGATTGGCCGCCCAGCACGGATTTTCATCGGATGTGGTGGAGAGCTAATGTCAAACAACGGGAGGCGCATGGCGTCGGACTCCGAGCTGCCCATTGCCATCATCGGGGCCGGCCCTTACGGTCTATCGATCGCGGCCCATCTTCTCGCCCGCAGGGTGCCTTTCAGGATCTTCGGCGATCCCATGCAGAGCTGGCGCAAGCACATGCCGCGGGGCATGCTGCTGAAGTCCGAGGGTTTCGCCACCGCCGTCTACGACCCGGAGGATTTCTTCACTCTCCGCCGCTACTGCGAGGGCGCCGGATTGCCCTACAAAGACGTCGGCGAGCCGGTGCCGGTCGAGAGGTACGTCGCCTACGGCCTGGAATTCCAACGGCGCTTCGTGCCCGAGCTCGACCGCCATGAAGTCACGCTGTTGCGCAAGGAGAAGCACAGGTTCTCTCTCACGCTCTCCTCCGGTGAAACGCTCATTGCGCGCAGCGTCGTCATGGCGACCGGGATCACGCATTTCGGCTATCTGCCGCCCGAGCTCGCGGGCCTTGCGCCGCAGCTCGTATCGCACAGCTCAGCGCACACGGACCTCGAGGGGTTCAAGGGCAGGGCGGTCGCGGTGATCGGAGCCGGCTCCTCGGCCATCGACATTGCCGGCCTCCTGCACGAGGCCGGCGCAGGGGTGCACATCGTCGCCCGGCGGCCTACTGTCGAGTTCCACCTTCCGCCTGTCGAGCATCGCCCGCTCGTGCAGCGCATCACTACACCGCGCTCAGGTCTGGGCCTGGGCTGGCGCTCGCGTCTGTGCACCGATGCGCCGCTGCTTTTTCACGTCATGCCGGAGCGCTTCCGGTTGAAGGTCGTGCAGCGCCACCTGGGACCGGCTCCCGGCTGGTTCATGAAAGATCGGGTCGTCGGGCGGGTCCCGATGCATCTCGGCGCGACCCTTGTCGGCGCGGAGCCGCGGGACGGCGCCGTGAGGCTGACCTTGGACCAGCCGTCGACGGGCCGGAAGATCCTCGAGGTCGCTCACGTCATCGCGGCAACCGGCTTCAAGCCGCAGATCGCACGCCTGCCGTTCCTGGCGGATGACCTGCGGGGGCAGATCCGGACAGCGGGCGATGCTCCGGTCCTGAACCGGCACTTCGAATGCTCGGTGCCGGGGCTGTACTGGGTGGGGTTGGCGTCGGCCAACAGCTTCGGCCCGCTGACGCGCTTCGCCTTCGGCGCGAGGTTCACGGCCCGCCGGCTGTCGCGCCATCTGGCGGCGTCGCTGCGCTTTGCGCCGCAGTCGGCCGATCCGTCCGCGGCCGCGAGCACCTAACTGACGCGCTTTTTCCTCGGCTTGATGACCGCGGGAATGCCGATCGCCACGCAATCATCGGGCACGTCGGTGAGGACGACCGCGTTGGCGCCGATCGCCACGTTGTTGCCGATGGAGATGGGTCCCAGCACTTTGGCGCCCGTGCCGATATCGACGTTGTTGCCGATGACGGGAGCGCGGGGCTCATCGATGCGGCGCAGACCGACGACCACGCCGTTGCGAATCCGGCAGTCGTCGCCGAATTTCGCATAGCCGCTGATGATGATGCCGCCGAAGTGATCGATCACGAAATTGCGCCCGACCTCGACCTCGCAGGGCAGCTCGATCCCGGTGAGGATCTGGATGAGCTTGTAGAGAATCCGGTAGATCAGAGAGAAGAGCTTGCGCAAGAGCGCCGGACGCACGCCGTAGCGCCAGCGTCCGAAGCGGTAGACGAGCATCGCCCAGAAGCCTTGAGCGCCCCATTTGCCCCCGTGGGCCTTCAGGTCTTGGCGGATGTTGTCGAACATGGCGATGCGACGGCGCTGCGGGCAGCGATGCAGCGGCAGTCAGGACTGGCGGGCCGGTTGTCTCCCGCCGCAGGGGGCCTCGGCCCGCGCTTCGATGCAGGCATGGAAGAGCTTGCCGAGCTTGGCGGCTTCGGCATCGATGCTGTGCCGCGCGATCACTCTCTTTTGCGCGGCTTCGCCCATCTTCTGCAGCGCATGTGCGGGTGTTGCCAGGCAGTCTTCCATCGCCTGCGCCAGCTCGTCCACCGAGCCGGCGGGGAAGAGCCACCCGGTCTCACCGGGGCGCACCAGCTCCGGGATGCCGGCGACATAGGTGGACAGCACCGGGCGCTGCAGCGCCATGGCCTCCATGATCACCACCGGCAGCCCCTCCGCGAAGCTGGGGAGAACCATCGCGCGCGACGCCAGGATTTCCCTTCGAACATCGGCACTGCTGATCCAGCCGGTGATCCTGACGCGCTGCTCCAGGCCATGATGCCGGATCAGCGCCTCGAGCTCGCCGCGCATCGCTCCATCCCCCGCGAGAACCAGATCGAAGGCGATGTTGCGCGCCGCCAGGCGTGCGGCAGCCTCGATCAGCAGCAACTGGCCTTTCTGAGCGCATAAGCGCCCGATGCAGACGAGTCGCGGAGCGGATGGAACCGGGGGCAGTTCCACGTCCTCGTAGAACGTTCGCTCGAGGCCACAATGCACCACCTTGAGCTTGGGCCAGTCGGTATATCGCGATCGCATGTAGAGCTGGCTGCGGCCGAAGTCGCTGATCGCCACCACAAAGGCCGCGCGGGCGACCTTCTCGTCCAGTCCCATCGGCCGCGTGAACTCTTCCGGGCCGTGAACGGTGAAACTGTACGGCGGCCCTCCCAGGATGCGCGCGAGCATGGCGATCTCCGCCGAATTGGTGCCGAAATGCGCGTGCAGCCGCTCGGCACCGAAGCCGATCAGCCACTGCACGAGGCGGCACGCCTCGGCCAGATAGATCAGATGATAGTGGAGCGGTCGCACGGAGCCACGTGACATCCGCATGGCCAGCCGCAGCGCCGCGAAGAATCGCCCCGGAGATCGCACGAGCGCACTGACCGGCGCAAGCGCGAGGCCAAGAGGCACCCCGCGCAGCACGTGGCGGGTTTTCCGCCTCTCGCGCTGATCCTCTTCGTCCGGCAGCGGGCCGACCCAGCCCCGCAGCGCGACGCGCATCACCTCGAACCCCTGCCGCTCCAGGGCCAGGATCTCCCGCCGGATGAAGCTGTGGCTGACCTGGGGGTACTGGTTGATGAAGTAGGCGATTTTCAAGGGAAGCTATTTGTATTCGATGAGACCTGACTGGACGGCGCGGATCTTGTCGAGCAGGTATTTTCCCTGGCCGAGTGTTTCCGGGAACTTGGCGAACACCACGGCGGCGGCGCGCAGCCAGTTGTCGCGCGCGCTGCGCTTGCCACGCAGGGCGAGCCGGATCACCTGCAGCGGATAGAGCGCGAGCAGGGCCAGCCCCCACCAACCGATCGTGCAGGAAACCCCCACGATGACCAGAGGCAGCCACAGGCCCCAACGCCTGACACTGCGGGACTCCGTGACCCAGAATCTCTCGGGAGGAGCGCCGTGGATGCCCGAACCCAACGCATACCCGTACCCGCCCCGCAGGACACGTTTCCACCACTGGCCGAAGTGATAGAGCGCCGCATCGTGCAATGTCATCGCTGCATCGAGATGCCAGATGTGCCATCCCTTCTGGCGCAGCCGCACACACAGCTCCGGCTCCTCGCCGCAGATGAGGTCCGGCCGATAGCCGCCAACCTGGCGCACGGCCTCGACGCGCATCACCGCGTCGCCCCCGCAACCCTTGCTTTGGCCTATAGGCCAGCTATCCCATTCGATATCGCAGAGCAGGTTGTAAACGGACCTTTCCGGAAATCGCTCACGGCGGCGTCCCCACACGACGGCGACGTCTGGACGCGTAGCCAGGAAACGGCAGGCTTCGTCCAGCCAACCCGCCACGACCTCGCAGTCGCCATCCACGAAGAAAACGTAAGGGAGATCCGGCCGCGCGCTGATGAGCGCGCGGAACCCCTCGTTGCGGGCGCGCGCGGCCGTGAACGGGATGCGCAGATCGAGCTCCACGACCTCGACCCCCAAGGCGCGGCTCATCGCCACGGAGTCGTCCTTGGAGCCAGAGTCCACGTAAACGATGTAATCGACCGTACCGATCACGGACGTCAGGCAGCGCCTCAGGCGCTCACCCTCGTTGCGACCAATGACGACCACGCCGACCGCGGAGGCGTTACCGGCTTGCCCCATAAGCCTCAGGAAAGTTCGAAAGTCTTGTGCAGATCACACGATACCATCCCGATTCCGCGAATGCGCAGCCCATCCCCTGCAAGATGCCGAAACTTTGAACTATTTCGGCTTCGGGGTTAGAGATGGACTCCATGCCTGTCGCACCAACGCATCAGGACATATATCGCCCAGACCCGCGACCAATACAGACCCGGGGAACCGCGCAGGTACGCCTCCCAGAGGCGCTGCACTTCGAGCGGATTGAGCCCAACGCGGGATGCCGCGTCGCTATCGCGCATCATGCAATCGACCACACGGCCGAGCCTGCCCTTGAGCCAGCGATTATAAGGCAGGACAAAGCCGCTCTTGGGTCTGTCGAAGAGCGCAGGACTCAGTCCGCGCAGTCCGATGCGGCGCAGCAGAGACTTCCGTCCCACCGGCTGGAACCGCGTGCGATCGTCGAGTCGGTCGACCGAATTGACCAGTGCCTCATCGACCAGCGGCAGGCGGATCTCGATGGATGCCGACATGCTCGCCGCATCGGTGTCGCGCAACAGGCGCTCGCCGAGGAACAGACGCCGCTCCAGAACACTGATGCCCGACAACGGGCTGCGGCCGTCGATCTCCGAGCGAAGGAGCGCGCGCATCCGCGCCGACAGGCCATCGCTCACCGCATCGGACAAGTCAGGCCGCAGCATCTGCCGTTGGGTCGACGGCCGGAAAAGAGCATAGGCCAATTGATAGCTCGTCAGCGGGTCGCCTTTCTCGGCCAGAAAATCGCCCACTTTCGCCCATCGCGTTTGCGGCGGAAAGTCGCGGCTTCTCCCGTGCAGGGCGCCACTGACGAGCTGCGAGAGCCCCGCCTTGAGGCCCGCCGGCGCCCAGCCGCTGAGTGAGCTCCAACGCATCACGGACGGCAGATCGCGAAAGGAGACGTATCCGCCGAAGAGCTCATCGCCGCCGCTGCCCACCAGCGCAACCGTGAAGCCTCCTTCGCGCACCGCATGAGACATGTAATACGAGTTGAGGCCGTCGAAAGTCGGCTGATCGAGGCTGTCGAGCGCCGCCTCGAGCTCCGCGATGAACCGCTGCTCCGTCAACAACACTTCCTGGTGTTCGGTGCCGATGGCTTCCGC
>Ga0134126_10013490_pt1 | contig 10324 bp, 7 predicted proteins | sample KB31752_FD_96881 | JGI IMG/M metagenome (GOLD analysis project Ga0134126, IMG submission 96881) | Terrestrial soil microbial communities with excess Nitrogen fertilizer from Kellogg Biological Station, Michigan, USA - KB3-175-2 | ecosystem: Environmental > Terrestrial > Soil > Unclassified ...
CCAGGCCGGCCCGCTCCAGCTGCCGCGGCAGCAGGTGGCCCTGGGCGATGATGACCTTCTCGTCCTCGGTGTACCCGTCCAGCTGGATCAGCTCCATCCGGTCCAGCAGCGGGCCGGGGATCGTCTCCAGCATGTTCGCGGTGGCGATGAACAGCACGTCCGAGAGGTCCAGCTCGACCTCCAGGTAGTGGTCGCGGAACGTGTGGTTCTGCGCCGGGTCCAGCACCTCCAGCAGCGCCGCGGTCGGGTCGCCGCGGTAGTCCGCGCCCAGCTTGTCCACCTCGTCCAGCAGGATCACCGGGTTCATCGAGCCCGCCTCGCGGATGGCCCGGACGATCCGGCCCGGCAGCGCGCCCACGTAGGTGCGCCGGTGGCCACGGATCTCCGCCTCGTCCCGGACGCCGCCCAGCGCCACCCGGGCGAACTTGCGGCCCATGGCGCGGGCCACCGACTCGCCCAGCGAGGTCTTGCCGACCCCGGGCGGGCCGGCCAGCGCCAGCACCGCACCGCTGCGGCGGCCGCCGACCAGGGTCAGGCCCTTGTCCGCGCGGCGCTTGCGCACCGCCAGGTACTCGATGATCCGCTCCTTGACGTCATCCAGCCCGGCGTGGTCCGCGTCCAGGATGGCGCGGGCCCCGGAGATGTCGTAGGCGTCGTCGGTGCGCTCGTTCCACGGGATCTCCAGCACCGTGTCCAGCCAGGTGCGGATCCAGCTGCCCTCAGGGGAGGCGTCGTTGGTCCGCTCCAGCTTGGCCGCTTCCTTCATCGCGGCCTCATGCACCTTCTCGGGCAGGGTGGCCGCCTCGAGGCGGGCCTTGTAGTCGTCTTCCTCGGTGCCCGGCTCGCCGTCCAGCTCGGCCAGTTCCTTGCGGATGGCGGCCAGCTGCTGGCGGAGCAGGAACTCGCGCTGCTGCTTCTCCATGCCCTCGCGGACGTCGTTCTGGATGGTCTCCGCGACGTCCAGCTCGGCGATCTGGTCCCGGGCCCACTGGGTCACCAGCTCCAGCCGCTTCTCGGGGTCGATCGTCTCCAGCAGCTGCTGGCGCTGCTCGAGGTGCAGGTAGCCGGCGTAGCCGGCACTGTCGGCCAGCGCCGACGGGTCGGTGATCCGCTCCAGCACGTCCATCACCTGCCACGCACCGCGCTTCTGCAGGATGGTGGCGGCCAGCCCACGGTACTCACGGGCCAGCTCCTGGGCGCGCGGGGTCGCGGGCGGCTCGTCCAGCACGGTGCCCTCGACCCACAGGGCCGCGCCCGGGCCGGTCGTGCCGACGCCGATGCGCACCCGGGCCAGGCCGCGGATGACCGCGGCGGGCTCGCCAGTGGGCGTGCGCCCGGTCTGCTCGACCACGCCGAGCGTGCCGAGCGCGGAGTATTTGCCGTCCAGCCGCGGCACCAGCAGCACCTGCGGCTTCTTGTCAGCCGAGCCGGGTGCGGCGGCCGTCATTTGTGCTGCGTCGATGGCCGCCCGCACCTCCGAGCCGGAGGTGTCAAGCGGGACCACCATCGTGGGCAGCACAACGGTGTCGTCCAGCGGCAGAACCGGCAGGGAGAGTGTCTCGCTCATCAGTTCGCTCCTCAGAATTACCTGATTACACCCTTCAATCAGGTGTGGCCCAGATTTGTTTCCGCTCGCTGTTCGCGGTCGGCGGACAAGAGTTTTGCCTGCTCGGAGCCGGTAGGGGCGGCAGTCTGTTCGACTGGGACCAGGTAGTGCAACGCTCAACCATGCGCGGGTATTTCGCGCTGGTGGCAGCCCTGGCTGAGGGGGTGCGGGGCTGCCCGGGGTGGCGGCCCGGGCCAGCCTGGCCCAGCGGGCCGGCCAGGGCGCGTCCCTAGTTGGAGAAGTCCTGGGTGAGCCACACGGTGCCGGAACTGTCCCGGGCCACCGCGATGCCGATGTGCGTGAACGTGCTGCTCAGGATGTTCAGCCGGTGGCCGTCGTCCGGCGGCTTCTCGTTGAGCATGCTCTGCGTCAGCCCGGCCGCCATCTGGGCGATGGCCGACGACGTGCTGGCTACCGGGCCGCCCTCGCCGATGTTCTCGCCGGCCGCGGTCCAGTGCACGCCCGCCGCCATCTCCCGGTCGCCCAGGGCCGGCTCGCCGGGGCACTGGTGGGACAGCCCGCAGCCGCCCTCCATCACCGCGTTGTGCCGGGAGGCGCTGGTGTCCAGCCCGGAACTGATCGTGTAAGCGGGCAGCCCGGCCTGCGCCCGGGCCTGGTTGATCAGCGCCAGCACCTGCTGGGCCGCGGCCGGCAGGCCGTCATCTCCGGGCGCCGGCCCGGCCGGGGTAGCGGTGGCCGTGGCCAGCGTGTGCTGCGGGTGGGCCGGGCGGGCGGTCGGCCTGGCGTGATGGTGGGCACGGCCGGCCGGTTCCGGCGCGGCAGACGCGGTGGCGGCCCGGTGGTAGCTGGTGGCCAGCGGCTGCGGGCCGCTCGCGGACGGCGCCGGGTGGCTCGCCGCCGTGTCCTTGGCCACCTGGCCGTCCCGGCCGGGCAGGTGGACCACGAGGAAGATGGCTGCGGTCAGGCTGACAACGGCGAACACCGCGCTGGCCACGAGTGAGCGGCTGGGTCCGCGGGCTGGCATCACGCCACCTCCAACAGCGGATCATCGTAGCGATCAGCAGGCCGCGATATGCCCGGAATGCACGCTGGGGGTAATGGGCTGGTGATGACGGGGCCGGCGGCCAGCCGCCGGGTCACGTATCATCCCTGCTCAGCCAAGGAGAGGCAGGATGCGGCAGAGCATCGAGATCACCGGGTCGTCCCTGACCTGCGCGGCGGTCGGTGCGGTCGCCCGAGGGGTGGCGGAGGTCAGCGTGGTGCCCGCCGCGGAGCAGGCGGCCCGAGCCGCGTGGCAGGTGGCCCAGGAGGTGACCGGTCAGCGCCCGGTCTACGGGCGGACCACCGGGGTGGGCGCGAACCGCAATGTCGGCCTGGCCGACGCCGACCTGGCCGAGCACGGGCTGCGGCTGCTGCGCAGCCACGCCGCTGGGGCCGGGCCGCTGCTCACCCCGGAGCTGGGCCGGGCCATGCTGGTCACCCGGCTGAACCAGCTCGGGGCGGGCGGCTCCGGAGTCGATCCGGGTGTGCTGCCGGTGCTGGCCGGCGCGATCAACCGCGGGTTCACCCCGCCGGTGCCGCTGTATGGGGCGATCGGCACCGGCGACCTGACCGCGCTCGCGTCCACCGGGCTGTGCCTGCTCGGCGAACGCGAGTGGCGGACCGGCGGCGGCGCGCCGCCCCGGTTCCCGCTCCGCCCGGCCGAGGCCCCCGGCTTCATGAGCAGCAACGCGGCCACCCTGGGAGAGGCAGCGGTGGCCTGCGCCGAGCTCACCGGGCTGGCCGGCGCGGCCGTGGTGATCGCCGCGCTGTCGCTGCTCGCGGTGCGCGGCTCACTGGAGCCGTACTCGCCCGCGGTACACCGGGGGCGGCGGCCGGGCCAGCAGCGGGTGGCGGCCAGCATCCGGGCGCTGCTGCCCGGCGGCGAGCACGTGCCAGCCCGGATCCAGGACTCCTACGGCTACCGGGCCTTTCCCCAGGTGCACGGGCCGGTGCTGGACTCGCTCAGCCACGCCGAGCAGGTGATCACCACCGAGATCAACGCGGCCAGCGAGAACCCGCTGGTCGACGCGCCCGGCCACGCGGTGTGGCACAACGGCAACTTCCACGCCGCCTACGTCGGGCTGGCGCTGGACGCGGCCCGCGCCGCGCTGTTCCAGACCGCGGCACTGTCCGCGGCCCGGCTCGGCACGCTGGTCGAGCCGGCCTTCACCGGCCTGGAGGCGTTCGCCGCGGACACCCCGGCCAGCTCCGGGATCATGATCCTGGAGTACGTGGCGCAGTCCGCGGTGGCGGACATCCGCCGGTCCGCGGCCCCGGCCGCGCTGGGCAGCGCGGTGCTGTCCCGCGGGGTCGAGGAGCACGCCGGGTTCTCCACCCAGTCCGCCCGGGCCAGTACCGACGCGGTCACGGCCTACCGGGCCGTGCTGGACTGCGAGCTGGTCGCCGCGGTGCGGGTGCTGCGGATGCAGGGCCGGGTGCCCGGGAGCGGGCCACTGCGGGCCGCGTTCGACGCGGCGGATGCGGTGCTCGACCCGCGGACCACCGACCGCCCGCTGGACGCTGACCTGGCCGTGGCCGAGGGCCTGCTGGACGGTTATGCCACGATATGCCCGGGATAACCGGTGCCTTATGGTGGCCGGTGGCCCGCCGCCCGCTGCCCGCTGCCCGGGGGCCGGGCGCGGGAACTGAGCTGATGGAGGTCGGATGAGCATTCTGGGCACCCGGGTCGTGCGGACCGAGGACCCGCGGCTGCTGACCGCGGGCGGTACCTATACCGACGACCTGCGGCTGCCCGAACTGATCGGGGCGGCCCGGGTCACGTTCGTGCGCAGCCCGGTGGCGCACGCCCGGATCACCGGCATCGACACCACGGCGGCCCGGGCGGCGCCCGGGGTGCTCGCCGTGCTGACCGCCGCCGACCTGGATGATCTCCCGCCCGGTGACGGCAGCCCGACCGCCGAGCCGCTGCTGGCCACCGACCGGGTCCGGTACGTGGGCGAGGCGGTGGCGATCGTGGTCACCGAGGACGGCTACCAGGGCGCGGATGCGGCCGAGCTGGTCAGCGTGGACTACGACCCGCTGCCCGCGGTGGCCAGCATCAGCGCGGCGCTGGCCGGTGGCCCGCGGCTGTTCGACGGGACCGAGTCGAACGTAGCCGCTTCGGGTGGGGAACCGTCGGCCGCCGGCGCGTTCCGCGACTGCGACGTGGTGATCGAGCGGACCATCGGCAACCAGCGGCTGGCCCCGGTGCCGCTCGAGGTGCGCGCGGCCGCGGCCCGCTGGGCCGATGGCCGCCTCACGCTGTGGGCCAGCACGCAGAACGCGCAGCTGGCCCGGGATGCCCTGGCCGAGGCGCTGGGCCTGGCACCGGCCGCGGTCCGGGTCGTCGCCCCCGACGTGGGCGGCGGGTTCGGCGCGAAGATCGCCACCGAGCGGGACACGATCACGGTGGCCTGGGCCGCGAAACGGCTGGCCCGGCCGCTGCGCTGGGTGGAGACCCGGAACGAGAACCTGACCGGCATGGTGCACGGCCGGGGCCAGCAGCAGACGATCAAGATTGGCGGGACCCGGGACGGCCGCATCCTCGCCTACCACCTGGACGTCGTCCAGGACTGCGGGGCCTATCCGCGGTTCGGTGCGTTCCTGGCCGAGCTGACCCAGCTGATGGCCAGCGGTGTGTATGACATCCCGGCGGTGACCACGACGTCGCGGGCCGTGCTGACCAGCACCACGCCGATCTCGGCCTACCGGGGAGCGGGCCGGCCCGAGGCCACCGCGGCGATCGAGCGGGCCGTGGACCTGTTCGCCGCGGAGATCGGGATGGATGCAGCCGAAGTGCGCCGCCAGAACCTGGTGCCGCCCGAGGCGTTCCCGTACACCACGCCCAGCGGCGCGGTCTACGACAGCGGCGAGTATGCCGCGGCGCTGGACAAGGTGCTGGCCGCCGCCGGATATGACGATCTGCGCGCTGAGCAGGCCCGGCGCCGTGGCCGCGGCGATCCGGTGCAGCTCGGCATCGGGGTGTCCTGTTATGTGGAGATCACCGCTGGTGATTACACCGGGGGTGAGACATCCCGGCTGGTGGTGGACGCGGCCGGGGCGGCCACCGTGTACACCGGCAGCTCGGCCCACGGCCAGGGGCACGACACCGCGTTCGCCATGCTGGTCAACGCCGAACTGGGTATCCCGATGGACCAGATCACGGTGGTGCACGGCGACACCGATGTGGTGCCCAACGGGGTGGGCACCTACGGTTCCCGGTCCTTGCAGCTCGGCGGCAGCGCCGTGCACCAGGCGGCGGTCGAGGTCAAGGACCAGGCCCGTGATCTGGCCGCGAGCATGATCGAGGCCAGCTCGGCGGACCTGGAGTTCGACGTCAGCCGGGGCAGCTGGCAGGTGCGGGGCGACCCGGAGACCGCCCTGGGCTGGGCCGCGCTCGCCGAACGGGCCGGGCCCGGCGGGCTGGCCGCGGAGGTCGACTTCCGGCCGTCCAGCCCGACCTTCCCGTTCGGCGCGCATGTCGCGGTGGTCGAGGTGGACACGGACACCGGCCAGGTGACCCTGCTGCGGCACATCACCGTGGATGACGCCGGGCTGGTGCTGAACCCGGTGCTGGCTGAGGGCCAGCGGCACGGTGGCATCGCCCAGGGAGTGGCCCAGGCACTGCTCGAAGAAGTGCTCTACGACGCCGACGGCAACCCGCTGACCAGCACGCTGGCCGACTACGCCGCGATCACCGCCACCGAGCTGCCGTCCTTCGAGCTGCTCGCCAGCCAGACGCCGACCAAGGTGAACCCGCTCGGGGTCAAGGGGATCGGGGAGGCGGGCACGATCGGTGCCACCCCGGCGGTGCTCAGTGCCGTGGTCGATGCCGTGGCCCACCTGGGCGTCCGGCACATCGACATGCCAGCCACCCCGCTGCGGGTGTGGACCGCGATCAGCGAAGCGAGGGCGAGCGGGTGAAGGTGACCATGACAGTGAACGGCGCCGAGGTGTCGGCCGACGTCGAGGACCGGCTGCTGCTGGTGCACTTCCTGCGCGAGGTGGCCGGGCTGACCGCGACCAACGTGGGCTGCGACACCTCGTCGTGCGGGGCCTGCACGGTGCTGCTGGACGACGAGTCGGTGAAGTCCTGCACCATGCTGGCCGCCCAGGCCGACGGGCATCAGCTGGTCACCGCGGAAGGGCTGGCCGGGCCGGGCGGCGAGCTGCACCCGGTGCAGCGGGCGTTCCGCGCCGAGCACGGGCTGCAGTGCGGGTTCTGCACACCCGGCATGGTGCTGGCCGCGGTCTCCCTGCTGCGGGAGAACCCGCACCCGAGCGAGGCGGAGGTCCGGGCCGGGCTGGAAGGCAACCTGTGCCGGTGTACCGGTTACCACAACATCGTCCGCGCCGTGCTGGCCGCGGCCGGCCAGGGGACCGCGGGACCGGATGCCCGGCAGGCCGAGCCGGAGGGGGCCGCGTGATCCCGCCGCCGTTCACCTATCACCGCGCGGCCTCGGCGGACGAGGCGCTGGCGCTGGCCGCCGAGTACGGCGACGAGGCCAAGTTCCTGGCGGGCGGGCACTCGCTGCTGCCGCTGATGAAGCTGCGGCTGGCCCAGCCGGAAGCGCTCATCGACCTGGGCCCGCTGCGCGAGCTGAGCTACCTCCGGGCCGAAAACGGGCACATCGCGATCGGCGCGCTGACCCGCCACCACGACCTGCACCACTCGGACCTGCTGGCGTCCTCGGTGCCGCTGCTGGCGCACGCGGCGGGCCAGGTGGGTGACCCGCAGGTGCGGCACCGGGGCACGATCGGCGGTTCGCTGGTGCACAGCGACCCCGCGTCCGACCTGCCCGCGGTGGTGCTGGCGCTGGATGGGGTGCTGGTGGCCCGCGGCCCGGCCGGCACCCGCCAGATCGCGGCCGCCGATTTCTTCCAGGGCCTGTTCGAGACGGTGCTGGAGCCGGACGAACTGCTCACCGAGATCCGGGTGCCAGTCCCGGCGGCCGGCCAGGCGGGCTGGTCGTTCCAGAAGTTCACCAAGCGGGCCATTGACTGGGCCATCGTCGGGGTGGCCGTGCAGGGGGGCTCGGTGGCCCTGGTGAACATGGCATCCACCCCGGTGCGGGCCGCAGCGGTGGAAGAGGCCCTGGCCAGCGGCGCGAGCCCGGCTGAGGCCGGGGCACTGGCGGCCGAGGGCACCAGCCCAGGTGAGGACATCAACGCGACCCCCGGCTACCGGGCGCACCTGGCCCGGGTGCTGGTCACCCGGGCCCTGCAGGAAGCCGCACAGCCAGATCCCGAGGAGAGCCAGTGACTGCTCGTACCCGCCCGCCGTTCCGCGCCGATCACGTGGGCAGCCTGCTGCGCCCGGCCGGGCTGCTGGCCGACCGGGAGGCGTTCGCCGCGGGGCGGATCCCCGCCGAGCAGCTGCGGTCGGCTGAGGACGAGGCGATCGCCGGCGTGGTCAAGATGCAGGAGGAGGTAGGCCTGCAAGCGGCCACCGACGGCGAGTTCCGCCGGGCGTCCTGGCACATGGACTTCATCTACCAGATCGGCGGCATCGGCAAGGCCCCGGGAAACCTGGCGGTGAAGTTCCACAACCCGTCCGGGGACATCGAGTTCACCCCGGCCGCGATCGTGGTGGACAGCAAGGTCCGGCTGGATCACACGATCTTCGGTGACGACTTCAGGTACCTGCAGTCGGTGGTGACCTCGGCGGTGCCCAAGCTGACCATCCCGTCGCCGAACATGGTGCACTACCGGGGCGGCGCGGCCATGATCAGCCCGGGGGTGTACCCGGACATCGAGGAGTTCTGGTCCGACCTGTCCGCGGCGTACGCGGCCGAAGTGGCCCGGCTGGCCGACCTGGGCTGCACCTACCTCCAGTTCGACGACACCAGCCTGGCCTACCTGAATGACCCGGCGCAGCGGGCCGAGATCGCCGCCCGCGGGGACGACGCCGAGCACCTGCACCTGCGCTACGTCAAGCAGGTCAACGACGCGCTGGCCGGGCGGCCACCCGGCCTCGCGGTGACCACCCACCTGTGCCGCGGCAACTTCCGGTCGTCCTGGGTGGCGTCCGGGGGCTATGACTACGTGGCCGAGGCCCTGTTCGGCGAGCTGGCCGTGGACGGGTTCTTCCTGGAGTACGACGACGAGCGGTCGGGTGGCTTCGAGCCGCTGCGGTTCGTCCCGCCCGGGAAGATGGTGGTGCTGGGCCTGGTCACGACCAAGCGCGGGGCGCTGGAGAACCCGGACGACCTCAAGCGGCGGATCGACGAGGCCGCCCGGTACGTCCCACTGGACCAGCTGTGCCTGTCTGGGCAGTGCGGGTTCTCCTCCACCGTGGAGGGCAACGCGCTCAGCTATGACGAGCAGGTGGCCAAGCTGGAGCTGATCGTCAGGGTCGCCCGCGAGGTCTGGGGCTGACCGTCGGGGTCGCCCGCGATGTCTGGGGCTGACCGGCACCCGGCCGCTGTGCTTTCTGCGGCCGGTGATGATTCAGTACACTGAAATTGGATTTAGCTGCTAAGTAACCCTGGGACAATTGTCCTTGATTTCTGCTTCAGTTTCGTTTCGCCAGGGACTGAGGTATCGTCGGTTACCTGCTCCCTTCTTTTTTCGCATCATATCCCGAAATACGAAGATTCATCGGTGATCAACTATGCGCCGTGGCGGCTACCGCTTCCGGGCGGCCCGGGCGCGCTGGGCGGCTACGGCCAGGACCTCAAGATCGGCCGTGCCCGGGCCAGCCTGCCCGGCAAGTGGCGCTTGCCCGGTGAAATCCGTGCTGGTCCGGTCACCGTTACTCCTCACGGCTTGCCCCGTTGCTGGTCAAGGTCATTTAGCCGGAAACGGAGTTAGTTTTGCCTTACCCCCCCTTGACAAGGGTTCAGACTGCTAGGCTCCCGGACGTCATGATCGGTTCGCCCCCGGCTCGTGGGGCGGGAGAGACCTGAGGTGGCTGTGGAAAATCCGGTGGGGCGCCCATTCTATGGGCGCGCTGGGGGTGCCAGTTCCGCGAATTTCGCGCAACCCGATCTGGGTTCCGCGGTCAGTTTCACATGGCAGAAAAGCTCGTATTGCGGGTATAACGGCGACTGTGTCGAGGTCGCCGATATGGGCCGCCAGATTGGTGTCCGGGACTCGAAGGCGGGCAGCGCCAGCCCGGTGCTGCGGTTCGACCGGGACGCCTGGGCCGCGTTAGTCACCGGCCTCAAGGGCGGCGTCCGCTAGGCCGGCAGGCCCCGCGCACAGCTCAACCTGCACGGGACACCTGGGTCACTCGCGGCCAGCCCAGGTGTCCCGCGCCGTCTTGTTGATGAGTTCCGACGACTGGGCTGGGTCCAGCGACTTCTCCAGCAGCCCCTCGAACGTCACCCGGTACCGGTAGGCCTGCTCCTCGTCTTCGAGGTAGTAGCTGCCGGTGAGGTGCTCGAGGTAGACGAGATCGCGCAGCGGCACGTCATGTACCTGGGGAAACTGCATGTGGGAGAAGCCGCCGGCCACCATGTGCTCGCCGTCTAGTGGCAGTACGCGCACCTCGATGCTGGCGGTGACGCTGGCCGCGTCGGACACCTCGGCCAGCCACCGCAGTTGTGCCCGCATGACCGCGTTATCGCCGAACCTGCGGTGCAGCACGGCCTCGTCGATCACCACGGACAGGCCGAGTGGCGGGATCCGGCTGAGCACCTGCTGGCGGCTGCGCCGCAGCTGTATCCGGCGTTCCACGTCTCCCGGCGGGAGCCGGAACATGGACTGGTAACC
>Ga0134126_10013491_pt1 | contig 10323 bp, 8 predicted proteins | sample KB31752_FD_96881 | JGI IMG/M metagenome (GOLD analysis project Ga0134126, IMG submission 96881) | Terrestrial soil microbial communities with excess Nitrogen fertilizer from Kellogg Biological Station, Michigan, USA - KB3-175-2 | ecosystem: Environmental > Terrestrial > Soil > Unclassified ...
CCGCCAGAGACTCGAGCCGGTGCGTGTGGCCGCCGCCCGTGCCGGCGGCACCCTGCGCGCCGCCTTGACCCAATGTGCTGTCGATGTCCTGCACCAGCGCGGACAGGTGCTTGCGGGATTCCGGGTCCACGGATCGCGCATGGCTCAGCCGCTCGCGCACGCGCGCAAGCAGGTCCCGCAGATTCTTCTCGCTCGCGCGGCCGCCGCTCATTGCCGATCGCCCAGGGTCATTTCCACCCGATTGTAGCCGCGCACCCTTCGTCCTCATAGTGGACTCTCTGAGCCGCCCAGGGTAGAACACTGGCCTTGGTACGGCCCGCACCGCAGAACGCTACCCGCCGATGGACCAGATCGACCGTGACATCGTCCGCCTGCTGGAGGACAACGCCCGCGCCTCCTTCGCCGAGCTCGGCCTCCAGGTCGGTCTGTCGAAGACTCCCTGCTGGCAGCGCGTGCGAGAGCTCGAGCGGCAGGGCCTGATCCGCGGGTACCGCACCGAGCTCGACGCCGAGAGTCTGGGCCTGCGGGTGCACGCGTTCGTGCACGTCAGCATCAATGCCGCCCGGCACACGGAGTTCGAAGCCGCCGCCGCGAGCCATCCTTCCGTACTGCAGTGCTTCACGACCGCCGGCCAGGCGGATTACCTGATGCACGTGCTCGTAGGGGAGATCGCGCAGCTCGATCAGCTGCTGCGGATGGAGATCCGGCGCATGCCGGGCGTGCAAAAGCTCGAGACCACGGTCTGCATGAAGACCATCAAGCCTCGCGCGCCGCTGACGGGATGTTTGCGGTAGGGCCGATCCCCCTGCTGCGTGGCAGGGCCCGCAGCTCGCTCTACTCTTCCGCGGCCGTCTCCGCCTCCGCCTCCACCTCCATCCCTCCTGCAAGCGCCGTCGGGCCCGCGGCCTGGCCATTGAGCAGGCCCTTCCAGCTGAGCTCCTGCCCCTTTCGCCTGCCTTTCTCCGTGACCTTCAGACCCTCAGGGGAGATGGCCAGCATGTAGGCCTTGCCGTCCACGTCGATCTCGCGCTTCAGGGTCTTCTCGAGCTTGGTAGCCATGTCACTCCTCAGCTGATTTTTCGTTTGCGACGGGGTATCTCGGGTCGGCTTCCGGTTGCGGATGCGCGTCCCGTGGTCCTATCGATTGGCCAGTGCCCTGATTTTGCGCTATTGCGTGCACCGAAGGCCAGTATTTCCAGCCCCGGCACCGCTCTAGCCATCATCCGGCGCCGCTCCCGCGGCCGGACGCTGCAACAGTGCTTCGAGCACATCGGGGTCGATAGGCTTGGTCAAGTGCTGGTCGAACCCGGCCGCCAGCGCCTGCCGCTTGTCCTCTACCTGGCCCCAGCCGGTGATCGCGATCAGCAGGGCGCGGCGGCCCCAGCCGGTGCCGCGGATGCGCTGCGCGAGCTGATAGCCATTGAGCTCGGGCATGCCGATATCGAGCAGAAGGGCGTCGGGCTCCAGCCTGCAGGCAAGGTCGAACGCCTCACGGCCCGTGTGCGCGACGCTGACCTGGTGACCCGATGCCTCGAGCAGCGCGGCGCAGGTCGCCGCGCTATCGCGATTGTCATCGGCCACCAGCAGTCGCAGCTGCTTCGTTCCCGTGGACGCCGGCGCACCAGGGTCATCGGCATCCGCGCGGTCGCGCATGTTGCCCGTCGGCAGCCGCACGACGAACTCGCTGCCCTGCCCGCCGCCCCTGCTGAGCGCGCGCACGGTGCCACCGTGCAGCTCCACCAGGCCGCGTACCAGCGCGAGTCCGATGCCGAGGCCGCCTTCCGAGCGCTCGATGGCCGGCGACGCCTGCGCGAAGAGGGTGAAGAGCCTGGGCATCATGTCCGCCGAAATGCCCATGCCATTGTCGCGGACCACGATCACGAGCTCACCGTCCTCGCGCCTCGCCTCGAGCTCGATACGCCCGCCGTTATCGGTGTACTTGGCGGCGTTGATGAGGATGTTGGCGAGCACCTGGGCGAGCCGCAGAGGATCGACCACGAGCCGCAGGGGCTCCTCGGGAAGCGTCACCGCCAGCGTGTGGCTGCGCGCCTCGATCAGCGGCCGCGCAGACTCCTGCGCGGCGGCCACGATCGAGGCGAGCTCCACCGGGGAGCGCCGCAGAATGAGTGTGCCGCGGGTAATGCGCGAGACATCGAGCAGATCGTCCAGCAGCCGGCCCATGTGCTCGACCTGACGCTCGATGATGGCTTGCGCCTGCAGGCGGCGCTCCGTCACGCGCGTGCCCTCCTTCTTCGCCAGGGCCACGGCGTAGCGGATCGGAGCAAGGGGGTTGCGCAGCTCGTGAGCCAACACGGCGAGGAATTCGTCCTTGCGCCGGTCCGCCTCGCGCAGCGCCTCCTCGGCGCGGATCAGCTCGCCGATGGTGCGCTGTTGGGCTTGCTCGGACGCCTTCCTCTCGCTGATGTCGCGCGCGATCTTCGACGCGCCGACGATGACGCCGTTGGCATTGCGGACGGGAGAGATGGTCAGTGCCACGTCGATGCGGCGACCGCTCTTGGCAATGCGCACGGTCTCGAAGTGATCGATGCGCTCACCGCGGCGCAGCTTCCGCAGGATTTCCTCCTCCTCCTGCACGCGCTCGGGAGGAATGATCAGCGTGATGGGCTGCCCGACAACCTCCTCCGCGGTATGGCCGAAGAGGCGCTCCGCGGCTCCGTTCCAGGAGCGGATCGTGCCCTCCAGCGTCTTGCTCACGATGGCATCGTCGGAGCACTCGACGATCGCGGCGAGATGGGCACGGGCGCTTTCCGCCAGCCGCTCGTGGGTCACGTCGCGGATGAACCAGCGGCTGTGGATCAGCTTGCCGGCGTCCCACTGGGCATCGGCGGCGATGCGAACGTAGCGAATCGAGCCGTCGCTGCGGCGAAGGGCGGTGGCATGGTCGCGCAATGTCTCACCCGCAATGAGCCGTTGCAGCGACTCGCGGGCATCGCGCGGGTCGAGGTGGAAGTGCTCGATCGGCCGGCCGACACACTGCGCCTCGCTGCCGCCCAGAAGCTCGAGGCCGGCGGCATTGACCCAGAAGACGGTGCCGTCCGGTCGGAGTTTGAGGAGGCCTTCCAGCGCGTTCTCGAGGAAATCACACAGCTCGCGCTCGCGCTCCGCGAGGGCGCGCTCCACCATGATGCGGCGTTGGACTTCCCATTCCAGCCCGCGTGCCTTCTCCTCCAGCTGCGCGATGAGGTCACCGGCATCCTGCCAGCTCGTGATGGGCGCAAGCCTGTGGGTGATGCCGAGGACGTTCATTCCAACCGCCCTTCATCCAAAGGCTGTCGGCCCGGCGCCGCGACGCCCACCTTCGAGGAGGCCGGGCCGCGCGCACCGCCCGTCAGTTTCACGATCGCGGGCTGCAGCGGGCGCGAGGCTTCGCTGTAGCCCTCCCAGGCCCCGCTGCGATCCAACAGCGCCAGCGCCGTGCGCAGGGTGAACTTTCCCGGATCCAGCCCGGTCCGCGCCTGCGTCCAGGTGAGGGGCATCGAAACCCGCGCCCCCTCGCGCGCACGCGGAGACAGGGGCGCAACGGCCGTCGCAGTCCGGTCGTTGCGCAGGTAGTCGAGGAATATGCGGCCGGTCCGGACGCGCTTGGCCATGTTGATGACGTACAGCCGCGGGCTGTCGGCCGCCATTCGGGCACAGAGCTCGCGCGCGAACGACTTCACCAACGGCCAATCGAGCGTCTTGTTGCGCGGCTGCGTGAATGGTGTCACCACATGAAGCCCCTTGCCGCCAGTGGTCTTGAGGAAGCTCTCGAGCCCCAGATCGTCGAGCCGCTCGCGCAGCTCGCGCGCGGCCTCGATCACCGCCTCGAAGTCCACATCGGGGGCAGGATCCAGGTCGAACACCAGCCGGCCGGGCACCTCCGGCCGATGGGGAACGCAGTTCCATGGATGCAACTCCAGGGCGGCAATCTGCGCCAGAGCGGCCAGTCCCTCGATGCGATCGATCTGCACGTAAGGCTTGCGGTCACCCGAGACGCGCGCGAGGCTGATGAGGCTGGAGAGACCCGGCATGGCGTGGCGCTGAAAGAACCGCTGCCCGCCGATGCCCTCCGGGCAACGGACGAGAGAGCACGGCCGGCCCTCGATGTGCGGCAGCAGCCACTCGCCCGCCGCGGCGAGGTACTCGGCGAACTCCCGCTTGGTCACCGGGCGGCCGTCGCCGGCATCCGGCCACAGCACTTTGTCGGGGTTGGAGATCGTGACGCCGAGGATCGGTCCGCCGCCTGCGTGTTTATCGGGCGCGCGGGACGCAGTAGCGCGAGAGCCGGCGGCCGCTTTCTGACCGGCGGTCAACGCTCCCTGCCGGGCGGGGAGCGCCCCCTGCCGGTTTTTGCGGGATGAGCGCCGCATCGCGGCCGACACGCTGCGCGCATCGGGCTTCGCAGCTTCGACGGAGGTTGCCGTCTCTGCCTGCACTTCCCGCGCCGGTTTGTCCTCGCGCAGCCCCTTGAAGGCGGCCTGGCGGATGTTGCCGCCCTCGGTCCAGCCGGCGAACTCGATCTCCGCGACGAGCCGCGGCTTCAGCCAGTGGATCTGACGGCCCGAGGGCACCGGCACACGCTGACCGAAGGGATTCTCGTCGCTGGCCAGCTTCTTCAAGCGGGGCAACAGATCGCGCAGCTTGGCCGCACCGAAGCCCGTGCCGATGCGGCCCACCGGCACGAGTCGCCCGCCGCGATACACGCCGGCGATGAGCGAGCTCAGGGTCGCTCCCTCGGATGTCCAGCCGCCGATCACGACTTCATGGCCCGCGCGGCATTTCGACTTGGTCCAGCTTCCCGTCCGTCCCGACTCATACGGCACGCCCAGACGCTTCGAGACCACGCCTTCGAGCGAAAGACGGCAGGCCGATTCGAGCACCGCCGCTCCCGGGCTGGTGAAATGCTCGAGATAGCGCAGCCGGGCCCGGCTCGCCGGCGGCAGGGATTTCAACAGGCGCTCGAGCTGCCCTTTGCGCTCTTCCAACGGCAGCGTCCTCAGGTCGCGTCCGTCGAGAAACAGCAGATCGAAGGCGAAGAGGAGCAGCGCCGACTGGCGGTCTTCCGCGAGCGCCGCCTGCAGGGCCGAGAAGTCCGACACTCCGTTGCGATTGAGGGCCACCGCCTCACCGTCGAGGATGCAGTCCGGCAGCGACTCGGCCGCGCGGGCGATGCCGCTGAATCGCGCCGTCCAGTCGAGTCCCTTGCGGGTCATGAGAACCGCATGCCCGCCCTCGACCCGAAGCTGCAGTCGATAGCCGTCGAGCTTGATCTCGTGCGCCCACTCCCCGTCCTCGGGAGGGCGCGGCAGCAGGCGGCAGAGCGCCGGCTCGATGAATCCGGGCATGCGGGTTGGGCTCCGCTTCCCACTGCGGCCGCGCTTCGTTGCCGGGGACTTGGCTCGCGCCGCCACTCGCGCCTTCACGCGCGATGCGATCCCGCCCGCGGCCGGTGCGGCCGCCGCGTTGGAATTCCACACCGCGTTGGGTTGGCCGGCTCCCCGCCGGCGCGTCATGAAGGGTTGCGGGCCGCGGCCCTTGCCCGCGGCAATCTGTGCCAGCGTGCGGCCCGATGCCACGGAGCGGTCCTCCTCCTCGAGCAGACTGCCGTCGCCGCGGCGCGCGAACTCGTCGCGATGCTTGATGAGGAGCCAGCTCGGCTTCTTGCCGGAGCGCGAGTTTCGCAGCCGCACCAGCGCCCAGCCGCCGCGCAGCCGCTCACCCGCCAGAGTCAGCTTCAGCTGCCCCGCCGCGAGCGCCTGCCCGGCGGAGACCTTGCCCTGCGGCTCCCAGTAGCCCCGGTCCCAGATTTCCACGGTCCCGCCGCCATACTGCCCCTGCGGAATCGTCCCCTCGAAGTCGCCGTAATCCAGTGGATGATCCTCGACTTCGACGGCCAGGCGCTTGTCCGCCGGATCGAGCGATGGCCCGCGGGTCACCGCCCAGGACTTGAATACGCCCGCGAGCTCCAGCCGGAAGTCGTAGTGCAGCCGCCGCGCCGCATGCTTCTGCACCACGAACCGCAGCCTAGCCGACGGCGCCACAGCCTCGCTGCCCGAGGGTTCCGCGGTACGGCTGAAATCGCGCTTGGCGCGATAGGTGTGAAGTTTCCGACTGGCCACCAGCCGATGCGTGGAGCGATAAACGTGCCCGGGCCGCCGGGCTGAGAAGCGCCAGCTACGGCGCGACGCGCTTCACGATGGCCTGCTCCATGTCGACCAGCTGCAGGCTGCTCGACTGCGCCGTGTTGTACAGGGAGTACAGCAGAGCCCGATCCCACGGCGTCAGGGTATCGGGCGGCTTCGGATCGCTGAAGAGCCGCAGAATGGTCGGCGCGCCGCCGCCGTCGCTCTCGGGGCGGATCTCGATGAGCCCGACCAGGCTGGCGTAGTCCGCGAGCGGCCCGAGCTTCACCTGCTTGAGCTTGTTGCTGTCGGCCACGATCAGCACCGAGCTGATGGATCGAATGTCGCCGAAAGTCAGGTGCGTATCGACGCTGTTGTCACAATAGACGGTGCCCAGGCCGCCGGTCACGCTGCTCGCACCGGCGTGCGCGCCCCCGGAAATCCCGACCGAGCCCGCGGCTACGCTGCTGAGTTCCGCTGCAGCCGCCGACGAGGGATTCGGCGGCGCACCGCTGCAACCCGACATCGCGTCGTACCACACGCGCACAGGCTGCGTGGAGTCGAGGAAGCGCCGCAGGGGCTCTATGCCCGCGTGCGTGTCGACCCTCGGATCCTTGGCCCACCACTCTTTCAGCACCGCGTTGGGCTTCGCTGTCACCACGACGTAGAAGTTCGGTTGGCAACTCTTGCCGCCGAGGGGCACCCGCGCGTCACGGGCGATCTGCGAAATGCGCGCCAGGATGTATTCCCCTTGCGAGCGGGCCAGCCCGAGGACGAGCGGGCAAACCGGAGAGTTCCAGCGCATCAGGCTCTGGTGCGCCATGGGTTGCTTCACCGCGGCGAGGACGAACCTGTCCACCTGCTGCCGCAGCTCCTGTCGCTGCTTGGCCGCTTCGATCGTGACCTTCGGCAGCGCCGCGTCGTTTTCCTGCGGCGTCGCGTGGACCGCGACCGCCGACAGGCAGAGCAGCGCCGCCCCTGTCGCGACGTACCGGCGCCTGCGCTGCGCACCGCGGCTCCGCCCGGCCGACACACTCGAAAGGATCCAAGTCCAAGTCATCATCTCGCTCCTCCGGGTGCTTCACTCGACTGCGGCGCGATGCGCTTCACCATGGACGACTCGATCTCCGACACCTGCAGCTTGTCCCAGTGGCTGGTGTTGTACAGGGAATAGAGCAGCGCCCGATCCCACAGGCTCAGTCCCTGCGGCGGCGGTGCATGACCAAACAGCTGCAGGATGCTCGGCTCAGGCACAGAGTCGGCGTTCAATCGAACGTCGGCGAGACCAACCAGGGCGACATAGTCCGCCATTTGCTGAATGGACGCGTGCTTCACCCGCCGCACGTCGATCACGACGACCGCCGATCTGATGTTGGACCAGGTGCTCGTGCGGATGAGATGAGTGTCCACGCCACCGCACGAGGGCGGCGCGGTGCCGGACAGGGAAAAGCCGCCCATGCCCGTCGAGGCGTTACCGGGCGGCCCGTAGCCGGCCGTGACGGTGGTGGACGTCGCCGCGCCGGGCGACACACCTCCATTGCAGCTCAGGCCGGTGTTGTACCAGACGCGGATGGGGCGCTGCGAATGCATGAAGCGCCCGACAGCCTCGACTCCGGGCTCGTGAGCGTCCGCTGCATCGAATACGCCGAACATGTGCCAGTCATGCGCCCACGACTTCTTCACGAGCACATCGGGATCGTCGGTGGCCATCACGTATAGATTGGGATGGCACACCCTGCCGGCGAGCGGCGCGTGGGCTTCGAGCGCGGCCTTCGAGATGCGCTCCAGGATGAGCTCTCCGACCGGTTTCGGCAGCCCCGCCACGAGGGGGCAGACCGGCTGATTCCAGCGAACGGGCGCATCGTTCCACTGTTTGACGACCACCGACTCGACGAAGCCATCGACCTGGTGCCGCAGCGCTTGTCGCTCCTTGCTCGCCTCGATCATGACCCGACCCAGCTGCGCCGGCTCGGCGGCAGAGGAGCGGCCATTCGCTGCCGGCAACGCCGACGGGAGCGCGGAGCGCCGCCGCGAAGGGGGTGCCCCCGGATGGGCTTCGCTCGCAATCGGCTCGACCACGATGCCGCCATCGGGCACGTTTTGAAAGGTGAGTCCCGTTCCGCGCAATATCTGAGTCAGCGCTTCGTCGACCGTCAGATCACCTGTTGCACCGGGTGTTTTTTGATGGTCGACCTGTCCGGAGTCGTAGACGAGCTGGAAGCCGCGCGCCCGGGCGAGAGTGCGCAGAGCGGTCCCCAGCGGCTCTCGAGGGATGCGGGTGGGCTCGCGGATGGTCGGGGCATTACCGGCAAATGCGAGCCCGGCAACTGCGATGAGCGCGACCGCCGCTGCGTACGCTCTCATGGCCGATACCCGCCGGGGCTGCGGACGATATCGATTTCGGATCCTGTCTCCGTCACCACGATGTCCGGCCGGCCGCGCAGGTACGCGATGACGAAACCCGGGTTCGTCGAGAACACGCCGCTCAAGCGCAAGGGTTTCTTTCCCAGATCCTGCGCAACGAGTCTGCGCGTACTGTAGCGAGTGAACACCTGCGCGACTTCAGCCAGTGTCGCGGACTCGAGCACCACCTGCCCGTGCGTCCAGGCGATCTGCGAGCTCACGTCGATGTCGCTGGGGCGCAGCGGGAAACGGCCTCCCTGCACTTCCAACTGCTGACCGGCTGACACATATGCGGGGGCCGACGGATATGCCGGCTGCGGCCGGGCCGTCTCAGACGGATTGGCTACGGCCACGCGCCCCTCGACCACAGTGACGATGGTGCCGTCTTCGCGGCGGTTCACATCAAACACCGTTCCGACATCGCGCACGACCGTATGGCCCGCCTGCACCAGGAAGGGCCGCCCGACATCTTTCACGACATGGAACAGCGCCTGCCCCTGAAGCAGCTCCACCGCGCGCGCCGCGGCCGTGTAGGAAACCCGCAGCCGCGACCTCGAATCGAGCAACGCGGTCGAGCCATCAGGCAGAACGATCGACCGGCGCGTGCGCAGGCCCGAGACATAGGTGGTCGAGCGGGACAGCAGACCGGAACCCAGAATCAGCGCCGTTGCGATCACCGCGACGAGCAGGCTTGCGGCAACCGCCCGCCGAGCGGCGCGAGCTCTCCGGCTGCCCACGCTTTCCCGGGCCGTCTCACTGGCCGTCTCAATGGGTGACACACTGGCCGTGCGCGTCGCGGGCGGCAGCTCCTGACCGGCAGCCAGCGCCACGATGTTCTCTTCGCTTCGGGCGCGGGCGATGATCGCCTCGACGTCGAGCCGGCGCCGGGAGTCGATGGCGCCGCCCTCGTGCCAGATGGCGGCCATATCGATGAATGCCCGGATGTGCTCGGGCGATGCCCGCAGCCAGCCATCGAAGTCTCGCAGGCCGGCGGCGTCGATGTCACCGGTGCGCAGCTCCAGCAGCCATTGCGCGGCCTCTTCGGAGATCTGGTCATTGAGCTGGATGGGGCTGTCAATGCTCATGCGGCACCCTACCCGCCCTCTTTCAGGCGCTTGCGGAACCCGACGAGCGCCTTGACCAGGTACTTCTTCGCCATCGGCCGCGAGACTCCGAGGCGCTCGCTGACCTGATCGATGGTGAGTCCGTCCCGCCGGTGCAACAGAAACGTCGCCTGTACTTTCGGCGCCATCTGCCGCAGTGCCTCCTCCAACTCTTCACGGCACTGCTCGGCCGTCAATTCCAGGACGGGGTCGGAGACGCTGGACGACCGCAGATCGGCCAGGACGTCCTCCAGATTCACGGGATTCTCCACCGCCGCCGCAAGCCGGTGCTGTTGTGCGACGTGCCTCGCGATCGTCAGGAGGTACGCTTCCGGCGTCCGAATCGACTCGTGATGCGGGACGCGCAGCAGACGGAGAAAGACCTCCTGCATGAGGTCCGGAACGTCCGCGGCGTTGCGGACCCGGCGGCGCAGAAACTGCCGCAGCCGCCCACCCTGATGGGCCGCGAGCCGCGCAACCAGCTGATTTTTATCTTCGGCACCCACCCTAACGCCCCGAACGGCGACGATACCCATGCTAGAGCGAGTTCGGCGGAAATCGATACCCCCGATGTGATCGGAACGTACCCGCCATCGAGTCTGGGCCCGGTAGGATTCGAACCTACGACCAAGGGATTCACTCTGCCCCGGCGTTTCCGCCGGGAGTGGACTATCTCTTCACCCGCGAACGGGGCG
>Ga0134126_10013492_pt1 | contig 10323 bp, 10 predicted proteins | sample KB31752_FD_96881 | JGI IMG/M metagenome (GOLD analysis project Ga0134126, IMG submission 96881) | Terrestrial soil microbial communities with excess Nitrogen fertilizer from Kellogg Biological Station, Michigan, USA - KB3-175-2 | ecosystem: Environmental > Terrestrial > Soil > Unclassified ...
CAAGGATCAGCAGCCGTCGTCGTATGATCCGGAGACCGGATACTTCTTCGTTCCGACCAACAACATCTGCATGGACTACGAGGGCGTCGAGGTGAAGTACTCGGCCGGACAGCCTTACGTGGGTGCTATCGTGCGGATGTTCCCCGGCCCCGGCGGCAACCGTGGGGCGGTGATCGCATGGGATCCGATGAAGGGCAAGATCGTGTGGAAGGACAAGGAGAATTTGGCGGCCTACGGCGGCACGCTGAACACGGCTGGTGGCGTGGTCTTCTATGGCACCATGGAAGGCTGGCTCAAGGCTGTGGATTCCAAGACTGGCAAGCTCCTGTGGGAGTTCAAGACGCCGTCGGGCATCATTGGCAGCCCGATGACGTATACCGGTCCTGATGGCAAGCAGTATGTCGCAGTGCTATCGGGTATCGGTGGCTGGGCGGGAATCGGCGTAGCAGCTGGCATTGGGGCCGAGGATCCGACGGCCGGGCTTGGTGCGCTCGGTGCATTCGGCGACGCCGGTCACTATTCGAACCAGGGTGGTGTATTGACGGTGTTCGAACTGCCTGGCGCAGCGAAGTAGTAACCGACCACGACGTGGACGGCAGTGATCGAACCCGGTGTCGGAGCGAGTGTGCTCCGGCACCGGGTTGATCGCGTTAGGCTGTGTCCGTCACTCTCTTGCAAGAAGGACAATATGCAGTACTCGCAGCAACGGTGGTTGTGTGGTGCCAGTCTCGTCCTGGCGGCGTTCCTGGCCGGGACGAGCGCACGGGCTCAAGGCGACAGCGCGAAGAAGTCGGGGCAAGCCGGCGATTTTCCGATCACGCAGGCATGGAAGGACTTCAAGATGCTCCGCGTGTGCGGCGACCCCGAGAACATGCCGTTCTCGGACCGCCAGGCGCAGGGGTTCGAGAACAAGATCGCGGATGTCATCGCCAGTGCGTTAGGCGATTCCGTGGTCTACACGTGGTGGCCGCATCGCCGCGGGTTCGTGCGCAACACGCTCAGCGCGTCGGAGTGCGACGTGGTGATGGGCGTGCCGGCCGGATACGACCCTGTCCTAACGACCAATCCGTATTATCGGTCGACGTACTACATTGTGACGCGCACCGACCGGCATCTGAACATCACGTCGCTGGACGATCCGCGCCTCAAGACGTTGAAGATCGGCGTGGGGCTCATCGGCGATGACTATACGAACACGCCGCCGGCGCAGGCGTTGGGCAGCCACGGCGTGACCAAGAACGTGCGCGGATTCAGTCTCTTTTACGATGAGGACACGCATCCGCAGGACATCGTGCAGGCGGTGGCGAATGGGACGATCGACGTGGCGTTGGTCTGGGGGCCGGTGGCCGGCTACTTCGCCAAGCAATCATCTGTGCCGTTGAGCTTGAGTGCGCTGCCGGACTCCGACAGCGCGAGCGGTGTGCTGTTTGCGTACAACGTGGCAATCGGCGTGCGTCATTCGGATCGCGATCTGAAGGCGACGCTCGACTCGGTGCTGACGCAGAAGCGGGATACCATTCAAGGCATCCTGCGGAGCTACAACGTGCCGACAGTGGAGGTCAAGCACTGAGCGGCGATCGGCATCGACAACCATTCACCTCAAGTCGGTTGAAACCACTGGAACCCGACGCCGACGCGATACCAGAATCAATGAACCTGCCGAACGAACACACTCCGAGGAATGGCAGCGACATCATGAGACATCGTGCCGCCAATGTTTGTTTGTTTGCCGTGTGCCTGGTGGCGGTGACGGCGTTCGCGTGCTCGAAGGACCGTGGGGGCGTGGCGGCGAACGCATCGACGACGACGCCCGCCGGCTCGACCGCGGCGCCGGCGAAGACCGGCGACACGGTGACGGTGGCGGCGGGCACGTACTGCGACACGCCTAACGACTCGGCGCAGGTCTGGAACAACGCGAACCATCATCGGAGCGATCCGCTGGCGGTGTCGCAGGAGGAGTACGACGGCTGGAAGATGTTCCACGTGTACTGCTATCGATGCCACGGGACGGATGCGATGGGCAGCGACATCGCGCCCAACCTCCGTCATTCGTTAGGCCCGGAAGGCGGCGTGAACAAGACGTGCTTCATCACCACGGTGTGGAACGGGCGTCCGCCGAAAGGGATGCCGACGTGGAGCCCGTTGCTCGACTCGACGCAGATCTTCAACCTGTACGCGTACGTGACGGCGCGGAGCATGGGAGGGTTGGCGCCGGGGCGGCCGCACGTGGGCACGGTATCGAAGTAGCGGGGAACAGGGAACAGGGAATGGGGAAGAGGGTGCGGCGGCGCGCCCTCTTCGCGTTTTCGGGGTGTCTCGCGGGAGTAAACATGGCGAGAATCGCGGCGGCTGTGTTAGGCATGGTGCTACTGGCGGGCACCGCGGCGGTGTCACGGCAGCAGCCGGGGGACCGGCGGGTTTCGTTAGGCGCGACCGATGGTGTGCGCGGCGCAGCGGCGGATACGGGGCAGCGGCTGACGCGCGAGCAAGTGGTTGCGGCACTCGCGCGGGCGACGGACCGGGAGCCGGCGGACTTCGCGGGCGACGATCTGTCGGGGCTGGACCTCTCGGGGCTCGACTTCAAAGAGGCGAATCTCGGCAACGCCCGGTTGGTGGGGACGCGATTCGTGCGCGCGAAGATGTTCGGGGTGACGTTGAGCGGTGCGGTGGCGCAGGGCGCGGACTTCTCGAACGCGGTGTTGGACGTGTCGGTGATGCGTGGGACGGACCTCACGCACGCGACGTTGCGCGAGGCGAGCCTCTACGCCGCGATCATGATCGGCGCGAACCTGACCGACGCCGATTTGTCGAAGGCGCGGGTGATCGCGGCGCTCAACAATGCGACGCTGGTACGGGCGAAACTCGACAGCACCAATTTCGGCGCGGATCGCGGGAATCAGCCGATGGGGCTCATGTTCACGAACCTGAGCGACGCGGATCTGTCGGGTGCCGATCTGACGGGGGCCAAGCTGCAGAAGGCATCGCTCGTGCGCGCGAATCTCACCGGGGCCGATCTCACCGGCGCCGACGTCACCGACGCGAATTTCGATCAGGCGATCGTGGCCAACGTTCGGGGCAAAGACCGGATGGTGGGCCTTGCCAAGGCGCGCAACGTGCCGAACCCGTGGTGAGTCAGCCGAGTTTTGCCCAGAAGGACGAAGGCCATCGGGCGCGGATCCAGCGGTCGAGGCCGAAGCACCGGCCGGCGTGTGTATAGAGGAACGCAATCATCATGGCGAGCAGCATCACGTGAAACCCCTGCTGGCCCGAGCTCACGTGCTGCACCGCCAATCCATAGAAGATGACCTGCAGCATTCCGCCTAACGCGCCGAGCGTCGTGAAGATGCCTAACGTGAGGGAGAGGCCGACGGCGGCTTCGCCGACGCCCGTGATGTGCGCGAAGATGTGCGGGTTGGCGGCGACGGTGTGCAGCAGGAAGTCGCGATACCATCCGATGGGATTGTCGGCGGCGTACTTGGCGAGGAGCTTGGGCATTACCGCGATCCAGCGTTGATTGGCCGCGGGAACGGGCAGGAAGCCCCACGCCAGCGCGATCGTGACTTTCGTGAAGAGGCTCTTGACGAACCAGATCCCGACGACAATGCGTAGGCCGGCGATCGCGGCCTGCGGATTACGCATGGCAGCGGCGGGCTCGATACGAGACGTCATCGCGAGTACTCGGTGAAAGAAGTCGAGCGGTCACGCGGCGCGTGGCTGCCGAAGTGTGCGAGAGATGAGGCCAAGGCATGCGCATGCAGGAGAGCAGCATGGTGATCACGTTTCGCGGACGCGCGATCGCGATAGCGGTCGCGATCGGCATGGGGAGCATGGCCACGGGTGCGTGCGGGCAATCCGCTGGCTCGTCGAGCGCGCCCGCGGCGGGATCGTTCCGCGTCTCCCCTCGAGCGAGTGGTCCGTTGCACGAGCTGTGGGAGAACAGCTTCGCCGCCAGGCAAGAGCGCGTTGCGTGTTTGGGCGGCTATATCGATCATGACGTAGTGTACATCACGCGCGTGGAGTTGTTGGCGCCGTCGCGCGCGGATTCCGCCAACATCTCGGCTGTGGCATCCATTCGCGAGTGCTCGGCGCCCAAGTGGCTCGGCACGGTTCATACGCACATCGCGACATTCCACGGACGGCCATACACGATTTTCTCGGCACCCGATCGCTACGTAATGATGTTGTGGCGCGAAAAGTGGAAGGCGCCTGGGCTGTTCTGCCTGCTGTATTCGGACGTCGACGCGAACTGCGAGCTGGGGTATTCGGTGAGCGGTCACGTGCAGTACGCGTCGGTGAAGGGGGAGAACATCGGGTCCTAACGCGGCGCCGATGGCGCGTCGCGCCATACACGTGCGCCGGTATTGGCGAACCCGCCGCAGTAGACGGCTCCCGACTCCGGTGCTTCTGTGCGCAGGTGGTCGGCGAGCCGGCGGGCCGCATCGTCGCCGTCGACAATTCCGTAGACGGCCGGCCCCCACGAGCTCTGCCCAACGCCGGGCGCTCCCCAATCTGTCATTCGCTCGATGAGTGAGGCACTCGGTCCGGGCGCGAATGCCCCGCCCTGCGCCGGCGCGAACCATCGCCCATTGATGCACTGAATTTCGGTGAGCGCATGTCCGAACGTTGCGAGATCGCCCTCCGCGAGCGCGGGCAGCAGCGCCATGAGCACCAGATGCGAAACGCGCATCACGCTGCGCTCGGGTGGAGGCGGCAGGTGCGTGAAGGCCGCGTTTTCATCGGCGCCGCTCAACCCGGCTTTTGCCTGCGGCACGGCGACGACGCAGCGCCAGCTGGCGGGCATGTCGAAGCGTGCCAGGCGCGGCGCGGGGTCCTTGCTGCCCGCGCGGCGACCGCCCTCGAGGACGAAGCCGCCTTGCGCAAAGAGCCACGTGCCGATGGCCGAGCGTTGGGCACGGCCGGTGGTGCGCGCGAGGTGGTCGACGTCGGTGGGGAGATCATACAACTCCGCTAGCGCACGGGCGACGGCTAACGCGAGCTGCGTGCCGGATCCCAATCCCGAGTGCGCGGGGATCGCAGCGTGGATGTGGATGTGCGCGCCCGTCTCGATGCCGTGGTGCGCGAGCACGCGTCGTCCGAACTGCAGGGCGCGACTCGCCGCGGGCGACGGTCCATCGGACGTGAGCGACGGTGCGCGCGCGACTTCGATGAGGAGCGACGGGTTGGGCACGGCGGCGCCGATGCCGCCGAAGCGCCGCCCGAGTCCGCCGCGCAGATCGAGCATCCCGAAGTGGAGGCGCGCCGGCGCGTCGACGAATACGGCGGCGGATGGCGATGTATCAGCTGGCACGGGACGAAGGCACGGCGCGAAGCTTCTCGCGCACGTAGTCGGTTAGGAGCGCCATCGCCTCGTGCTCGCGCGGTCCGGCGGTCTTGTCGACGATCACCTGCAAGCGGCGAAAGTCGCCGAGGATTTCGTCGGCGGGCAAAAGGTGCGTGCGCGTGGACAGGATCGCGGCTTCGAGCACCGCGTTGCGGGCGCGATTGAAGCCGAGGAATTCGCGCTGCGTGCCGTGATGGACGACGCGGGTCTCGATGCGCGATCGCGGCGGCGTGTCATCGATGGAGACGACTTCGACTTCGCGCCACGAGCACGCGGCATCGAGCACGACGCCGGTGACGTGGGCCGCCGGGTGAGTGGGGAACGCGGCGGCGGCGATGGCGGTGCGCGCAAAGATGAGCACATCGTCGGTGAGATTGATGACGGCGACGCGCGTCGCGCGGACGTTCCGAAAGGTGGTCGTCTCGAGGAACGGTTTGATGACCAACACATCATCGCCCCAATCGACGCCCATCGGCGCGATGTTGACGCGACCCTGTTCGTCGAGCGTGGTGAGAATGGATTCGATGATCATGCGCCGGTCTCACGGGCGACGAGATCGGCGAACGCGCCGGCCAGGCGGACGGTGACGGGCCCCGGCGCTCCGTTAGGCATCGGGCGGCCGTCGACCTGCTCGATGGGCGCAAGTTCGCGGATGGAACTGGTGAGAAAGGCTTCGCCGGCGGCCGCCAGATCATCGGGCCGGAGTACCTCCTCGCGCGCCATCAGGCCAATGGCCGAGGCGAGCTCGAGCACCACGGCGCGCGTGATGCCGGGGAGGACGCCGCACGCGAGCGGCGGCGTGCGAATCGTCGCGCCCGTGACGACGAACAAGTTGCTCGCGGTTGCTTCGGACAGGTGGCCGGCCGTGTCGAGAAAGATCGCGTCGTCGGCGCCGGCGGCGCGTGCATGCGACAGCGCGACAACCGACTCGACGTAGGCGAGCGTCTTGACGCCGGCCGTCGCGGCAAACTCGTTGCGGCGCGCGGCCGCCGTGCGAACGCGCACGCACCGGGCAGCCAGGGGTTCGGGCGGCGCGAGCGCGTGGACGGCGAGCACCACGGTCGGCGCAATGTGTTCGGGCGGAGCGAGTCCGCGCGGGCCGGCGCCGCGGGTTATCGTTAGGCGCAGGGCCGCGTCGGGCCAGCCGGCGTCGCGTATCGCCGTCTGTGCGGCGGCGATGGTCGCGGGCACGTCGTCGGGAATGGCGAAGCCCAGGACGCCGGCGCCGGCGGTGAGACGCCGGAGGTGCGGTTCGAGACGAAACACGGTGCCGTGATACGCGCGCATGGTCTCGAAGAGGCCATCGGCAAGCGTGAACCCGCGGTCGAGCGGCGAGATCCCCGCCTGCGACGGGTCGGCACGGCGCCCGTCGATCCACACGAGCGGCGCCGCGCCGGCGTTAGGCACACGCGCGCGGATGCCGGCGGCCGTCACCGGACGAGCTCCACCGGCGGCGGGACGAACTCGTCCGAGGATGGCACCGCGATCGCGAGGTCGGCACGGTCGGGCAGCGCATCACCGCGCGCGTCGCTGCCGTGGAGAAACCGGTCGAGCAGACGATAGCCGTGCTCGGTGAGCGCCGATTCGGGATGGAACTGTACGCCGACGACCGGATGCGCGCGGTGCTCGACGGCCATGATCTCGCCGTCCTCGGAGGTCGCCGTGACGCGCAGTTCGTTGGGCAGCGACGCGGGCGCGATGACCAACGAGTGATACCGCGTGGCAACGAACGGCGATGGCAGGCCGGCGAACACCCCGCTGCCATCATGATGAATGCGCGACGTCTTGCCGTGCATGGGCTGGCGCGCCCGCACGATCTCGGCGCCGTACGCGGCACCGATGCATTGGTGTCCCAAGCAAACGCCGAGGATCGGGGTGGATGCCCCGAAGCGGCGGATGACGTCCGTGGAGATTCCTGCTTCGGCGGGCGAACAGGGGCCGGGCGACACGATGATGCGTTCGGGGTCGAGCTCGGCGATCTCATCCAGCGACACAGCGTCGTTTCGACGGACGAGCGGTTCGTTGCCAAGCTCACGCACGTAGCGCGCGAGGTTATAGACGAACGAGTCGTAGTTGTCGATGAGGAGGATCATGGAGACGCCGAGGAGGCACGGCGGCGCGAATCAGCGATGCGACGGCCGGCCGGCCGGCACGAGAGCATCGATGAGGGCGCGCGCCTTGTCGAGAGTTTCGCGGTACTCCTGTTCGGGATCGGAGTCGGCGACAATGCCGCCCCCCACACTAAAGTACACCGCGTCGCCGATTGCCTGATAGGTGCGAATGACGATGCTGGTGTCCATGGCTCCGTTGGTCCCGACGTATCCGATCGAGCCGCAATAGACGCCGCGGCCGGACGGTTCGAGCTCGGCGATGATCTCCATGGCGCGCACCTTGGGGGCGCCGGTGATCGAGCCGCCGGGAAACGTGGCCATGAGGAGGTCGATCGCATCGCGACCCTCGTCGAGCTCGCCAGTGACGGTGGACACGAGGTGGTGCACCGTCGAATAGTGCTCAAGTGCGAATAATTCAGGGACGCGGACGGAGCCGGGCGCGCAGACGCGCGAGAGGTCGTTGCGGAGCAAGTCCACGATCATGAGGTTCTCGGCGCGGTCCTTGGCGCTGTCGGACAGGGCGCGGCCCAACGCGGCGTCGTGGGCCGGGTGGATGCCGCGCGGCCGCGTGCCTTTGATCGGGCGGGCTTCGACGCGCCGAGCGTCGTCGAGGCGGAGAAAGCGTTCGGGCGACGCGCTCAGCACGTGCACCTCGTCGAACGCGAGATAGGCGGCGAACGGCGCGGGGTTGAGCGTGCGCAAGCGTTGGTAGAGCGGCCACGTCGGTTCGCGCAGCGGTGCCTCCAGGCGTTGCGACAGATTGGCCTGAAAGATGTCGCCGGCGACGATGTATTCATGGACGCGGGTGACCGCATCGAGGTAGCCGCGGCGCGTGAAGGAGGAACGCAGTTCCACGGATGCTGCGGCCGCGACATCGGACACCGCGTACGACGGCGCGCGCGCCGTGCCTAACTGGAGAGGGCCGGCTGCCGGCGGCGCGGACACGGGGCCGCGGGCGAGCCGGCCGCGCAGTTCCGTTAGGCGGCGCCGGGCGCGTTCCTCGCGCGCCGCACCCTCATCCGGGAGGCCGCTCGAGATGATCCACGCCCGGTGCGCATCGTGGTCCCAGGCGACCAGGCAGTCGTAGAGGCCCAGCACCAGATCGGCGATGGCGAGATCGTGGTAGCGGGGCGAAGGCAGCCGCTCGAGGACCGAGCCCCAGTCGTACGCGATGTACCCGGCCGCGCCACCTTGGAACGGCGGAAGGCCGGACACCGCCGGCGCGTGAAACGGGCGCAGCAGGCGCCGCACTTCGGCGAGCGCGTTGTGTGCGATTGGCGTTCGCGACCCATCGCGCCGATCGATCCGCTCGGCGCGACCGGATGTGCATTGCACGACTACCGCCGGGTCGGCGGCGAGGAACGAATACCGATCGCGGCCGCCGGCGTCGGGCGACGCGCCGTGGGCGGTGGCGCTGTCGAGGAACAGGAGATAGGGCTGGTCCAGCAGCGCCGCGCAGGCCGCGGCGGGATCGGGCGCGGGCGCGAGCTCCTCGACTAACGGGAGCGTCACGCGGCCGACGGTCCCGTGTCCGGCGGGTCGCCGGGTCGAGCCGCGCGCTCGCCGCGCCCGCCGCGCCGGGATCGCTGCGTTAGGCGTACGTGCTCGGCGACGGCATCGTCGGGCGGCGTCAGGTATCCCCAGTTCAGTTGGCCTTCCTGGCGATACGTCTTGCCAAGCGTGGTGGCGAGCTTGGCTTTCGCCAGCTCCTTGCCCAGGTAGAAGGCGTGCGTGGCTTCCGTGACGCCGAGCTGCGAGAAGATCTCCTGGATGTCGGTGCCGCGCACGAAGAGGTCGCGGTTGAGCACGACGATCGAATCGCGGTCGGTGAAGATGCGGAAGTTCGGGTCGGTGATGTGCGACTGCAGGTCGCGCAGCTCGTCGTCGCTGAACGCGAGGATGCGCTCGTCCTTGATGGTGACCAGCCGATTGTCGACGTGCTTGGGCGCGACCTTGTTGTGCACGGCGTAGTGCATGAGCCGCCGCGCGACGTCGATCTCGCGCACGGAGCCGCTGGCCCACCCGATGACCTCGGTGGTGAGGACCGTCCTCACGCCTAACTCCTGGCAGATCGCGATGAGGATCGCGTTGACGCCGGTGGAGTCGGCCGCGGTGAGCTCCGTCAAGTTCCCGATTCCCATCATGAGCTCGGCGTTCGGGTAGCGACGGCGGGCCTCGATGTAGCGCTCGAGCGAGGCGACGAAGCCGAACCCGATGGGCTCGATGACGGGGTCGATGAGATACGGCACGCCTAACGCAGTGAGCGCGTGGATCGTCGGATCGATCGTGTCGAGCGCCGCGCCGAACTCCGGGATCGCGACCACGCGCACGGGGCGGCCGGCGAGGGAGCGTGCAACGTCGAGGTTGGTCGAGTTGACGCTCAACACGAGCGACGCACCCGCGTCGACCGCCGCCTTGATCTCGCCGGGATCGAAGCTGTCGATGCTCACGCGCATGCCGGCGCCGACGAGCTCGCGCACGATGGACCCGAGCTCGGGGAACGCGAGTCCCGGGGTGCAGCCGACGTCGATGTAGTCCGCGCCCGCGTCGTGCAGGCGATGCGCCTCGGCGAGCAGCGCGTCGCGCGACCACTTCGGCGCGTTGTTGATCTCGGCCAGGATCTCGATGTCCTGATCGCCGTACTCGCGCTCGAGGGCGGCGTGGCCGAAGTATCCCGGGATCTCCCGCAGGTCCTTGGGGCCTTTGGCGACCTGCACGCCCATGTGTTGCGCGATCACGTCCGTGTCGCCCTCGCAGAGGCCGGGAATGAGGACGAGATCGGTGCCGTCAGTGGGCGGCGATGGCAGAAAGCGCGCGATCCATGCTGTGGTCATGAGCGCGGCCACCGTGATGTGCATGACGGCCACGTCG
>Ga0134126_10013493_pt1 | contig 10323 bp, 6 predicted proteins | sample KB31752_FD_96881 | JGI IMG/M metagenome (GOLD analysis project Ga0134126, IMG submission 96881) | Terrestrial soil microbial communities with excess Nitrogen fertilizer from Kellogg Biological Station, Michigan, USA - KB3-175-2 | ecosystem: Environmental > Terrestrial > Soil > Unclassified ...
GCGCCGCCGACCCAGAACACCGCGGGCCAGCCGAAGGCCGGGATGAGCTTGGCGGCGAGCACGCCGCCCAGCGCCGAGCCGATCGAGAAGCCGCAGAACATCACCATGATCATGGTCGCGCGGCTGCGATGGGGGCTGTACTCGGAGGTGAGCGCGATGGCGTTCGGCATGGCGCCGCCCAAGCCCAAGCCGGTGAGGAAGCGCCAGGCGAGCAGGCTCGACAGCGAATCCGCGGTCGCCGTGCACAAGGCGAAGACGCCGAAGGAGAGCGTGCAGCCGACGATGACCGCCTTGCGCCCGATGCGGTCGGCGAGCGGGCCGCAAAAGAGCGCGCCCAGCATGAGGCCGAACAGGCCGGCGCCGAACACCGGCCCGAGCGCGCCCGGCTTCAGGCCCCACGCCTTGCTGATGCTCGGCGCGACATAGCCGATGGCTTGCGCGTCGAAGCCGTCCAGGAAGATGACGGCGGCGCACAACGCCGCGACCAGCACCTGGAAGCCGCCGACCTTCTGCCGGTCGATCAGCGCGGGCACGTCGATGGTGCCGGTCTGCACAGACATTGCTCTTCCTCCCGATCGGGGCGCCATGACGGCGGCGCGGCCTTGCGCCGGCTAAACCGCCGCTGATGCGCGTCTCCACTTATTCTCCACTTATATCGAGCGGCCCTAAAAGGGGAAAGGCGCGCGAGGCCGCGGCGCGCCGCCGGCATTGTCCTTTCGAGGGATTGCAGGATGGCGGCTCGGGCTGCCAGATAGTCGGGTCGCCGGAGGAACGCGCGCCCCGGACCGAGCGGGCGCGGACCGGAGGGGTTGCGGCCGCAAGATTTAAGCTATCTCCTTGAGGGTCGGCACACACCGCGCGCGCGGAGGACGAGTGATGAAGCGGGCGGCGAGGCGGAAGACGCTCGATGCGGCGCGCCAATGCCTTGCCGGCGGCGGCGAGATGGGCGCGCTCATGCGCCGGACCGACTGGTCGAAGACGCCGCTCGGCCCGGTCGGGACCTGGTCGCAGAGCCTGCGCATGATGGTGAGCTTCCTGCTCGCCAACCGCTTCCCGCTGCTGCTGTGGTGGGGGCCCGATTACGTCTCGATCTATAACGACGCCTACCGGCCGATCCTCGGCGCCAAGCATCCACAATCGATGGGGCAGCCGGTGCGGGACTGCTGGTCGGAGATCTGGCACATCCTGAAGCCGCTGATCGACACGCCCTTCACCGGCGGCCCGGCCACCTGGATGGAGGACATCCCGCTCGAGATCAACCGGCACGGCTTCGTCGAGGAGACGCACTTCACCATCGCCTACAGCCCGGTGCCGGACGAGACGGCGCCGCGCGGCATCGGAGGCGTGCTGGCGACGGTGCACGAGATCACCGAGAAGGTGGTCGGCGAGCGGCGCGTCGCGGCGTTGCGCGACCAGGGCGCGCGCGCCGCCGAGGCCAAGACGGCCGAGGATGCCTGCGTCATCGCCGCGGCGGCGCTCGCCGGCCATGCCAAGGACGTGCCCTTCGCCCTGCTCTATCTGGTCGGCGCCGACGGCACGGAGGCGCGCTTGGCCGGCGCCGCCGGCGTCGCGCCGGGCCACGCGGCGGCGCCGCCGGTGGTGGCGCTCGACGCGCCGGCAGCGGACGGCGCGTGGCCGCTCGCTGCCACGGTCGCGAGCGAGCAGATGGTGGTGGTCGACGACCTCGGGGCGCGCTTCGGCCATGTGCCCGAGGGACCCTGGTCCGATCCGCCGCGCTCGGCCGTGGTGGTGCCGGTACGCTCGACCACGGCGCATCGCCTCGCGGGGCTGCTCGTCGCCGGCGTCAGCCCGCGGCTCAGGCTCGACGAGCTTTATCGCAGCTTCTTCGAGCTGATGGCGGCGCAGATCGCCACCGCCATTGCCAATGCGCGGGCCTATGAGGAGGAGCGCAAGCGCGCCGAGGCGCTGGCCGAGATCGACCGCGCCAAGACGATCTTCTTCTCCAATGTCAGCCACGAGTTCCGCACGCCGCTCACCTTGATGCTGGGGCCGCTCGAGGACGCGCTGGCGGCGCCGGCCGAGGCCTTGCCTGAGCGGCGCGACGACCTCGCCCTCGTCCATCGCAACGGGCTCAGGCTGCTGCGGCTGGTCAACACGCTCCTCGATTTCTCGCGCATCGAGGCGGGCCGCGTGCAGGCCTCCTACGAGCCGGTCGAGCTCGCCTGCTTCACCGCCGAGCTCGCCAGCGTGTTCCGCGCCGCCACGGACAAGGCGGGCTTGAGCCTCACCGTCGATTGCGCGCCGCTCGCCGAGCCGGCGTGGATCGACCGCGACATGTGGGAGAAGATCGTCCTCAACCTGGTGTCGAATGCCTTCAAATTCACCGTCGCGGGCGGTATCGCGGTGCGCCTGCGCGAGGAGCGGCGCAGCGCGGTTCTCACCGTCGAGGACACCGGCGCCGGCATTCCCGCACACGAGCTGCCGCGCCTCTTCGACCGCTTCCACCGCGTCGAGGGCACGCGCGGCCGCACCCAGGAGGGGACCGGCATCGGCCTCGCCCTGGTGCAGGAGCTTGCCAAGCTCCATGGCGGCACGGTTCGCGTCGATAGCGTGCTGGGTCAAGGCAGCCGCTTCACCGTGACCATCCCGCTAGGCGCCGCGCATCTCCCGGCCGATCGCCTGCGCGCCGAGCGCACGGGCGCCTCGACCGCGCTCGGCGCCCGGCTTTATCTCGACGAGGCGCTGCGCTGGCTGCCGGACGAGACGCCGCTCGGACGGTCGGAGATCGAGATCGAGCGCGAGCTGCTGCCCGCGCCGCGCCTCGCCGCCGCGAGCGAGCGCGCTACCGTGCTGCTCGCCGACGACAATGCGGATATGCGCGACTATGTGCGCCGGCTGCTTGCGCCGCGCTACGAGGTGCTGACGGTGGGCGATGGCGCGGCCGCCTTGGCGGCGTTGCGCGAGCGCCGCGCCGATCTGCTGCTCAGCGACGTCATGATGCCGCGCCTCGACGGCTTCGCCCTGGTGCGCGAGATTCGCGCCGACCCGGCGCTGGCCGAGCTGCCGATCATCCTGCTGTCGGCGCGCGCCGGCGAGGAGGCGAGCATCGAGGGCCTCGAGGCCGGCGCCAACGACTATCTGGTGAAGCCGTTCAGCGCCCGCGAGCTCCTGGCGCGCGTCGCCACCAATCTCGAGATGGCGCGCCTGCGCAGCGCGCGCAACCGGGCCGCCGCCCAGCTGCGCGAGATCGAGCGCAACGCCGCCGAGGAGCACGATCGAGCGCAAGCGGCGATCCGCGCCAGCCAGAACCAGCTGCAAGCGATCTTCAACGACAGCCCGCTCGGCATCTATCTGGTCGACGGCGATTTCCGCATTCGGGAGGTCAACCCGACGGCGCGGCCGACCTTCGGCAACATTCCCGAGCTGATCGGCCGCGACTTCGAGGAGGTGATCCACATCCTGTGGCCTGACGCCTATGCCAACGAAGTCGTCGCGCGCTTCCGCCACACGCTCGCGACCGGCGAGCCCTACATCGCGCCCGAGCAGGTCGAGCAGCGCCTCGATCGCGGCGTCACCGAATACTACGAATGGCAGATCAACCGGATACCGCTGCCCGAGGGACGCTACGGCGTGGTCTGCTATTTCCGCGACATCTCGCACCAGGTCCTGGCGCGCCGGGCCATCGCCGCCTCGGAGCGGCGGCTGCGCGAGCTGAACGACTCGCTCGAGCGCATGGTCGACGAGCGGTCGCGCGCGCTCGAAGCCGAAATGGCCGAACGCCAGAAGGTCGAGGCCGCGCTCCAGCAGGCGCAGCGGCTCGAGGCGATCGGCCAGCTGACCGGCGGCGTTGCGCATGACTTCAACAACCTGCTCACCGTCGTCATCGGCCAGGCCGAATCGATCGCCGTGGCGGCGGACGGCGATCAGCAGATCACGCGCATGGCGGCGGCCGCGCAGCGCGCCGCCGAGCGCGGCGCGCAGCTCACCAACCAGCTGCTCTCCTTCTCGGGCCGTCAGCAGCTGCGGCCGGTGACACTGTCGGTCGACAAGCTCATCCGCAGCGTCGGCGATCTGGTGCGGCGCACCATCGGCGAGAGCATCACCGTCGAGATCTCGGTCGAGCCGCGGCTCTGGCGCTCGCACCTCGACCCGGCGCAGTTCGAATCGGCGATCCTCAATTTGGCGATCAACGCGCGCGACGCCATGCCGGATGGCGGCCGCCTCGTCATCGACGGCGGCAATCTGTCGATGGGCGACAGCGAGGCGCGGCGGCTCGACTTGAGCCCCGGCGACTACATCGTCACCAGCGTCAGCGACAGCGGCAGCGGCATGACCGCAGACGTGCGGCGGCGGGCTTTCGAGCCGTTCTTCACGACGAAGGACATCGGCAAGGGAACCGGGCTCGGGCTGTCGCAAATCTACGGCTTCGTCCGACAATCCGGCGGCACGGCGACCATCGACAGCGCGCCCGGCGAAGGCACCACCGTGGCGCTTTACCTGCCGCGGGCGGCGGCGCCGCCCGTCGAGGAATCGGCGCGGGCGCGGCGGCCGGGGCGGCGCGGCGCCGGCAAGACCATCCTCGTCGTCGAGGACCAGGCCGACGTCCGCGACGTGATCGAGACGTCGCTGCACAATCTGGGCTACCGCGTCCTGACGGCATCGGACGGCGTCGCGGCGCGCCACGTGCTGGAAAGCAACCAGCCGATCGATCTTCTGTTGAGCGACGTCGTGATGCCGCGCGGCGTCAGCGGCCTCGACCTGGCGGAGGAGGCGCGCCGGCGCCGCCAGAGGCTCAAGGTCGTGCTCGTCTCGGGCTATCTGCGCGACAACCAGGGTCGCGTCCCGGCCGCCTCCGGCATGACTTTCCTGGAGAAGCCGTTCCGCGAGGCGGAGCTCGCCGACGCCGTCGCCTCGGCGCTCGGCGAGAAGCGGCCGAAGCGCGCCAAATAACGCGGCTTTGGCCGACTTCCGTGGAAAGAACCGCGACGTTATGCGCCTACGCTCGCCGTCCCTTTCCGCGAGTGCCCGCAGGCTGCAGCGCCCGGCGAAGGATGGCTTCGGCGCAACCGCGGACGAGATCGCTCAGCGCCCGCATGGGCGGCGTCATCTGCGTACCTTCGGGTCGGATGACCCCGTAATCGAGGTCGAACTTCGGTACCAAGGGCACCAGCGCGAGGCGTTGGCCGCCTTCTGCCGCCGCTGCAAAGGGATCGCAGAGCGTATAGCCGACGCCCGTCGCAACGATCTGGCAGGCGAGCGCGGTCGACGAGACCTCCATCAGAACGGCCGGAGTCCGCCGCGCTTGCAGGAAGATGGCATCGGTCTGGTGGCGAATGAGGGTTTCCCGCGTGAGCGCGATCTGCGGCTCCTTCCACAGATCGTCGGGCTTGAGCAAGGGCCTTTGCGCGAGCGGCGAGTGGCGAGGAAGGGCGACGATCATTCGAGATGAAAACAGGCGCTCAGCGACAAGGCCGGCAATTGCCACCGGCAGCGGGCCGAATCCCATGTCGAATTGCTGGTTCGCGAGCAAGCGCTCCCGGTCTCGCCGGGTGTGAACCTCGACCGACAGCGAAATCTGCGGCTGCTGCTTGGCAAAGGCGGCAAACGCCGGTGCGGCGACCGCCGCCGCGAGCCGCGCCATGACGACGACCCGCAACGGGCCTTGCCTCCCCGCACCAATCTCCGCGGCAATCTGGGGCAGATGCTCGATTCCGGCCAGGATTCGACTTGCCTCGCGATAGAAGCTGCGGCCTTCCGCCGACGGTGTCAGCGTCCGCTTGTCCCGCGAGAAAAGCTTCAGTCCGAGCTCGCATTCGAGATTGGCGACGAGGCGGCTGACGGCCGGCTGACTCAAATGCATGTCGTCGGCGGCGGCGGCAAGACTGCCGCGAGTGACGACCAGGCAAAAAGCGCGGAGAGCTTTCACGTTCATCGAGGACCGCCGTCGATCGGAACCGGAAAGGCAGGAGCCCACCGCAGTCTCTTGCAAATTATGGAATAGATCAATCGATCTTTGCATTTGTTGAAATTGACGCTGTGACCTAACCTGCATGGGTCAAGGGAGCCCATGACCCGCAACCGGCTGTCACCCTCGCTCGCGTCAATGCGCGGTATCACCGCGCCGCCACCTCGCCCGGGAGAGATCACATGCTGCAAGTCGCCGCTCACTACGTCCCTTCCTCGACGCTCGCACTGCCCTTGCTGCTCATGGCGATCGGCTTGGCGGGCGTGTGTTTCAGCCTCTACCTGGGAATCGCGCCCGCGGAGGGCGGCTTGTAGAGTCCGGCGCATGCCGGCCGCGCTTGCAGACATGTCGCGCCGTGTTTCCGCGCTCGTCGCTCTGTCGGTTGCGCTTGCCGCCGCTGCCGGCGCCGCGCCCGCGCCCTCGCCGGTGACGCCCGAGTTGATCGCCGCCGCCGAGAAGGAAGGCAAGGTCGTGTTCTACAACGTCCTGGACCTCGAAGTGGCGGAGGGCGTCGGCAGAGCCTTCGAGGCGAAATATCCCGGGATCAAGCCGCAGATCGAGCGCTCCGGCTCCGAACGGATGCTGCAGCGGGTCGCGCAAGAATATGCCAGCAACATCCACTTGGTCGGCGTCATCGAATCCGTGGACATCGCGCATCCGCTCTATTGGAAGCGGCAGGGCTGGCTCAGCGCCTATGTCCCGGAAGGCGCCGCACGTTTGCCGGCCGAGGCGCGCGACGCCGACGGGTTCTACGCCGTCGATCGCGCGACGCTTTGCATCATGGCTTACAACACCCGCCAGGTCGCGCCGGATCAGGCGCCGAAAAGCTACCTCGACCTGCTCGATCCCAAGTGGCAGGGCAAGATCGTCAAGGCCAGCCCCGCCTATAGCGGCAACATCCTGACCGCGACGTTCGATCTGAGCCGCGCGCTCGGATGGGACTATTTCCAGAAGCTCGGCCGGCAGCGCGTGATGCAGGTGCAGTCGGCGACAGAGCCGCCGAAGAAGGTCGCGCTTGGCGAGCGGCCGATAATGTTCGACGGCTCTGAATATGTCGCCCTCCGCGCCAAGGCGCGCGGCGCTCCCTTGGCTGTTGTCTATCCGAGCGAGGGCACGCCGCTCATCGTCGGCAGCGCGGCGGTGATGAAGGATGCGCCGCACCCCAACGCGGCGCGACTCTTCATCAACTTCCTGTTCTCGCGCGAGGGCCAGCAGTTCCTCGTCGACACCGGTCAGCAGCGCTCGCTCAACCCCGATGTCGAGGAGCCCGCCGATCGCGTGCCGCTGTCGAAGATCAAGGTCCTCACCACCGATCCCGAGGAGCAAGAGAAGGCCATGGAGGAAGTCAAACGCAAATACGCCGAATATTTCGGCACATAGGAGCGAGACAGGCTCCCTCGCCGCTCACGACGAAGGAGCTTCCTCCGGACGGCGTCAGACTATGCGCAGGACGGGATCACCTTGAACTCGACGCGGCGGTCGAGGGCGTCGCTGGCGTTGTCGGCGCCGGTGCCGACCAGGTTCTCGCGCGATCCCATGCCGTTGGCGATCATGCGCGGGCCGAGTCCCGGCGCGTCCTGCGCGAGGCGCACCCTGATGTACTCGGCGCGCAGCAGCGACAGGCGATCGTTGAGCGCCGCCGAGCCGGTGGCGCTGGTGTGGCCGGTGACTTCGAGGCACGACTTGCTGCGGTCCGCTTCCTGCGCGATGTCGTGCAGCCACATGACATAGTCGCTGTTGCCCTCGAAGGCGAAGCCGGTCGAGCCCGGGCGGAACAGGAACTTGACGCCGAGCCGGTTGGTCTGGAGGCCGTAGTCGACCAGCGAGATGAAGGCGTCCTCGGCCTCGCGGCGCGCGCCGAGCTTGCTGTTGCTGAGGTAGAGGCCGTTGAAGACGCGGAGCTGGTCGCCCTGCGGGCTGCTCTTGGCCGCGATATAGAGCTCGCGCGCCCGGCCGTATTCCTGGTGGTTGTAGGCCTCGATCGCGTCGCTGACGAGCGCCGCCGCGACCAGGCCGTCGACATAGGACTTGTTGATGGGATCGCCGACCTTGGCCTGCTGGCAGCTCGCGATATAGGCCTGGATCTGCTTGTCCGAGGTCCATACCGGGCTGTCGCCGAAGGCGGCGAGCGGCGTCGAATCGACGCCCTCCGGCTGCGCGCGCGCCACCGACTTCGCGACGGTGGTGCCTTGGGCGAGGTCGAGCGCGACCAAGCAGAAGCGATAGGCCTCGCGCGCGCCCACGGTCTTGTTGTCCTTGTCGACCGCGGTGAAGGTGCCGACCAGCACGATCGGCGCCTGATGCACCGCTTCCGAGGTGAAGGGCACGATCTCGACGCCGGGATATTTCTCCTTGGCGAGCGACGCGATGCGCATCTCGATCGACTTGGTCGCCACGGTCTGCACGCCCGTGACGCCGTCGATCAGCGGATCGACGACGACGAGATGCTTGCCGGGCGGCAGCTTCGACAGCACGCCGTCGACCGCGTTGACCACCGCCTGATCGAACGGCACCGGCGCGGGCGGCGGCTTGGGCGCCGCCGGAGCCGCGGCCGGCGGCGCGGCTTTGGGCGCGGCGGCAGGAGCGGCGGCAGCGCCGGTGGCGGCGAGCTTCGCCGGCTGGACCGAGGCGGGCGGCGGCGCGCTGACATTGGACGCGACCGGGCCGTGCGGCGTCCCGGCGCAGGCGACCAGCGTCAGCGCCAGGAGCAGCGCGCTATTTGCACTTCTGTAGATAGAGGCGATCGGCGTCGCTGAGCTGCTCACCGACTTGCGAGCGCTCGATGATGCTGGTGCAGAGGAAGTCGCGAGGGGCTTTGCGCTTCTCGGCATCGTTGGCTCGGTTGACATAGGGCTTCTCCTTGGCAACGGATACGGGCGGCGGCGGGATGACGACGACGGCAGCGGGCCGCGGCGACGGCGCGGCCGCTTGCGGCGGCGCCGCGGTCTTGGCCGGCGGCTCCGGCTTCAACTCGATGACGCGCTGGCTCTGCTGGGGCAGGCGATCATCGAGCAGCTTCTTGATATCGGTGAGGACGCCGGCGAGATCGGGATTGCCCCTGGTGGCGTCGCGGATCGCGTCCTCTTTGACCACCGCGCTCGGCCGCGGCGGATAGAAGTAGAAGGGGTCGGCGCCGATCGAGCTGGCGAAATAGGGCTCCTGCCGGCCATGCGTCGCCTTCAGCACGGTGTCGCGCACGCTGCGGAAGAAGAGCCCGAGCTCGAGGCCCGGCACTTCGAGATGCGCGAGGATGGCGGCGGTATAAGGGCTGTGGTCGCCGCTGCCGTCCTCGGCGATGGTGTCGCCGCGCGTCGCCATGGCGACGGCGGTGTTGGGCGGCACGTTGTCGACCTTGGCGAGGCCCTTGGCCGAGGACAGGCCGCGCGGCATCAGCGTGCTGGCGACGCGCTGGAGGAAGGGGTTGTCGCGGCACGCGTCGAGAATGACGAGGCCGACCTTCCGGGCGCGCGCGACCTCGCCCATGACGATGTCGAGCTTGATCGTCTCGTAGAGCAGGTCACGCTCGCGCTGGAGATCGGCGTCGGCCGGAATGAGGTAGTTCTCGTGATCGACCTGGATGCCGTGGCCGGCGTAGAACACCACGGCGGAGTCGGCTTTCGCCGCGCGCTGGCCGAAGAGGCGGATCGATTCCTTGAGGTCGGTGTAGCCGCTGTCGATCTTCTCCTCGACATCGAATCCGAGATTGCGCAGCGACGCGGCGACGGCCTTGGCGTCGTGCGGCGGATTGGGCAGCGCCGCCACGTTCTGGTAGTTGCCGATACCGATCACCAGCGCGACGCGCGACGGATCGGCCTTGGCGGGCGCGCCCGCGGCTGCCAGCAGCACGGCGACAAGCGCCGCGAGCGCGGCGCGCATCGGCGAAGGACGGAAGCGGCGTTTCTCGATCATGGCCCGAGCCCGCAAAAAATGGCGGGCAAAGCCTATCGCCGCGACGGGCCGGCGGGTGTGAACCGGTTCACAGATGGGCGCTGAAAGACGCCGCGCCGCTTCCGCAGAGGAAAAATCGCCTGATGGGTGATGGTCGGCCGCCGCCGGGCGTTTCACCCGGCCGACAGCGCGCCGACGGGGAGAGCTACCCGGCTTTGTCGCGCCGCGCGTCGTTGTCGAGCTTCCAGGTGCCGTCCGCAAGCCGGCAGGTCGTCAGCACATAGCTGCCCTCTATCGTCTCGGCGGGTTGGGTCGGCCCCGGTTTGACCAGGTATCTGACCCGTCGGCAGTCGCGCCCCTTGGAGGGGAAGCGGTCGAGCAGCGTGACCGCACCGGAGTTCTGGCTTTCCGGGTTGCGCCACGGAACGGTCGTGCCTTTGGGCTTGTCGCTGAAATCCTCGCGCACGATCTTGCGGACGATGGCAAGATCGGAATCGCTGAGCTTGACC
>Ga0134126_10013495_pt1 | contig 10322 bp, 9 predicted proteins | sample KB31752_FD_96881 | JGI IMG/M metagenome (GOLD analysis project Ga0134126, IMG submission 96881) | Terrestrial soil microbial communities with excess Nitrogen fertilizer from Kellogg Biological Station, Michigan, USA - KB3-175-2 | ecosystem: Environmental > Terrestrial > Soil > Unclassified ...
CCTGGTATCTCGTGACAACCAAGGACAAGGCCATCCCGCCTGCCACCCAGCTGTTCATGGCGAAGCGTGCCCATGCCCGCATCACCAAGGTGAGCTCGTCGCACGTCGTGATGTACTCGCACCCAGACCGCGTCGTCGACATCATCCTCAACGCGGCGAAGTCCGTCAGCTGATACGGCCTCGCCTCAGAGGCGTTGTCCCGGCCACCTGCGTCGCTGCCCCACCACGGGCAGCGACGCAGCGCGTGGCGGGCCGACCTCTGACCTGCCGCCACGTGAGGTGAGCAGATCGGCCCGGACCTGACCTGCGGCGATGGACGACGGACCTTCTCCCGGTGAGTTTCACCGATCCGCCTATGGTGCGGCAAGTATGCCGTCGGCGGGCGGACGGCACCCCTAGGAGAATGCGCCGCCGACGACGATCGTTACTGCGAAGGCACCCTGGGCCGGTGAGCACTTGAGGGCCTCACCGCAGCTGGTCCTGGTTGCCCGGATGCGGGCGGTCCCGTCGCCGACGGCAGTGAACCTGGCCGTGACGGTGCCGCAGCCCTGGCCAGCCACGCAACCGCTGCCCGGGGGCGACGCGTCCACCGATGGCGCCCGGTCTGGCCGGAGCGCACCTGAGCCCGCCTGCGGCGTGAAGGTCCAGTACGTGCTGTGCAGGACGACGTCGATGGTCGTTCCCCGTGAGACCCGGACTGTGTGCCCGTTGTCGCTCTGGCCCACGGTCACCACTCTGGCACCGGCCGCGGCGCTTCGCGTGGCGCAACCGGCGAGTGCCACGAGCACGACGAGCATGCAAGCTGTATTCCGCACGGCACCTACCCCCTGTCCTTGTGCACTGCAGGTGGGACGCGCGCGCGGCCCGCGGCGTTCCGCCCGGCGCCCGGCGGCCTCCCGGGCTCCGGCCGACCGCTGGCTGGAGCTGGCGATCTCCCCGTCAGCGGACCGGGTAACGTCCGTGGACCTGGCTCGTAGCACCGAAGGTGGTGTTCAGGACGCCCTTGCCGACGGTGAGGACGGGCAACCGAGGATCAGTGACCGCGAGCCAACCCGGACCCCGATCATCCCTCCGGCCATTCCTGCCGGGGGGCGTCCAGCAGCGCGGTGAGCGACTGGGATGGCCGCAGCCCCAGCTCGGCGCGCAGCAGCCGGGCGTAGCTGTCGAGCTGGCGGTGCGCGGCCGCGATGTTCCCCTCCGCCACGTGGGCGGCGATGAGCTCCCCCTGGGCCGACTCGCGCAGCGGGTCGATGGTGATCGCGGTGAGGGCGGCGTCTACCGCCTCGGAGTACCGTCGCTGAAGCCGGAGCCGACGGGCTAAGGCGTCCAGCGCATGCAGCTGCAGCTGGCGCACCCGCTCGCGCTCGAGCAGCAGCCAATCCTCGTCCCAGGCAGGCAACAGCTCCGCGGTCAGCGGCGCCAGGTTGCAGTCGTCGTCGGCCAGGGGCGTCTCCTGGCGGGTCAACCGGCGCGCCTGGGCGAGCGCGCCGTGCAGGTCGACCCGCGGAGCGGCGCCCAGGCGCACCATGTCCTGCTCTGCGGACACCAGCCGCGGGTCGGCCCGGCCGATCCGCCACAGCGACGTGCGGAGGCTGGCGCGTGCGTGCTCGCCGTCTGACTCCGGCCACAGCCGGTTTCCGAGAGTCGCCCGGGTGCACACCGCATCCCGGCCGGAAACGGACAGGTACGCCAGCACTCGCTGGGAATGCATTGGCAGCGCCATCGGGCGCTGGGCGACCCGGAGCCGAAACCCGCCCAGCAGGTCGAGCCGCAGGTCGCCACAGGACGGTCGGCGGGTGGCCGACGACGGATCAGAGGTGAGGAAAGCCTGTCTGGACACCGGACCCCCCTTGGACGGTGATGCTTGCCGTGACGGCATGTTGACGATGATGAGAACTCGCCGGCGGATGCTGATACACATGTCGGCCGCGTGGCGAGTGATCGTGATCCGGGCCTGGCGGGACGGCGCAAGCGTCCGCGTCCGGATTCTCAGCACCGGTGGCCCCGAGCGGCAATGGACCGGGACGGGATCCCTCGCAGCGGACGTGGTCCGGCAGGTGGTCGCCGAGCTCGACGGTGAGCCGGACGACGGCCCCGGCGAGCCGGACGCCGACCCGGATGCCGATCCCGACGCCGACCACGGCTGACGCCCTGCGATACGCCGCGTTGACGCTCGCGCACATTGGCGTCCCGGACGCTCATCCTCTCTGGATCTGAGGAGGCCAGCATGAGCGTTGCCGGAGGGTTCGCGCCCACGAGCCTGGCGAGCGGTGTCGGCAGCGCCGAGGAGACGTTCTCGCCCTTCGGTGAGGTGCGGCCGGACGTCCCCGCGTCGCAGAGCCCGGGCGAGGCCGTCCCGGCACCGCCGATGTCGGAGTCCCCGTTCGGCACGGGCTTCCTGCGCGAGCTCGACCGCGGCGAGTCCGAGCTGCTCGCCGAGGCCGCCCAGGACCTGCTGACCGAGTTCGAGGACGAGGACTTCACAGACGCGCTCGAGGCGCTGGTCGACGAGGCCGCCGCCCGGCACGTCACCGACACGGCGAGCTGGTCCGCCCCACCGTCACCCGGGCAGGCGCAGGCCCTGCTCGAGCAGTGGGTCGAGCCCCTGACCGAGCACGCCGAGCGTGCGCTGGACGCTCTCGCCGAACACCTCGGCAGCATCGACCCGCACACGGTCGGCGAGTCCGAGGTGGCCCAGCTCCTGGAGGCGGCACCGGACTACGGCAGTACCGGCAACGAGGTCTTCGACAACTTCCTCGGCAGCCTGCTCCGCAAGGCGAAGTCCGCCGTCAGCGGCGCAGTATCGCTGGCCAAGCGCGGGCTCGCCGCGGTCGGCAAGCTGATGCCGATCAACCTCCTGCTCGGCAAGCTCAAGGCACTGGTCCGGCCGCTGATCGAGAAGGTAGTCACGGCCGTGGTCCATCGGCTGCCCCCGGCCCTGCAGCCGCTGGCCCGCACACTCGCGAGCAAGCTCGGCCTGGGCTCCGCCGAGACGGGCCCCGCCGAGCACGAGGGCGACCAAGAGGACACCGTGACCCGGCTGGCCGAGGAGTTCGACACCCGGATGGCCGGCCTGCTGCTCGCGCCGCAGCTAGATCCGGCGGCGGGGGAGAGCCCGCTCGCCGCCGGGTACGAGCGCGAACCGGCGGGCGAGCTGGACGACGCCCGGGCCCGGCTGGCCGAACAGCTCGTCGACCTCCCGCCCGGTAAGGACCCGTCGGCCGAGATCGAGCAGTTCATCCCCGCCGTCCTCGCCGTCCGCCCGCTCGTCAAGCTCGGCATCTCGATGATCGGCCGGGACCGGGTCGTCAAGTTCATCGCCGACCTGGTCGGCCGCCTGATCCAGCCGCTCATCGGACAGGACGCGGCCCACCAGCTGTCCCGCCCGCTGGTTGACATCGGCCTGCGGGCTCTCGGGTTCGAGGCGTCTACGACCGCGGGTACAACCCTCGCCGGAGAGGCACTCGCGTCCACCGTCGAGGGCACCGTGATGCGGCTGACCGAGTTGCCCGCCGAGGCGTTCGCCGACGAGCTCCAGCTCGAGAGCGCGGTCAGGACTGCGTTCGCGGAGGCCGCCGCAGCATCCGTGCCGGCCCAGCTCCTGCGCCCGGACCTGCCGGAACGGGAGACGGCGGGCGAGGGCGGCGTGTGGATCCTCATGCCGCGCTCCGCCCGGCCGCGCTACCGCAGGTACAGCCGGGTCATCGCGGTGCCCGTCACCCGGCAGCTGGCCCGGGCGGTCCCGTGGTCGGACGGCGGCACGCTCGAGTCCTACCTGATGGACCGCGGCGTCGAGAGCTGGCCTGTGCCGACCGAGGTCCAGCTGTACGAGGCGCTGGCGGGCACCCAGCTCGGCCACCTCGCCGCCGACGAGGCGGCGACGGCCGGTGAGGACGCCGCCGGCGAGCTGCAGCCGCTCACCCCGGAGATCGCCGGGCTGCTGCTGCGCGAGCCCGGTCTGGGCCGGGCCAGCTGGCGTCGCGTGCCGCCGCACGGTCACCACCACCACCGGCCGTGGCCCGGCCGGCGGTACTACCGGGTGCGGCCGCTCGTCGGCGGGGGGCCGGTACGTACCCGCCGGCCCCGCCGCCGGGTGGCGATCTGGCTGGAGCTCGCCGGGCCGGCACCGGCGCTGCGGGTCGCGATCCGGCTCACCGAGCAGCAGGGCCACCAGCTGCTCAACCAGCTCGACCCGGCCGCCCGGCGTGGCGCCCCGGACCTGCCCGGCGCCCTCACCGAGCTGACGAACCGGCTGCGGACCACGCTGCCCGCGCGGCTCGCCCGGCGCTTCGTGCGAGCCGGTGTCGTCGCCGACGTCAACGCCGCGGCGCCGGCCGCCGAGCGGGTCGTCAACGGCGTCGTCTCGGCCGTATCCACGTTCCTCTCCCAGCGGGCGAACCTGCTCACCGCCGCGATGCGCGACCCGGCGCCCGGGGCGACGATCGTTGTCACGTTCGCGGGGATCAGCAGGCAGTCGCTGGCAACCACGCTGCCCGCGGGGCAGGTCAGCGTGCACCCAGGCTGGCGCCGGCATGGCTGACCGGCCGCCGGCCGACGCCGCCGCCGAGGAACGCGCCTGCCTCGGCACCGAACTGGCGCACTGGACGGCGGCAGCGGCGGCCCTGCGGGACCTCGACACGCTGGCCGCGCCCGAGGCGTGGGCGCGGCTAGAGTCCTACCTCGGGCAGAGCGTCCGCAGCAGCCTCACCGGCACCATCACCCGGCTCGGCCAGCAAGCGGACCGGGTCCGGTTCGACCTCGACGCCGCCCAGGACGCCGCGGACCTGGCCCGGGTCCGGCGCGGGTTGCTCGCGCTCCGGCACCGGTACGTCAAGGTCGAGACGGTGGTGGCGTTCTTCGCGGACGCCGTGGCGACCCGGGCGACGCCACGGCTCGGGGCCGCCCTGCGCGGGCTGGACGAGCTCGCTGTGGACAGCATGGACCGGGTGCTGCGGCCGCTCGGGATCGAGGCCCCGCCGGTGCTCACCTACCTCGACAAGGGCCTGGGCGCCTCGATCCTGCGGTCCGGCGCGCGGCTGTGGGACGCCTCGCTATCCCCGGTGGCCGCGATCAAGGTGACGCACCACAACCTGTGGCAGCCTACGTCGCTCGTGCACGAGACGGGCCACCAGGTGGCCCACCTGACCGGCTGGGACGCTGAGCTCGCCGCAGCCCTGCATGACGTGCTGCGGCCGGTCGCACCAATGGCCGCCCGGTGGTGGCGGGACTGGGCCGGCGAGGTCGCCGCCGACGTCTACGCGTTCGCCCTGCTCGGCTTCGCGCCGCTGCCGGCGCTGGCGACCGTCGTCGACGGCGGCACCCCGGCCGTGTTCCGGATGCTGCCGGGCGACCCGCACCCGTTCGGCTGGATCCGGGTCCAGTTCAACGCCGCGCTGTGCCGGTCCTGGTTCGGGGGGTCCCTGGGACCGGATGGCCCGGGTCTGGGGCCGCCGGCACCCGCTGGGCCGCGCCGAGCCGGAGGCGGCCGAGGTGGCGGCACAGACCCTGCCCCAGCTGGCGGCGATCGTCGACACCTGCACCCGGCTGCCCATGCACGCCTTCGCGGGCCGGCCGCTGTCGGCGCTGGCCGACCCGCGCCAGGCCAGCCCGGACGCCCTGGCCTCGCTCGCCCGTTGCGCCGGCCCGGCGCTGCTCACGTCGAGCTACCTGCGACGGCTGGAGCCGATGCGGATCCTCGCGTGGATCGTCCTGGACGGCGGCCGCGGCACCGCGGCCCCGCCGGCCGGCCCGGCCCAGCCGCTTGTCGAGACCTGGCTGCGCCGCCTCGGCGGCGAACGAACGGAGGCCGCATGACCCGGCGCCGCACCTTCCATCCGACGTCCCCCATCGACCGAGAGGACACCGACGATGTCGGGCACTGACAGCACACCTGACGCCGGCAACGGCCGGCCCGCGGACTCCGACCGGCGGTCCGACGACGGCGCCACCCGGCTCGCCGAGGCCCTCATCGCGCAGCTCGAGCGGATCGGCACGCCCACCCGGGCGCCCGTCCTGACCGGCGCGCAGGCCCGGCTGGAAACCCATTACGCGCTGCTGAGCAACCTGCTCGGCAACTTTGGCCGCCACGGCACCGCACGGGACGCCCTCCTGTCGCCGCCACCGACGCTGGAGCGGCTGAAGACGGTGACCAAGCTGCAGCTCGGCCCGGCTATCCCGGGCGCCAGCACCGTCACCACCTACGACGCGGCCGGGCGGCGGCTTGAGCACCTGCCGTACGCGGCGAGCGGCATCAACGTCCAGCAGCCGGACGCCATCGTCACCGTTGAGGTCGAGGACTCGCACGGAGTCCCGTTCCTCGTCGGATTCGTGACAGAGCCGACCGACGTCGGCCCGTACTGAGGAGGACCGGTGTTCCGCACCCTGGCCCGGCTCTACGCCGACCCGACACTGACCGGCACCAACCCGGGGCCGTTTCCCGGCGACCCGGTCTTCACCACGCACCCGATCCAGCTCAGCCGGTGGCTGGAGCAGGTCTTCGCGAGCGGCGGAGTCACCCAGCTGCCGCCGCTCGGCTTGGAGGCCGTGCCGATCAACGCCGAGGCCGTGCGCCGGCTCCGGCTGCCGGCCGGACTGCGCGACCGAACGCTCGAGATCGGCACCGGCACGCTCGAGTCCGGCATCACCACCGCCGCGGTGAGCACCGACCCGCCAGGCTTCGACCCGAACCCGCCGCCGGCACTCGGCACGACGGCGCCGCTGGTCTGGGACCACCTCATCTACGCCTACCTCGTCGAGAGCACCGGCATCCTGCCCGTGTTCGGCGAGGTGATCCGCCGGTTCTCGGTGGGGGAGACGCTGGAGGCGCCGAGCGTGCTGACCCTGGCGTGGGCGCGGGCCACGGAGGAGCTGTTCTTCCGGGACCCACCGCTATTCCACATCGGCGGGCTGACCAGCCAGCTACGACCGGATGCCGCGGTGAACCGGCGCAACGCCTACTGGCGGATGTTCGGGTGGGACCTGCCGCACCCCGGCCCGGAGGGCCAGCCGTGGAAGCGTGACGTCGGTGCCGCGGCTAACACCCGCTTCCTGGAGCTCGTCGACGAGCTGCTACGGCAGGTGTGGCTCGGCTTCGAGAACCAGAACAACTCCTCGGGGGCCAACCCGACCGACGACACCTACCTCGGCTACCTCTGCCAGACGCTCGGCGAGATGCTCCGGATGCGCCGCCGCGGCGGGATGCTCACCCGGGAAGAGTTCAGCTACGTCACCATGCTCAGCTGGTTCCACCTCACAGTGGAGACCGACACCGCGGTCGTGCAGGACCTTCGGGCCACCGCCAACACCGCCGGCAACGCGGCGGACAGGCTGGCGGGCATGGCGTCCCGGGTCGGCGTCACCTTGCCGCGGCAGGCCCGCGAACTGTTCGACCTCGCGGACCTGCTCTCGCCGATCCTGTGGTTCATCGAGCTGGGCCGGTTCAACTCAGCCGCGCAGGCCCGCACGCTGTACCTGACCTCCGGCGGGAGCAACCCGATCGCCGACGACATGCTGCGGCTGATCGACTTGTGGCAGTCGGCGACCGGGCGCCGGGTCAAGGACCTGTCCGTCGTGGACCGCACCGGCGTCACCGCGAAGGCCGCCCCCCGCGCCGCCGCGCCGGCCGGCGACTCCGGACGCCCGGCCTCCGGAGCGGCCGCGGCCCCGCGGCCGGTCCAGCCGACCCGGCTGCCGGCCGGGCCGACCCTCAGCACGATCCCTCTCAACCCCGCGCAGCCGGCGCCCGCCAACGGCTCCGGGGCGAAGGCGCGGTGAGCCGGCGATGAGCGACCGAGCCAGCCCGGTCTTCGCAATGCCGCAGCAGACGGCACAGACGGCGGGCCCGGCACCGTCGTCCGAGGCGCCCTGGCACGAGGGCGAGGCGCCGTGGTCGGAGGCGGAGTGGTCCGAGGCAGAGGCGCCGTGGTCGGAGGCGGAGTGGTCCGAGGCGGAGACGCCGTGGTCCGAGGCGGAGTGGTCCGAGGCGGAGACTCCCTGGTCCGAGCCACCGCGCACGATGACCCTGGCCCCCGAATCCGCCGACCGCGAGGCCGAGGTGATCCCGCCCGACGACCGGCGCCTCGTCACCGACACCCTGGCGGTGCCGCACCGCTGGATCTGCTCGATCGACGTCACGCGCCCGGGCAACAAGCTGGACCGCGGCACCGGCGTCCTCATCGGCCCACGGCAAGTCCTCACCGCGGCGCATGTCCTCTACGACCGGGACGGCACCGGGCCGCAGAGCGTGCACGTCGCGCCGGGGCGGAACGGCCGGACGGCAACGGCGGGGGTGTTCGAGCCGGTGGGCCGGATCAAGGCCACGGCCTACAGCGTCCCCGGTGCGTTCCTCACAGGCCGCACGGTACAGACCAACACCCGGTTCGACATCGCGCTCATCACGCTCGAGAAAGATGCCTCCGCGCTGCCGGTCAGGGCGCAGGGCGGCGCCCCGCTCGGATACTGGGGGTCGCCGGCCAGCGGTGCCAAGACCGTGCTGCGTGCGCTGGACCCAGCGTTCCTCACCGGCAAGCCGGTGTACGTCTGCGGGTATCCCGGCGACTGGTGCGGGCGGACGCACCTGGACCCGCGTATCGGCTGCAGCGCCGACGACCAGGCCACCGCTCAGCTCGTGCACCACGGCCTGGCCACCTTCCCGGCGCCGATGCCCGGCGTGCTCCTGCACACCGCCGACACGTTCGAGGGGCAGAGCGGCGCCCCGGTGTGGATGCAGTTCAACGACGGCAGCCGTTTCCTGGTCGGCATCCACACGGGAGCGAACATCGTCATTGACGGAGCCACCGGACGCCGGCTGCCCGTCACCGCCAATAAGGCCGTGCACCTCAGCGCCGATGTGCTGAAGCTGGTCCGGTCCTGGATGCCCTGAGCGCGGAGAGGAGCCCACGATGCCGACGTTCCGCTTGCCTGCCGCGACCGCCCCGCCCGTCCCGGCCGGCGCACTGCACTTCGTACCCGAGCAGGCCGGGGCGGTAGCCGAGGCGCCGGCCTACCTCGCCCCACCGTCAGGGCCGGACCTGGCCGGCCCCGCCGTGGAGTCCGAGGGCCGCGAGCCGGAACTGAAGCACGACACCCCGCAGCTCCCTCAGGCGATCTCGGACGCCGTCGAGCGCAAGGACTGGCCGCGCGTCCTCGAGCTGGCGCTCCAGGTCGGCTGGCACGACGAGAACCAGCTGACGAACCTGCTGTTCTTCGGCCGGCACCCGGAGCTGGACCGGCGCCCGCTCGACCCGAAGCACAGCGCGAAGGACCGGACGCTGGCCGCGGAATGGACCCGGGTGCTGCGCGCCGAGGTGCGGCCGGTGCTCTGGCGAGAATCCGAGGACCAGGCCCTGGAGGTGATTGGCCAGCTCGTCGCCGAGCGCGACCCGGAGCTCGCCGGCGCCCGCGGGAAACGGTTCCAGGACGTCGTGCAGTGGGCGGCGACGGAGACCGGTCTCGACCCCGGATTTCTCGCGGCGGTCCTGCTCGCGGAGGTCGGCAGCGCGAACCCGTACCTCAGCGCTGGTGAGGTGAGGTCCTTCTTCACCGGCACCGACGACTTCTTCGAGCAGCGGGCGCAGCTGAAGGAGAATGTGCCTGCCTTCGCAAAGGTGCACTTCGACGCGGGGCGGAAGACGACGAACACCAACGAGCACGGCCGCACGGTCACGACGATCCCGTTCGCGACCGGCAAGGACGCCGCACTGGCCACCGCCGTCTACCTGGCGTGGGCGCAGATCAAGCTGACCCGGGCATTCGCCAAGAACGGCGGCGACTTCGGAGCGCTTCCGGCGCCGACGAGGTTCGTCCTGCTCCGGGTGGCGATGGCGGCCGGGCACGGCGCGATCAGCCCGGACGGCGAGCTGATCTGGCTGAAGCGGGTGGCGGGCAAGCTGGTCCGGGCCAAGCAGGGTGAGAAGGGCGCGGTGCTCCTCGGCGTGGCGGGCTCGGTCCACCGCGTGCTCAAGGGCGACGACATCCTTGTCCGGAACTGGGAACCCCGCCGGGACCCGACCGGAAGCTCGCACATTACGCACCGCAACGCGACGATCCTCGCGTCCCAGGCCCAGCACCTGGACGACTGGTTCTTCAACGCGCCGAAGCTCGGCGTACAGCCCGAGGCGGCGTGGTAGCCGCCGTCCAAAACTGTGGGGCAATCGCCTTCAGTCGGCCACCAGGGCGCCTAGGGCAGTAGCTGCGGGCGGAGGGCTCTCACACGAGGTGCGCCGGCTCCAGGTGGCTGCCGTCGTGGAAGCGGGCGACCCGGAACGGTCGTAGGTCGAAACCGGGTTCGGCGCCCTCAGCGATGTCGGCGACGATATTGCCCA